>VAPE01020255.1_pt1 | contig 32178 bp, 29 predicted proteins | sample 3393911 | NCBI WGS metagenome assembly VAPE01 (sample SAMN08290436, study PRJNA428436) | hydrothermal vent metagenome | isolation source: Deep-sea hydrothermal vent chimney | place: Atlantic Ocean: South-mid Altantic Ridge
ACGATAAAAGGCAGGACAGCCATTCGAGTATTCAACAAGTTTCGTAATTTGAAAAACAAGCCCTATTGGGGTAACCATTTTTGGTCACGTGGTTATTGTGTAGATACCGTTGGTCTTGATAGCGATATGATACGCAAGTATGTAAAGTATCAAGAGAAGCAGGAGCAACAGTACGAACAGCGTCGTTTATTTTAAACAGTTTGCGGGGACGACTCCCTTGCCCCTTCCAGGGGCAAGGCAATTAATCCCCTTTCAGGGGTTAACCAATACCGGCCCCTCTGGGGTCGGTTATTTATTGGGTGACCCTCTGTCCTGTCATGGATGTGAATGGAATTTTATCCGGAAATAGTGGTATTGTGAACATGTCCCCTGTTCCCCTCATAACAAACAGGGCATACACGCTATCTGCGGTAAAGAGAAAGGAGAATTCGCATGGATATTAGACTGACAATTGAGATTTGGAAAAAAGGGGAATGGTATGTCGCCAACTGTCCGGAGTTGGATTTTGTTTCCCAAGGGAAAAGCGTTGAAGAGGCCAAGAAAAATTTGCTTGAGGTAATTGAGATACAATTCGAAGAGATGAAAAAAAGTGGCAGCTTTGAAGATTATCTGGCTGAATGCGGCTTTATAACTGAAGATAATTTGATTCATTCCAATGTCGAAATGGTCGGTTTTGAAAAACAATCTTTGCAGGTCGCCTAAATGCCAAGAATTATTTACTGCCTATGGGTGCAAATATAACCGAAAGAAAGGCTCGCACCATGTGTTGACTTGTCCTGGTGCCAAGAGGGCTGTGGTTATTCCGGAATACGATGAAGTTGTAATGTGAAGTTCGAAATTATGTGAAGTTGTCCTCCTCTTTTCGATGATTCTCCTTTACATTCCTCCCCTCCGGTCAATAATTTACTACACATAATTCTGGTGTTTTGGCAAGATTATTCAGCCATTGCAAAAGGAGCCGTAAGGCTCCTGACCTACCCGGTAGACCTTAATATTCCCGGTCAAATTCCGGCAAGGTTTCATGCACTATAAAATTATAGTCAATGGCCGATGCCTTGCGGGTTCTGGGCTTGCCGGGCATTTGGGGAACTCGGATGTAGCCAAAAATAGGTCAAAAGCTGACCCATCTTCATCTCCAAACATCTTCATGCTATGCGGAGGACGATTGAATGGTTTTTACCCATGACATACTGCGAAGGTTGAGATCATGAGCACCCAAGAGTTTTCTGCCACTGATGAAGTCTCTTCTCCCGCAGGGGAGCGTGTCCTTGTTCTCGAGCCCGGCCGCGCTGAAAAGAACTACTGGGTAGATCTCTGGCGTTACCGGGAACTCTTCCTGATTCTGGCTTGGCGCGATGTTGCGGTGCGCTATAAGCAGACGGTTATCGGGATAGCTTGGGCTATCATCCGGCCTTTTTTGACGATGGTTGTGTTTACGGTTATTTTTGGCCGGGTGGCCAAGCTGCCCAGCGATGGAAATGCACCTTATGCTCTTATGGTTTTCGCCGGCATGTTGCCGTGGTCTTTTTTCTCGACATCGCTGAGCGAAGCCTCCAACAGCCTGATCGGCAATGCTAGTCTAATCAGCAAAGTGTACTTTCCCCGCTTGATTATACCTGTAGCCACCGTGGTGACGGCCTTTGTCGATTTTTTGATCAGCTTCGTCATCCTGGTCGGACTGATGTTGTATTACCGGTTCGCTCCGGGTTGGAGCATGCTGCTGTTGCCGTTCTTTATGCTGCTGGCCGTGTTGGCCAGCCTGGGGCCTGGGTTGTGGATTACCGCGCTGAACGTCAAATACCGGGATTTTCGCTACGTCATTCCTTTTATCGTGCAGTTTGGCCTGTATGTCTCCCCTGTAGGTTTTAGCAGCAAGGTGATTCCGGACCAGTGGCGATTGCTCTACAGTCTCAACCCGATGGTGGGCGTCATTGATGGCTTCCGCTGGTGCATCTTGGGCGGGGACAGCCCCATCTACTGGCCCGGCTTTTTCCTTAGTCTCATTGTCGTTACCTTCTTCCTTTGGCTGGGAATTTCCCAGTTTCGAAAGATGGAGAAGACCTTTGCGGATTTGATATAAAAACCGTGAAAAGAAAAAAGGAAAAGGTGAAATGGAATGGATTCCCGGCCACACAGGAAACTTGATGTCTGGCAGAAATCAATGGAACTTGTTCGTAAAATTTATCAAAACACGGCCACATTTCCCAAAAACGAGGAATACGGCTTGAGTTCACAAATGCGCCGAGCGGCGATCTCTGTCCCCAGCAATTTGGCAGAGGGCGCGGCCAGAAAAGGCAACAAGGAATTTAAGCAGTTTCTAAACATTGCACAAGGTTCGCTAAGCGAACTTGATACCCAGGTTGAGCTTGCTCGCATGCTGGGTTACATGTACAGTGAGCGGTACAGCGAGCTAATGTATAAAATGACAGAAATCTCCAAGATGCTTTTCGGCCTGGCCAACGCCCTGAAATAGCTTTTTTCTTTTCACTTTTCTCTTTTAACTGAGTACTCATGTCCGATATTGTCATCAAAGCCGAAAACCTCGGCAAGAGCTACACCATCGGCCACCAGGCCGGGAACGATCGCTACGTGGCCCTGCGGGACGTGCTGATGCAGAACGCCCGCACCCTATGGCACAAGACCAAGGATCTGGCTCGGGGTAAACCTATTATCATTGGGGATGAGATGGAAGAGATCTGGGCTCTCAAGGACCTGAATTTCGAAATCCGACGGGGGGAGGTTGTAGGGGTTATCGGTCGTAACGGTGCCGGCAAGTCCACGCTGCTCAAGGTTCTCTCCCGCATCACCGAACCGGGCGCCGGGCGGGTGACCATTAAGGGGCGTGTTGCCAGCCTGCTGGAGGTGGGCACCGGCTTCCACCCCGAGCTGACCGGCCGCGAGAACATTTACCTGAACGGTGCCATCCTGGGCATGAGCCGCGCCGAAATCAAACGCAAATTCGATGAGATCGTGGCCTTCGCCGAGGTGGAGAAATTTCTGGATACGCCTGTAAAACGCTACTCAAGCGGCATGTATGTGCGCCTGGCCTTTGCCGTGGCTGCCCACCTGGAGCCGGAGATCCTGCTGGTGGATGAAGTGTTGTCGGTGGGGGACGCAGCGTTTCAAAAGAAAAGCCTGGGCAAGATGGGCGAGGTGGCAAAGGAAGGGCGGACGGTGTTGTTTGTGAGCCATAATATGGGGGCAGTTAAAAAACTGTGTCAATTAGGGATCGTTTTAGATAAAGGGTGTATTAAATACCAAGGAAATGCTAAAGATGCAGTCAGCGTATATCGTACTTCAATAATCGATTCAGAAATATCAGATGGATTTAGCATAGATCGTACCAAATGGAAACAATCATCCCGCGTTTTACTTCATGATGTAAAGCTTAAGACAAACACAGTAGACGGAGTACCCCGGACAGGGGAGTCTCTCATGGTTGAATTGATGGTGGAGGCATTGGAACGACTTGTAACTCCAGGATTTGCCGTTGATTTCAGGTCAGAAGAAGATGTTGTGGTATTCAGAGCATCAACACTGCTCAGTAACAGCTATAACGTTACCGAAATTTTTGGTCCAACATTAGTAACACTGGAAATAGATAATTTTATGTTGGCATCGGGTTATTACAATCTTGACATTCGTATTACCCGGCCAAACATCGAAAAAATACTGGAAATCCCCAATGTGGCTAAAATCTATGTTGACAGAGGAGATTTCTACAAGACAGGCATTACTATCTCTCAAGCAGATTGCTTGATGGTTATGAATCATCGCTGGATAGTGGGCTCAAACAATAATTCTCTTACGTGCAGGCAGGTATGATCCATTCTGTTATTAGCTGGGACTGCTGTTACAGAAATTTTTTCCATCTTATCAGTGCCCTTTCTGAACAGGAGTATCCAAAAGATCAATATGAATTAATATATGTAGAGCAGAAGAGCAGAAAAATTTCGGACGCTTTTAACCACAAGCTGGGGCTGATGTCTCTTCAGGACACTGTTGATCTTTATAAGGACCGCTTTAATGTACGCGCAGTATTTTTGTCTCGGAGCCATATTCCTTATCATCTCGGCATATGCAACAACGCGGGTATTCGGTTAGCCAGAGGGAAATACATTTCAGTCATGGATGGTGATCTTCTAGTAAAACCAGATTTTCTCAGTCGGCTTGAGGAAGGACACAAGACACTGAAGACAATATTCAATTTAGAACGCCGTTATTCCGTCAGACCAGTAGGAGTTGATTTTGATAACTGGACAAAAGGCGTCATAGATTTTGATCTTTGTCTATCGGAGAGTCCTGATCGTGACTTGCCGATTTCTGCGCGTGTTGAAAATAAGGGCCCTCTTATTTCAGCTCCACGCGAATGGTGGGAGGCCGTCGGCGGATACGACGAACATCGTATTTGGAGTACCGGTGTTTCAAGACTGGGACAGGACATTACCGCACGGTTGGAAATATATGCGAGGCGGGAAAGTCTGGCCCTGCCAGGCCATATCTGTGTTCATCCTTATCATCCCGCTGGTTTCGATCGTGGAGGTCAAATTGAGTTGATTGTGCTAACAGCCCAACAAAGGTTAATCAACTTTGCAAGAAACCACAATGAGCCTTCATATGTGAAAAGAAAATTCTTCACAGAGAAAAACTACCGCAAGTATAAATGGGCGGTCGAGGCAAATATAACAGGACACCCTGATGTCAAAGGAAAGATAAATTTAGGGATATGTTCTTTCAGGTCAATTCGAATAGTTAAGAATCTCTTTTTAAGTCCAACCAAAAAAATACTCGGAAAATTCAGGAAAGGCAAAAGACGGGTTAGCGCATGAAAGAAAAGAATTTCCTTATCATAACTACTATTCTCTCGCCAACAGAGGCTATATCCTCATTTTCCCGGTTTGACGGCCTGGAAATGTTGGTTATCGGCGACAAAAAAACCCCTGAAAATTGGAGTTATCCTAATTCATTATTTTTTTCCGTTGATGATCAGCATAGACTCGGCTATTCGATCAACAAACATCTTCCTTATAACCACTACTCCAGGAAAATGATAGGGTATGTATACGCTGTAAGGTCTGGGGCAGACTTAATTGCTGAGAGCGATGACGACAATATCCCTAAAAAAAATTGGGGAATTCCGTATAAGGACGATTCGGAAATAGGTGTTTATCCGGTAACAAACCCCGATTTAGGTTTCGTAAATATATATCGTCGATATACGGAATTCCATATCTGGCCCAGAGGTTTCCCGCTAAACCTGATAACGCATGAAACATCAAAATTACTGCCTGAACAGATCCAAAGACAAAAGATCAGGGTTGGAGTTTGGCAGGGTCTTGCCGATGCTGACCCTGATGTCGATGCCATTTATCGATTAACCAATAACGAGGCTTGTTATTTTAGGGATGAGGAGCCAATCGTCCTGAACAAGGGGACCGTTTGTTCATTCAATTCGCAGAATACTTTTTTTTGCCATAAGGCGCTCTTCCCTCTACTCTATCTGCCCGCTTTCGTGACTTTTCGTTTTACGGATATTTTAAGAAGCTTGGTGGCACAGCCGATCATGTGGTCCCATGGCTTTTTTTTGGGTTTTACCACAAGCACAGTCGTTCAGGAGAGAAATCCTCATGACTATATGAAGGACTTTGAATCGGAAATACCGTGTTATCTTTTCTCCGAGAGGATTGTCGATATTGTGTCCAGAGTTGTCAATGCACGCTCTTCCATTTCCGACAATCTGTACGAATCTTATTCTGCATTGCAAAAAAATGGTATTGTTAAGCAGGAAGAAATGACTCTTCTGAGCGCATGGCTTAAGGACATCTCGTAGCACCCGGCTTTTAAACTTACCTCAAGTTTCTGACTTGATCTATCGTGATGAATTTACGTTATAAATAAACACTACGTTGCTGCTCGTTTGTTGGCTGTATCAAGCAAAAGAGCAGTCTTTTGGCAAAAAAAGTGCAATGCTTTTCAACAAGCATCTTTTGTGTTACTGAGCTGGAAAACTACATTTTTCACGACAGGTCAACATGTTATGCAACCCCGAAAATTGAAACTTACTATTGAAACAGGGGCTTTCTTTCTGAAAGAGGAACTCCATGAATTTTGATTCCACAGGCGAAAATCTGATCTTCATTATTTCCCAGCCGCGCGCAGGTTCTACGCTGTTGCAACGAATATTGGGAAATCATCCTGATATTCATACTGTATCCGAACCTTGGCTAATGCTGCATCCTTTATATGCTCTGCGCTCTGAAGGATATCAAGCTGAATACAGTGCTCGTTTGGCTCAGGAAGCTATGCAAGACTTTCTCCAAACGCTTCCCCGCGGGGAAGACGAGTACATTAACGGTGTGCGCCGGATGTATACCTACTTGTATGAACGTGCTCTGGTGAATTCAGGTAAGCGTTATTTCCTAGATAAAACTCCACGGTACTATTTTAGTATCCCGGAATTATATCACGTTTTTCCCAAAGCTCATTACATTATCCTATTGCGGAACCCCCTGGCCGTTTTGTGCTCGATCCTAAAAACCTGGACAAAGGAGAACTGGTTTTTGCTTTACGGCTTTAAGCATGATTTACTTAGGGCACCACGCCTGCTTCTTGAAGGAATGGAATTGTTGGGAGAACGGGGAGTTATCGTCCATTACGAGCAGTTAGTCAGGGAGCCGGATGGTGAAGTGCTGCGAATCTGCAGCAGGATGGGGATTGATTTTGTACCGGAGATGATCGAGTATGGTGATCAAGATATCTCCCGCTGGCGCTTCGGCGACCAGGAAGGGGTCTACCAGCACTCGCGACCTGTTTTAAAAAACGTGGAAAAGTGGGAGCAGGCCCTTGATAACCCCCAAGTATGGCGTTTAGCCCGCGATTATCTTAAATTGATAGGCAAGGAGATTATCGAGAAGATGGGATACTCTTATGAGGAATTACGGCAGGTACTGGAAGCGCATCGACCATCTCGGGTTCGTCTGTGGTTTACGTTTTCTCTGGCTTGGCTATTAAAAAGACCACTGGAGGAGCACAAGAAGTGGATGCGTGGCATTGTACGGTTGAGGATGTCGCTTCGACGGCGTGGAATTTGGGGCACTACTGTTGCTGTGGCACGGAGAGCTGTCTATGCGCTGCCCAACCCTAAGTGAACTCCCTGTTCCCCCGCCCGGCAAAATCGGCTGGCCATGGATGGAGGATAGTCTTCAATTCCCCGATACTATTTATTCCATGGAATGCAAAGCATATTCCACTGGGATGCCTGATGGGCACCCCTGGCCGAAGATAAGCATTGTTACGCCGAGCTACAATCAGGGCCAGTTTATCGAAGAGACTATTCGCTCTGTCTTGCTCCAGGGCTATCCGAACCTGGAATACATGATTATCGATGGTGGAAGTACGGATAATTCAGTGGAGATTATAAAAAAATATGAGAAGCATCTGGCTTATTGGGTGAGTGAGAAGGATAGAGGACAGGCTCATGCGATAAATAAAGGACTAAAACTTGCCACAGGCGAGTTTGCAGCTTATCAGAATGCCGATGATATTTATTGGGCGAATTGCTTCGAACGAGTGGGGACTATTCTGGGTTCCGGACAATATGATGTGCTTTTCGCAACAGCAGATATTCTTGATGAATTTGGACAAAGAAAACCGGCTCTTTGTCCGATTCCAGAACCTCAATTGGATGTTTTGGTGAGGTTCTGGAATGGTCCTGAAAATATTTTTCCCTCCCAAGGGTTTTTCGCCCGCCTTGACCTAATCCGGTCTCTCGGTTTTTTCGATGAGGGTTATTATCATAAAATGGATTATGATCTGTTTTGCCGTATTTTGGATACTGTTTCTCGCCACCGTATTCTGCGGATCGATGATGTTGTAGCATCGTTTCGTATACATCCTGATTCTAAAACTGCAGGAAAATCCCGGAGAAATTTTTCTGAAGGATTGGAAATAAGCCGGAGATATTGGAATCGACTACCAGGAGAAAGTCCTCAAAGTATGAAGAGAGAGGCGTTAGTCGGTGAGGCCTATGATGCAATGCATTTGGCCAGTGCTGCGGTGGATCGAGGTGATATCCGCGCCGCTCTTAAACCCTTGTTGTTAGCATGGCATCGTTCACCGAGACTGGCTTTCACCCGATGGAGTTTCTGTCTTTTTGCCCGTATACTCCGGGCAGTGGTCAGCCATTCTTGTTTTACTGCTTAGGTGATGATTTGTCAGAACCTGTTAAGCTATAAGCTCAGACAGAATATGAAAATTGCCCTCGTTTCAACCGGCCTTGGTCGCGTATTACGCGGATTCGAGTCTTTCACCGAATCGTTATTCCAGAATCTACGACAATATGCTCCTCATATTGATGTCACCTTGTTCCAAGGCGGCGGCAGTGGTTCAGACGGCCGGATAGTTGTTTCAAACCTTCATCGGCATGACATACCCTCGCGTTGGTTCGGATACGACAAAGGCAACTTCCTCGAAAAACGCTCTTTTGCGCTGATGCTTTACCCAAAACTTCGGCGGGGGGGGTATGATATTGTTCATTACAACGAACTGGTGATGGGGAGCGCGCTGTTCCACATGCGCCGGCTGTTCGGAGGGAAATTTAAGCTTCTCTATTGCAACGGCGCGCCTTCGCCGCCCATTCACTATCACCATCGCTGTGATTTCGCCCAGATGCTGACGGGACCAATGTATGAGGAAGCGAGATCGTTTGGCTTGCCTGATGACCGCCTGTTTCTAGTCCCGTATGGTGTGGACGCCCAGCGCTTTTCACCGGAAACGCGATCTCGCCGTGCGGAAACGCGACGGGAGCTTGGGATCCCCGAAGATGCTAAAGTGATTTTGACTGTGGCAGCGATAAAGCGGGAACACAAGCGAATCGACTATCTTATCGAAGAGGTTTCCAGACTGGATCGGACTGTTTGGCTGCTGGTCGCTGGGCAGCGGACGGATGATACGCCGTTGCTTGAAGGGGTGGCCGAGCGTTTGCTTCCGGGCCGCTGGCGCTTCGTGAGCTGGCCAATAGAGCGAGTCCCCTTCCTCTACGGGGCAGCAGATGTTTTTGTGCTGGCATCGGTCACTGAAGCATTCGGGCTGGTGACGGTTGAAGCGCTTTTAAGCGACCTGCCGGTAATCATTCATAATGGCCCGGTTTATAGTTGGATTGCAAACGGGCCGTCAGCTCATCTCATTGACATGTCTGCAAAAGGTGCATTGGAGCAAAGGTTACGTGAAGTTCTGTCAGCCCGCAATTGTCCTAGTTCGCGCGACGCGTCCATAAGATTTTCGTGGGAAGCACTGCTGCCGCAGTACCTCAACATGTACGAACGGGTGGCTGCAACTCCTTTGAAGGTTGAATAATATGGGAGGAAGCCCGGTTTTTTTAGACCCGGTGGTGATTCCCCTCATACAGGGGCCTCGAATCCTGGATGTCGGATGTGGTTTTGGCAAATGGGGGTGCCTGAGTACGACTAACTATTGGGAAACCCATAACCCCGGTACTGCAAGCCGACCCTTAATCGTGGGGTGTGACGGTTATCTGCCGAACGTTGAAATGGCCCGCAACAGCGGGAGTTATGCCAGATGTGAACATTTAACGTTCCCGCCCCTCCCTTTTGATGACAGAAGCTTTGATACAGTCTTGTTGATTGAGATCGTAGAGCATCTTGAAGAGGAGAATGCCATGAAGCTTATCGAGGAAGCAAAAAGGGTAGCTCTTCATCGAGTAATTATTTCTACCCCAAACTATCCTGACTTTCGTGAGGCTCATAAAACTATAACAGGATTAAATGCTTTGGATGGTCATCTCAGCTATTGGAGCCGACGGAGTCTTCGACAGCTCGGTTTTGAATTATTCGGTGCCGGTTGGAAGCCAGGTAATCGTTACTGGAGGGGACTTCTGAGACGCTTGGGTATACTAGGCTGGTACGATAAAAGAGTGAGGCCTTGCCTGAGCAGCTTGAGTCTCATTTTTCCCTTTGCCGCAGACAATATCGTGGGATTATGGGCGAGGGAAACTGTCGGTGATAAATAGCTGGATATTTTTTGCTCTCAATGCAAAACCTACCTCCATGCGCCGGGCGGTAGCAGAACGGTTGGCTGAAAAGGAGCCGGTCGTCATTGTGGACTGTCCGGTGAGTGTTATAAGGTCGCGTAGTGTGCCGTCGCTGAAGTTCCGTTCAAAACGCCTACCCGGTGAGGCGTTAAGCTGGCATTATCGTCCGCTCCACTATCCTGAGCGTTTGCCCGGCATTGGAAAAATAGCAATGGCCTTGAATCGACGTCGCTTGCAGCGAGAACTGGAGCAACTGGTGCCACAGGGTGCCCGGCGAATCGTTATTTACGATTCGCCGACCCAAGATCACCTCGTCGGCCGACTCGGGGAAGATGTAAGCGTCTATCTTGCGATAGATGACCGCACAGTGACTGTGTGGGGTGACCCGATTGTTGGTGAACTCGATGCAGAGAAACGCCTGCTGGCTAAGGTGGATAAGGTCATCTGCGTCAGCGAGGTACTTGCTCAAACTCTCAGGTCGCGTATGCCCGAAGGGCGGGTCATTCCGGTTCATGTTCTGCCTAATGGTTACGATGAACGGCTTTTCGACCCTCAAAAAACATGGGGGGAACCAGCGATACTTGCAGGCGTCCCAAAACCACGGATTCTGGTTGCGGGTCATGTATCGGAACGTATTGACTGGGAGGGGATAAGAGGCGCGACCAAGGCGCGGCCGAACTGGACGTGGGTTTTCGTCGGCCCTGCTGACCCGGGAATGAAAGAAAAGATTATGAGCAAACTCGATGGTAATGGATTTTGCTTTCCACCGGTTCAGGTCGAGGAGGTTCCGGCTTGGATTCAGCACAGCGATGCCTGCGCGGTACCCTACAGGCTGAATGACTTTACACGTTCCAGCAGCCCTCTAAAGGGTATCGAGTATTTGGCCATGGGGGCACCGGTATTGAGCACTCGGGTACCTTCATTAGAGCGCTACGTTGACTCCATTCAGTGGGTTGAGGAGGGTGATGGCAAAAGCTATGCGCGAGCATTGGACGAGCTTGCCGCGAATGGAAAAGATCCTGCTTGTATACAAGCCCGGTGTATGGCAGTAAGCGCTGATTCGTGGGCTGTCAAAATCGGGCAGTTCAGGGAAATGCTGTGTAATGTTAGTTTTTAAGGCAGCCGTAAAGTGGTGCCATAAATATAAATTTACTGGGAGGCAAATGAGATGATTCCAAGCATTCTTGTTACTGGTGGCGCTGGCTTTATGGGTTCTCACATTGTTCGCGCCGTTCTTATGCAAAGGGAATTTACAGAATACAACATCGTGGTCCTGGATGATCTTTCCGGTGGGTTTCGCGAAAACATACCGGAGGATACGCGGATCGAGTTCATTGAGGGATCTGTTACAGATCAAAAGCTGGTTGCAGAACTCTTCCGAAAGAAAAGGTTCAAATATGTCTATCATTTGGCTGCTTATGCAGCCGAAGGACTCAGCCATTTTATCCGACGGTTCAATTATACTAATAATCTGATTGGCAGCGTAAACCTTATTAATGGTGCAGTGAATAACGGCACTGACTGCTTCGTGTTCACGAGTTCTATAGCGGTATATGGTGCCGGTCAGGTACCAATGCATGAGGATATGGTCCCCCAGCCCGAGGATCCGTACGGTATTGCCAAGTACGCTGTTGAGCTTGACTTACGGACTGCGCATCATTTGTTCGGCCTGGACTATATCATCTTTCGCCCACATAATGTCTACGGTGAGTATCAGAACATCGGAGATCGATATCGCAATGTGGTTGGCATCTTTATGAATCAGATTCTCCAAGGCAAGCCGATGACCATCTTCGGTGATGGAGAACAACAGCGCGCATTCAGCTATATTGGTGACCTCGCGCCTATTATTGCACGAGCGCCTCTCGTGAGCAGGGCGCGCAATAGACTCTTTAATGTTGGCGCTGATCAGCCCTACACAGTGAATGAACTTGCTCGCAAGGTGGCCCAGGCTATGGGAGTAGAGACCGAAGTAGTGCACGTTCCGCCGCGCAATGAAGTAGTTATCGCATACTCTGATCACTCAGCATGTTTGGATGTATTTGGACAGGTTCCGCAGACCACTTTAGAAGAAGGGTTGAGTAAGATGGCTGCCTGGGTAAAAGTAGTCGGTGCGCGCAAGAGTCAAGAATTTAAGAACGTTGAGGTAACAAAAGGTCTTCCCACCTCGTGGCTTTCGACTGACTGATGAAAAAACACATTTTTGCGATTCAAGACACTGAATTCCTGTGGATAAATACGAGCAGCTTCAATTGAGCAAACTTGAGTTGGTTAAGACCTGTGATCTTTGCGGAGGTAGGCAGTTCGATACAGAACTTGTATCGAACGGTTGGAATCTCGTTAAATGTGATGATTCATCATGTGGGCTCGTGTTGACCTCGCCTAGGTATACTGAGGCGTATTTGGAAAAGATGTATGAGAGCCGCTATTACGAAAGAAATCCTGCGTATTTATCGACGCAAGTTGTGGAACCCTCAAAAGATGAATGTTCGCTCGCCAAATCCCAAATGAAAAAATGCGTTAGTAAAAGAATGGGTGGAAAACCAAGATTTCTTGACGTGGGATGCGGAGCGGGGCGTATAGTTGCCGCCTTTCAGAATGCCGGTTGGGACGCGGTAGGCATTGATAAGAGTTTGAAAGCTGTAAGCGCAGGCCAAAATCGCGGCTTAGACTTGCGCGTGACAGATTTGGGGAACAATAGGCTGGGCATTTTTGATATGATTGCCGCATTTCATGTGCTTGAGCATGTACATAGTCCCAAATTGTTTTTGCAGCATTGTGCTGGTATTTTGGTAAAAGGGGGCCTCTTGCTTATAGAAGTTCCAAACTATGGCTCTCGCCGGTCCCGAAGAATGCGACAGGATTGGCCTTATTTATATCCAGACTCTCATCTCTACCAATTTACAGAGGAAACACTTAAGAGATATCTCATGGATACAGGTTTTAACACAATAATAGAGTGTAGGAAAGTTGGCGGAAGAGGGCCTCTTGAAAGCTATAGTACTACAACGTGCGACGAAGGGAGACTATCTACAACTTTAAGAAAAAACTCACAGCCGCGGGCCAATTTTAAAAGTATTCTTTTCAAACTTCGGCTCCTTATTTACTGGTCTTCAACTGTTCGGCAAGTTGTGAGATATCTACTCTGGGACAAGTTTGGATATGGGGAATTTATCAGAGTATTGGCCAGGAGAACTTAATGAATGGTTAACAATGGCCCAGTCATTGGCATTTTAATACTAAACCGCGATGGCAAGCAGTGGTTATCACCGCTATACGATTCACTTCGTCGCGAAGGGTATCCCAACACCCGTGTCTACTTGGTGGACAATGCCAGTGAGGACGGCAGTATCGAAATGACGCTTGAACGATATCCGGAAGTAACCGTTATTCGCATGCCGCAGAACCTTGGCTACTGCATGGCCTACAACCTTGCCATGCCGTATGCTTTTTCGGATGGCTGCGAATGGGTGATCTGGGCCAATAATGACATTTTGGTGGAAACAGGCTGTCTAACCGAACTGGCGCGTGCAGTGCGAAGCGATCCCAGCATCGGCATTGCCGGCCCAGCTTTCCTGGCGTGGGACAGAGACGAGCCAAATTACTATATGGTTGGAAAACATCCTCGTGCAATAAAATCTATGGAGGAACGGTCATCTAATCCTATCGATGTGGATTGGGTGGAAGGCTCATTCCTGATGGTAAGCCGAGAATGCGTTGAAGCGATTGGGTCATTGGATCCCTATTTGTTCTTCTACTGGGAGGAAACGGACTTCTGTCGACGTGCTCGTCATCAGGGTTGGAGGGTTGTCTTAGTACCGAACGCATTGGCGCGCCACTATGCAGGGGGGTGGTCTGCGGCGGATAAGCAAAACAAAGCATCAGCGAACTTGCTCCAGTCACGCAACTACTATATTTATAAGCTTGCCAATCCTCAACAGAGCTTTGCAAGAAATTTGGTGGATGCGGTTCATCTCTTTCTTGTAAAGGTGAAGGCGAATTTTTTTCGCTCTAAATCGACTTCTATTTTATTTGAATTGCGTGTGTTCGGTATGATTCTTTGTGAGCTTAGGACGATATATTTAAAGTGGCAGCGCGACCGGGCCGGGAGGCATCCTCCTACCACCACAAAGGAATACAAAACAGTTCGTGCTATGGTGACTCATGTATCACCCTGAAATGCCGACTGGAATGAACAATGAGGTGCAGGCATCCCTGGTTGTCCCTGTTCGTAATCGTTCAGATCTTCTTCTTAAATGCCTCTCGTCGCTAATAACCCAGGATATACCATCAGGATCTTACGAGATCGTGGTTTGCGATGATGGAAGCACGGAGGATATTGCTTCAGTTGTGGAACGCTTCCAGCCTGGGCCACCGCTAATACGCTTATTGCAGCAGTCGCCGCTCGGGCCTGCTGCGGCCCGAAACCTCGGTGTTCGCAACACTAATGCGCCTATCGTGATTTTCGTGGACAGTGACGTAATAGCAGATCGTGCACTTGTCCGGTATCTTGTCACCGCGCTGAGGGATAACCGGGATTGGAAGGGGGCGGAAGCGTCTATTCAACCTACCGAGTGCGAGGGGGGTGTGCTTTGGGATACCCCTGTTTGCTCTGATGGCGGACGTTTTCATACTGCCGCTATCGCATATCGACGTGATGCGCTTATGACGGCCGGCGGATTGGATGAGACATTCAAGATGCCCGCGTGCGAGGATGTTGAACTCGCGGTCAGAGTCCTGCCGCAAGGGACAATAGGTTTTGTTCCTGAAGCAGTCGTATTTCATCCAACACGTCGAGTTACGCTGCACACACATTGGAGATGGCGACACTATTGGAGGTACGAAATGATCCTGGCCAAGCGGTATGGAATCCTGGCGTTTCCCGGGCAAGATACCGGTTGGTTTCCCAGGTTGCGCGTGGCGCTCGCAGCCGTGGCGACGTTGCCGGCAGGCCGATTCCTTAATGGACTCAAGTATATGACAAAAAATCTGCCTGATGGGGCGCTGGCATGTTTTTATGCTCTCTTTGATGTGTTCTGCGGTCTTTGTGCGTTGCCGGACATCTTGCTGGGCCCTGTGCCGGTACGGCGAAACTATCTGCAGGGTGATGGCCGAAGCTTGCCCCAGTCAGTCGATCCCCCTGGAAAAGACTAAAAGAGATCAATTCAATGATTTCTTCTGGACGTACGGCCGTGGTGGTAAGCTCGCATCGAATGTACTCGACCTTAGAGCTGTGCCTGCGCGGGTTTCAAGCCATTGTACCGCAACCGGAAGACTTGATCTTCGTGGATAACGGTTCTCCGGAAAAGCTTGGGAGTTGGGCAGCCAAGCGTTTTCCTGGGATCACGATCGTCAGCCTGGAGCAAAACTGTTTATTTTGTGGTGGCTATAATGCTGGAATGCGGGTGGCTCTGGAGAGGGGATATGAATTTGTGCTGATCGTTAACGCGGACACGGAGGTTATCAATCCAGGGTTTATCAATGAACTTCTTGCGACAGCACGCCGCTGGCCTCAAGCTGCTTTCATTGGGCCTCTGGTTTATTTACGCTCTATAGAGGTTGTTCAAAATACATGTTTGCGTTTCCCTAGTGTCTTGCGTAGTGTTCTTACATGGCTGCCCTGGAGATTTGCACCGGCAAATTTTTCACGACAACCTCCCGGGGAAACCGAGGTTGAGTTTCTGAATGGTGTTTGCGTGCTTTGCCGGGCCGATGCCCTGCGCGAAATCGGCCTGATGGATGAAACTTTCGGCGGATACGTGGAGGATGCTGACTGGAGTTGGCGGGCAAAAAAAAAGGGGTGGATCAGCGTGTTTGCACCCGTAACAAGTATTATACACCACGAAGAAATTTCCGGTTACGAACATTATTCATATAAAGTATTTTTGTTAAAGCGGAATACAGTAATATGGTTTTTGAAAGTCGGTCGGCGCAATTCAGCCCGATTCTATGCAATTTGTGCTCTTGGCCTTTCCTGGCTTCGTTCCATCTTAACAAATAACCGGGAGGAGAGAAAACGTTTACGCGGTTTTACCCGTAACCTTGCTAAAATATACAGTGACTTGTTAGGTGGTGGGAAGTTAGGCAGGTAGAAGCTATTATGCTTTCAAGAAATGTAAAAATCGCTTTCTATTTTTGCCTTGGGCCTGCAATGAAGTTGAACGGGTCCCTATATCGGGTGTTTCGTGCTCCGAGAAGCGGCCTCGTCAAGGTTCACCTGGGGCCGGGACAAAAGAATTACCTGGTTGGCTGGATAAATATCGATGCCAATATATTCAGCGGAAAATGTGACGTATGGGCGGATCTGAGAAACAGATTGCCATTTTATGATGAAACCGTGGACGCCATCTATTCCCACCATGTCATCGAGCACTTGCCGGACACTTTATTGGAATTTCATTTTCGCGAAATATACAGGTGTCTGAAACCAGGTGGTGTATTTCGTATTGGCGGGCCAAATGGTGATGCCGCGATCGAGAAGTATATTGAAGGGGACTATTCCTGGTTCAGCAATTGGCCTGACAATCGCAAGAGCCTTGGGGGGCGCCTTGTCAACTTTCTTCTTTGCAGGAACGAACATCTAACTATACTCACGTTTTCATATCTGCAGGAGTTGGCAAGTAACGCAGGTTTTAGAGAGCTTCGCCAGATGAAACCCGAAACGGAAACTCATTTCCCCGGCTTTTTTGATAAGAATGTGCTGGAGGGAGAGCATGAAAGCACACCCGATATTCCACACACAATTATTGTAGAGGCCATGAAATGATACCGCTGATTTTGACATAATGCGTGTCATCCGAGCATCACTGACCACGGAACACGGAACAGCTCTTATCCTCGCGAAGGTTTGACCTTCGTTGTATAGAATAGTCGGGGCAATGAAGAAGAAAAAAGTCACGATCCTTACACCTCTGCCTGCCCCATACCGCGAACCTCTGTTCGAGCGTTTGTCCAAAATTCCCGATTGGGATTTGCAGGTATATTATTGCACCGCAGGAACAGATACCAACCTCGGGTGGCAAGGACAACAAAATTATGTCGGCGGGGAATATACTTACAAGAGAGAGATTCTCAAAAATGTCGCTCCAGAATGCTGTAAAGGTATACGGTTAATAGGATATGTCAATCCCTCTATTCTTTGGCGCATGTTTAAAAAAAAGCCCAACTATTTAATAATTCAAGGATGTGCCCAATTTACTGAAATCATGGCAATTATATGGGCAATAGTGACACGTACACCATTTGCGCTTTGGTCCGACTCGAACTATTATCTTGAACAAAACAAATCCAGTTGGAAAAAGAAACTAAAGCGGATTTATCTGAAACCGATTATACGATGTGCGCACGGAATTCTGACAATCGGAACGGCAAATGAGCTCTACTGGCGATTTTATGGTGCCAAAACTAACCAGTGTTACCTGGCCAAGTATGCTGTGGAGAATGACTTCTTTGCATGGGAATGTCGCAATCGTGAAATACAGGCTAAGGAACTCAGGAAAACCCTTGGTTTAGAGGGGAAGACAGTTTTTCTTTACGTCGGCCGCCTGGTAAAAATAAAAGGTATTGACTTGCTTATAGATGCCTTCAGGCAATTAACTCAAAAAAGGAGTGATGTTGGTCTACTTATAGTTGGCAATGGAGAAGAGCGCGAAAGCCTGGAAGCCAGAGCAGCCATGTGTCCACCTGGTTCAGTTGCCTTTGTAGGTCGAGTTGATTATCAAGAGTTACCATTATACATCGGATGCGGTGATGTTCTGGTTGTTCCATCATGGAAGGAGCCCTGGGGGCTGGTTATCAATGAAGGGATGGCTTGCGGTCTCCCCGTCATAGCATCTCAGGAGTGCGGGGGGGCTGTGGACCTGGTACGTGATAATGAAAATGGAATTTGCCTGAGCGAATTGAACGTAAGTTATCTATATGGAGCAATGGAACAGCTTGCCGATTCTGCTACACGTCGACTGAGAATGGGGCGTCGCTCAGAGGAGATCATTGCACCGTGGACTTATGAAGAGAGTGTCAGCGGCTTTTTGGATATGGTCTCTTCAGGGATTAAATGAGTAAAAGATCTCGGACTGGGAGTTGAAAACATTTTGAATCCGTTCAGTCGTTACTGTCTTGTGCTGTAGGAGTTCTTGCGATGCGGTTTTATCTCTTTATAAGTTTTATTGCCATCATCTTTTATATAGCCACAAAGAAACAACCCTTCTTTGTAAAGGTTTATTTCATGTTTTTTTGTTCACTTCTGCTGATGGCATCCAATAAAGCTGCATTTGGCATTCCTCGTGGACTTACCGAGGACACTTTCTCTCCACTCAGCGCAATCCGTTGGGGTAGTCTCTTTATTTTTCTATTGTATTCGGTTTCCTATTATATAAAAAAGAGAAGAGTTTCATTGGATGTCGGATTAGCACTTTTGCTTTTTATGTTGTCTTTTTACATGATAATATCCAGTTCATATGCGTCTGCCCAAGCCTATTCTCTCATGCGCAGCATCAGTATAACAATGTTATTTGTTTGTATGCTTTTTGGAGTGCAAAGTTTTTTTGTTAATGATTCAAATTGCCTTGCATTCATTCGGGCTATGTACAAGATTGTCGCGTGTGTGGTTATTGTCAGTCTGTTGCTTTATATTTTTAGAAGAAATTTGGTCATGGGTTATGGTTGGTTGGCTGGAGGGAGGTATGCCGGAATTTTTGGGAATCCATTACAAATGGCTACCTTTTGTGCACTTACGGCTCCTATCGTGATGTTTCATGCATTAAATTCTAAAAAAAATCTTTGGGCTTGGGGGCTGTGGTTACTCATGGCGTTGAGCCTTATTCTTACAAAGGGGAGAACGGGCATCAGCGTTTTTATGTTTGTATCATTTTTATATTTATATATTACAGGGGCAAAACGACGGGGCATCCAGAGCGTCATTGTCTATATAGTATTCATAGTTTTGTTTTTGGGCGTACTCCTCACAGAAGAAAGTCATCTTGGAAGTTATTATATCAGGGGAGATACAGGTCTCATTGCTGGGATCCGTGATAGTCGATTCGACTACTGGAGTGAAATGCTGGGATATTTTCTTAAAAGGCCATATTTGGGTTACGGTTTTGCGTGTTCTCATTTTCTAAGCGCCAACATTTTGATTAAAACTCGTTCCTTACACAATAGCTATCTGGAAATCTTTGGCGATTTAGGGCTTTTGGGATTAATTATCTTTATTTTATTGGTGGCCTATATTGGAATGCAAGCCTTCTTGCTTGTAAAAAGAAACAAAAACCGCCTTGGACGAAATCTTGATGCCGTATTTGTTTGTTGTTTCGTTGCAGGTCTCTTGGATGCCGTGACCGATAGCTGGATGTTTTCCGTTGGCAACAACTCGTCTTTACTGTTTTGGGTGCCTGCGTTTGCTATTGTTGCTCGACTAAATTTCCGACAAAAACAAAGGGCGGTTCACAAACAAAAAACGTCACTGCCTAATAGAAGGTTTCTTCCGTGCCAGCGGTCGAACGGTCTGGTTTCCTTCCACGTCCTGAGAATGTGAATAGATCTTGATCCTTCGAATCTTCGCAAAATATGTTATTGCATTCGTCTTGGTGAATACAGGTTTCATTCGTTTACTGAGACTGATGAAAAGGCGATCAAAGGATTCAATTCGAATTGTTTTGTACCATAGCGTTCCGGCCCGCGACAGCCACATGTTTGAGGAGCACCTTCGGTTTTACCGGAACCGGTTTAAGATACTGTCACTCAGTGTGGCCGCCGAACTTATCCGTTCCGGCGCGAGTGGCTACGGTCAGTGCCTAGCGGTCACCTTTGACGACGGCTTCAAGGATAATATTGAGGTGGCAGCCCCGATCCTCCGAAAATACAATATCCCTGCGTGTTTTTTTGTTGTGTCTGGTTTCATTTCAGCACTCCCAGAAGACCATGACAAGCTTGCACATTACAACACTATGGCGTTTCATAAGAAGGAACCTGTCAAGAACATGAACTGGGCAGACCTCAAACGGCTGGTGAGCTGGGGGTTCGAGGTGGGTTCCCACACACACACACACCAACGTCTTTCAGAACTTTCCAAAACCCGCGTCTTCGAGGAGTTGACAAAATCGAAACAAAGCATTGAAAGACACACCGGAACAGAAGTGAGACATTTTGCCTGGCCGTGGGGCAAGTGCCAAGATGTTCACCCCGGTTTTTCTGAATTTACGAGAGAACTTGGTTATGGCTCTGGCTTGTCTGGAATTCGTGGGTTGTGTGACCGCAAATCCGACGTATTCAACCTGCCGAGACACGGTATCGAAGCCCAGTGGCCGTTATTTCTGGTCAAATTTTTCATTGAATAATGCTTTCATGGAATAGAGGAAGAATGAAGAGGAGGATTTTTACACCTTTTGGATATGAATACTGCTATTTTCCTAAATGGAATTGGTTTCAGAAGGTGTTTATCTATTTTTTTGGAGTTGTTGACCTGCCGACTCGAATTCGATTTATTATCCTGCGACGTCTCTTGGGGACACAAAGCTTCAATACCGTAATTGATGCAGGTTGTGCAAACGGGCTGTACAGTTTTTACTTTGCCAGAAAATATCCTGCAAGTAGGATCGATGGCTATGATATTGAAGAGTCAAGGGCTAGAGAAGCACAAAAAGTAGCAGATGATTTGGGATATAGCAGGCTTGCTTTTCACTGCCAGGATTTGTCTGATTTTAGTGAACAAAAAAAGGCAGACCTCCTCGTTTGTTTTGAGACCATTCAATACATACCGGACGACAGAGGGCTTGTCGTAAAATTCCGATGTGCGTTGCATAATGGCGGCATATTAATTCTTCATGCTCCGGCACAGCATGGGTTGCGAGGGAACAAGAATGGGGACCATTTCTATGATAGGGACAGCCTGCGGACACTGTTGGAGGAAAACGGGTTCCGAATTGAGAAGTTAAGCTATACGTTTGGAAGATATGAGGCTTTCCTGTCAGATTTGTATAGCAAGATTGTCCCTCGTTGTGCGTTTGCAGTGTTGCTCACATATCCAGTTTTGCTCTTTCTAATTCAGTTTTTAAAGGTGTTTCGCCCCGAAGGGCGATATGTGGTTGCAGTAGCAAGGGCGGCATGAGGAAAGCAGACTTTTACCTGAATCCGTGACGGCTGAGGTGATACACATATGCAATATGTGAAATTTATTGCATTATTGCCGAATAAATGTATTTGCCGGTCTTCACCGCGCCGCCCTGCGGGGCGCCCGATAACGGCGCATCTGCTGCGTTGGCAACTCGTTGATATCACAGTAGGATAATCAACATCGTCGCCGCCTTGCATCTGCACCATTCTCGAACGCTCACGGATCCAGGTTTTACAGAAACGTAAATGATCCCTTTAAGAGATATGTTCCCGCAATGCCCACCACATTGAGGTGTTGTTGATTTTCTGAATCAGACCAAGGTCTTGCTTCGTCACCTATCGCTTTGTTTGAGTATGTATAATGCACATTCTGCACGTTATTCCTGGCTTGTCAAACGCCTCGGGACCCACGCATGTGGTTGTGAACCTATGTGAGCGTATGGCCGACCATGGCCATTCTGTCTCTATCTACTATCTTGAAAATTGGCAAAGCGATACAATTCTACCTGTGCACCCAAATTTGTCTGTTGAGGCATTCCCCTTCGGCCCCATCAGGAAGTGGGGCTTTTCATCCGCTCTCCGAAATACCTTGAAGCAGCGGATGGCAGAGTTCGATATCGTTCACATTCATGCTCTGTGGCTTTACCCGCAGGTGGTCGCAGCTCGAACGGCTTGGGAAAAGGGTGTGCCCTATTTGGTGAGGCCGATTGGTTCCCTGGAACCTTGGGCCTTGTCGTCACAGGGAAGATTGAGGAAAAAGTTATATATGTCCCTCATCGAGCGGCGGCATTTGGATAAAGCTGCAGCTATCCATGCAACATCACAGCAAGAAGCAGCAAACATTTCGAAATTGGGTATTCGAACAAAAATAGTAATGGTTCCAAATGGAATAAATTTTGATGAATACCATAATCTTCCTTCTTGTGAAGTTTTTCGCAATCGTTTCAACATTTCTTCAGATGAAAAGATAATACTCTATATTGGCAGGTTGCATCCAATAAAAGGTATTGACATTCTAATTGACGCTTTCTCACAAGTTCACAATCATATGTCTGATGTAGTTCTAGCGATCGTAGGCCCGTTCGAAACAGGTTATAAAACAACCATAACGAACCAAATCCTCCATCGGGGGATTTCGAAGTCAGTTGTATTCACAGGTGAATTGCAAGGAAGGGATAAGCTTTCCGCATATGCTGCTGCTGATGTCTTTGTCCTTCCATCTCACTCCGAAAATTTTGGTATTGTTGTTGCTGAAGCAATGGCTGCAGGATTGCCAGTGGTTGTAAGCCGAAACGCACCTTGGGCAGATATTGAAACATGCGATGCTGGCTTTTGGGTGAACTTGGATGCTGATGAAATCGCCGACGCAATCTTGACTGTTCTTGGGGACCCCAATTTAGCCTCAAAAATGGGGCAGAATGGCCGTACTCTTATCAAGGAAAAGTATACCTGGGATGAGATTGCAAAGAGGATGCTGCGAGTATATGAAAATATTGTTGTTGGGGTTGACCCTGGGACCAATTTGCAGGACTTTGAAAGTTCGCAAAAGAACGTATCTAGAGTGACATAACACGTATTTGCGGGATTTCATGATGGTAGCAGATAGGTTTGGCGGAATATCTGTATTCTGGCTTGCCATAACGCATGGAACTATCGTTGTTATTTGAGCTAATCTCCGGCCTGGTTTGATAATTTCAAGAGCCGCATATATTATATCAAGCATTGTATGGATAATTTTTTCGACAAAAAAGAAATGGCTCCGGTACCTGTTTCTGTACTTATACCGGCAAAGAATGAAGTGATTAATATTGGCCGTTGTTTGGCTGCCTTAGAAGGATGGGCAGATGAAATTGTTGTTGTGGATTCCCAAAGCACTGACGGAACCTTCCAGACAGCAGAATCATTTGGGGCAAAAGTGCTTCAGTTCCATTATCAAGGGGGATGGCCCAAGAAACGTCAATGGGCGTTGGATACATATCCTTTTCGCAATGAGTGGATTTTATTGCTAGATGCAGATGAGATTCTGTTACCGCCGATAAAAGAGGAAATTAGGGCGGCAATTAAATCAACTAACTATGATGGATATTGGCTGAGATTCCAGATATATTTTTTTGGACGTCAGCTCAAATATGGGGATACGCAGCTATGGAAATTGTTCCTTTTCCGGAAAGGAAAAGGACGATATGAAAAGCGTCTGGACAAGCAAGATATTTCTATGTCTGACATTGAAGTACACGAACATGTTATTGTAGATGGGAATACAGGTCGTCTGGAAAACCCGATAAGGCATGAGAATTTTAATTCATTAGATCGTTATGTTCAGAAACACAATGAATATTCAAACTGGGAAGCTCGGCTTTATTCTGGAAATCCTAAGGGAGAGATAAAAGTTTCACTTTTCGGGTCACAGGTGGAAAGACGTAGATGGCTAAAAAATACGTTTCTGAATTGGCCCGGCAGCTCCATATTGGCATTCTTGTATAAGTATTTTTTTAGATTGGGATTCCTGGACGGAAAGGCGGGCTTCTTTTACTGTTGTTTTCAAGCCATACAGGTTTTTCACGTGAAAGCAAAAATCTACGAAATTGAGAATTGTCAGAGGGAGAAAAGTCTAATATCTAAAATCAAGCATAAAAAGCAGACAAAAAAATAATGTGCAGTATGTTTGGACTCATTTGGGCCTCTTTTTTTAGAACAGGTCAATTGTGACCGACCGGAAATAGTTGCAAGTGGGGCTGAGCATGAATGATGCGATTGGCTGGCACACGAGCATTGCTGAAAGTTTTGACGCTAAGTATACGAATAATCCGACATTTAAAAAACGCTACCGACTCTGGAAGAAGCTGATCCAAAGATATAGCTTAGCACATGGAAGAGCTCTTGATTTCGGTTGCGGTAGCGGTGCCCTTACTTTTTCCGCCGCTGATTTTAATCGAGAGGTTATAGGTATTGATGGTAGCAAATCAATGTTAGATCTGTGTAATAAAAAAAAAGAGTCACTGGACGTATGTAACATAAATTTTGTACAGTCACGGCTAGAGGTGGTTGACACAGACGCATTGGGAGTGTTTGATTTAGTATTTTGTTCAAGTGTGTTGGAATACATGGATGACTTCTGGAAGACTTTTATTACAATACAGTCACTGCTGAAAAAGAATGGAATCCTAATATTCTCTATCCCTAATAGTGAAAGTATATACCGGTATTTTGAACGATGTATGTATTCTTTGACTGGGCGACCAAGATACTATGCCTATGTTAACAACCTGTTTGCCAAAAAAAAATTGTTAGTTGAAGTACAAAAACTGGATATGGATATTGTTCAGTCAGGTTATTATGCCCCGACACCGATATTGTCTAGTTTGTTTCGCAAAATAGGAAAAGAAGCCTATTCGGATAATCTCTTGTATCTAGTTTGTAAGAAGATTTCATAATAAGCGGTAATACTCCTAGTGATATTCGCCGAAATTTTCAGTGTCCGAGACAGTTGATTTTTTGAAATGGAAATGTGCGATCAAAATATTCGATGAGCACCTGGAGCTCAAAAAGCGATATTGGGGGCGGCATTTTTGGGCGAAAGGATATTGTGTAAGTGGATTTTTCTCGGATTGCAAAACATGTTGAAATTACAGGAAATAGTGTCAGTTTTGTGGTTTTGTCTGTACAAAAAACAATCAAACCTCCTCTCGATTACCCGTATGATCTGGCCAAGATGGGTGATCCGTAGCTTTTGTTCCAAATACGGGCTGTTCATGCTGGTAACTGCAACGAAGTGACTTCAAATATGAGACAAATTCTCCAAGATCTCAAGACGGGAGCGACTGAATTCGTCGAGGTTCCTTGCCCCCAAGCCGGGGTACCGGCCAGTAAATGCCATGAAACAAATTTTGCAAAATCTTAAGACCGGTGACACCGAACTTGTTGACGTACCATTTCCACGATCAAGACAGGGCCATAATTTGATCCAGACCTCAACCAGCCTAATTTCCGTAGGTACCGAGCGGATGCTGGTCGACTTCGGTAAAGCCAATCTTTTGCAAAAGGCTCGCCAGCAACCGGACAAGGTGCGGATGGTACTGGATAAGATCAGGACCGACGGACTCCTGCCTACCATTGATGCTGTTCGCAGCAAGCTAGATCAGCCTTTGGCCCTGGGGTATTGCAATGTAGGGACGGTACAGAGGTCAGAGGTCAGAGGTCAGAGGTCAGATTATTTCAAGATTGGGGACCGAGTAGTATCAAATGGCTATCACGCGGAGATAGTGTGTGTCCCGGGGAATCTCTGTGCCAGGATACCAGATGATGTAAGTGATGAAACTGCTGCTTTCACGGTAATTGGGGCCATTGGCCTGCAGGGGACCAGGCTGGCAAATCCGACCCTGGGTGAGTCCTTTGTTGTGACAGGTCTTGGTTTGGTCGGTTTGATGACTGTCCAGCTTCTCATTGCTCAGGGTTGTCGGGTTTTGGGGATTGATTTTGATTCGAAAAAATGTAACCTGGCCCGGCAGTTTGGCGCCCAGGTCGTTGATCTTTCAAACAAAGAAGATCCTGTTAGTGCGGCTGAAGAGTTCTCTCGTGGCCGTGGGGTTGATGGAGTGCTGATTTGCGCCTCGGCAAAGAGCAATGAACCGGTCCACCAGGCTGCCCTGATGTGCCGCAAGCGCGGCCGGATTGTATTAATCGGCGTGGTGGGTTTGGAACTTTCCCGGGCGGATTTTTTTAAAAAAGAGCTTTCTTTTCAGGTTTCCTGTTCCTATGGGCCGGGGCGTTACGATCCGGAGTATGAAGAAAAAGGCCATGACTATCCGCTTGGCTATGTTCGCTGGACCGAGCAACGGAATTTTGAAGCGGTTCTTGATTTGATGTCTGCTGGTAAAATTGATACAGCACCATTGATCAGTCACCGGTTCCCTCTTGAACAGGCTGTTGATGCGTACCAGGTGCTGAGTGAGGATCGGTCGGCGCTCGGAATTCTTCTTGACTATCCGCGGATTACGCAGATTTCACAGATTGAAAAAAAAGAGAGGACCGTATGCTTCACACCAGAACAACTGCATGAGAGTACCGGCCAGCCGGTTGTTGGTTTTATCGGGGCTGGTAATTATGCCACCCGGGTTTTGATTCCGGCCTTTAAGGATACAGGGGCGGTTCTGAAATCGGTTGCCTCCAGCGGCGGGGTAAGCGGCGTTCATGCCGGCAGGAAATTCGGTTTTCAGGAGACCACTACCGATACCGAGGGACTCCTGGCCGATTCTGCAATCAATACTGTTGTCATAACAACCAGGCACAACAGCCATGCCCGTTTAGTCTGCGACGCTCTAAAGGCCGGCAAACATGTCTTTGTTGAAAAACCTCTCTGTCTCACCCTGGATCAACTGAAAGAGATTGAGGAGGTTTATTCACAATGGCCCTTATTGATGGTTGGTTTCAACCGGCGCTTCTCTCCCCATATCCAGAAGATCAAAAACCTGCTGGAAGGTATCCGGCAGCCCAAGTCTTTTATCATAACCGTCAATGCCGGGGCCATCCCGGCGGACCATTGGACCCAGGATTTGGAGGTAGGTGGCGGCCGGGTCATCGGCGAAGCCTGTCATTTTATTGATCTGCTCAGATATTTAGCTGAATGCGAGATTGCAAGTAGTGAGATTGTGGGAATGAGAGGACAGGGAGATACTGTCAGTATTCAGCTTGCCTTTTCCGATGGCTCCATCGGCACGATCCACTACTTTGCCAATGGCAGCAAGAAATATCCCAAGGAGCGTTTGGAGATCTTTGCCGCGGGTCGCATCCTGCAGCTTGATAATTTCAGAAAACTCACCGGCTTCGGCTGGCCCGGGTTTAAGAAGATGAACCTCCGGCAGCAGGACAAGGGCCAGAAACAGTGCGCTGCCGCCTTTGTGCAGGCCGTGCGCAACGGCAAGCCCGCGCCTATTCCTCTTGACGAGTTGCTGGAGGTGAGCCGGGTCACCATTGAGCTGGCAAGGGTGTGAGGGGATGAGGGTGAGATAGCGAGATAGTGAGATGGAAAAGCCGCATAAAAAGCTGATTGTCTGGCAAAAGGCTGTGGCTCTTGCGTTGCTGATATACGAGCACACAAAATGCTTCCCTGATCACGAAAAGTACGGCCTTGTTTCGCAGATGCGTCGTGCAGCCGTGGGCATTCCGTCGAATCTGGCGGAAGGTGCAGCAAGGACGAGCAAAAAGGAGTTGCGCCAATTTCTGAGCATCGCCCGGGGCTCATTAAGTGAACTCGATACCCAGGTCGAAATTGGATATCACCTTGGATACCTTGATGAATCAGTTCGACAACAGATAGATACAGAAATTATTGTGGTTGACAAGTTACTGTATGGATTCTTCAGATCAGTACAAACAACATAAAATTGTTCTCCCAAGAAGGGAGGACTCACCACCTCACTCCCTTGCTGTTTCGCTCTCTCGCAACTTCGCTCTCTCGCTATTTCGCTCTCTCGCAACTTCGCTGTCTAAATACTTCCATACTTGCCGCTATCTCAAGCCGATCCAGTTTTATGGCAGGCTTTGGTTCCGCCTCAATCGTCCGAAACCAGACCTCAGACCTCCACCTCCCCTCCGTACACCAAAAGGTCCTTGGTGCGCCCCTGCCCGAAAAGAGCCCAGCCTGCTCGACTCCTCCTGTTTTCGATTTCTCAACCAGGAACATGAACTATCCAGAAGTGCCGATTGGAATAATCCACATTGGGATAAGCTCTGGCTCTATAATCTCCACTATTTCGATGACCTCAATGCCAAGGGAAACGAAACCCGGCTTGAACGGCACCGGGACCTGATCCGGCGCTGGATAGAGGAGAATCCCCCGGTGATCGGTAACGGTTGGGAGTCTTATCCGATATCGTTACGTATCGTTAATTGGATCAAATGGGCCTTTGCCGATAACCGGCTTTCCGAGAACGCCATTCAGAGCTTGGCGGTGCAGGCCCGCTATCTGAGTAAACGACTCGAATTCCATTTGCTTGGCAATCACCTTTTCGCCAATGCCAAGGCCCTGCTTTTTGCGGGCCTTTTTTTTGATGGGGACGAAGCGGAGCAATGGTTGCGTAAAGGGATGGATATTCTTGCCCATGAGGTAGGGGAACAGATTCTGCCGGATGGCGGCCATTTTGAGCGGAGCCCCATGTATCATGGGCTCATTCTCGAAGATTTGCTCGACCTGGTGAACATTTTTCGGGTTTACGGCAAAGAGGTTCCCGGGGATTGGCTTGATGCCTGTGTCCGGATGCGGGCCTGGCTCAAGGTGATGAGTCATCCGGATGGCGGCATCGTTCTTTTCAACGATGCCGCCTTGGGTATTGGTCCGGCATGGCGGGAACTGGAAGCCTATGCCGCTAGAATTGACCTGGATCGCCGGGAATATGGCATTCGGCCTGTGAGCCGTTTTCCCGACACGGGATATATCCGTTGTGAAGAAAAGGATGCGGTGTTGTTTCTGGATGTGGGACCCATCGGCCCCGATTACATACCCGGCCACGGCCATGCCGATACCCTCAACTTCGAACTGTCTCTCTTCGGCCGGCGGGTACTCGGGGACAGCGGCACGTCGACATACGAAAAAGATGGGGAACGCCAGCGCCAGCGGGGCACCGCGGCGCATAATACCGTGACCGTGGACGGGCTGGATTCCTCGGAGGTGTGGGGCGGCTTCCGGGTGGCCCGCCGGGCGCGTCCGCTCGATTTAAAGATTGAAGAGAATGGAGACGGTGAGAAAGGGGTTAGGGTAAGTTGCATCCATGATGGATATCTTCGTTTACCTGGAAAAGTGATTCATAATCGGGAATGGTTGTTAGGGGATAACCGGTTGCTCGTCACGGATCGGATTAAAGGGAAGTTTACCAACGCCGTGGCCCGCTACCACTTCCATCCGGATGTCGTGGTAAGGGCGGTCGACGATTCCACCCAACAGGGAACCATCCGTTTGCCTGACGGCCATACCCTGTGGTGGCATATCGAAAAAGGGCACGGGACACTCGTGGCATCAACCTATCACCCGGAGTTCGGGAAGAGCATTGGCAATACCTGCCTTGAGGTGAGATTTGATGGAGAAGAAGTTAAGGTACTTCTTACCTGGCCCGCATCCGCAGATTACGCTGATTGACGCAGATTATACGATCCCCTTGCGATGCCATGAAGCGACCAACGATGGGGCGATCTGTTCTTGTCAAAAAACAAAAGAATTGAGTAATCTTACGCAATTTGTGTAATCTGCGGGTAAATATGCATATTCTTTTTCTCTCCGACAACTTTCCGCCCGAGGTCAACGCCCCGGCCAGTCGCACCTTTGAGCACTGCCGGGAGTGGGTCACGGCCGGGCACCGGGTGACAGTGATCACCTGCGCGCCCAATTTTCCCCATGGCAGGGTCTACGACGGGTACCAAAACAGGTTGTACCAGGCCGAGACCATGGACGGCATCCGGGTAATCCGGGTCTGGTCCTACATTACGGCCAATGAGGGTTTTTTAAAGCGTATCCTTGATTATCTCAGCTACATGGTTTCCGCCACCCTGGTGGCCCCTTTTGTCCGGCGGCCGGACCTGGTCATCGGGACCTCGCCGCAATTTTTTACCGCCTGCGCCGCCTATGTGGTGAGCAGGATGAAGCGGGTCCCTTTTGTTTTCGAACTGCGCGACCTGTGGCCGGAATCGATCAAGGCGGTGGGCGCTATGCAGGACTCCGTAGCTATCCGCTTTTTTGAGCGGGTGGAACTTTTCCTCTACCGCCGGGCCGCCAGGGTTGTATCGGTGACGGAATCATTTAAAAAGACCTTGGTCCGGCGCGGCATTGACGCTAACAAGATCGAGGTTGTAACCAACGGGGTCGATATCTTCCGGTTCCGACCGAGGCCCAAGGATGCGGAACTGGTGGCCCGATACAATCTTGAGGGCAAGTTCGTCTCCGGGTACATCGGCACCCACGGCATGGCCCACGCCCTGGAGACGATCCTGCAGGCAGCGGACCAGATGCGCCGCCTCGACGGCGGAGATATTTTCAGGTTTATTCTCCTGGGCCATGGAGCCCGCAAAAAGGCCTTGCAGGAACAGGCCCGGGACCTGGGGTTGGGCAATGTCATTTTTATCGACTCGGTGCCCAAGGAGGAAGTGGTACGTTACTGGTCCATTCTGGATGTGTCGATTATCCATCTCAGAAAGACCGATCTATTTACCACGGTCATCCCCTCTAAACTGTTCGAATGCATGGGCATGAGCATCCCGATTCTGCACGGCGTGGCCGGGGAGTCGGCGGAGATCGTTACCAGGGAAGGGGCCGGCCTGGTGTTTGAGCCGGAGAACCCTGCGGATCTTTGTGACAAGCTCCTAAGGTTGCAAAGGGACGAGGATTTTTATAACGAGTTAAAGAAAAATTGCCTGGCTGCGGCCTCAAGATACGACCGGTCGGTACTGGCTGATAAGATGCTTGGTATCCTGAAAGATATCCGCAGATTACGCTGATTACATGGATTAGGTAGGGTTAGTGACGAGCGGACGTTTAAAATCATCGGTGCAGCCTTCGGGATGCATATGAGGTGGGCGGACTATTGCTGAACTTTCGGTGCAAGATCGCTTGAGTGTAAAAGATTTGTCTATAATTTGTGAAATCTGCGTAATCCATGGATCAACAAGGACTCAAAACCTATGAAACATACTTCTCAAGTCAGCGTCAATCCGCGTAATCTGCGGATACTCAATGTGGTTGGTGCCCGGCCTAACTTCATGAAGATGGCCCCGATTATCGAGGTCATGAATCAATATCCTGACAAAATTCAACACATCCTGGTCCATACCGGCCAGCATTACGACGAAAAGATGAGCAAATCGTTTTTCAACGACCTGGGCATGCCCAAGCCGGACATTGATCTGGGGGTAGGGTCCGGTTCGCATGCCGGGCAGACCGGCAGGATCATGGTCGAGTTCGAAAAGGTGTGTATCAGGGAAAAACCGGACCTGGTGATCGTGGTCGGCGATGTTAACTCCACCATGGCCTGCACCATTACCGCCAAGAAGCTGGGGATCCGGGTGGCCCATGTCGAGGCCGGGCTGCGGTCCAGGGACATGGACATGCCCGAGGAGATCAACCGGCTCTGTACCGATGTCCTGTGCGACTATCTCTTTACCACCGACCGGTTTGCCGATGAAAATTTGCGGCGGGAAGGTGTGCCTGATGAAAAGATTTTTTTTGTCGGCAACGTGATGATCGACACCCTGCTCAAACATAGGGAAATGGCCGCGAAACTTACCTTGCGAGAAGAGCTGGGCCTGAAGGCCGGTGAATATGCAACGTTAACCATGCATCGGCCGTCCAACGTGGATGATCGGGATACCCTGGAGGGGATACTTGAGGCCTTGGCCGAGATAGCCTCAACCGTGCCGATTATCTTTCCTGTTCATCCCCGGACGATGAAGATGGCCGATCGGTTCGGTCTTACGCATTATTTTTCCAAAGGCGAAGTCGTGGAAGGTATCTGGACCACCGATCCCATAGGATATCTTGATTTTATGCATCTGAATATGGGCGCGAAAATGGTACTCACCGACTCGGGCGGCTTGCAGGAGGAGACCACGATTCTGGGCGTGCCCTGCATTACTATGCGGGATAATACCGAACGCCCCATAACCTGTGAGCTGGGTACCAATGTAGTTGTCGGAAACCGCAAAGAGAAAATTCTTGCGGCGGCGAAGAAAGTGTTTGAGGGAAATATCAGAAAAGGGACTATCCCTGAAAAATGGGACGGAAAAGCGGCAGAAAGGATTGTTGAAATACTTGTGAATAGTCGAGTAGGGTGCATTCCATGCACCATAAACTGGTGCATGGAATGCACCCTACATTCTTCGGACCAGGAAAGGGATTCATAAGCTCACGCCCGGCTTAACCGGATGGGCGCAGATCAATGGCCGCTCCGCTGCCACGAAAAAAAGCTTCTTATACGGCCGAAGCCATCAATACTCTCTTTGAGCCGATAAGAAAGTTCGTAAAAACAATTACATTTGAC
>VAPE01002882.1_pt1 | contig 32039 bp, 38 predicted proteins | sample 3393911 | NCBI WGS metagenome assembly VAPE01 (sample SAMN08290436, study PRJNA428436) | hydrothermal vent metagenome | isolation source: Deep-sea hydrothermal vent chimney | place: Atlantic Ocean: South-mid Altantic Ridge
ACTAAATAGGGTCCGTGTATAAACTACAGTTATTTGTCATTCTCGCAAGCGAAGCGAGTCGGGAATCCTTTTTATAAAGACAGATTCCGGACAAGCCGGAATGACGGAATAGCGCAACCGTTCGACTTTATACACAGACACTAAATAACTGAAGGAGGTGAAGTGATGAAAGTAGCCTTTGCCACAACAGACGGCAAGAATGTGGATGAGCACTTCGGCAGATGCGGAATGTTTGCCATTTATGATGTTATGAAGGACGGTTATCAATTTGTAGAATTAAGAAAGTTCGCAGAGGGCAGAGATACTGCCATAGAAGAGACAAGAGAGACAAAAGATATTCATGAAGACAGGGTGCAACAGAAGGTAGACAAGCTCGCTGACTGCAAGATTATCTATATGACCAAGATTGGCGGCCCCTCGGCAGCGAGGCTTTCCCGAAAGGGAATAATGCCTGTAAAGGTAAAGGAGTTGGTCTCTATCGAAGATGCCCTCACAAAATTGCTTGAAACATTCAGACAGTCACCCACTCCATGGCTTAGAAGAGCGATGGAGGAATAAACAAAACCGGCGGGTTTATAAAACCATGTAAAGGAGGAAGAAAACAATGAAGATGATCAGGGCTTTTGTAAGGCCGGAAAAAGAACAGGAGGTAGTCCTTGCCCTTGAAGGCGCAGGATTCCCCTCACTGACAAAGATGCCTGTATTTGGAAGGGGTAAACAGAAAGGGCTCCGGGTCGGTCCAATCTACTACGATGAGTTGCCCAAGACTCTCATAATGATGGTTGTGGATGATCAGGATCTCGACAAGGTGGTCCGGATAATACAGGAAAAGGCAAAGACCGGATTTATCGGCGACGGCAAGATCTTCGTGAGCCCCGTCGAGTCCGCTTACACTGTAAGAACAGGTGAGACAGGACTATAATATAACTTAAGGAGGCCTGACAGATGAAAGAGATTACTGCAATAATCCGCAGACACAAGGTGCCTGAGACAAAGACGGTGCTCGATAAACTCGGCTACCCCTCACTCACTATTCAGAGTGTTGACGGAAGGGGCAGACAGAAGGGCGATATGTGCGCCGAGATGGATTCGGAGATGCCCGAGAGTTTTTGTACGGGTGTCAAACTGAAACCGACACCCTCTACATATGCCCTGGATCATACACTCCCGAAGGTCGCCCTCTATGTACCCAAAAAGCTCCTTACCATAGTGGTGCCCGATGATGTGGTTACCAAGATAATAAAGGAGATCATTAAGGTAAATAAGACCGGCGAGCATGGAGATGGGAAGATATTTGTTTCCCCCCTTGAAGGAGCGACCAGGATCAGAACCGGTGAGAAAGACGGAGAGGCAATAGCATGATTGCCGGACAGGTGTGAACATGAAACGATATCAGTACGGATTGTATCAAAACAGTTGTGAGGCAGGGCATTCGGTCCCTCACCTGGATTTTATATTCATTACATTGATTAGCCGTCCGTGAAGGTCTGTGGCCTAATCTATCAACATGAAAGGGGAAACCATGAACAAGATCGTATCTTATACACGTGCCGGGGAGCCATGGACTCCCCGGTTTCTTGAATCAATCGACATAGAGAAGTGTCTTGGCTGTGGACGTTGCTATAAGGTCTGTGGAAGGGAGGTTCTTGAACTCATTGAGAAGCCCTTTGAGGAGGAAGAGGATGAGTTTGGTGATGATATGGGCAATAAGGTTATGAGTGTCGTCAACCGGGACAACTGTATCGGTTGCGAGGCCTGTGCAAAGGCCTGCACAAGGAAATGCCATATTCACATAGAATTATAGTTGAGCTGTCAATGGGTCTTAGGAATTGTCGCAAAGTACACTTTTGCAAGAGGAGGTTCAATATGAATATGTATGATCTACAACACAGGGATGTTATCAATCATCATCCATGTTTTTCGGAAAATGCCCACAGCCGGTTTGGGAGGATTCACCTGCCCGTGGCGCCTGCCTGTAACATCCAGTGCAAGTACTGTGTGAGGAAATACGACTGTGCAAACGAGTCGCGCCCTGGAATCACAAGCCGCATACTTACCCCTGATGAGGCGCTTGAACGGGTATCTTCAATGGTAAGGAGAAATGAGAGGTTGAGTGTTGTCGGCATTGCGGGTCCGGGTGATCCCCTATCCAACGACTCTACATTCAAGGTCCTCAACGCCATAAACAGGGAATTCCCCGATCTTATACTATGTCTATCAACAAACGGACTCCTGCTTCCCGACAGACTTGAAGATCTATTGAAGGCCGGCGTGAAGAGTCTTACCATCACAATCAATGCAGTTTCCACCGTGGTTGCGGAAAAAATCTACTCCTGGGCTGTTTACAACGGGAACCGTTATGAGGGAAAAGAAGCAGCTTTGCGGATCATCACCAACCAGCGGTATGGCATGGAGGAGGCCGTTAGGGCAGGGCTTGCGGTTAAAATCAACAGCGTATATATCCCAGGTATAAATGATGCGGAAATTCCCTCGATAGCCCGGCTGGCCGGAAGAATGGGCGCCATACTTCATAACATCATCCCCCTGATCCCTCAGGGTGGATTCAGTGAACTGAAGAGACCCACCCGTGAATTGATCAAGCTTATCCGAAAAGATTGTAGTGCTCACATACCCCAGATGACCCACTGCCGTCAGTGCAGGGCCGACGCCTGTGGCACCCTTGATGAGGATCTGGACATGGAACTTGAGGTTCTCATGGCAAGGATTGGCGAGGAGTACTGTGAGATGGTAATGTAGACAGGAGCAACTCAAATGGAACTGGTGTTTCTCTCCCATTTTATACGGGTAATCATTTAGAAGGGCTACAGTTCTAAGGACCACAGCCCCACTTTTTTGTCAGCTTGTCAGCTTGTCAGCTTGAAAGGAGGAATGCTTATGACCGCACTGACAGATAGAGAGAAAGAGAGATACAGGCGTCAGTTAATGCTGGATGGTTTCAGCCTTGAGCATCAGGAGCGCCTTAAAGGGGCAACCGCCATGGTAGCGGGTATAGGCGGGCTTGGCGGCACAGCTGCCCTGTATCTTGCAATGGCTGGAATTGGAAGACTTGTAGTGGTCCATGCAGGAAACCTGACCCCCTCCAACATGAACAGACAAATACTGATGGAGATCGCCTGGATTGGGAAAAGCCGTGTCGTACAGGCAAAAAAGACAATCGAAGGGATAAATCCCGATATCGATATAGAGATATATGATGAACGGATCAGTGATGATAACATCACCCGTCTTCTCAGCGGCGTGGACATCGCCCTTTCCACAAGACCAAACTTTTCAGAACGGAGGACTCTCAACTGCGAATGTGTCAAAAAAAATATCCCCATGGTTGAGGCGGCAATGAACGGGATGGAGGGGTACCTCTTTAACGTGATACCCCACAGGACAGCATGTCTTAACTGCCTGTTTCCGGATGATGATCCCGAGTGGGAGGAACTCGGCTTCCCTGTTCTTGGAGCGGTTTCAGGAACCCTCGGGTGCCTGATGGCAATAGAGGGCATCAAGTTATTGACCGGATACGGGAAACCCTTAATCTCTCAAATGCTTCTGTTTAATACATTCGGTATGGATTTCAGGAAGGTGAATATCAGGAAAGATGAGCGCTGTACTATTTGCATTGAAAGGTAAGTCACCCATGACAAAGAAAACAGGAAAATACGGATCGTCAATCAAACTCAACCTGCCGGACAGAAAGTGGCCCGATAACAGGATCAGTTCCGCCCCGGTATGGTGCAGCGTTGACCTCAGAGACGGCAACCAGGCGCTACCTGCTCCCATGGGGGTTGACGAAAAAACCGGATTATTCAGGCTCCTCTGCGAGATAGGCTTTAAGGAAATAGAAGTGGGTTATCCCTCGTCTTCAGCGACGGAGTATAACTTTGTGCGCAACCTCATTGAGGAGGATCTTATCCCTGATGATGTGACTATTCAGGTTATCACTCAGACAAGGCCCGACCTGATCAGAAGGACATTTAATGCCCTGGAAGGGGCAAAAAGGGCTATTATCAATTTTTACACACCGACGTCACCTGCACAGAGAGAGTTCGTCCTCTCCAAGAACAGAAAAGAGATCATAGAAGTGGCAGTCAAAGGGGCTGAATTAATAAGACTGGAGACGGAAAGACTGCCTGATACCGGTATCAGGCACCTTTTCTGTCCTGAGAGCTTTTCTTCAACCGAGCCTGACTTTGCCCTTGAAATCTGTGAATCCGTCCTTGATGTACTGGAGCCGACTGTCGATACAAAAGTGATCCTTAATCTGCCTGCCACAGTAGAGGTATCAATGCCGAATGTCTATGCTGACCTGATCGAGTGGTTCAGCAGAAACATAAAGCACCGGGACAGGGTCATAATAGGCGTTCATACACATAATGACAGGGGCACTGCAGTGGCAGCAACTGAACTGGCACTCCTTGCAGGTGCCGACCGCGTTGAGGGCACGCTCTTCGGGATGGGAGAAAGGGCCGGCAATGCCGATCTCGTCACCCTTTCGCTGAACCTCTTTTCTCAGGGAGTGGATCCCTGCCTCGATCTTAGCAACCTCAACAGTATAAAGGAGGTCTTTGAACGCTGCAGCGGAACCAGTGTTTATGAACGGCACCCCTATGCAGGAGAACTCGTATTTGCTAACTTTGCGGGGGCCCACCAGGATGCGATAAGAAAGGCCCTCAAGACGCCGTCCGGAGGCAAAAGGGATTCCTGGGATGTACCATATATGTTGATAGATCCTTCAGATATAGGCCGCTCCGATGAACACCTGATACGGATCAACAGTCAGTCCGGCAAGGGCGGTATAGCATTTATTCTCGACAGGTACTGCAATACTACACTCCGGGACGATGACTATGCTGAACTACGTGATATTATCAAGAAAATCTCCGAGGTCTCAAGGAAGGAGATCCCCCCGGAGACTATACAGGAGTTAGCTCTGGCCTTTTCTTCATGAGGCTGAACTGATTATGACGGCATGCTCTAAGGCGGGGTTTTGTTCAACAAACAGAAAGGAATCAAAACAGCCCTCCCTGTTTATCCTTTTCTTTCCGCCGCTTTACCCTGTGCTTCGTTAAGGTTCCTGAATGTATCCATCTGCAAACAAAATCAACTACCCGAAGCAGGGGATAAGGAACAGGCATATCCGGCAAGGGGCGGGAACTCAATTAAACGGGTTGGCGGGTGCTTCAGAACAGCGCTGTCTGGCCCTTGATCTCCTTCCTCTCCGCCTTCTCAAAGATCTTTATCCTACCGAACTCACCGTCATAGCCCGGCACAATACTGATATCACCTGAACGCATCCTTGCAATGGCCTCCCTCAGGAGAGGGGATCCACCGCGTTCAATATCATCAAGGGAGACATCCATAAGTATGTTGAATTCACTGCCGAACCTCTTTAAAAGGGTCATATATCCAGCTCTCACCCTTTTGCTGTTTGCCCCGACCTCCAATGTCTCGGCAAGCACCTCGTGGAGGGGGATAACAGAATGGAAGTCCCGGGCGTTGGACGGCCTGAAGCCCTCTTCCCTGTCTGCGAGCAGTTCAACCCGGTGCATTACACCCACTGTAACCCCTTTCCCGCATACGGGACAGAGGTAATCACGCCTTATCGTCTCCTTTGGGGAGCAGATAACCCCGCAAGCCCTGTGTCCGTCATAATGATACTTGCCCTCCTCAGGAAAGAACTCTATGGTTCCCGAAAACCCCTGCCCTGTCTTGAAAGCCTCCATTATGGATGCATAAGAGACTTCCGTATCAAGGATATTGGCCTCCCGGCCGATCTTGACCGGTGAGTGGGCATCGGAGTTGGAAATCAGTGTTTTGCCGTCAAGGCCGGAGATCCTCCAGTTCATCGGGGGATCGGAGGAAAGCCCCGTCTCTACAGCATGGATATGTGGGGTCAGTTCCTCAAAGCACTCCTCAAGGGAGTCAAAGCCGGATACCGCCCCAAAGACTGAAAAATGGGGGGTCCAGGCATGGGCGGGCACAAGCATGACATCGGGGGATGCATCCATAACCGTCTTCAGGAGTTCCCTTGCGTCGAGACCCAGTATGGGCCGTCCGTCGGCAGTCAGGTTTCCGATCCTGGACAAGGCAGCGTTTATCCTTGCTGCAACGCTGATGTCGGGGACAAAAACAATCGAGTGTATCTTCCTGGTCTTATCCCCCTTTTTGTAAATACAGCTTATCTCGGCGGAGAGGAGAAAAAACACCTCACCCCTGCATGCCTCCGGTATCTCATCATCACTCTTAAAGGCACTCCGGAGGGTGTACAAACCGTTACCTTCGGGCTGAAGCTTCTCCCTGAGTTCACCAAGCCACTCCGGGTGTGTAAAGTCCCCTGTCCCGATAACGGTGATGCCCTTGTACTGAGCCCACTGCCATATCTTCTCAGGAGACATCTCTCTGCTGGTCGCCCGGGAATACCTCGAATGGATGTGCAGGTCGGCAGTGAAAGGCATGGAGGATTATAACATGAATAATGGGGTTTTTTATGGGAGCAGGGGTTGAATGCCGCCGGGGCATTCAACCCTGCTCCCGAAGGAGTTTCTACGAGATGATACCTCCTTGCAGGAGGGCCTTCCTTATGCTGCCCGCTGCTCACACTTCTGCACTGTTTCACCGAGTATTGCCTTCAGGTCCTCACAGGGTGTCGTAATCGGCTTGATGCCGAATGTATCCACAAGGATCTTCAATACATTGGGCGTGATAAAGGCGGGGAGTGTCGGCCCAAGCCTGATATCCTTTATACCGAGGTGAAAGAGTGTTAGAAGTATAGCGACCGCCTTCTGTTCATACCAGGAGAGCACCATCGAAAGAGGCAGTTCATTTACTTCCACATTGAATGCCTTTGAAAGGGCAAGTGCTATCTGTATGGCGGAGTATGCGTCGTTACACTGACCGACGTCAAGGAGCCTGGGAATCCCGTTTATGTCCCCGAGATCCATATCAAAGAAGCGGAACTTTCCACATGCAAGCGTCAATACCACGCAGTCATCGGGCACGCGTTCCACAAACTCGGTGTAGTAGCTTCTCCCCGGCTTTGACCCGTCACAGCCGCCTACCAGGAAGAAGTGACTGATCTCCTTGTTCTTGACCGCCTCCACGACCTTGTCGGCCACGGACATCACGGCATTCCTTGCAAACCCTGTTGTGACATGCCTGTCCCCGCTGTCTTCGGTGAAGCCGGGCATTTCAAGGGCCTTCTCAACCACGGGGCTGAAATCCCCGTCGGATATATGAGGAATGCCGGGCCAGCTCACTACTCCGCTTGTAAAGAGATTCCCCGCATAGGAGTTAAGGGGCTTCTGTATGCAGTTGGTGGTCATTACAATTGCTCCGGGGAACTCGGCAAACTCCTTCTGCTGGTTCTGCCACGCAGTGCCGTAATGTCCATAAAAATGTCCGTACTTTTTCAGCCCGGGGTAACCGTGGCAGGGGAGCATCTCACCGTGGGTGTACACATATACTCCTTTGCCTTCGGACTGCTTGAGAATCTCCTCAAGGTCCTTGAGGTCATGTCCTGAGACGAGTATCGCCTTGCCCTTTTTTGCTCCAAGGGGAACCTTTGTCGGCACGGGATGTCCGTAGCTCCCCGTGTTTGCCAGGTCAAGGAGTTCCATTACCCTGAGGTTAACCTCCCCCGCCTTCAGAACCTTCTGAAGCCAGTCATCGAGGGGAATATCGTTTCTGTTCATGGCGGCAAGGCTTTCATGGATGAATGCATAGACCGCATCATCCTCCTGTCCAAGGATCCGGGCGTGATCTGCATATGCAGCTATCCCCTTCATACCATAGAGAAGTATGTCCTGGAGTGACTGGACATCTGCCTCGACATCCGGGGCTCTCCTTGCCTGCTCAAGGGCTTCACCCTCCTTAATCAACCCCTGGAGGGTCTCTGAAGGCCTGAAAACCGCCGGTTCCGGAGGATTACCCAGAGGGCCGGCCTTGGCCTCAACCTTCTTCCTCATACCGTCCCTGAGTTGAACAGACCGGTAGATTAGCTCTCCGAGCTTCTCGGCGCTGAAGTTAACATTTGTGAGGGTGGAAAACAGGGCTTCCACCGTAAAGACATTCACATCCCTGTCTGTAATCCCCAGCTTTCTCCCTTCAGATGCATAGTAAGACAAACCCTTAAGGGTACGGATGAGGAGATCCTGGAGCGCCGCCACATCCGGCTTTTTTCCGCAGGTACCCGAAACGCTACAGGCCCCGCCTTTACCAACCTGTTCACATTGATTACAAAACATATGAAACCTCCTTATAGTGATTTTATGGTATGGCCTATAGCCTTCCATGTACTTTCCGGTCTTATTTTAACGTTACTGTCCAGGTTTGTCCTTGACTTAGATCAACTAAAAGCTTTATTTTCAAACATGGTTGATATGCTTTTTTTATTGATGGAGGGCTGATGGACCTACAGAGAATTATTCCGGGAATCCCCATGTTTAGGGAATTGCCCGTGGAACAGATTGCAGAAGTCGCAGACATTGTGGTGGAGCACTCCTACAGAAAGGGAAAGGTAATATTTTCAGAGGGAGAGGCTGCCACCGGATTTTATGTTGTGATATCGGGACTGGTGAAGATATTTAAAATCTCAACCGACGGTAAAGAGCAGATCCTTCATCTTACGGCTTCGGGGCAGCCCTTTGGGGAGGTACCGATGTTTTCAGGCGCCAATTTCCCTGCAAATGCTGAAACAGTGGAGAAAAGCAGGGTTTTGTTCTTTCCCAGAGATCAGTTCCTTGAGCTGCTGAAACGGGACCCCAATCTCTCCATGAAACTCCTTGCCGACTTTTCACGGCGGCTCCGTTACCTGATCCGATTGATCGAGGAGTTATCCCTGAAGGAAGTCCCGGCAAGGCTCTCTGCTTACCTCCTTTATCTGAGCGAAAAAAACGAGGACTCTGAAGACGTTCAACTGCCGGTAACAAAGGGGCATCTTGCAGCCCTGCTCGGGACTATACCGGAAACGCTGTCACGGATCCTCAGCCGTATGAGCAGCCGGGGACTGATCGAGGTCAGGGGAAGGAAGATCAGGCTTCTTGACCGGCGGTCATTAGAGGAACTCTCGGCAGGTGGCAAGTCATTTCAGTAGGGTTTAAATGAACCTCCCCTCTTTCTTGGCCCTCCGGTTCCGGCAAAACAAAGGCAGGCAAGATGCCTGCCTTTGTTTGCTCATACACCGGGAAGGTCACCCGTTACTCCGTCAGGACCTCTATCTTTCTTGCCTCCCTGATGGCCTTTTCACTCTTGGGAAGCTCAACGGTCAGGATACCCTTCTTAAAGGTTGCCTTTACCCTGTCCTTGTCCACCTCTGCCGGAAGGGGTATCGTTCTCTGAAAAAAACCGCAGCTCCTCTCCGCATAGTAGTAGCCCTTCTGCCTGTCTTCCTTCTCTTCTTTCTTTTCACCCTTTATGGTAATCACATCGTCGTCCAGGATGACCTCTACGTCCTTCTCGTCCATACCGGGCAGTTCTGCTGTCAGGCGATACTCATTGCCCTTCTCCGTAAGATCGACCTTGGGGGTGAATACATCCCTCTCCATCATCGGTGGTACCGCAAAATCACTGAAGAACCTTTCAACGAACCTGTCCATCTCGTCAAAAGCACTCCTGAAGGGGTTCTCCACTCTCCTTACAGGCACCTCCTGGCCCCTTGAAAACCTCCGAGGAATAAGATCCCTGATAGACATAGACATCACCTCCTGTCTTGAGATTCTTTACGGGGCAAAGCCCCTTTGTCTTATTCCGTCAGGATATCGATCTTTCTGGCCTTCACATTTTCCGACTTCGGTATCGTCAGTGCAAGAACACCATCCCTGTAAGTCGCCTTGATGTTGTTCCTGTCAATATCCTCATTAATCCTGAAGGCCCGCTGGTATGTCCCGGCGCTGGATTCGGCATGTATCCTTCTGAACTCTGAAGGAACCTCAACAGACACACTGCTTCGAATTGTGAGCGTATCCTTCTCAAGGGTTATATCAATGGAGTCCTCAGAGGCAGCAGGCATATCAACAAAGAGGATGTAATGATCACCCTTTTCCAGGATATCCACATCGGGGATGATGGTCCTGCCGTTACCGCCCCTTTTTGCCTTCTGAATATCTCCGCCTTTCTTCTCTATATCCTTTGTGACGACTGCCATAGTATCACCTCCTTAAAAAGCTCTCAATCTCAGGGGAAGCCCCCGGTCTGTTCTTATGATTCAAGGGCGATCTTTTTCGGCTTATCCTCCTCGGAACGGGGCAGTGTAATATAGAGAATCCCCTTTGAGTACCTCGCCTTCACTCTGTCGGCATCAGCATGAAAGGGAAGTTCAATGGTCCTTGAAAACTCACCGATCCAGCGCTCTCTCAGGTGATACCGCTCATCTTTTTCAGGCTCGACGGCTTTCCTCTTACCCTTTATCGTCAGTGTACTGCCGGTGACGGTGATCTCCACGTCCTCCTTCTTCACCCCGGGAAGCTCAGCAGTAACCAATACACCGTCATGATTCTGGTATATATCCATGCGGGGGTACCGGTAGCCAGTTCTCAGGTCAAGGCCTGAAAAGATACTATCCATTTCCCTGTGGAGACGACTCAGTTCATGCTCCATTCTGCTGAACTCATACCACGGATCAAATCTCCTTTCCAGTTCACTCTGCAACATAATTCATCACCTCCTGAAATAGTTTTTTAATAGTTCTCCGACTCCTCTTATTTAATAGCAATCGCTGTGCCAGTTTTAAAAATCCTGAAAATACGGCATGTTAGCGAAAAGTTCAAGAAAGACGGTCCATCCCGCAGGGTCATAATGACCTACCCAGGTAAACCATACCAGATAGGGTTAGGAAATGAGATAAGCAGGCCCTGTCGCAAGCGCGTCATTGCTGAAATGGATAACGAATGACATTATATGCGTTTTCGGGACTGTGACGCACGGTTTCACAGGAAGGAGTTCAAGCAACAATACAATGAGTTCGGGATAGTATATCAGCAAAAAAAAAGGGGTGCCCCTAAGTTGCCAAAACGGCCCATGGGTCAATTTGGCCTAAATGGAGTATTTGTTGAGTTTTCGCCTCAAGGTTCTCAGGCCAATTTTGAGTATCCTGGCTGCCTGAGTGCGATTTCCATTTGTATGTTTAAGCGTCTCCCTGATCATTGTCTCCTCAACCTCTTCCATCGGGGTACCGAGGGGAATGAAAACTCCCGGCCTTTGATGGATGTTATAATGGGAGTTCAGGTCGAGCAGGGATGTCTCATCCAGGAAGGGAAGCACATCAATGGGAAGGATAATCTTCGTATCCCTTTCAAGGAGGGTGGCAATCCTGGCCATGAGGTTTCTCAGCTCCCTCACATTGCCACGCCACCTCAACTTCTGAAGAAGGTCTATGGTCCCTGATGACAGCGAGGGATAAGGTGGGGTAATCCCCATCTCATAGAAAGACCTGTGGAGAAAGTGGAGCGACAGCAGAGGAATATCTTCGATCCTTTTTCTGAGGGGAGGGAGGTGAATACGCAGGACATTCAGCCGGTAGAAGAGATCGTCCCGGAAAAGTCCTTCCCTGACCGATTTCATCAGATCTCTTCTTGTGGCGGCAAGAATGCGCACATTAACAGCGGTTGGTCTCTCGCCTCCAAGGCGGTAGATTACACCTTCCTCAAGGACCCTGAGGAGTTTTACCTGAAGCGAAAGAGGCATATCGCCTATTTCATCAAGAAGGAGCGTACCGTTGTCTGCAAGTTCAAACTTACCCCTGTGTGTCTTGTGTGCCCCTGTAAAGGCCCCTTTCTCATGTCCAAAGAGTTCCCCTTCCATAAGACTGTCAGGGATAGCACCGCAGTTTACGGCTACAAAGTTACCTTCCGCCCTCCGGCTTAATACATGGATAGCCCTTGCAACAATCTCCTTCCCGGTGCCGGTCTCACCGGAGATAAGGACGGTCTGGTTTGATGAAGCGATTCGGGGAAGGTTCATAAGCACCTGCTTCATCTCGGGAGAGCGGAAGATAATATAGGGTTTCAACTGCTCCACATAGGGTTCAATTACAGCAAGGGATCTGCTCTTCGGCCGGCTTTGCCCGAGGGATGTCTCCATAGTCTGTGCAAACCTGTCCGGATCGAGGGGTTTAAAGAAGTAATCATCCGCTCCCGGACCGGTTAGGCTGAGTGCATCTTTGTACGTTAGTCTATCAATGAGGAGGAAAAAGCTCCCGCCGGGGTTTGAGTCCCTAAAGCTCCTGATCAGGGTGGAGGTCTCCTGCCCCGTTGCCTCCATGTCGGCAAGAAAAACATCTACTTTTACTTCCTTAAAGACATCCTTCACCTTTGATATGTCACAGACGGAATAAACCGCTGCTCCGTAAGAGGCGAGGGTCTCCTGAAAGCTCCTCAGTAGCTCCTCGTTCCTGTCCACCAGCAAAAAAGCGAGGCCCTTCAGCGAGTTGCTGCCGGGGCCGCTCATCCCGTTATCCTTTGCCATTATAAATTATAATCCATTCGGGGTTTTCTTTATAAGAACACATCGTAGACTATATATAGATTCTACCCAGTTAAGGAAGCAGAGGCATAGGGATTTCCCTCTGCCCGGCAGGAGAGGAAGGGGGGCTTTTACTTCATACCGGGAGCAGCAGGCTTAACACTGAATGCGATCAAACGTTAATACCGTACTTCTTTATCCTGTATCCAAGCTGCCGGGGTGTAATCCCGAGGGTCCGGGCAGCACGGCTCTGGATGTAGTTATTATCCATGAGTGCCTGGACAATACGCTCCCTTTCTATATTTTCAACCTCGGAACTGAGTGAACCATTCTTAAAGGCCCCGTCCTGACTTGGGGATCTCTTTTCTTCAACGAACATATTGAAAGGCAGGTCTGTTTTCTCGATCACAGGTTTCTCCGCCATTATAACAAGCCTTTCCAGCGTATTGGCCAGTTCACGAATATTACCGGGCCAGTAGTGCTTTTTCAGCAGTTCTCTTGCCTCAGGTGACAGGAAAATCGTTTTTTTATATTTTCTGTTGAACAGATTCAGGTAGTGATCAGCCAAGACAGGAATATCCTCCTTCCTCTCCCTGAGAGAAGGCATCAAAATCGACACCACGTTGAGCCTCCAGTAGAGGTCTTCCCTGAAGGAACCCCTTCTCATCTCGTCAATGAGATTGCGGTTTGTGGCGGTAATTATCCTCACATCTACCCTTACAGGCTCTGAGGAACCAAGCCGCTCAAAGACCCGCTCCTGAAGCACCCTCAGGAGTTTTGCCTGCACTGTAAGAGGCAACTCGCCTATCTCATCCAGGAACAGGGTTCCCCCCTTTGCACGTTCAAACCTTCCTATCCTCCGCTCTGTTGCGCCTGTGAAGGCTCCCTTTTCTGCGCCGAAGAGTTCCATCTCCAGAAGGTTCTCCGGCAGGGCTGCACAGTTTACAGCCACAAACGGCCCCTTTGCCCTCGGACTCTGGTAATGGACGGTCCGGGCAATAAGTTCCTTCCCTGTCCCACTCTCACCAAGAAGCAGCACAGTGGCATCGGTACCCGCCACCTTTGAAACCGCCTTCAGCACCGACTGGAACCTGTCGGACTCTCCAACGAGGTTAGGCAGGCTGAACCGCTCCTTCAGTTGGAGTCGCAGTTCCTGGCGTTCCTTTTCCACCTCCCGGTAACTCTTCCATAACCCTAAGAACTGGGCGATCAACGAGGAGACAATGCTTAAGACCCTTATGTCATCATCAACACTCCCGTGCTCTCCGGAGTAGATCCTGTCCACACTGATAACCCCAAGGACATCACCCTTGAGTTCTATCGGTATACAGAGAAAAGAGATACCCTGCTTATCGGGTCTTGAACCGGTTTTGTTCAGGAATTTCGGCTCGTTACCGATATTGGGAACAAACATAGCTTTGCCGCTCTTGATAACACGGCCCACTATCCCCTCGCCTATCTTGTATTTTCCCTTTCTTATCTCCTCGCGTGTAAGCCCATAGGCTGCCATTATCCTGAGTTCCCTCGATACGGGGTCAAGGAGATAAACACAGCCTCTCTGCATATCAAGGATTTTACTCAGGGTCTTCATTGCAGAGGGGATGTTCTCCTCCAGGTTAAAAGACTCCGTCAGCACCCTGCTTACCTCGAGAAGAGCTGTAAGTTCTTTATTATAGTTATTTGTTTCCATGAATCCTTATAAGGGTCCTGCCTTATTTAATTATGATGAACTCGTAAAAAGTCCATAACTGTCACTCCTGAAATAAATTCAGGGCGGGCTCTGAACCATGTGTCCCGAAAGCTTACGGGATATCGTCTCAGGCTTGGCAAGGCGAATAGACTGCGTCTCCTAAGTCATTGATTTTATTAGATGTCCCGAACTTAATTCGGGATTCAGCATAACATATTGTGTTGTGCTATTTCAGACTTTTTACGAAACCATCAATTATAGTTACAGCCAGGCATAAATTGATGTTTTTTGCTCCTGTCATGCCCGAAGTCTGTAGTCGGGCATCCAGACCCCTTAAAAACACTGGATTCCGGCTTAAAAACTGCCGGAATGACAGGCCGACACAATGACTTTATAAACAGACTCTAATTATAGCCTGCCTCACCATGCTGGCTAAGGTCAAGTCCGGTGACTTCATCTTCCTCCTTCACCCTCAGTCCCACCGTCCAGTCGATGACCTTCAGTATTGCCAGACTTACCACCCCGGAGTATACTATGGTAGCCAGGACAGCAATGGACTGCTTCACAAAAAGGGATGGATTTCCAAAGAGCACGCCATTTGCACCATCAGGATTAACCGCCACTGATGCAAAGATCCCCGTGGCAAGGGCACCCCATATGCCACCTGCACCGTGTATCCCAAGGACATCAAGGGAATCATCATAACCGAGTTTCGGCTTGATACTGACGGCCCCATAACAGATAATCCCGGCAACAAGGCCGATAATAATTGCTGAGAGAGGGCTCACAAAACCCGCAGCGGGAGTAATGGCAACAAGGCCTGCCACCGCCCCGCTGACAGCTCCGAGTGCCGTTGGTTTTTTCCTTCTCAGCCATTCCATGGCAGTCCAGCCAAGGGCTGCCGAGGCAGATGCCGTATTCGTTGTTACAAAGGCAAGCGAGGCGAGACTGCCCGAGGTGAGCGCACTGCCGGCATTGAACCCGAACCACCCAAACCAGAGGAGGGAGGCGCCCAGAATCGTCATTGTAAGATCATGGGGCATGATGGTCTCCTTAAGGTAGCCCTTCCTCTTTCCTACGATAAGCGCTGCAGCAATTGCGGCGATTGCTGAATTGATATGGACAACCGTACCGCCGGCAAAATCGAGAGCGCCTATTTTCGTCCCGATCCAGCCGCCGCCCCAGACCCAGTGAGCAATAGGTGAATAAACGAATGTTGTCCAAAGAACTGTAAAAATAATCACGGCGGAAAACTTGATCCTCTCTGCAAATGCCCCGGTTATCAGGGCCGAGGTTATAACGGCAAACATGCCCTGAAACATCATGAATATCAGATGAGGAACACCCGGTGCCATCGGAGCAGGTTCATTCCCAATCCCCGCCAGCCCTATCCACTTAAGGGAACCCACAACCCCCCCGATATCAGGTCCGAAGGCGAGGGTATAACCCCATAGCACCCAGACAATGCTCACAGTACAGAGAATAATAAAACTATGCATGATGGTGTCAAGGACGTTTTTTCTTCTCACCATGCCGCCGTAAAAGAAGGCGAGCCCGGGTGTCATAAGCATCACCAGGGCGGTCGAGATAAGCAGCCAGGCAGTATCACCCGAATCAATCCCCTGCGACCCGGCGGCATAGGCCGGTCCACAGGTTATCAAGACCATAGCGATCAGAAAAAAAATCCTTTTAATCATACCTCTTGACTCCTTTAAACTCATATAGCCTCCCTTCCCCTGTCTCCGGTCCTTATCCTTATTACGTCCCGGAGATTGTATATAAAGATCTTTCCGTCTCCTATCTCGCCTGTCCTCGCTGCTCCCTCTATCGCTTCAACTACACCCTCAAGATTATCCTCTGAAACCGCCACCTCGATCTTCACCTTCGGCAGAAACTGCACCTCATACTCCGCTCCGCGGTAGACCTCAAGGTGTCCCTTCTGTCTCCCAAACCCCTTTACCTCACTCACCGTCATTCCCTGCACCCCTATGTCCGTCAGGGCCTTCCTTACCTCATCAAGCCTGAAGTGCTTGATGACTGCCGCCACCATCTTCATATGTTCCTCCTTGTTCGGTAAACGGTTGCCGTTTTCCTTTCTTATACTTGCTCACGATATTATACTTGCCTCCGACATTTTTGTCAATATGCCTTCACGTCCGGAAATAGAGCCTGAACGGTTCCGGGGGTGTTAGGGGGGGGTGATTTATCTTGCATTATTTATTCTCCCGCACACCTACCTGAAGAGACATTTTTGGAAGGTAAATCTTGTATAATTGGTTATGCATGAGAAGAAACCCCACACATTGCCCCGTTATATCATATTCGGCTTTTTTATCCTCGGTCTCATATCGGCAATAGCCTTCAGGGCCATAATCCTGATTCAGAAATTCGAACCGGCATGGGTCAGACCGGTCTGGTACATAGGGGCCATCGGGTATCTATTCTTCTTTCTCTACAGGTTCTCCATTACAAAGAAACGGAAGCGGGCTATTGATCAGCACCGGTTAATTGAAAAAATAAGGGAAAATTCATGCCTTACAAATGACGAGAGAGATGCAGTTGCTTATCTTCTCTCCTCAATTAAAAAGTCCCTTGAGGACTTGAACTATTTCATTATTTTCATTCTGTCAATCGCTGCAATTGTCCTTGATCTGCTGTTAAGCTGATTTTCACCGGCCTGCAGCAGCATAATTTACTCTACTATTCCCTCTGAAGCATCAGTCAACCCGGCAATCCTCACAGCTTTCCCGATGGCACCGTATGTGTACTGCACGTGTCTTTAACCTTCACTCCGGTGACAACATAGGGGATCCTGCATGCCCCGAACGCTTTCCCGGGGCACGACAAACTGTTTTATTGCCGGATTAATGGTATTTTTACCTGAAAGCCGTGGTTCGGCGTAAAAAAAGGCCCGCTGACATTATAAGACAGCGGGCCTTACTAACGAGAAAAAATACATTAATGAATCGATTCGCCTGCTCCCTCCGCCTCTCTGACCGATACCACAATCTTATAAAGCAGAGTCAGAATAAAAAAGCCCGCAGCCCATACTGCTACGGAAATAAGTGTCTCGGGGAGAGTCGGCCAATACTCGGTAACCCTGTCGAAAGGATTCGGTATAAAACCACCAATCACCAGGCCAAAACCCTTGTCTATCCATAGCGAGATGAATACAGCCCCACATGCTATCGCCAGTGTTGTTTCATTCTTCCTGACACTTGGAAACACAAGCATCGCAAGGGCAAAAACAGCAAGTATTGCCGAAAGCCACATCAGCGGAAGAAGCCTTCCGTGCCCATCAAGTCCTGCAAAGAGATACTCAAAGGAAAGCATATGTCCGGGGATGTTACTGTAAAAGGAAGTAAAGACCTCCAGAAGAAAGAAAAAAACATTTGCATACATGGCGTAAGTAACGATCTTCCCTATTGCCTGGATGGCTTCTTCTCCCGGATCAAACTTTGTGAGCCTCTTAATCAGCAATGCAAGGATTATCAGCATTGCCGGCCCTGAAGCAAAGGCGGATGCAAGAAACCGTGCTGCCATGATTGCCGTCAGCCAGAACTCTCTTCCGGGGAGCCCGGCGTATATAAAGGCCGTCACGGTATGAATACTGATGGCCCACGGGATGGAAAGATAAATCAAAGGCTTCACCCACCCCGGGGGCGGCACCTCTTTCCTGTCGGCCTCGAGGGTCGTCCACCCAACTATTATATTAAGGATAAGATAACCGGTCAGCACAAGGGCGTCCCAGAACAGCACGGATCTCGGGGTCGGATGGAGCAGCACATTGAAAATACGCATGGGCTGTCCCATATCGACAAAGATAAAGAGCATGCACATGCTAACGGCGGAGACAGCGAGGAACTCGCCGAGGATCACAATCTTACCGAACTTCTTATAGTTGTGAAGATAGTAAGGAATCACAATCATCACGGCCGATGCAGCTACCCCGACAAGGAAAGTAAACTGGGCGATATAAAACCCCCAGGAGACATCCCGGCTCATCCCGGTGATACCCAGACCGTACTTAAGCTGCTTAAGATAAAAGAAAAAACCAACCCCCATTATTCCCAGGAGAAACAGCAACCACAACCAGTATTTAGGCCGCCCTTCAAGTGCCTTCTCAAACATTTTCCTCACCTCCTCCGATTATGTAAAACACGCTCGGTTGTGTTCCAAGTTGAGGCCTGCGCCGGATTGTATAGTGCTTGCTCAGAATCTTCCTGACCTCTGAACCTGGATCTGCAAGATCGCCGAATATCAGACCGCCGCCGGACTTCTCCACACACGCCGGCTTCAGCCCCCGGGCCAGTCTCTCAACGCAAAAGTTGCATTTCTCAACCACACCGATAGTCCTGGTGGGAAACTCCGGATTGATCTTCTTAATGTACGGCCTCGGGTCAATCCAGTTAAAGCTCCTTGAACCATAGGGACAAGCCGCCATGCAGAACCTGCATCCGATACAGCGGTGGTAGTCCTGGGCAACTATGCCGTCCGGTCTCTTGAATGTTGCCTGGGTGGGACATACCCGCACACAGGGTGGGTTGTCACAGTGATTGCAGAAAAGGAGAAAAGGCTTATCCTCGATCCCTGCCGGTACGTATTTATTCATCTGCCCGATAAAGGCATGTTCAAACTCCTCTGTCCAGATCCACTTGACCTCATCCTTCTTGTTGCCGATATCAGGGACATTATGCGCCCAGCTGCATGCCCCGATCACCCTCCTGTAGTCCGCAGCCGTCCTGAACTTGCTCAAATCGACAACCATCGCCCAGCGCTTTGCCACAAGGCCCTTGGGCTCGGGCAAAAAACCAGCAGCATCTACTGCCCTGCCTCTCAACACGAGGTTCATCCCGGCAGCCCCTACACCAAGACCGGCAAGCCCTGCTATCTTGAGAAATTCTCTCCTGTCAATACTCATTTGCGGCCCTCCTCTTTCACAAAATGGCAGTCCCAGCAGTACGGATTAACTGCGGCATACTTGTGGCACTCGTCACAGAACTTCTTCTTGTTTGAGTGGCACTTCAGACAGGTATTCTGAAGACTTATCGTATAGTGCTTGCCGCTGGAACTAACATATTCCCTCTTGCCGTTACGAAGAGCTGAATCACGCCACTCGATAAGCAACTGCATGTGGTTTCTTCTCATGAAGTCCTTGGATTCCACACACTCCTTCTTCTCCAACTTCTGTATAACAGGCGTATTTAACTTTGGATCAGGTTTTGCGATTACCTTGCCTATATTACTGTAAAATGGATAGGTTGCAAAGGCCAGAAAAATTATCAGACCAACAATTATTTTTCCACCATCATACATTATTCATCCTCCTCGATGTCTTCCTTCCCGGGAAGGGGTTCAAGCCTCAGATCCATCGTCCTCTCCTGCTCGCCTTCCATGACAAGGGCATTCCCGAGAAGTTCATGAACGCCGCATACATCCACCTCGGGGACCCAGTACTGCATCAGTGTGGGTAGGGCCGCCCTGTCTATCGCACAGATATTTGCAAGCATATTAACACCATGCTTTTCGTGAACATGCTTTACGGCATTGGCCCTGGGGAACCCGCCCCGCATCCTGAGTTCCATATTTTCACCGGCGTTCAGTCCGGCACCACTCCCGCAGCAGAAGGTCTTCTCCCTGATGGTATCCTCGTGCATCTCATAGAAGTGCTTACATGTATTCTTTATGATATAACGCGGCTCCTCAAGGATACCCATTCCCCTTGAGGTGTTGCATGAGTCATGGAGGGTAATCTTCAGGTGGTCGTTCCTGCTCGTGTCGAGCTTGAGCTTGCCGTGTCTCAGGATATCTGCCGTAAACTCGTCAATATGAACCATCTTGGTAGCGCTTGCATTCTCGAACCTTGTCCCCGTTATCGGCGAAATAGGCACTTCAAGGAAATCAGCAGGGCCATGCCAGGTGTCAAGATACTGGTGTACGAGCCTCCACATATGACCGCATTCACCACCGATTATGTATTTAACTCCAAGCCTCTTCGCCTCTGCATAGATCTTGTAATGGAGCCTCTTCGCCATTTCATTGGATGTGAAGAAACCGAAGTTCCCCCCTTCCGAGGCATAGGTGCTCCATGTATAGTCAAGCCCCAGTTCGTGGAAGAGCATAAGGTAGCCCAGACAGTTATAAACTCCTGGAAGACCAAACAGGTCACCGGAAGGAGTAACAAAGAGTATTTCCGCACCCTTCCTGTTGAATGTCGGCTCTATCTTGATCCCGGTAATCTCTTCTATATCATCAACCAACATCTCAATGTTGCTCTTGATGGTATGGGGCTCAAGCCCAAGATGATTGCCCTTCTGGTAACAATAGGCCACAGGTCCGGCAATCCAGTCGGTATTGCAGCCAAGGAGGTTAAACAACTCCCTGCCCATCATTGTTATCTCTGCCTGGTCAATCCCATAAGGGCAAAAAACCGAACACCTTCTGCACTCCGTACATTGATAGAAATAGTACCACCACTCCTTAAAGACATCGTAAGTAAGCTCCCTTGCTCCTGCATACTTACCTAATACCTTTCCTCCGGCAGTGAAGTACTTGCGATATACCGACCTCAGGAGTTCCGCCCTCAAAACGGGCATATTCTTGGGGTCACCTGAACCAATATAGAAATGACATTTATCAGCACAGGCCCCGCACCTTACACAGATATCCATAAACAACTGGAAAGACCTGTACTTCTGAAGCCTGTCTTTCATGCCGTCAAGGACAATCTCCTTCCAGTTTTCCGGAAGCTTCCAGTCCTCATCCGCGGTTGCCCACTCCCTGGGATTCGGGAAGCCTACCGCCTCAAGATATTTCGGCCTTGTCCCATAGCAAAATGTACCGGGTTTGAACTCAACCGGGGTCTCCATCCACTGCGTCTTGGGTGCGCTGTAATCTATCTTTGTAAGTTCCTCAGGTTTTGGTGTTTTTGTAGCCTTTGCCATAGATTACTCCTTTCCCTCGCTTTTTTCTTCTGTCTCTTTTGCTTCCTCCACCTCTTTTTCCACGGGTATCCCGGCAGAAATCATCTTCTCTCTGAACTCATCCTCGTACTCCTCGTATGTATGTACCTTAACGGGGTAGTTCCAGGGATTTATATGCCTCTTCACACGGCTGTTATTAGAAAGGTTTCTTGTCGGGCTCAGAAAGATACCGCCAAGGTGCATGAGCTTGCTGAATGGGAAGTATGCAAAGAGTGTACTTATAAGAAAGATATGGACATAAAACATCGCACCAATACCATCAGGAATAGTCGGCTTCAAAGTAGCAAGCCCCACCGTGAGTTCCTTTACCTTGATTACATCCACCTTGTAAAAATACCGCATCAGGACGCCGGTGGATGCTATGGCTGTTATAAGAAAAAGCGGGAAGTAGTCGGCGGGTAAGGATATGTATCTTACCTGGGGGACATAGAAACGCCTTATCAGGAGATACAGAACCGCCAGAAGCAATGTAACTCCGCTGATCAGCAGGTGGGGTGAACCAATCTGGAGGAAACCGTCAAAGGCATTAATGAGCTTTATAAATGCCGGGACGGGCTGGGTAAAAAGCCTCAGATGCCGTAAAATGACGATAAATAAAGACCAGTGAAATACAATAGCGCCAAGCCATAGCCATTTTTCCCATCCGTAAGCCATCCTTGGCCCTTCATGGAGTTCACCCTTGAGGTTCCTGAATAACGACCTGAAGAGCAAGACCTCGAGTGCCATCCTGGCAACAACGCCCGTGGTCCCTGCCGGGTTTTCGATTTTACTGTAATGAATCCAGGGAAGGGACTTCTGCTGTCCACAGGTGGTTGGTATATGGAAGGGAACAGGAACGCGGGCCCATTTAAGAATTTTTAAGACAAAGCCGGTAAGAAATACAACAATCGCGGCATAGGGAATTGCGACACCAAAGAGGGCCTGCAGGGGAAGCACCTCAACACCAACTAATGCAACAAGTATAAGCAATATAACAGCTATTAAGGAAACCAAAGCTCCCATTTATACCTCCTTCAGTTAACTGGGGATATATCAAAAATCATTCTGCACCTTTCATGCGCTTATTTGCCTGTTCTACAAGTCTGTAAGTCCAGTTCCTCATCTCGTTGGCCTTGAGTTCATAGAGTTTTTCCCTGCACTGCATAAAGATGTCGAATGCCCTGCCTGCAAGTCTGTCGATATGCAAATCCAGCGATAGCAGCTCCTCATAATGCCCCCCCTCTTTCAGGTCTTCTTGAAACTCATCCCGGATAACCTTCTTCAGGAGGAAGATAAAGGAAACAGCCTCTGAGGGAGCAAAATCCTGAACTGCCCTTACTCGTATAATCCTGTCCAGATAGGGGGCAATCTCATCGTCGGAGGATTCACCGAGAATCCCGTCTAAAACACCCTCTAAACCCTCTTTGATTGTCTGACCAACGGGATTGGAAAACCGGTTTTTCTGAGACTTCAGAAAAGCAGCAGTTTCTGAGGGGTAACTCTCCAGTATACCGTCAAACCACACCTTCAGTATCCTGGACTTTCTTTTTAATAAATAATCCTTAATTTCCATATATGTGCAGGTTGAGAGAATCCAAACTGTGGGGTATTGGAGAAGATGCCTCCCCCAACACCCCGTCATTAAAAAATCGTCAATTACACGCAGCCTGTCGGCTTTGGAAGACCTGCATATCTACAGGCCTGCTTAGCAGGACCATCGGGGAAGAGCTGATAGAGATACTTCGTGTTACCCTTCTCAGGCCCCATGTTCTTCTTGATCTCTTTTACGAGTATCTTGATCATGGGAGCAATCTGGTATTTACTGTAATAGTCTCTCAGAAAATTGATGATATCCCAGTGCTCCTTGGTAAGCTCCTGGCCATCCTGCTGAGCCATGTAATTGGCAAGCCCTTCAGTCCAGTCATCAAGATTCTGGAGATACCCCTCCTCATCTACATCGATCTGTTTGCCTTCAAACTCAATAGTCGGCATCGCAAACCTCCTTGAATTTTAGATTTATTGGGAAAATTCCCGATATTAACACACTTCTTCAAGCAACAAACATTAATACAGATGACCCCTTCCGGTCAAATTAAAAAAAGTTATCTGCAGATTAGCATAGTTTATCAAATAAAGAACCAGCCAAAATCATCGCTTTGGATTCAGAAGCTTGATGAAAATCAGCTTAACCGCCGCCCTTCCGTAAAAAGAATCCTCCCCGCCTGAAGTAACTGTATGGGAGCCCGGTTCATAACTGATTTCACTCTGGTGGTAGTCAACGTCCTCTTCGATACTAAGGGCCTTCTCCCAGTCTCCGCCGCAGGCATAAGCAAGCGTATCTACAAATATCTCTCCCATGTTTTTCCCGGTAAGGTCACAGCCGTAAACCGCACCGCACTCACAGAACCCACCGTAAAAAACCCCCGCTTCGGTTGATATATCTCCGGGACGCTGAAAGACCTCTCCGCAAAACGGACATAATGGTTTGCGAAGAACGTCCTTGTCTTCTCTGTTCTTTCTCCAACGCAAGGCCACTAAATTATATACCCTGTATTTGATTTAAGTCAAATCCTCAGGCAAGGGGTCATGGGCCGGCCCAGCTCATGGGAGTTCTCAAGCACCCTTGCCACAGCCGGGCCCATTGCCTCGATAGCCCTCCAGGTTAAAAGCGAATCCTTGTCATAACTCAGATTTATAAGAACACTTACCGTCCTTATATTTTCCTTGGCAAGGGCTGTAACGGTTGTTGTATCTCCCTCGGAAAGTGCACTTACCACCCTCCTTTTCAGCTCCCTGATACTGATCACTTCCCCTCTTTGTGCCTCTTGGCTGCATCAAGCAGGCCCGGAGCCCACTCAGGGCACCCAAGGGCATGAACGTGGGTGTAAGTGGCAAGGACATTCTTATAGACAACACCATCCATCCCCCCCCCGACACCCTTGCCTTTTTTCATCCTGAAGACCATCCTCACGAGCTGATCATTCTCAGCCACTCCGGAGTAGTGAAACTCGTGGCCCTTCAGTACGGTCCCCACAGGATAATAGGGGTTATCCCCTGCAACCTCAAGCATGGTATAACCATGGGCTACGGGCCGTTTTTCTATCTTAAAGCTCAAGGGCAGCACGTCTGTCATTGGATACACATCACCATCGAGGATGATCTCCCTGCCCAGATACATCAGCCCGCCACATTCTGCATAGACAGGGAGACCCCTCTCAACTTCCCCCTTTAAGGACTTCATTAATGCCCTGTTTGCGGAAAGCCCCGGTGCATTTGTTTCAGGGAACCCACCCCCTATGTAAAGGGCATCGAGACCGGAAAGCTCTTTCTCCTTCATGGCATCTATCAGCTTGATCCTTGCACCGCCGACCGTGAGGGCATCGAGGTTGTCGGGGTAATAAAACTGAAATGCCATATCCTGGATTACACCAATGGTCACCCCCTCATCAACGGGCCTTCCATCACCGTACAGGGAGCCGGTTGGCACTATACCTTCATCAACCCGGGCCATCTCAAGCAGCCTGTCTACATCAACCTGCTCTCTTACAATATCCCCGATCTTATCAATAGCCCTGCCAACATCCCTGTGCTCCTGATAAGGGGTAAGCCCCATATGCCTCTCAGGCATAAGCTCCTGTTCAATCCTGTGCAATGAACCAAGCACTTCAACCGATGTGTACCTCTCTATAGCCCCCCTTACAACCGTCTCATGCCTTACACCACCGATATTATTAAGCACTACACCCATCACCTTGAGAGCCTCGTCAAACCCTGTTATACCCTTTATTACTGCAGCAACGGTACGTGTTGCCTTTGTGCAGTCGACAACAAGAAGGACAGGCGCTTTCAGCATCTTTGCAAGCTCCGAGGTACTGTAAGTTCCGGATACATCCATCCCATCAAAAAGCCCCCGGTTGCCCTCTATTATGGAAATATCCGCCTGATGGGAATGAATCGCAAAGGAAAGGAGAATCTTTTCTTGGGGAATCAGGTAAGGATCAAGATTAAAGCAGTCCCTGCCTGAAGCGCAGGCCAGCCAGCCGGCATCTATGTAGTCGGGGCCCTTTTTAAAAGTTGCAACAGCGAGACCCCTGTCCCTAACAGCCTTTGTTAAGCCAATAGAAAGGGTGGTTTTACCAGAGCCCCCTTTCAGCCCTGCTATAACCACCCTTGGTATGGTATAAATCACAAAAGTATCGGTTACTCCTTTGGTGGCAGTTCTACATAACTTCCGCCCTTATAGGAATATATCAGCGTACCGGCATCCATCAGTTCTCTCAGTGCAGCCTTTGCCTCGCTCTTTTCAACCCCGTGATCCGCAGCTAACTTTTTAAAAAGATCACCGGGTTTGTATTTCTTCTTGCCCACTGATTTTTCTACCAGATCATAGATTATTTTCTTCAGTTCTTCTCTTTCCATATTTATACCTCTCTGTTGCTTAAGAATTAACGGTAAGGGCATTTTCCCATTCGGACAATAAACAGCCCGTTGAGACTACGATAAATCTTGAAGATCCGACCCGGCCTTACCATCAGGTTACTTTAATGTTTAAAGGTTGCTGCCGTCCTCCATGTCTCACGTGCAAATGTAAAGTCATCGATATGCTGCATGGTAAAGGGCAGCCCAGTGAGCTTGAAAAACTTTTCCCATCCGATTCTCTCAATCCACTCACCAACTCTCTCATGCTTCCTTGCACCTGCCGCATATGTATCAAGCACCGTCTTAATAATCTCAACGACCTCCGGCCATCTCGGCGGATTGTTTGGAAGCCACGGCACAGCCAGTTTTGAAAACTTCGGATTACTCCTTGAGTTGCTGACCTTGCCGCCGACAACTATTGCCACCCCATCGTTTATGGCATCCGAAATGGGCAGGGCAGGGCAGACCGAATAACAGTTACCGCAGTACATGCACTTTTCTTCTTTAATCTTAACGCTTTTCACCTTGGGATCGGGGCTTATAGCATTTGTGGGACAGGAGGCAATAGTGGTAGGGATCTCACACATGTTTTTAACCCTTTCGGCATCAATCCTCGGTGGCTTTCTGTGTACTCCGACAATTGCAATGTCAGAGCAATGCACCGCTCCACACATATTCGTACAACAGGCCACTGCCAGCCTCACCTTTGCCGGGAGTTCCTTTGTCGTAAAATAATCGTGCAGCTCATCCATTATTGCCTTGACAAGCCCTGATGCATCGGTTGCCGCTGAATGACAGTGTACCCAACCCTGTGTATGAACCACATTACTGATACGGGAACCGATACCGCCGATCATGAATCCCTTGGCTTTCAACTCATTCACGAGCGGTTCCACCTTGCTTTCGTCATCGACCATGAACTCAACATTATGTCTTGTAGTGAACCTGAGATGACCATCACAGTGGTTATCGGCAATATCGCAGTAATCCTTAATAGTATCCGTTGATAACAACCTCGGGGAGGCAACCCTCACGGTCCACAGCTGGTCTCCGCTCTCGGCCACATGCACCATAACCCCGGGGCTCTTAACTTCATGGTATTTCCACTGTCCATAATTCTTCTTTATTACAGGCGGTAAAAAATCCTTGTAACTCGGCGGTCCAATGTCTGTCTGTCTCTGGGGTAATTCTGACATTTTAATCCTCCTTATCTATAAGTTAGTCTGATTATTTACTCAACTCTTCTTCTTTCCAGAAATAGAAAGGATCCCTCCTGGGTTCTTTTACCATAATGGGATCCGGATCAAGTTCTATTGCCTCGAGGAAGTCCCTCATTCCTCGCCTCTCAATGAGTTCTCCTATTCTCTCCCTGTTCTTGCCATGCTCGTCCCACCACTCCCAGATCTTATTCGTAAGATCCTTAATCTCCTGGTAGGGCGGCTCCATCTTCATAAAGGGAACGATAACCTGGCACAACTGTGCGCCTCTCACAAAGGGTGCGTGACTACCGATAAGAATCGTGGCTCCTTTGTCATTACCCGGCCTGAGGGCCTTTGTCATCTTCGAGATGCAGTGCATGCAGCGGTTACAGTCCTCATTGTTTATTGAAATCTCCTTACCATCGTAACTCAGGCACTCGGTGGGGCACATATCAACAATCTCTGCCCGGATATCCATACCGGCATCCGCATAGTTCTTGACTTCGCCCTGATCAATCTTGATGTCGTCTCTCCATGTACCGATAATAGAGCAGTCGGAACGGGCAATAGATGCTACACAGTCAATAGCACATCCCGAGACCTTGAATTTGTATTTGTAGGGGAACATCGGCCTGTGCATCTCGTCCTGGTACGTCCTCGTAATATCATCCGTGAGATCAAGGGTATCAATATTAGACCACTCACACTTACCGGGGCCCACACAGCAACATGGTGTTCTGACCGCAGAACCTGAGCCCCCCAGGTCCCAGCCCCTTGAAGAGAGTTCGGCAAAGATGGGCTCAAGGCTCTCTGAATTTGTCCCGAGCAACACAAGGTCACCTGTTGAACCATGCATATTTGTAAGCCCGCTGCCGTATTTATCCCAGATATCACATACTTCCCTGAGGGCCTTTGAAGTGTAAAAAAATCCGGAAGGCTGGTTCACCCTTAGTGTATGGAAATGTGCTACACCTGGAAACTGATCCGGGATATCGGAGTACCTCCCGATAACCCCGCCTCCATAGCCACGGACCCCGACAATGCCTCCATGCTTCCAGTGGGTTACCTTCTCCTTATAAGAGAGTTCCAGTTGTCCAAGAAGGTCCTGGGCATACTCTGAATGCTCGGCTGCCCTCTTGATCTCCTTGACAAAGCTCGGGAATGCACCCTTCTCAAGCTCGTCAAGTATCGGCGTTTCATGTTTCATGCTCATAAAATCCTCCTCGCGTTAGATTTTCCTTAAAAATATTAAAACAGTAAATAGATCAACACACCTGACCCATAACCCACTTATAAAGAAAAAACAAACAGCACTAAACCTTAAAACAGTTACCCCAAATTGGTCAAATTAAAAAAATTTATCAGCCAATCACCTTTGTTTATCAATCCGGGGTTCCCGACATTCTCACCCGGGGGACTGAATAACCTTAACAAAAACAAGACATGGCGCCCCCTAGAGGATTCGAACCTCTGGCACCAGGATTAGGAATCCTGTGCTCTATCCTACTGAGCTAAGGGGGCATAAGCCGGTTGAGATCTACTGCTTTATGAATGGCTGACGGGGTTGTTGTCTTCATTCAAGATGATAAACCAAGGGCCTTTCTTACGGCATCCTCAGCATCTGCAGCATCTCTTACCTCTTCAATTTCCCAGGTCTCTATACCAACAACCTGCTTGCCAAGCTGCAGAGCAAAGGCAATCTCCGAAAGCGTCCCGTATCCCCCGCCTATTGCAATAAGGACATCGGCAGTGCGTGCTATGATAACATTTCTTCCCATCCCCAGTCCAGTAGCAACAGGTATATCAATATACTCGTTGGCATACCCCCTGTCCTCCTGTGGAAGGATACCGATTGTTACTCCGCCATGGTTTTTAGCACCCTTCGCGGCTGCCTCCATTACGCCTCCAAGGCCACCACACAACAGCAGGGATCCTGATTTCGCAATTTTCTCACCAACTGCTTCAGCTATCATAAGCATCCTGTCATCAACATCCCGCCCGCCAATCACTCCGATTACATGCTTATCCAAAAGAGACCTCCTCTGATGCCGGACACCCCGCTCACCGGGCAGGGCAGTGAAGCAGACTTCCGTTATACCTCGGGAAGGATGCCGAGGTTCTTCATCTTTGTCTTTAGTTGTTTCCTTGAAATCCCGAGCAAAAGGGCCGAGTTTGATTGATTCCAGGATGTCTTGTCGAGCGCCTTCAGTATGACCCTCTTTTCAATATCAAAAAGCTTAAACTCATCATCACCAGAGGGGGCATCTGGATCGTTATGACATTCAACCTGTAATAGAGGTCCGACCTGAACTCCCCTTTTTCAACCGCCTCTTCTATGTTCCTGTTGGTAGCAGCAAGGACCCTTACATCGACACTTATCCTCTCCTTCCCCCCAAGCATGAGAAACTCCTTTTCCTGGAGAAACCTGAGGAGTTTCTTCTGCATACTGAAATCAAGGTCACCTATCTCATCGAAGAAGACCGTACCACATCTCTCCAAGTACAAACACACTGGCATCGGTCTTACTGACCCTGTTGATCAATGAGAAGACCTCCTGCATCGGTTTTGCCTTGCCGATGATATTCAGAAACTGATATCTGCCCTGGACCTCTCGGCAATATCAAAGAACCTCCCTCTCAGCGCTTCCCTGACCACGGAGAGCAGTATATTCAGGTTAACAGGTTTTGTGAGATAGGTATAGGCGCCCTTTCTCATCGCATTAACGGCACGCTCTATCGACCCATATGCCGTTAGAAGTACTACGGGCAACTCCGGGTTCTTTGATTTTACCTCTTTCAGCAACTCTTCCCCGTTCATTCCGGACAGCTTATAGTCGGACAGGACAAGATCGAAGCTGTTTTCCTTTAAATTAACATGTAAATTAACATGCGCCTCTTCTCCGGTGGTGGTTGTTTCTACATCGTACCCCTTCCTCTTCAGTGTCGCAGACAACACCTTAAGCGAATTAATCTCATCCTCTACTATTAAGAACCCTATGTCCCATTTTTACCCGGTAGAACCAATGTAAACTTACTCCCCTTATTATAAACACTTTCCACTTTTATATCACCCCCGTGCTCCTTTGCAATCTTCTTGGAGATTGCCAGACCAAGCCCGGTACCCCGCGTCTTTGTTGTGTAGAAAGGATTAAAGATCTCCTCCAGATTCTCTTCCCTGATCCCTGTTCCATTGTCCTCCACGGAGAGAACCACCATTCTATCGGAGATCCCGGTCTTTAACCCATCTTCGACAGTTGAGGCAGTAAAGCGGCATAACAGAGGGATTCATAGTGCCACGCTTGTTTTGTGAGACCATAAGTGCTTGAATTTGCAGAATATTTATTTTGCAAGTGTCGAAGATGGGTATAAGAGAACTCCGGCAGATCGCCTTCCGGAGGTTTTACTCCAGGCCGGGATTTCTGATCAGGAGGCTCCTTTCAATAAGGACCCTCCATGACGTCGTCATATCCGCCAAGGGCCTGAAAGGCCTGTTATGGCTCTGGTTAAAGAGAGACCTCTTTCACCCTGATACCGGAAGATAACCCTCACTTCTTATCGCTGGATTTGGATTTATCCCTGCCGGAGGCTAATGCCATGTACTCCTTCAGGACCGCCGGGTACATCCGCATATTGAAAAGTATGTTCATCATCAGGTAACACTCGTGACTGCAGAGACATCCGCCGCTTTTTATGAAACCCCTTACCCGTTTTGCTCGCTCCGATCTTATTATCTCCCTTATATCGCAATTGAAGTCCCTGATATTTCCAAGTTTTTGATTGAAGGCTTCACAGGGAAACACATCACCTCCTTCCGTCATAACAAGGGTAATCCGGCCGGCATAACAGGGCATGGTCCGTCTTTCTTTAGTCGCAATCTCGAAGATCAGCCGCCGCTGAAGAATGTCCTGTGCCGCCTTTAACCCCGCTCCCCTGAACCTGTAGACGCCCGACTCCCCGGTCTTGAGGTTCCTTTCAAGGATCCTGATCACCCTGAAGTACTCATCCATATCAACTTCATCGAGGCCCTCTCCCCTGATGAGGGATACGGTGTGTGTCTTGATACCGTCGAGGCTTTTTACATGTTCAATAAGGGGCTCTAAAGAGCCCTGATTCCCTGAAGAAAACAGCGTATTTATTCCGAGTTCGAAGTTTCTGTAGCCGTCGAGAAGGTACCGCAGTTTTTCATAGGTTTCCATCACCTTTGCATAGGCGCCCTTGACTCCCCTCATCCTGTCATGGACACCCTCATCCCCGTCGAGAGAGAGCTTCACAACAACGGTGCTCTTGGGAGTTGACCTTAGAATTTCCTCGGTCCTCTCACTTATCGTCTCAGGCAGCAGGGCATTTGTTGAAAGCAGAATGATCGAAGGCCTGCATCTCTCATAAAACACCCTTGTAATTTCCACTATATCCTCACGGAGGTAGACCTCTCCACCAGAGAAGGACAGCCAGAGGAGGCTGCCCAGGGAGTCTGCCACACGCCTGATTTCATCAAGGCCGAGTTCCGGAGAAGAGGTTTCTGTAACAGGGTCACTGAGATAAAAACAGAAGGGACACCTTGCATTACACCTCCTTGTAACAAAGAAGGTGAACTGGATTGGCCGTTTCTTCCATATTACCGATGGCAGATGTCTCAATGGTGTGTATTGCATAACTAAACCAAGCGGTTCCTTAATAGAGACTGTTTTAACCTGCTATCCGCTGCATATTGCCGGCTAAATCCCCCGACCTGGATCACAGCCTCTTCCTGAGAAAGGGATAAAGGATAATCCCTCCCATGGAACCAACGGCTACCGGCACCGGATACAGCAAGGTGTAATAGAGAACGGACTTCAAAGCAAAAAAGATACCCCCTGCCCGATGGAATGCCTTTACAAGATCCCTGTTCAGGAAACAGTTAACGGCAAAAAAGACCGGCACAAGAACTAAAAGCATGGAGGTCCCCAGAACAATTCCTGCAATGAGAACCATTATGGAGAGAACAAAGAAGAGAACGTTCGATTTCAGCTCATGGGATGCCGTCCCCGAGTCCCTCAGGAAATCTCTCCTCTTTAGAGAGTATATACTCCAGTAGAAAGACTTTTTCAGGGCGTTCCTGAATGACGAAACAAGGTTGTAATCGAAGATATGCCGCACCTTTGTATCCGGTTGCATTATAAGGCTGCACCCCTTTGTTCTCGCCCTGTGGCTGAACTCCACATCCTCCAGGATCGGGAGAAAATCCTCTCTGAAGCCACCTATCAGGGAAAAGGTCTCCTTATGTAACGCCATCGCATGTGTAGGTATATAGTCGGGCGTTTGA
>VAPE01013929.1_pt1 | contig 31975 bp, 44 predicted proteins | sample 3393911 | NCBI WGS metagenome assembly VAPE01 (sample SAMN08290436, study PRJNA428436) | hydrothermal vent metagenome | isolation source: Deep-sea hydrothermal vent chimney | place: Atlantic Ocean: South-mid Altantic Ridge
AACTCGTCCATTCGTCTGGATTCCGGAAACTGGCACGAAGCGCGCGAAGGGCGAGAGGATAGCCCGGAACCCGCGCGGCGAACAACCGACGCGCAACGCTTTGCGCGGGACCCGTGATGGGGCACACTAGGGGTGAACCGGGCGCGAACGCCCGAACCCCCGAGTCCGCCCATGAGCCCGCGCAAAAATCCGCCCAAAAACCCGAAGGATGAACACCCGCCCGCCGCCGAGCGGCTGCCCCGGGCCTACGACCGCATGCTCGAGCGCGTCCGCGCGTTCCTCGCACGGGGCGAAGGGCCCGCCACCGACCGCCCGGCCCTGCACCGGAGTATCGACTCGGCCAAAGAGACGGCCGTGGAACTCGGGGAACTGACGCGCGACGAGGCCGAACGGATCGGCTATTTCCTCAAACGCGACCTGGAGGACGCCTCCCGCTACTTGGCCGAGAGCGGGCGCGAACTGGCCGACTGGCTGCAAATCGACGTAGGACTGATCGAGGGCCAGTTGCTCCAATGGTTCGCCGACGCCGCCGACCACACGCGCCTGGACTGGATCCGGCTGCAGGCCGACCTGGCGCGCAACGCCGAATACCACACCGGAGAGATCGCCGGCCCCGGAGTGCTGGAGTGCGTCGCATGCGGCGAGCGGATCCATTTTCGCGACACCGGCCACATCCCGCCCTGCCCGCGGTGCCAGGGCACGGTATTCCACCGCCCGGCGGGGACCGGGGCCTGAAAACCGACCTCGGGCGGTTCATCCCGGTCCTCCGCAAGACGGGCGGTCCCGGTTCGCCCTCGACGACTCCGACAGACTCCTAGCCCCGGAACCGAGCCAGTTGTCGATCCACTTCACGCCAAGGTAGGCGGCTGCCGCCTTCCCGCATGGCACGGTAGGCTTCGGCAGCGGTTTCGGAGTCAACCAGCTCGTCGTTCAACATCTGCCCCATCAACCAGATCGTCCCGTGCACATCGATGCCTTGTTCGTTACAGGCAAGTCGCAGGCCGGCGTCGCCAGTCAGGACGGGGCACCCTTTCCACCGTGCCAGGGCGAGGGCCAGGAGGTCATTGCGGCCGATGCGCCGATGGCCGTACCGGACGATCAACCTCGTCGCGTCGTCGATCATCTCGGCCGTGAGTTCCAGGATATCCAAACCCAGGTCGGGAAGCCGGGGATGGCGGCTTTTCAGTTCCTCCTCGAACAGGATATCTGGGACGGCGAACGCGAAGCCCAGCCTGAACATGACCTCCAGCAGCCCTCCGACGTCCATATCGATCAGGATATTGGCGTCACTGATCAACAGTTGTCGGTTCTGCACGATCCATGTTCCGTTGAGCGCGGAAATCCGCCTGCGGCATGCGCAGCAGCTCGGCCGCCTTTGACTCGCCGATCAGGTCTTCGGCCAGCGCACGGTAGACGAGTTGGGCGAAGAGCAGGGGTTGCTCGCGGGGATAATCGTCGCAGGGCTCGTGCTTGTGCCAGCCGCGCATACGGAAATAGCGGACCATGGACCGATAGGCCGCTTCCGATAGGATGCCCAAATCCTTGGCGCGATGTTGCCAGCCGCCCATGCTGAGGCCGTAGGCCTTTTTCAGCACACAAAGCTCACGTACTTCCAGCCGGGTGCGGCGCTCGCCGAGCTCCTTACGGACCTCGGACGCAGGCGCGAGGAAGGCGCCGGCAAATCGGTTGGCGGCCTGCTCCTCGTCCAGCGCGGTGTTCAAACGCCCCTTGAGCATAAGATGTCCCAACTCGTGGGCCAGGGTGAACCGCTGCCGATCGCCGGGCCAGCCGGCACCGACGACGACCACGGGTATACTGTCGATGGTCGCCGCCAGGCCGTCGAACCGATCGCCATGGAGCGCTTCGGACTGGAACACCAGGATGCCACGCTCCTCCAGAGTGTCAGTCAGTTCCGGAATCGGATTGAGGCCCAGTTGCCACACCTCGCGCACCTTGAGGGCCACCTCTTCGATTTCTGCATAATCGTCAATGCGCTGCAGCAGGTCGGCCGGCGGCTGGAAGGTCTCGATGGGGCGGACTGGCAGATAGTCCTTCAGTTCCAGGAAGCGCTCCACCTGCTCGATGATGTCACCTTCGATCTGCGCGAGCACACGCTTGGGCAGGCGCGCGTGCTTGCGGTATTCCACACCTTCGAGCGCGACCTTGGCCTGCCGGAAGAAATACTCGACCCGGACCCGCAGAACCCGGCCCAGCGCCAGCAGAACCTTCGACGAAGGGGTGGCTTTGTGGTTCTCGTACTTGGAAATCGCCATGGCGGAAACGCCCGCCTCCTTCGCCAGCGCACGCAAAGAAAGGCCCGCCGCCCGGCGGGCCTGCTTGATACGGTCCCCGATCATTGTGGTCACTCTGTAGAAGGTTCGGTTCTGTGCGGTTTACAAAACTTGATAATATTTGCCACTCATGTAAACTTAATCCATGGCGCCCAAGATGTCAAGCGGCGCAAGAGCAAGGCTAGTTGCATTAACAAGAGGTTATTGTCATGGCGACCAATCCTCCGAAGGGCGATGGACACCGGAACGGCGCGGTCCGGGACCGTTCCCAGGTATACAACCGACAGAACGATCACTGGACCAAACGGGACAGCGATTCCGGGCGGTTCATGGACCAGAAAGCGGACGGGACGCCTTTCAAGGGCGTCCGCAAGGAGAAGTAAATGGCCAACGCTTCCGCGCAGCGTGTGGCATGGACGATGACAGCGCGTGCGGCGGCGGGATCCCCGGATTTCGGCCTGCGGCCTGCATCCAGGCTACATGGGATTCGGGTGTAGCCTGGATGGAGCGAAGCGGAATCCGGGGACGGGTTCCTTCATGTCGCGCCCTACCGGTCGCCGATTACCGGCGGCGGGCGAGCGGGATGGCCGCGGCGAGGGCGCCGAGGGCGCCGAGGGCGCACAGGATCACCACCGGGAGATTGCCCCAGCGCACGTACGGGGTCGCGCCTTCCATGAAGCGCACGGTGCCGTCCAATACCCACGTCCGGAACTGCGGGGCGCGTTCCAGGATCGCGCCGCGCGGACCGACGATCGCGGTGATTCCGTCGTTGGTGTCACTCAACAGGTAACGTCCCGTCTCTCGCGCGCGCATGCGCGCCATCTGCAACTGCTGGTGCGGCGCCAGCGAATCCCCGAACCAGGCGTCGTCGCTCACGTTGACCAGCAGTTGGGCGCGCGGCAGGTAGCGGATGATCTCCGTCGGAAAGGCGTCTTCGTAGCAGATCGAGGTCTGGATCGGCCGGCCGGCGACCTTCAGGGGCGGCTGGTAAGCGGCACCGGCGCTGAAATCGGACCAGGGGATGTCGAGGAAGCGCAGCAGATTATCGAGGTAGGCGTGCAGCGGGACGTATTCGCCGAACGGCACCAAGTGGTGCTTGAAATAGAACGCCGGCGGTCCGCCGGCACCGAGCCGCACAACGGCGTTGTAGTAGCGGCCGGTGGCCGGTTCGAGCACCGGCACGCCGGTCAACAGGGTCGTGTCGTGGCGACGCGCCTGCGCGGCCAGGGGTGCGAGGAACGCGGCGCGGATCTGATGGTAGAAGGCCGGCACCGCGGTCTCCGGCCAGACGATGAGCCGGCTGTCCCAGTGGCGGGCGGTGAGATCGGCGTAGCGCCCGAGGATCGAGTCCAACTGGTCGGGCCGCCACTTCAGGTCCTGCGACACGTTGCCCTGCACCAGGCTGACACGTAGCGGCGCACCCACCGGGCGGGTCCAGGCGACCCACCCCAGCCCCCAGGACACACCCCACAACGCCACGATCACGATTATCGGCAATGCCCGCCGACGCCCGGGCGCAGTGAGGGCGGCCGCGGCGCAGCCCGCGGTGAGGGCGGCCGCGGCTCCTACACCGTAGACGCCGGCCACGGGCGCCAACGCGCCCAGCGGTGCATCGAGCTGGCTGTAGCCCACCGACAGCCACGGGAAGCCGGTGAGGAACCACTCGCGCAGCCACTCGATCAGCATCCACCACGCCGGAAACCCCAGCGCCAACCCCGCCGTGCCTGTACCGAAGCGCCGCGCGAGGCCGCCCGCCGCGGCCGGGAACCCGGCGAGCAACACCACGAACAGGGCGGTCAGCAGCGCGGCGAGTACGACCGAGGCGTTGCCGTAGCGGTGAATGCTGACGAACACCCAGGAGGCGCCCACGCCGAACATCCCGACACCGAACAACCAGCCGCGCCACAGGGCCCGGCGCGGTCCGACTCCCCGCCAGAGCAGGAACAACCCGGCGAGCGAGAGGAAGGTGACGGGAAACCAGTCGAACGGGGCGAATGCGAGCGGCAGGATCGCACCCGCGCCCAGCGCCAGCAGGTCACCGCGCGCGGCCGCGCCCGGGCGGCCGCGCCGATTGCCGCCCGGGTCGTCGCCGCGCGCCGACACCCTACTCGGACGCCGTTACCGGCGCCGGCAGCGGCGTCACGTGCAACAGGTGCACCCGGCGGTTGTCGGCGCGCAGCACCTGGAACCGGTAGTCGCCGAGGGTGATGGACTCGCCGCGCCGCGGCAGGTAGCCGAATGCGTTCGTGACCAGACCGCCGATGGTGTCGAACTCCTCGTCGCTGAGCCGGGCATCGAAGAACTCGTTGAAATCCTCGATCGGGGTCAACGCCTTGACCGTGTACGAGGACTCGCTGTGCTTCAGGATGAATCTCGCCTCGTCCACGTCGTGCTCGTCGCCGATGTCGCCGACGATCTGCTCGAGTACGTCCTCGATGGTGACGAGGCCGGCCACCCCGCTGTACTCGTCGACCACGATCGCCATGTGGTTGCGACTCGCGCGGAATTCCTTGAGCAGCATGTTGAGACGCTTGCTCTCCGGGATGAACACCGCCGGGCGCAACGTATCGCGCAGGCTGAAGGCGCGCCCGGAATTGCCGACGAAATGGCGCAGCATGTCCTTGGCCAGCAGGATCCCGACCACCTCGTCGCGGGTCCCGCCGATCACGGGGAAACGCGAATGGCCGGAGTCGATGATGCGCGGCAGGATGTTCTCGGGCGCCTCGTCGCGCTCGACCACGACCATCTGCGCTCGTGGAATCATGATATCGCGCACCTGCATCTCGGAGACCTGCAGCACGGCTTCGATCATCCCCAGGGCGTCGGCGTCGAGCAGATTACGCCGCTGGGCCTCGCGCAACAGCTCCACGAGCTGCTCGCGATCCCGCGGTGCGTCCGACACGTGCCGGCGCAACCGCTCGATCCAGGTGTACCGGGGGCGCGCGTTTCCGGTTCGGTCATCATTCATGGACGTCGCGCCCGCCGTAGGGATCCGGGTAGCCGAGTGCGTCCAGGATCTTCGTCTCCAGTCCTTCCATGACCCGTGCCTGCTCCTCTCCGGTGTGATCGTAGCCCAACAGGTGCAGCACCCCGTGGACGGTCATATGGGCCCAGTGCGCGCGCGCCGGCTTGCCCTGCTCACGCGCCTCGCGCCGCACCACCGGTGCGCAGATCACCACGTCGCCGAGCAGTTCGCGCAGCTGCGGAATCGGCGTCGCGAGCGGAAACGACAACACATTGGTGGTCCCGCGACGCGCACGGAAGCGCCGGTTCAGGGACGCGATCTCCGCCTCCCCGACGATACGCACCACGAGCGCCGCACCCCGCCGCCGGCCCGCCAGCGCCGCCCCCGCCCAGCGCCGGAACGAGACCGGGGCCGGCACGCCCCGCCGGGGCGCCGCGTACTGCACGGCCACCTCCACCTCCGGGTTCATCGCGGATCGTGTCCGCCCGGCTGACGGGCTTCGAATTCCTCGTAGGCGGCGACGATGCGCTGCACCAGGGGGTGGCGCACGACGTCGCGGACGGTGAAGAAGACGAAGCGGATCCCGTCCACGTCCTTGAGGACCTCGACCACGCGGCGCAGGCCCGATACCTGTTGGCGCGGCAGGTCGATCTGCGTGACGTCGCCGGTCACTACCGCGGTGGATCCGAAGCCGATGCGCGTGAGAAACATCTTCATCTGCTCGACGCTGGTGTTCTGCGCCTCGTCCAGGATGATGAACGAGTCGTTCAGGGTGCGCCCGCGCATGAACGCCAGGGGCGCGACCTCGATCACGTTGCGCTCGATCAGCTTGGCGACGCGCTCGAAACCGAGCATTTCGTAGAGTGCATCGTAGAGCGGACGCAGATAGGGATCGACCTTCTGTACCATGTCGCCCGGCAGAAATCCCAGCCGCTCGCCCGCCTCCACCGCCGGGCGTACCAGCACGAGGCGTCGCACCTGGTCGCGTTCCAGGGCCTCCACGGCACAGGCCACGGCCAGATAGGTCTTGCCGGTGCCGGCGGGACCGACTCCGAAACTAATGTCGTGGGTCAGGATGCTGCGCAGGTAGCGTTGCTGGTTGAGCCCGCGCGCGCGCACGATCCCGCGGCGCGTGCGAATCACCGTGTCCTCGTCTTCGGCCGCGGCGCCATGCGCCTGCGCCGTCGCCTCCTGCAGGAACAGTTGCACGCCGGCCGGGGTGAGGGCCTCGCGCCCGGTGGCGGCGTACAGGGCCTCGAGCACCTCCCCGGCCCGGCGTACCGAATCGGCGTCGCCGATGATCCGGAACCGGTTGCCCCGGCCGTTGATCTCGACTCCGAGACGGCGCTCGACCTGGCGCAGATGCTCGTCGAATTGGCCGCAGAGATCCGCGAGCCTGCGGTTGTCCGCGGGCTCCAGCGCAAGATCGTAGGATTCGGTGTGGTGGTTCAAGGTGGATGCGATGCGACGTGCCGTCAATGCCGGTTCGCGGTGTCGCCCGTCCGCCCGCCGGGCAGGCACCCGGAGACGACCCGTTCCCCGCGCAGGGAATTGGGCAGCGCCTCGGTGATGCGCACGTCCACGAACTCCCCGATCAGCGCGGGTCCGCCGGGGAAATTGACCACGCGGTTGTTCTCGGTGCGCCCGGCCAGTTCGCGTGGATCACGCCGCGCCGGGCGCTCCACGAGGATCCGCCGCACGTCCCCCACCATGGAGCGGCTCAGCGCAACGGCGTTGTCCGCCAAGCGCCGCTGCAACCGCGCCAGACGCCGCTTCTTCTCCTCCGACGAGACCTCGTCCGGCAGGTCGGCCGCGGGCGTTCCCGGGCGCGGACTGTAGGCGAAGCTGAAGGACTGATCGAAGCCGACCTCCTCGACCAGATCCAGGGTGGCCTGGAAATCGGTCTCGTCCTCGCCGGGAAACCCGACGATGAAGTCCGAGGTGACCGAGATGTCCGGGCGCACCGCACGGATGCGGCGGATCGTATCCTTGTACTGCTCCACGGTGTGCTTGCGCTTCATCCGTTCCAGGATCCGGTCCGAGCCGCTCTGTACCGGCAGGTGCAGATGCCCGACCAGCTCCGGCACCCGGGCGTAGGCGGCGATCAGCGTATCGCTCATCTCCACGGGGTGCGAGGTCGTGTAGCGAATGCGCTCGATGCCGGGAACCGCAGCCGTGTATTCGATCAGCATCGCGAGATCGGCGTTGCCCCCGCCATGCAGCGCCCCGCACCAAGCGTTCACGTTCTGGCCCAGCAGCGTAACCTCGCGCACGCCCTGTCCGGCGAACGCCGCCACCTCGGCGATCACGTCGTCGAACGGGCGGCTGACCTCCTCTCCCCGCGTATAGGGTACCACGCAGAAGCTGCAATACTTGCTGCAACCCTCCATCACGGTAACGAACGCCGTCGGGCCCTCGGCACGCGGCTCGGGGAGGACGTCGAACTTTTCGATCTCCGGGAAGGAGACGTCCACCGCGGGGGCCGCGCCGCGCCCCCACGCCGTCTCGAGCATCCCCGGGAGCCGGTGCAGGGTCTGCGGCCCGAACACCAGATCGACGTAGGGCGCACGGCGGCGCAACGCCTCGCCCTCCTGGCTGGCGACGCAGCCGCCGACACCGATCACCAGTTCCGGGCGGACGTCCTTCCAACCGCGCCACCGACCCAACTGCGAGAACACCTTTTCCTGCGCCTTCTCACGGATCGAGCAGGTGTTGAGCAACAGCACGTCGGCCTGCTCGGGGATCGGGGTCAATTCGAGACCGTGGGATTCGCGCAGCAACTCCGCCATTCGAGCGGAGTCGTACTCGTTCATCTGGCAACCGAAGGTCCGGATGTACAGCTTGCGCGCCATGCTAATCCGTTGAAGAAAAGGAGATTTTCAACATACTACGAAAGCGGCTCGATTTCCAGGACCGGGAGTGCCGACGGTGGAACTCACAAGGTCACAGCGCAATCCCCGGATTTCGGCCTGCGGCCTGCATCCAGGCTACCACGCTACGAACCCGAGTAAGTGCCATCCCCCTCTGACCCTCGAGTCCCCCGCCGGATCACGCAACCGCACCCCCCACGCCGAGGTTAGCCGACATCGCGACGCGCGCCCGCCGGCACAGGATTCAAGGGGTCAGAGTACTTGAAATCTCCAGCGACTACTCAAGAGATCAGCGTAGTCGGGATTTCAAGTACTCTGACCCCTTGAATCACCCCTTGAATCCGGGGAGTAACCCATATCCTCCAGGCAGCGGGCGAGGGCCGCCTCCCAGGGCGGCAGACGCAGGCCGAAGCGCTCCGCCAGCCGTCCGCCGGCGAGCACCGAATACGGCGGGCGCCGCGCGGGGGTCGGCCACTCGCCGGTCGTGATCGGCTCGATGCGCGGCGCCTTGGGGATCTGCGCGAAAATCGCCCGGGCGAAGCCGTACCAAGTGGTCTCGCCGGCGCAACTGAGATGGTACGTCCCCACCGATCCGCCCACGGCCTCCGCCGGGGCGGTTCCCGCGGCCCCGGCCCGCGCGAGCATCAGCGCGGTGGTCTCGGCCACCATCCGGGCCCAGGTAGGAGCGCCGCGCTGGTCGTCCACCACCCGCAGCACCTCGCGTTCGGCGCCGAGGCGCAGCATGCTACGCAGGAAATTGTGGCCGCGCGCGCCGTAGATCCAACTGGTGCGCAGGATCCACCAGGCCCCGCCGAGCGCCTGTACCGCCTGCTCACCGGCCAGTTTGCCGGCGCCGTAGACACCGAGCGGGGCCGTCGGATCGTCCTCCCCGTACGGTCCGGCGGCGTGCCCGTCGAACACATAGTCCGTGGAGTAATGGATGAACGCCGCCCCGATTCGGGCCGCCTCTTCGGCGAGCACCCCGGGCGCCTCGGCGTTTACAGCCATCGCCAACCCGGGTTCCTGCTCCGCCCGGTCCACGGCCGTATAGGCGGCGGCATTGACGATGAGCTGCGGGCGCACGGCGCGGACCACCGCGCGCAGGGCGTCCGGGTCGCCCAGGTCCGCGGCGAGCGGGCGCGTCGCACGGCCGACGGCGTGCACCGTCCCCAGCGGCGCCAGGGTGCGCCGCAGCTCCCAGCCGATCTGCCCGGCGGGCCCGGTCAGCAGGATGTCCACGGCCCGAGCGCCTCCCGAATGTGCACCGTCACGATCCCTCCGGTGATTCCGGCCGGGGCGGTTCCCGATACGACGGCAGCCGTTGCACCGGCCAGTCGCACAGGCGCGACGCCGCGGCGTCCTTGGTCGAGACCGTGGGGTTCTCAATAGGCCACGGGATGGCCAGATCGGGGTCGTCCCAGCGCACGGCACCCTCGGCCCCGGAGGCATAGAAGTCCGTGCACTTGTAGGCGAACAGCGCGGAGTCGCTCACCACGCAAAAACCGTGTGCGAATCCCGGCGGCAGATAGAACTGGCGGTGGTTCGCCGCCGAGAGGGTGAGCGCCGTCCAGCGCCCGAAGCTCGGCGAGCCGGCTCGGACGTCCAGGGCCACATCGTAGACCTCGCCCTCCAGGACCCAGACCAGCTTTCCCTGGGCGCCGGGGTGCTGGAAGTGCAGGCCGCGCAACACCCCGCGGGTCGAGCGCGAGACGTTGTCCTGGACGAAATCGACGTCGATACCGGCCGCCGCGTAACGGCGCCGGTTCCACACTTCCTGGAAGAACCCGCGGGAGTCCCCGAATACCGGCGGCTCGACGACGAGCACACCGGGCAGCCCGGTCTCGATCACCTTCACGCCGGGGCATCCCTCTCCAACAGGTTCAACAGGTACTGACCGTAGCCGTTGTGCCGCAGCGGTTCGGCCAGCGCCACCACCTGCCCGGCGTCGATCCAGCCGCGGTGGTAGGCGATCTCCTCCGGGCAGCAGACCTTCAGGCCCTGGCGCTTTTGAAGGGTCTCGATGAAGTTGGAGGCATCCAGAAGCGATTCGTGGGTGCCGGTGTCGAGCCAGGCGATCCCGCGCGAAAAGCGCTCGACGGTGAGTTCGCCCTGCTCGAGGTAGCGGTTGTTCACGTCGGTGATCTCGAGTTCGCCGCGCGCCGAAGGCTTCAGTTCCGCGGCGATGTCCAGCACCCGGTTGTCGTAGAAATAGAGCCCGGTGATGGCGTAGTGCGAACGCGGATGCCGGGGCTTCTCCACCAGGCGCACCACGCGCCCCTCGCGGTCGAACTCGGCGACCCCGTAGCGCTCCGGATCCCGCACCCAGTAGCCGAACACCGTCGCACCCCGGCCGCGCCGCGCGGCGCGTTCGAGGATCCCGCCCAGACCGTGCCCGTAGAAGATGTTGTCACCCAGTATCAGTGCGCAGCGGTCACGGCCGATGAATTCGCGCCCGATCAGGAAGGCCTCCGCCAGGCCCCGCGGTTGCGCCTGCACGGCATAGCGCAGGTCGATGCCCCACTGGGTGCCGTCGCCCAGGAGTTGGCGGAACAGGGCCTGGTCGTGCGGCGTGGTGATCACCAGGATCTCGCGCACCCCCGCCTCCATCAGTGTGGACAGCGGATGGTAGATCATGGGCTTGTCGTAGACCGGCAGGAGCTGCTTGCTCACCACCTGGGTGATGGGGTAGAGGCGCGTGCCGGCCCCCCCCGCGAGGAGGATGCCCTTGATGCGCCCGTGCGCCCCGTCCATGATCCGCCCGCCCCCCGCCGCTCAGCCCGCACGAGGGGCCGCCGCCCCCGCCCCGCCGAGACCGAGCCGCTCGCCGCGATAGCGGCCGTCCAGGATCCGTTCCCACCACCCGGTGTGCTCGGCATACCAGCGCACGGTCTTGCGCAGGCCGCTCTCGAAACCCTCTTCCGGGACCCAACCCAACTCGCGGCGGATCTTGGCGGCGTCGATGGCGTAGCGGCGATCATGACCCGGGCGATCGGCCACGAAGCGGACCAGGCCCTCGTGGGGACGGTGCGGGGAATGCGGGAACCGCTCGTCCATCAGTGCGCACACGGCGTGCACCACCTCGAGGTTGGTGCACTCGCAGTCCCCGCCGATATTGTAGGTCTCGCCGACCACGCCCGCCTCCAGGACGCGGACCAGGGCCCGGCAGTGGTCGAGCACGAACAGCCAGTCGCGGATGTTCCCGCCATCCCCGTAGACGGGCAGTTCGCGCCCGCGGCGCGCGTTGAGAATCAACAAGGGGATCAGCTTTTCCGGAAACTGGTAAGGGCCGTAGTTGTTCGAGCAGTTGGTGGTCAGCGTCGGCAGCCCATAGGTCCGGTGGAAGGCGCGCACCAAGTGGTCCGAGGCGGCCTTGGAGGCGGCATACGGTGAATTCGGGGCGTACGGGGAATCTTCGGTGAACCGGCCCGAGGCGCCCAGCGACCCGTAGACCTCGTCGGTGGAGATGTGCACAAACCGAAATCCGGCCCGTTGTACATCGGCCAGGCCGCGCCAGTACTCCCGCACCGCCTCGAGCAGGGACAGGGTGCCGACCACGTTGGTCTGCACGAACGCGGCCGGTCCGTCGATGGAGCGGTCCACGTGGCTCTCGGCGGCGAAATTGACCACCGCCGCCGGCCGGTAACGAGTCAGCAGCTCATCGACCAGGGCACGGTCACCGATGTCCCCACGTACGAACACATGCGCGGGGTGCGCGCGCACGTCCGCCAGGGTCTCCAGGTTCCCCGCGTAGGTCAGCGCATCCAGGTTGATGACCCGCACGTTCCCGCGCGCGAGCAGATGCAGCACGAAATTGCCGCCGATGAAACCGGCGCCGCCGGTGACCAGAAGGGTCTTCATATCGGGTCCGGTAGCAGGGCAGACCCGACTCCTAAAAGGGGATATCGTCGTCGAATTCGCCTGCGGCGGCCGGCGAAGCGGCGCGCTCCGATGCGGCGCCGGCGGATCCCGACGCTCCGGCTCCGGCTCCGGCTCCGGCACCTGCCGGTGCATTCCCGCCCGCCTGTGCGCCGCCATACCCGGACGAACCCGAGGACGAGCGAGTGCCCAGCATCTGCATGTCGCTGACCACGGTCTCGGTCGTATAACGGTCGCGACCCTCCTTGTCCTGCCACTTGCGGGTCCGCAGGCTGCCCTCGACGTAGACCTGGGAGCCCTTCTTCAGGTATTCGCCGGCGATCTCGGCGAGGCGCCCGAAAAACACCACGTTGTGCCACTCGGTGCGCTCTTGGCGCTCGCCGCTGGTCTTGTCCTTCCACGATTCGCTGGTGGCGATCGTGACGTTCACGACCGCCGACCCGCTCGGCAGATACCGAACCTCGGGGTCGCGCCCGAGATTTCCCACCAGAATGACCTTGTTTACGCCGCGCGCCATAACCCCCTCCTGTCTCGATCGACTTTCCCTGTCCGCGACCCACCACAGGGGTCGCACCGACGGGGGGCACTCCGCCCCCCGTCGGTCCAAAGTTTACGCCTGCGTCGCGGAAAATTCACGCAAGGCGGCCTCGTCCAGGGTCTTGCTATCGACCTTGAGGTAAGCCACCCCCTCGGAGGCCACCACCACCGCCTGGGCCACGCCCCTCACCGCGCCCAACCGCTGCGCGAGGCGGGCCGCCTGCGCCTCGTCGATCTCCCCTACGTTCAAGAGGTAGCTGTTCAGGTAGCGGGGCGGTTGCATGGTCGCGACCACCAACAGCCAGATCAAGGCCGCGACCGCCGTGAAACCGAACACCTCCGTCAAGCCGCCGTGGCCGTAGAACCAGCCCCCGGCGGTCCCGCCGATAAAGATCCCCAGGAACTGCGAACTGGAGTAGACCCCCATCGCCGTCCCCTTGCTGTCGGGCGGGGCTACTTTGGAGATCAGCGACGGCAGCGTCGCCTCCATGAGGGTGAAGGCGGTGAAGAACACGATCAGCGCCGCCGTCACGGCCACCAGGCTCGTGTGCCACCTCATCAGGAGCAGTTCCGCCACCCCGAGCGCGGCGACCGCCCCCAGGAACACCCCTTTCATGTGATGGTACTTCTCCGCCAGGATGATGAACGGCACCATGGCCACCACCGAGACCAGCAAGACCGGCAGGTAGAGATACCATTGGTGGTGCACGTCGAGGCCTCCACCGCGTAGCGCCAGCGGCAGTGCCACGAAGCTCGCCGTCAGGATCAGGTGCAGGATCAGGATCCCGAAATCGAGCCGCAGGAGTTGACCGTCGGTCAGCACGCGCTTAAACAGCGCGGGGACCGGCTCCGTATCCCGATGCAGCCGGGTGTGGGCGGGCCGCGGCACGGTAAACATCAGGACCGCGATCCCGCCCAGGGCAAGCACCGCGGTAAGCCAGAAGATGCCGGACACGCCGACCCAGGTGCCGAGGATCGGACCCAGGACGACCGCCAAGGCGAACGAGAAGCCGATGGTCATGCCGATCACGGCCATGGCCTTGGTACGATGCTCCTCACGGGTCAGGTCGGCCGCCAGGGCCAGGATGGTCGATCCGACGGCGCCGGCGCCCTGCAGGATCCGCCCCAAGATCACCCCCTGGATCGAGTGCGCGAGCGCCGCCACCACACTGCCGATCGCGAAGATCAGCAGTCCGGTGGCGATCACGGGCTTGCGCCCGAGGCGGTCGGAGATCATCCCGAACGGGATCTGGAAGATGGCCTGGGTCAGGCCGTAGACGCCGAGGGCGAGACCGATGGTCGTGGGGGTGGCGTCACGCAGGCGCTCGGCATACACCGAAAACACCGGATAGATCATGAACAGGCCGAGCATGCGCAACGAGAAGATGCCGGCCAGGGAAAACGCCGCACGGCTCTCGGCCGCAGTCATCCGCTCCGCGGCCACCGCCACCCGCTGCTCCACTGTTACGGCCTCTTTTGATTCGGAATCGAAGGGGGCCGTATAATAGCAGGTTGCCCGGCACGCGGAAAATACACATGAAGACGATCCGGATCCGGGGTGCCCGCACCCACAACCTGAAAGCAATCGATCTCGACCTGCCGCGCGATCGGCTCATCGTCATCACCGGCTTGTCCGGTTCGGGAAAGTCCTCCCTGGCCTTCGACACGATCTATGCCGAAGGCCAGCGCCGTTACGTCGAGTCGTTGTCGACGTATGCCCGACAATTCCTGTCGGTGATGGAGAAACCCGACGTAGACCACATCGAGGGCCTGTCACCGGCGATCTCGATCGAACAGAAGTCCACTTCCCACAACCCCCGCTCCACGGTCGGGACCATTACCGAGATCCATGACTATCTGCGCCTGCTCTATGCGCGGGCGGGCACGCCGCATTGCCCGGTCCACGGTACCGCGCTCGAGGCCCGCACCGTCAGCCAGATGGTCGATCAGGCGCTGGCGCTCCCGGAGGGCACGCCGCTGATGTTGCTGGCCCCGGTGGTGCAGGCTCGCAAGGGCGAGCGGGTCAACCTGCTGGATCAGTTGCGCGCCCAGGGCTTCATCCGGGCGCGCATCGACGGCGAGGTAGTGGAACTGGACCGCGCCCCGGCGTTGGATCCGCACCGCAAACACACGATCGAGGTGGTGGTGGATCGCTTTCGGGTGCGCCGCGAACATGCCCTGCGCCTGGCCGAGTCCTTCGAGACCGCCCTGACCCTGTCCGACGGCCTGGCGCGGATCGCCTTCCTGGATCGAGGGGGGGACGAGGAGGGGCGCGAGGAACTGGTGTTCTCGGCGCGTTACGCCTGCCCGACCTGCGGTTACGGTCTGGACGAGCTGGAACCGCGCCTGTTCTCGTTCAACAATCCGGCCGGGGCGTGTCCGGCCTGCGACGGATTGGGCGTGGCGCAGTTCTTCGACCCGGCGCGGGTCGCGGCCCATCCGCACCTCAGCCTCGCGGGCGGTGCGGTGCGCGGCTGGGACCGGCGCAATACCCACTATTTCGAGATGATCGGCGCCCTGGCCCGACATTACCGGTTCGACGTGGAGACCCCCTTCGAGTCGCTGCCGGCCGCGGTGCGCGAGGTGATCCTGTACGGCAGCGGCGAGGAGGAGATCGAGTTCGCCTACGCCGGCGCACGCGGGCGCGCTACGCGCCGCCGACACGCATTCGAGGGCGTCATTCCCAACATGGAACGACGCTACCGGGAAACCGAGTCCGGCGCGGTGCGCGAGGAACTGGCCCGGTATCTGGCCGCGCGCCCATGCCCGGAGTGCGGCGGCAGCCGACTGAACCTCGCCGCCCGTAACGTCTTCGTGGCGCGCAGGACGCTGCCGGAGATCGTCGCCCTTCCGGTGGGCACGGCGAGCGCGTTCTTCTCGGACCTGAGTCTCCCCGGCCAACGCGGCACCGTGGCGCAGAAAATCCTCGAGGAGATCCGCCGGCGCCTGGAATTCCTGGTCAACGTCGGCCTGGAGTACCTGACGCTCGATCGCAGTGCCGACAGTCTCTCCGGCGGAGAGGCCCAACGCATCCGCCTGGCGAGCCAGATCGGCGCCGGGCTGGTCGGCGTCATGTATATCATGGATGAGCCGTCCATCGGACTGCACCAGCGAGACAACCGCCGCCTGCTCGCCAGCCTCACACGCCTGCGCGATCTCGGCAATACGGTCATCGTGGTCGAACACGACGAGGAGGCGATCCGCAGCGCGGACTACGTAATCGACATGGGACCGGGCGCGGGGGTGCACGGCGGGCGCGTGGTGGCCGAGGGCACACCGGCGGCGATCGAGCGCGATCCGGCCTCACTGACCGGCCAGTACCTGTCCGGGCGACGCGTGATTGCGATACCCGCGCGGCGCGCGGCGACGGCGGATACCGATGTGCTCTCGATACGCGGCGCGTGCGGCAACAACCTCTGCGACGTGAACGTGGACCTCCCGCTGGGGCTGTTCACCTGCGTCACCGGGGTATCCGGATCCGGGAAATCCACGCTCGTCAACGACACCCTGTATCGCGTCGCGGCGCGGGAGTTGAACGGCGCCGCCGAGGACGCCGCACCGTACCGCGCGATCCTCGGCCTGGACCGGATCGACAAGGTGGTGGACATCGATCAGAGCCCGATCGGACGCACACCGCGCTCGAATCCGGCCACCTACACCGGACTGTTCACGCCGATCCGCGATCTGTTCGCCGCCACCGCGGAAGCCCGTTCGCGCGGCTACGGCCCCGGGCGCTTCAGCTTCAACGTCAAGGGCGGGCGTTGCGAGGCCTGCCAGGGCGACGGGGTGCTGAAGGTGGAGATGCATTTTCTCGCCGATGTCTACGTGGCGTGCGACGTCTGCCGGGGGCTGCGCTACAACCGCGAAACGCTGGAGATCCGCTACAAGGGGAAGAACATCCACGAGGTCCTGGAGATGACGGTGGAGGGTGCACTGGAGTTTTTCGACGCGGTACCGTCGGTGCGCCACAAGCTCTCGACCCTGGCGGACGTCGGTCTCGTCTACCTCACGCTCGGCCAGAGCGCCACCACCCTCTCCGGGGGCGAGGCGCAACGCATCAAGCTGGCGCGCGAACTCTCCAAGCGCGATACCGGGCACACGCTCTACATCCTGGACGAACCCACCACCGGGCTGCACTTCCACGATATCGAGCAACTGCTCGCCGTGCTGACCCGGCTGCGCGACCGCGGCAACACGGTCGTGGTCATCGAGCACAACCTGGACGTGATCAAGACCGCCGACTGGGTCGTCGATCTCGGCCCGGAGGGCGGCGAAGGCGGTGGGCGGGTGGTCGCCGTGGGGACGCCCGAGGAGATCGCAGCGCACCCCGATTCGCACACCGGTCGCTTTCTCAAACCGCTGCTCGACGCCGCCCGGCGCCGGGCCGACCGCAAGACCGGCTGAACACCTCGCGGTAGCGCCGGTCGGGCACTGAAACTCGGGCGAGCCCGGCCCTCACCAGCCGCGCGGGACACCTGTAGGGCGGGCCTTGGCCCGCCGACAGCGTTTCCGATCATCCGTGGCGCGGTTTGGAAGCGGGGGAATGCCCGCGATATGGTCCAGCGCAATTCGCAGCGCTCATTGCGCGGGCCCTACCGGCCGCCGGCGGCCACGTGGATGGAGTCGCCGGGGGCGATACCGAGGGTGTGGTCGGCACGGCCGGTGTTGACCGCGATCTCCGCGAGCCCGTTGGCGTTCTCGTACCAGAAGGCCTCTCCGGGGGCAACGTCGGAGAAGGTGCGGGCGCGGCCCAGGCGCCGACCGCCGGCCTCGAGGATGACGCCGGGCCCGAGCACGGCCGCACGCAGCCCGGTCACTGCGTTGCCGAAACGATCCACGTAGACTATCCGTGAGAGGTCATTCGGCCAATCGGCGCGCAGCCGCTCCTCGGCGGCGACGCAATCCCCCGGCGGCGGCTCGCCCCGCGCCAGGCGGGCGGCCACGGGCGCGAACAGGTCGCGTCCATGGAAGGACGCGGAAAGCCGCGCCGGGCGCCAGGACACGTCCCACCACCGCCGGTGGCCTGCGCGGCGCGCCGCGATCGCCAACAGCCCGTTGTCGGGACCCACGTACCACCGCCCGTCCGCACGCAGGACCGAGGCGGCCCGCGGGCCGCCGACGCCGGGATCCACGACGCACAGGAACACGGTATCGAGCGGGAACTCCCCGGCATAGGCGGCGAGCAGGTAGGCCGCCCCCTGGGGGTCGAACGGCGGGAGGTCGGAGAACAGGCCGACCACCGGCACGCCGGGGGCCTCGCGGTGAAGCACCGCCTGCATCTGGCCGGTATAAGGCCCTTCCAACCCGAAGTCGGTGAACAACGCGATCATGCGGAACCCGCCACGGAGTACGGTCGAGCCCGGCACCGACGCGCGCAATGCCGGCCCCCAAAGTGCCGACGCCGGGCACTGCGCCCGGCGTCGGATCCCCTGCACCGGAACCCAAGGCGGCTAATCGTCCCCGGCACCCGCCTGTTCAGGCCGATCCACAAGTTCCACATAGGCCATGGGAGCGCCGTCGCCGGGGCGGAACCCGCACTTGAGCACTCGCAGGTAGCCGCCGGGCCGCTCCTGGTAACGCGGACCCAGATCGGAGAACAGCTTGGTTACGACCTCCCGATCCCGCAGCCGGTCGAAGACCAAGCGCCGGTTGGCCACCGTATCCCGCCGCGCCCGGGTGATCAGCGGCTCGACGACCCGGCGCAACTCCTTCGCCTTCGGCAGGGTGGTGCGGATGAATTCGTAGCGCAGCAGGGACGTGGCCTGACTGCGCAGCATGGCCTTGCGGTGGCTGCTGTTGCGGCTTAACTGCCGGCCGATATTGCGGTGTCGCATCTGTCTTTCCTTCCGTCAGGGCTTTCCGCCCCGGGTTCCACCAAGGCCTCGCCGCGGTGATCGACTAGGCCGAGGCCTGCTCGCGATCCACGTCGCCGTCCTTCAGTCCCGGCGGGGGCCAATTCTCCAGCCTCATGCCGAGGGAGAGGCCATGGGTCGCCAAGACGTCCTTGATCTCCGTGAGGGACTTTCTGCCGAGGTTCGGCGTTTTGAGCAACTCGACCTCGGTCTGCTGGATCAGGTCCCCGATATAATAGATATCCTCGGCCTTCAGGCAGTTGGCCGAGCGCACCGTCAACTCGAGGTCATCGACCGGGCGCAGCAGGATGGGATCGATCTCGGCCTCGCTCTTCTGCGGGTGGGCCTCTTCCTTGCCCTCCAGGTCGACGAAGATCGAGAGCTGGTCCTGCAGGATGGTCGCGGCCCGACGGATGGCCTCTTCGGGATCGATGGTCCCGTTGGTCTCGATCTCGATCACCAGCTTGTCCAGGTCGGTACGCTGCTCCACGCGGGCGCTCTCGACGCTGTAGGTGACGCGCCGGACCGGGCTGTACGATGCGTCCAATTGCAGCCGCCCGATGGGACGGTCTTCCTCTTCCCCGACCGAGCGCCGCAACGCGGGATGGTAACCGCGCCCGCGGGTCACCTTCAGGGTCATGTTCAACTCGCCCGCCTTGGTCAAGTGGGCGAGGACATGGTCCGGGTTGACGATCTCCACATCGTGACCGAGTTCGATGTCGCCCCCGGTCACCATGCCGGGCCCCTTCTTCCTCAGGGTGAGCGTAGCCTCGCTCCGCGAGTGTACGCGGATCGCAAGCCCCTTCAGGTTGAGAAGAACCTCGATCACGTCCTCCTGCACACCCTCGATGGTGGTGTACTCGTGCAGGACACCCTCGATCTCGACCTCGGAGACCGCACTGCCCGGCATCGATGAAAGCAGGATGCGCCGCAGGGCGTTGCCCAGCGTGTGGCCGAAGCCGCGCTCCAGCGGCTCCAACACCACCTTGGCCCGGCGGTCGTTGACGGCCTGGACATCGACCAGGCGCGGCTTCAGAAATTCGGTTACAGAGCCCTGCATTGGAAACCCCTCGCGTCCGTTTACTTGGAGTACAACTCCACGACGAGATGTTCGTTGATGTCGGCGGGCAGGTCGCTGCGTTCCGGACGAACCTTGAACACGCCTTCCATCTTCTTGACATCGACATCGATCCAGCCGGCGAATCCGCGCTGCTGAGCGAGATCGAGCGCCGCCTGCACCCGCAACTGGGCGCGGGCCTTTTCATTGACGCACACCACGTCCTTCGGCTTCACCTGGTAGGAGGGGATGTTCACCCGTCCGCCGTTCACCAAAATGGCGTTGTGGCGCACCAGCTGACGCGCCTCGGTCCTGGAAGCGGCGAAGCCCATGCGGTAGACCACATTGTCCAACCGCCCTTCGAGCAACTGCAGGAGATTCTCGCCGGTAGAGCCCTTACGCTTGGCGGCGCTCTCGTAGTAGCGGTGAAACTGGCGTTCCAGGACGCCGTAGGTACGCCGCAGCTTCTGCTTCTCGCGCAACTGCGTGGCGTAGTCCGACAGCCTGGCGCGACGGCGAGCCTGGCGCTGACCCGGCGGAGAAGGACGCTTCTCGATAGCGCACTTGCTCATATAACACTTCTCGCCCTTGAGGAAGAGCTTCACGCCCTCCCGGCGACACTGACGACATCTCGGTCCGATATTTCTGGCCACGGTGACTCTCCGCTCTAGACGCGACGCTTCTTGGGGGGACGGCATCCGTTGTGCGGGATCGGAGTCACGTCGCTGATGCTGGTGATCCGGAAGCCCGCCGAATGCAGCGCCCGAACCGCGGATTCGCGGCCCGGACCCGGGCCCTTGACCCGAACCTCGATGTTCTTCACGCCATATTCCTGCGCGACGCTCCCGGCGCGGCCCGCCGCGACCTGGGCGGCGAACGGCGTGCTCTTGCGCGAGCCGCGGAAACCCGACCCGCCCGAAGTGGCCCAAGTCAGGGTATTCCCCTGCCGATCGCTGATGGTGATGATCGTGTTGTTGAACGATGCGTGGATGTGGGCCACCGCATCCACGACATTCCTCTTGATTTTCTTGCGCGTACGCGCACTCGCCTTCGCCATACCCTGTATTTCCTCGATGCCGCGCTCACGCGCGCCTGATTGCGCCCCTTTCCGGAGACCGCTCCCTCTGCGCCGAACGATCTACTTCCGGATCGGGCGCCGCGGTCCCTTGCGGGTACGGGCATTGGTCCGGCTGCGCTGTCCCCGCACCGGGAGTGCACGCCGATGGCGCAGGCCGCGATAACAGCCCAGATCCATCAACCGCTTGATGTTCATGGAGACCTCGCGCCGCAGGTCGCCCTCGATCCGATGCTTGCCGATCTCCGCCCGCAGGGCGTCCAATTCGCCCTCGGTGAGATCCTTGATCTTGCGCTCCGGAGGAATCCCGACCACGCTGCAAACCTCGCGGGCAAGATGCCGCCCGATGCCGTAGATCGACGTGAGCGCGATAACCGTGTGCTTCTGGATCGGAATGTTGACGCCTGCGATTCGGGCCATACCCTTCAGTTTCCCCGTAAAATCAATCCGCCAGAAAATCGCGAACTGTTAATGATATCTCCGGCCGATGACAAAATCAATCGGCGCCTCTAACCTTGACGCTGTTTATGCCGGGCGTTCACGCAAATCACCCGCACCGCACCCCGGCGGCGGATAATCTTGCAGTTTCGACACAACTTTTTGACCGACGCTCGTACCTTCATCGTCCTCTCCCGTTTCCCAGCCCCCGGCCCGCACCGGACTCAGCGCAGGGCGCCGGCCCTGCCGCGGCCCTTGAGGTTGGATTTCTTCAGCAAACTCTCATATTGATGGGACATCAGGTGCGCCTGCAACTGGGCCATGAAATCCATCACCACCACCACGATAATCAACAGGGACGTGCCGCCGAAGTAGAACGGCACGTTCCAATACAGAATCATGAATTCCGGCAACAGACAGACCACGGTGAGATAGACCGCGCCGGCCAGGGTCAGCCGCGTAAGCACGCCGTCGATGTAGCGGGCGGTCTGATCGCCGGGGCGGATCCCCGGTATGAAAGCGCCGGATTTCTTGAGGTTGTCGGCCGTTTCCTTTGAATTGAAGACCAGGGCCGTATAGAAGAACGCGAAAAACACGATCAACGCCGAATAGATGGCCACGTAGATCGGCTGCCCCGGGGTCAGCAACGAGGTGAAGTCCTGCAGCCAGGCCATGCCCTTGGCATGGCCGAACCACCCCCCCAGCGTCGCCGGAAAGAGGATCAGGCTGGAGGCGAAAATGGGCGGAATGACCCCGGACATGTTCAATTTCAGCGGGAGATGGCTGCTCTGCGCGGCGTAGAGCTTGCGCCCCTGCTGGCGCCGAGCGTAGTTGACCGGTATGCGGCGCTGACCGCGCTCGACGAAGACCACAAAGCCCGTCACCACGATCGCCAGCCCGAACAGCAGCAGGACGTTGAAGACGTTCATCTCGCCCGTACGTACCAGCTCCAACGTCCCGCCGACCGCCGACGGCAGCCCGGCCACGATGCCGGCGAAGATGATCATGGAGATACCGTTTCCGATCCCGCGCTCGGTCATCTGCTCGCCAAGCCACATCAGGAACATGGTTCCACATACCAGCGTCACCGCCGCGGTGATGATGAAAGAAGGTCCCGGCGCCACCGCGACGCCTTGATTCTGGAGCGCGATGGCCGCACCCACCGATTGGAACAGCGCCAGCAGCACCGTACCGTAGCGCGTGTACTGGGTGATCTTCCGCTGGCCCGACTCGCCTTCCTTCTTCAACTGCTCGAGACTCGGCACGACGGAGGTCATCAACTGCAAGATGATCGAGGCCGAAATGTACGGCATCACTCCCAGCGCGAAGAGGCTCAGCCGCTCGAGGGCCCCACCCGAGAACATGTTGAACATGTCCAGGATGGTCCCCTTCTGCTGCTGGAAGAGGTGCGCCAGCGCCGTCGGGTCGATCCCCGGGACCGGGATGAAGGAACCCACCCGGAACACGACCAGCGCGCCCAGCACGAACAGCAGCCGCTGGCGCAGCTCCGTGAGGCGCGTAATGCTGCCGATCGCGCCGCCGATGGAGCCGGTACCGGCCACTAGTCCTCGACCCGGCCGCCCGCGGCTTCGATTGCGGCGCGCGCGCCCTTGGTGACCCCAAGGCCACGCACGGTCACCGGCCCGGTCAGTTCACCGCTGGCGATCACCTTGGCGCGCAGCGCGTCGTGCCGGACCACGTTGGCGGCCTTGAGCGCATCGAGATCGATCACTCCGGTACCGGCCTTGGCCAGTTCGTGGAGCCGGACTTCCGCGACGCGCAGCGCCTTGCGCGAGGTGAAGCCGACCTTGGGCAGGCGCCGCTGCAACGGCATCTGCCCGCCCTCGAAGCCCACCTTGTGGAAACCGCCGGAACGGGCCTTCTGTCCCTTGTGCCCGCGCCCCGCGGTCTTGCCCAGTCCCGAGCCGATCCCACGCCCGACCCGTTTGGCGGACTTGCGGCTCCCCGGTGCCGGTTTGAGGCTGTTCAGACGCATGCTCAGACCTCCTCGACCTTGAGCAGATACGCGACCTTGGCCACCATGCCCCGATTCTCGGGGGTGTCCTGCACCGTCACGGTATGGTGCATACGACGCAGGCCCAGCCCGCGAACGCATTCCCGGTGACCCGGGACCCGCCCGTACGCGCTACGCAGCAGCGTGAGCCTGATCTGTTTCTTGTCCATGACTAGCTCCGGATCTCCCCGACCGTCTTGCCGCGCTTGGAGGCGATGTCTTCCGGAGAAGTCATCTGCTCCAGGCCCCTGATGGTCGCGCGCACGACATTGAACGGATTGCGGGATCCATAGCTCTTGGCGAGCACGTCGCGCACGCCCAACACCTCGAGGACCGCGCGCATGGCGCCACCGGCGATGATCCCGGTCCCCTCGGAGGCGGGCTGCATATGGACACGCGCCGCGCCGTGGTGTGCGTTCACCACGTAGTGCAGCGTGTTCCCGTTCAGGGGGACGCTGCACAGGTTCTTGCGTGCGCCCTCCATGGCCTTCTGGATCGCCATGGGCACCTCACGCGCCTTGCCGTGGCCGAAACCGACCCGGCCCTTGCCGTCGCCCACCACGCTAAGCGCCGAGAAACCGAACTGGCGGCCGCCCTTGACGACTTTCGCCACGCGGTTCACCACGATGAGTTTTTCGAGCAGGTCGTCGCCGCTTGAATTGCCGGGAATCGCCATTTCGGATCGCCCTTCTGTCTTGTATCTTCAGGTCCGGCGCACGCGCCGGCTCAAAATTCCAGGCCGCCTTCGCGCGCGGCCTCCGCCAGCGCCTTGACGCGGCCGTGATAGCGGAATCCGGCGCGGTCGAATCCGACGCGCGTAACCCCGGCGGCCTTTGCCTTCTCCGCGATTGCCTTGCCGACCGCCCCGGCCGCCGCCACGTTCCCGGTCCCCTCCAGGGTCCCGCGGATGGCCTTCTCCAGGGTGGAAGCGCTGGCGATCACGCGCCCGCCGTCCGGGCTGATCACCTGTGCGTAGATGTGGCGCGGCGTCCGATGGACGCACAGCCGATAGACGCACAAATCGCGCAGCTTCATCCGCGCCCGCAACGCCCGCCTCTGGCGTGATGCTTTCTTGTCCATAACCATCGTCACCCTGCCGCGCCGCAACGGCGCCATGTGATCACTTCTTCTTACCTTCCTTGCGGACGACCACCTCGCCCGCATAGCGCACACCCTTGCCCTTGTACGGCTCCGGCGGCCGGAAGGCCCGGATCCGGGCCGCCACGGCACCGACTTGCTGCTTGTCGATCCCGCGGATCACGATTTCGGTCTGACTCGGTGTATCGACGGCCACCCCGTCCGGAACCGGGAAATTGACCGGATGGGAGAATCCCAGCGTCAGGTTCAGCATCTTGCCCTGCACCTGGGCGCGATAGCCGACGCCCTGCAGGGTGAGCCTCTTTTCGAACCCGCGGTTCACCCCCGTCACCATGTTGTTGGCCAGGGCGCGCATCGTGCCCGACAACGCGTTGGCGCCGTCGGCCCCTTTGCGTGCGGTGAAACGCAGCTCCTCGCCTTCGCGGGAAACTCCGACCGCGTCATGGACGGTCATCTCCAGCGCACCCTTCGGACCCTTGACGGACAGTCTCTGACCGTCCACCGCGACCTCCACCCCGGAAGGCAGGGGCACCGGCTGTTCACCGACTCTCGACATCGGACTATCCCCGCGTCACGCCACGAAACACAGCAACTCGCCGCCATGACCGGCGGCACGGGCCGCCCGATCGCTCATCACCCCGCTGGAGGTGGAGACGATGGCCACGCCAAGACCGCCGCGCACCTTCGGCAGGTCGTCTTTACCCTTGTAGATACGCAGGCCGGGGCGGCTCACCCGGTCCAACCTCTCGATCACCGGCCGGCCCAGATGATACTTGAGCACTACGACCAGGGCCGGCTTGCCCTCCGACTCCATCACCTGGAAATCCGTAATGTAGCCCTCCTCCCTGAGTACCGCGGCGATCGCGATTTTGGCCTTGGAGGACGGCATGCGAACTTCCTTCTTCCCGGCCGCCTGGCCGTTGCGGATTCGGGTCAGCATGTCCGCTATGGGGTCGGTCATTGTCATGGATTCACACCTGCCTGAAACGGGATATCGGTCCTGATGCCCTTGAACCGGCCTACCAACTCGCCTTTACCAGCCCCGGGATATCGCCGCGCATCGCGGCCTCGCGCAGCTTGTTCCTGCCCAGCCCGAACTTCCGGTAGTAACCGTGCGGGCGGCCCGTCAGCGAGCACCGATTCCGCAGCCGCACCGGGCTTGCGTCCCTCGGCAACTTCTGCAACCGGATGCGGGCGGAATCCTTCTCCTCCTGGCTCACGCCCGGGGCCTTCAGAATGCCCTTCAACTCCGCACGCCGCGCCGCATACCGATGCACCGTGCGCACCCGCTTCGCCGCCCGCTCTACAACCGACGTCTTCGCCATCTGCCAGGACCCTCAGTTCCGAAACGGAAAATGGAACGCCGCCAACAGTGCACGCCCCTCTTCGTCCGTCCGCGCCGTCGTGGTGACCGTGATATCCAACCCGCGCAACACATCGATCTTCTCATATTGGATCTCCGGGAAAATGATCTGTTCCCGGACGCCCATGCTGTAGTTGCCGCGCCCGTCAAAGGCCTTCGCACTGAATCCGCGAAAATCCCGTATCCGGGGGATCGCAATGTTGATCAGTCGGTCGATAAACTCATACATCTGCCCGCGCCTCAACGTCACCTTCACGCCGATCGGCCATCCCTCGCGGACCTTGAACCCGGCGATCGACTTGCGCGCCCGGGTAACCACGGGCTTCTGACCGGCGATCATGGCGAGGTCGGCGCTCGCGTTCTCCACCAACTTGCGATCGCTCACCGCTTCGCCGACGCCCATGTTCAGCGTGACCTTCATGATCCGCGGAACCTGCATGACGTTCTCGTAGCCGAAGCGTTCCTGAAGCTGGCCGACGACCGTATCCCGATAGTGTTCTTGCAATCTGCTCATGGCATCCATCGACCGTTACAAGTCCACGACTTCGCCGTTGGACCTGAAGTAGCGCACCTTGCGTCCGTCCTCGAGCACGCGATACCCGACCCGATCACCCTTTTTGGTGATCGGATTGAAGACCATAACGTTCGAGATATCGAGCGCCGCCTCCTTCTCGATGATCCCGCCGGTGATCCCGCTCTGCGGGTTCGGCTTCTGGTGCTTCTTCACGATATTGATGTTCTCGACCATGACGCGCCCCTCGGGCAGCACCCGCAGAACCGCACCGCGTCGACCCTTGCTCTTGCCGGCGATCACGATGACCTCATCGCCCTTTCGAATCCTGCGCATGACTCTATACCCCCGGCTACAGCACTTCCGGTGCCAGCGAGATGATCTTCATGAACCGCTCGGTGCGAAGTTCCCTCGTCACCGGTCCGAAGATGCGCGTCCCGATCGGCTGCAGTTGATTGTTCAACAGCACCGCGGCGTTGGTGTCGAAGCGGATCAACGAGCCGTCGGGCCGCCGGACCCCTTTTCGGGTACGCACCACCACGGCGCTGTAGACCTCGCCCTTCTTGACCTTCCCGCGGGGGATGGCGTCCTTTACGCTCACCTTGATGACGTCACCAATGCGCGCGTAGCGCCGCTTCGATCCCCCGAGGACCTTGATGCACATGACTTGGCGCGCGCCGCTGTTGTCCGCCACGTTGAGAATGGTCTGCATCTGAATCATCGTCGCGCACCAAATCGCCTGTTGAATTCCGTCCGTCGCATCCGCGTCGGAACTTGCCTCATTCCGCCCGCGTCAACACCCTGACCAGTCGCCACGACTTGGTCTTCGACAGGGGGCGGGACTGTTCGATCATCACGATGTCGCCTTCCTTGCACTCGTTGTTCTCGTCGTGCGCATGCAGGCGCGTGGACAACCGCATGTATTTTCCGTACATGGGATGTCGGACCACGCGGTCCACGACCACGGTGATGGTCTTGTCCATCTTGCTGCTCTTCACCCGCCCCGTCAGGGCCCGGGATACCTTCGCCGCTTCGGTCATGCCCGCTTACCCGTCGTTGCCATCTCATTCAGCACCGTATGAATCCTCGCGATGTCGCGGCGTACCGTGCGCACCCGGTCCGGCTTGGAGAGCTGGCCCGTGCCCTTCTGCATACGCAGGTTGAACTGCTCGCGCAGCAGCCCGAGGAGCTCCGCCCTGAGATCCTGCTCGCTCTTGCCCCGAAGTTCGCTCGCCTTTGCCATCACAGTACCGTCCGGACCACGAAGGTCGTTTGAACCGGAAGCTTGGCCGCCGCCAAGCGGAACGCCTCGCGCGCGATGTCCTCGGTGACGCCTTCCATTTCATAGAGCATGCGGCCCGGCTGGATCCTGGACACCCAATACTCGACGCTGCCCTTGCCGTTGCCCATGCGCACCTCCAGGGGCTTCTTGCTCACCGGAAGATCCGGGAAAATCCGGATCCAGAGCTTGCCCCCGCGCCTGACGTGGCGCGTGATGGCCCGCCGCGCCGCTTCGATCTGGCGCGCCGTGATCCGGCCGCGGCTCGTCGCCTTCAGCCCGTATTCGCCAAAGCTGACCCGGTTGCCCGTGGTTGCGAGTCCACGGTTGCGGCCCTTGCTTTGCTTGCGGAACTTGGTTCGCTTCGGTTGCAACATCTCGCCGAACTCCGATCTACCTCAGTTGGCCGCCGCCTTTTCCGGCGCGGCCCCCTCGCCCTGCTGACCGTAATCGAGGATCTCGCCCTTGAACACCCAGACTTTCACACCGATCACACCGTAGGTCGTGCGCGCCTCCGCAAACCCGTAGTCGATATCCGCACGCAGCGTGTGCAGCGGAACACGACCTTCGCGATACCACTCGCTGCGCGCGATCTCCGCGCCGTTCAGACGCCCGGCGACGTTGATGCGGATCCCCTGCGCGCCGAGCCTCATGGTGTTGGTCACCGCCCGACGCATGGCCCGACGGAACATGATGCGACGCTCCAGTTGTTGGGCAACGCTTTCCGAGACCAGTTGCGCATCGAGTTCCGGCTTGCGAATCTCCTCGACGTTGACGTTCACGGGGATACCCATCATGCGTATCAACTCCTTACGCAACGCTGCGATATCCTCGCCTTTCTTCCCGATCACGATCCCCGGCCGTGCCGTGTGGATGGTGATAAAGGCATTGCGGGCCGGTCGGTCGATCTGGATCTGGCTCACGGAGGCGTGCGCGAGCTTCTTCTTCAGAAAATCGCGTACGCGCAGATCCGTATTGAGGGTCTGAGCAAAATCCCGGGAATTCGAATACCACCGGGACGTCCAACCCTTCACGATCCCGAGCCGAAACCCGATTGGATGTACTTTTTGACCCATCGTTACGTGCCTTGTCTTCAGTGTGGGGGCGATCACGCGATCGCCCGTTGCCACGGCGGCGATCAGTTGTCGCCGACCGTCACCGTAATATGACTGGTCCGCTTGAAAATCTCGGTCGCCCGCCCCTTCGCGCGCGCCTGCCAGCGCTTGGAGGTCGGTCCCTCGTCCACGTAGACGGCGGCGACCTTGAGTTCATCGACGTCCGCGCCCTCGTTGTGCTCGGCGTTGGCGATCGCCGACTCCAGGACCTTGCGTATGACCCGCGCGGCCTTCTTCGGGCTGAACGTAAGCGTGTTCAGCGCCCGATCCACGGGTAACCCGCGGATCTGGTCGGCGACAAGCCGGCACTTCTGCGCGGAGATCCGCGCGTATCGTAATCTGGCATCCACTCGCATGGTCTTGGCCCGTTACTTCGTCTTGCGGTTACCGGAATGGCTCTTGAATGTGCGGGTTACCGCGAACTCACCCAGCTTGTGCCCCACCATATTCTCGTTGATCAGGATCGGCACATGCTGGCGTCCGTTGTGCACGGCAATCGTCAACCCCACCATATCGGGCAGCACCATCGAGCGCCTGGACCATGTCTTGATCGGGCGCCTGCTACCCACGGCACGGGCCGCCTCCACCTTCTGCATGAGGTGGAGGTCCACGAATGGTCCCTTCTTAACCGAACGCGGCACTGGTCCCGTCCTCCGTCTTGAATTCCGACTGCCTAAGCTACTTGCGTCTGCGGACGATCATGTTGTCCGTGCGCTTGTTGTAGCGTGTTTTGTATCCCTTGGTCGGCATCCCCCACGGCGACACCGGATGGCGCCCGCCCGAGGTGCGACCCTCGCCGCCGCCGTGCGGATGATCCACGGGGTTCATCGCCACTCCGCGCACGGTAGGCCGCACACCCCGCCAGCGCTGAGCGCCCGCCTTGCCGAGCGAGCGCAGGCTGTGTTCGCCGTTGCTCACTTCGCCGATCGTCGCGCGGCAGTCTACACGAACTTTGCGCATCTCGCCGGAACGCAGGCGCAACGTGCAATAATCGCCTTCGCGCGCCACAATCTGCACGGAGGTCCCGGCGCTGCGCGCAATCTGTGCGCCCTTGCCCGGCTTCAGTTCCACGCAGTGTACCTGGGTACCCAGCGGGATGTTGCGCAGCGGCAGGCAGTTGCCGGCCTTGATGGGGGCGTCCACTCCCGAAACGATCTCCGCGCCGGCCGCCAGGCCCTTGGGCGCGACGATATAGCGGCGCTCGCCGTCCCGATAGAGCACCAGCGCAATATGCGCGCTGCGGTTGGGATCATACTCCACCCGCTCGATGCGTGCCGGAACCCCGTCCTTGCCGCGACGGAAATCGACTATGCGATAGCGCTGCTTATGCCCGCCGCCGCGGTGGCGCGTCGTGATACGGCCCTGGTTATTACGCCCGCCGGTTCTGGTCTTCTTCGCCAGCAACGGTGCATACGGCTCGCCGCGCCACAGATTGGCACCCACCACTTTGGTAACAAAGCGGCGCCCCGGCGAAGTCGGTTTCACTTTTACGACGGCCATCTCAATCCCCTCGACGCGTACGGCGGCGTCCGCCCTACCCGGCATCCGCAAAGTTGATGTCGTGCCCCGGCTCCAACGTCACGTAGGCCTTTTTCCAGTTCGCGCGTTTCCCGAGCATCTGCCCGAACCGCTTCATCTTTCCGCGCATGTTGGCCACCTGCACGCCCTGCACCTTCACACGGAACATAAGCTCGACGGCACGGCGGATCTCCGGCTTGCTCGCATCCTCCAGCACCTTGAAGATGAACTGGCGATGCCGATCGGAGATCCGGCTGCCCTTCTCGGAGACGACCGGACCGAGCAGAACCTTCATCAGGCGTGCCTCGTTCATGCCAACCACTCCTCGAGCCGCTTGATCACACCCACCGTGCAGAGGACCTTCTCGGCACCGACCAGGGCCACGGGGTCGATCCCGGCGGCGTCGCGTACCGCGACACCGGGCAGATTCCGCGCCGACAGGTAGAGGTTCTCGTCGACTTCCTCGGACACGATCAACACGCCCCGCCCCAATCCCAACCCGTCGAGGCGCGCATGCAACTCTCGGGTCTTGGGTGCGGCCATTGAGAGATCCTCCACGACCAGCATCCGACCCTGGCGCACCAACTCGGACAGGATGGAGCGCATTGCACTGCGATACATCTTGCGATTGACCTTCTGGCCGTGATCGCTCGGCGTCGCGGCAAACGTCACTCCACCGCCGCGCCACAGGGGACTGCGGCTGGTACCCGCCCGGGCGCGACCCGTGCCCTTCTGGCGCCACGGCTTGGCCCCGCCCCCGCGGACATCGGAACGCGATTTCTGCGCCCGGGTGCCCGAGCGCGCACCCGCCAGATAGGCGACCACGACCTGGTGGACGAGGTCCTCGTTGAATGCGCCGCCGAAGGCGCGTTCGGAGACGGCCACCTTCGCGCCCTCTCCGGAACCCTGTAGCGCGAGTTCCATCACGAACTCTCCCTTCCGCGCCGGCGCACGGCCGGACGCACGATGACATCGCCTCCGCGGGAACCCGGAACCGCCCCCTTGATCAGCAACAGATTGCGCTCGGCGTCGACACGGACGACCTCCAGATTCTGAACAGAACGTCGCACGTTACCGAGATGCCCCGACATCCGTTTGCCCTTGAATACCCGCCCCGGCGTCTGGCGCTGACCGATCGATCCGGGCGTGCGGTGAGACAGCGAGTTGCCGTGTGTCATGTCCTTGATGGCGAAGTGATGCCGCTTCACGGTTCCGGCGAAACCCTTGCCGATCGTCGTGCCGGCGACGTCCACTTTCTGCCCCGCGATGAACAGATCCACGCGCAGCTCCGCCCCGAGGGCGAGTTCGCGCCCTTCGGTCTCCTCCAGCCGGAATTCCCACACTCCGCGCCCGGCCTCGACGCCGGCCTTCGCGAAATGACCCGCCGCGGGCTTGCGCACCCGAATCGGGCGACGCGCCCCGGTGGTCACCTGCACCGCGCGGTAACCGTCGACTTCCACGGTCTTGACCTGGGTGACGCAGTTCGGCTCCACCTCGATGACGGTCACCGGCACCGAGACCCCGTCTTCGGAGAAGATTCGGGTCATGCCGGCCTTGCGCCCTACCAAACCGATTGTCATCTTGAACCTCTTGATCCATCCGGACGCCGCGGACCGGGACCGGGACGGCCCCATCTCCGCCGCCCGTACTCTAGTTCAGCTTGATCTGCACATCCACGCCCGCGGCCAGATCGAGCTTCATCAGGGCATCCACGGTCTTGTCCGTGGGTCCGACGATGTCGAGCAGCCGCTTGTGCGTGCGAATCTCGTACTGATCCCGTGCATCCTTGTCCTTGTGCGGAGAAATCAGCAGAGTCCAGCGTTCTTTCTTGGTCGGCAGCGGGATCGGTCCGCACACCCGGGCGCCGGTCCGCCGCGCGGTCTCGACGATCTCCCGCGCCGACTGATCGATCAGGCGATGATCGAAGGACTTGAGTCGAATCCGAATTCTCTGGTTGGTCGGCATTGTCATTGAGCCTTGGTTGCGAAAAGTGGAGCCTCCGGCACGCCCGGCTGCGCCCTCACTCGATGACCTTGGAGACCACGCCGGCCCCCACCGTGCGACCGCCCTCGCGAATCGCAAACCTCACCCCCTCCTCCATCGCAATCGGCGCAAT
>VAPE01007854.1_pt1 | contig 31576 bp, 37 predicted proteins | sample 3393911 | NCBI WGS metagenome assembly VAPE01 (sample SAMN08290436, study PRJNA428436) | hydrothermal vent metagenome | isolation source: Deep-sea hydrothermal vent chimney | place: Atlantic Ocean: South-mid Altantic Ridge
ACCTTCAGGCTGAAGTTTCACGCTCTTTTCAGTTTTAGTATTGTTTACGGTCATCTGTAATGCGGACTTGCTTCTATCTGATATTGCTTTTTTGCTGTTTTTAATAATTTTATCGGCAGTCGGAGCTATTTTAGAATCCGGTTTATCCTTAGCTTCTAAGCCTTTTAATTTTAGATGAGTTGTTTTGCCTTCTTTTGATCCCTTGCTCGTATTAACTTGTATAAAAAAGTTATTGACGGCAAAGTCGTTTTTAAGAAAATTTTTCCTCTTTATCGCCTTATTTACCTTGTCAGGTGCTTTCTTCTCATTGGTAACTTTTTGATTTTTGGCAACAGATTTATCCGTTTCAGTTTTTTTATATTTTATTAGGAGATTCTTAAATGCGGCAGAACTGCCTTTTTTTGTCTTTGCAGCTTTTTTTATACCAACACCGGCAAAATTTGCCGAACTTTTATTCGCAGCATGAATACTTTTCATACCTTGCTAACAGCAAATATCATTCCGCAAGATTTTATGCTGTGTAAATCTATTTTCTAAATTTCCCCCTTCCCCTTTTTTTAAGAGCGGGTCAGGGGAAAATACGAATTACAACCTATTGACACCCCTTTCGTAAAGAGCTATCAAAGCTTTCTTCAATTAGCTTAGTTTTACTTAGCCTTATCTATCATTTTAATCATCATTTTTTCAACCTTTTCAGCGGCGGGCTTAAGTGCCGATAAATCTGAGATAATCGGCAGCATAGATGTTGGTCTTATAGCTCCTATTCTTGTCTTGTCGTCACCCTTATCCCGATAAACTGAAATTCTACATGGCATCATCATGCTCATATTCATATCAACCGACATTGCCTCTTTTGCAATATTAGGATTGCAAAACGCAACAATATTACATTCGCTGTCAAATTCTACACCTTTTTTTTTCAACATCGCTTTCATGTCGTGAACGACAATAACACCAAACTTGTTTTCGACTATAGACTTCTGCAAATCCTCGGTTGCCTGCTTTACAGACTTATCCGTTGTTACAATATACCTCATAAATTCCTCCAATATTTTTTTATTATCCTCATCTATACGTTATTCCATATATCGATTTTTCAAGTCAGCTGCAAGTTAAATTTTATTGCAGCTCTAATATATTCCCGTATCAAACGAAAGATTATACCGAAATGATGCATATACTTTCAATCGATCAATATCGAGTCTTGAAGGAATAGAAGGAAAGGGAGATGCTTCTTTTAGCGCATTGATTGCGGCTTTGTCTAATATACTGTAGCCGGATGTTCTTATCAATTTTACGCTGGCAAGAGTCCCGTTTTTATTGATAACAAATACTAAATAAAGCATGCCTGATTGACCTTTTTCCAAAGCCTCATCCGGATAGATCCAGACCGATTGCACCAACTGCTTAATATGCGCCATATACGATGCATATTTTATATTCTTTGTAGCAATAGATATCACAGCCTCTTTCTTTGAAGCTCCGATACCCTTTCTTATTCCTATGCGGGAGACCGATTTTCCCTGAATGGATTTCGGAGCATGATTTAACGCTAACTGTTTTACGGACTTAAAAATTGAATGATGTTTGATTGATACAACTGAAACAGCTTTGTTCACCGTGTAGCCGGTAAGCTTTTTATGCGGTAAAATTTTATTCGACCTTAACTTAGCAGCTATACGCTTTTTTTGTCTAACATGCTTTATTTTGATTCTTTTTTTTATGCGGTTAAAACCACCGGTATGTTTTTCGTGTTCAATTCCTTTGGGCTGGGTAATTTTTGTTTTTTCTTTCGCGATAATATTTCCGCTTGAAATTTGGTTTTTTGTTGAAGCTATGTGTATATTTTTCAATCTGCTTAAGTTAACTTTTTGATGGTGTTTGTTTTTCAGAGTTATCACATCAACCATTATTGGCTGAGTTTTTATGGGTAAAATTCGTTTTGTTTTATTAACAAATAAGACAATGAGCATAATCAAAACAATATGAATCAGCAAAGAAAGAATATATGAGATTGATTTTTTCATTCTGTTTCGAGGATGGTTCTGTAAGCCGGATTCTGTACCAAATTGGTGGCAGTCATCTATCTAGGATTGCCGTTACCGACAATCTCAAGCGATGTACCCGAGAATACACTATGGAAGGGTACATAATTATTCTCCTATTTCATCTTGCTTCAGGCGGGAGTTTTCAAGGCATAAAGATTACTCTTTATCCGGTGAGCTCTTAACTCGCCATTTCAACCTTACCTCTATCAAGAGGCGGTATATTTTCTGCTGCACTTTCCGTAAAATAACGCTTTGGCGCTATCTCCCCGGGTGTTGCCCGGCACCTTCCTTCTGAAGTCCGGACTTTCCTCCTCATTTGAGGCGACTGCCCAAACCATCCCGATTGCCAATAATAGCTTCTTTTAAGCTATAGTCAATATCTATTCTTTTAATCCTTTTCTTTTCATGATTTTCTATTGACAATTCAGCAAAAATATATTATAAAGACAGATTGTTAAATGTTTAAGGAGGAATTGTGATTGAAAAGTTTAGGAAGACATCTTTTAGTAGATTATTATGGGTGTAGCAGCTCTGTCTTAAACGATCCGGCTCTTTTAGAGAAACATCTTAAAGCCGCTGTTATTAAGTCCGGTGCAACTATAATAGAGTCAACTTTTAGAACATTTGAGCCGTATGGCGTAAGCGGAATAATAATTATAGCTGAATCTCATTTTGCAATACATACATGGCCGGAATACAACTTTGCTTCTATAGACTTTTTTACTTGCGGAGTTGATGTGGATCCGAATATTGCCAATATCTATCTTAAAACAGTATTATCACCCGTTAGAACAGAAATCAAAGAGATCGCAAGAGGCATTTTTAACGATTATCAATTTGATAACTACCATCCGTCTGTTAAGATAAATAAGAAAAAGTTTATATGAAAAACATATTTTCAAAAATACCGAACGCATACTTTATAGTATCCGGAACCGGCGTTGGCAAAACTGAGCTTAATTCATTTGATTTTGCTCTGCTTGATGCAAAACTCGGAAATCTGAATTTAGTTCGTATGAGCAGTATTCTGCCTCCTCGTGCTGATAAAATTGATCCTTATCAGATTCCTTTCGGGTCGCTTGTACCTGTGGCTTATGGTTTTAGAACATCAAATATCGCCGGTTCTGTTGTATCTGCATCTGTGGCTATAGCGTTTCCGAAAGACAAACGATATCCCGGATTAATCATGGAATACGACAGCATAGGTCAATCGTCTATTTTGGCTAAAAAAAGTGCTGAGAGAATGGCAATAGACGGAATAATCGGAAGAGGACTTGAAGTTGATCATACCGAAGCCATATCTTCCGAAATCATTTCAAATGGCGATTATGCTACGGCATTCGCTGCAATTGTGCTTGTGTTTAAATGATATCAGATGTCAATTTCCAAATGTCCTTAGGTAATTAAAATGACTATTTATGGCAATCATTTTATGGCCGCAGATTGCGATTATAAAAAATCTATTGCTGCAATTGTCGGGTTTCCGATGGATCTCACCGTAACAGGCAGACATGGCACAGGCTTTGCTCCTGCGAGAATACGCGAGGCATCTTATCTGCTTGAAACATACAGCCCATACCAAAAAAAGGATCTTTGCGATCTTAAGCTGTCTGATCTTGGAGATGTTGAGCTGCCTTTTTCTATTAATGAGGCAATCGAGATTATCGGACGGATTTCAAATAGAATAATACAGGATAACAAGATGATAGTATCGCTTGGCGGAGAGCATCTGATAACTTTGCCTATAGTTAAAGAGATTAAAAAGCGTTACAAAGATATTGCGATTATACATATCGATGCTCATCTTGATATGTCTGATAGTTATCTTGGAATTAAGCTGAGCCATGATACTGTAATGAGAAGAATAGCCGAGGTGGTGGGAATAGAGAATATTTATCAAGCAGGGCAGCGCTCAGGAAGTTACAAAGAGTGGAATTTGCCCAAACGAGACGGTTTTCTTTATCCTTTTAATTTGTCAAGTATTGATAAAATTGTTGAATCTATCGGAAAAAGACATGTTTATATAACACTTGATATTGATGTTTTAGATCCTTCCGTACTTCCTGCTACAGGAACGCCTGAGCCGAACGGTATCAGCTATGCGAATTTAATCGAAGCACTGTTCAAATGCAGCAAGTTAGACATTGTAGGATTTGATCTTGTTGAGCTATCGCCGCCAATAGATACATCCGGCGATTCCGATGTTACCGCAGCGGCAATAATAAAAGAGATGCTTCTTTACTTTGGGAGATAAAATGGCTGTGCCTCTTTTTGCTTCGTCGCTGTAGAGAGACTGCCGCAGCCTTCGGCTTCGCAGTGACAAGGCAAATGTGAGACTGCTTCGGCAAGAGCCTCGCAGTAGCAAAAGGAGCAAATTTGTTATGAATATAAAAGATTGTATAAATGAGTCGGCGCTGTCACTTGCAATAGACGCATCCGATAAATATGTATCTATAATGATTGTTGAAAACGGCGCCATAAAACAGTTTAAAAAGATGATAGACAAACAATTTTCAGTTTATCTGCTTGAATATTTAGATAGCGTTGTAAAATCAGCAAATAAAACAATTGATCAATTTGATTATTTTATTGCCGCAACAGGACCCGGAAGGCTCACATCTTTGCGTGTCGGTTTATCTATGCTAAAAGCAATTGCAATTGATAAGCCGATTATCGGAATATCAACAATTCCGCTCATATTATCAAGACTTGATAAATTCTCCGATATCACCTATTATCCTGTTATACGCCTCAGCACAAAACTTTTTTGTACTGCAGGCTTAAAATTTGACGGAGGTTCGTTGGTCTATGTTGAGCCTGAAAAAATTGTTAATAATTCCGATATAGATAGAATGGTTAAAGACGGCTGCAAATTTGTTACAGCTACTGATGAAAAAGAGGACGATATATATGGCGATTCTATTAAAGTGAGCCCATACACCGATTGGAAAAAGGCAATTTCCGTGTTGGGCAATTTGTGGCAGAGTTTCAGCGATGATACACTTGTGCCTAACTATATTGTAAAACCGAGGGTAATAATAAAAAATGATTATAAAGCCGTTTAGAGCCGTAAGGTATGATAAAGATTTAAAAAATGTTATATCTCCTCCGTATGATATTATAAACTTCAACTTAAAAGAGGAGCTTAAAAAAAGAAGTAAATACAATGCCGTCAGGCTGACTCTTCCCGAAGGAGAAAACAGATACAAATCTGCTAATTTACTATTTAATAGCTGGATAAATAACGGTGTTTTGATACAAGATAATTTGCCTTCTTTGTATCCGTATAAATCAGCTTATGAGATTGGCGGAAATCAAAAAATCTTACAGGGAATTCTTGCAATTTTTTCACTTTCTCCTTTTAAAAAAGGCGTTATAATGCCTCATGAAAAAACATTTTCCGCTCCCAAAGAAGACAGATTTAACCTTATGAAAAGCTGTCATGTCAATTTTAGTCCCATTCTCGGATTATATGATAGTTTAAACGGACCGAAACTTGATTTTGATTTTATAACAAGTAATGCCGATAGTCTATGTAATATTGAAGCTGACGGCTTTACTCATCAATTGTACAGGCAGCAGGACAAACAAAAGATAGATAAAATTCTGAAAATCATGAAAAATTATCCGATAATCATAGGCGACGGCCATCACCGTTATGAAACAGCCTTAAATTATCAAGCTTTCATGGCAGATAACGGCGTTAAAACGAATGGTCACAACTGGGTTTTAATGTTCCTTGTTGATATGGCAGATGATAATATTTCGCTATTATCTATAAAAAGAGTTATAAAAGGAATTAGCCTTGATAAAATGAAAGGCAAGATAGACAAATTTTTCGATTTTCATAATCCTGAAAGGTTTGATACCGACAATAAAAGCTTTCTTGCGGCCGATTCGAATAAAACATACGCCTTGACGCAAAAGCCGTCGGTGGGACAATTTCTTGATAGCCTCGGCTTAAGCCAGGCTCAAAAACAGATTCCAACCGTGATTGTTGATAAGCTGATCATCAGTTACGCTCTACAAGATGAAAATATTGAAACTGTTTATTACGAAGATGACAAAGTAAGTAAAATCTACAAAGATGAGGTCGTTATCACCACTCATCCTATAGATTATCACACAATAGTTGATGTGGTAAACGAAGGATGCACAATGCCGCAGAAAAGCACATTTTTTTATCCCAAGATTCCTACAGGTCTTGTGATAAACCGGTTAAACTGCGATGTATGAAATATCGGTTATAAGCGATTTTGCTGCCGCTCATCAGCTATCCGGATATCATGGAAAATGCGAGAATCTTCATGGTCACAACTACAAAGTAAAAACTTCTGTCAGAGTAAACAGTTTGAACGAAATCGGCATAGGAGTTGATTTTGCGAGAGTTAAAACCGATTTAAGGAGTGTGTTAAAACAGCTTGATCATAAGTTCTTAAACGAATTAAAACTTTTTGATGAACATAATCCGACCGCTGAAATTATAAGCAAGCTTATTTGTGAAAAGATGCAGGCTTTGGCAGGCAGAGATTATTCGGTTTATTCGATTACAATATGGGAAACCGACACCTCGTCAGTTGAATATTTTGCGCCAAATAGCTTATGAAAGATATAAAAATTTATCTGTCCCCAACAGAAACAATTGACTGCGGCAATAATACGGTTATTGATTATGCAAAATCTGCCGTAGGAGATGCAAAAAGCGACATTCAAAAAGCAGTGAGATTATATTACAAAGTCAGAGATGACATCCTATATGATCCGTATTCACCGTTTTTTCTCCCTGAGCATTACAAAGCAAGCAATATTATAAAAATCAAAAGATCGTTCTGCATTCCAAAAGCCGTTTTGCTATGTGCGGTTGGAAGAGCGATAGGTATTCCAGCAAGATTGAGATTTGCCGATGTTAAAAATCATCTTTCTACAAAAGCCTTGCTTGAATATCTTGGTTCGGATCTATTTGTTTATCATGGATTAACGGAATTTTTTCTTAATGGAAAATGGGTTAAAGCAACTCCGGCTTTCAATAGCAAACTCTGCACTAAATTCGGCATCAGACCGTTAGAATTCGACGGTATGCATGATTCTGTTTTTCAGCAGCATAATATTGATAAAAAGGAATTTATGGAATATGTGACCGATCATGGAGCTTATGCAGATCTTCCGCTTGAAAAAATTCTATCTGCATGGCGAAACGAGTATGGCAAAAGAGTGGATAGCTGGATTGAGTTGATTAAATATGGCAAAAAAACGAACGGCAAGCCGATGATAACCGGCGGTCGATATCAGGAGGTAGATTTTGAATAAAAGAATTATGCTCGATGAATTTGAGATTCCAAAATATTGGTATAATATCATGGCGGATATTCCGTGCGAAATGCATCCGCCTTTGGGTCCTGACGGCAAACCTATAACTCCCGATGCCCTTTCTGCGATTTTTCCTCATGAAATTATAGATCAAGAAGTTTCTACTAAAGCGGAAATTCCAATCCCCGATGAAGTACGAAAATTTTACGCTTACTGGCGTCCAACGCCCCTGGTAAGAGCAACAGGATTAGAAAAAGCTCTTAACACACCTGCTAAAATCTATTTTAAAAATGAATCTGTGTCTCCGGCAGGAAGCCACAAGCCGAATACTGCAATACCTCAAGCTTATTATAATAAACTTGAGAACATAAAACGACTGTCAACCGAAACCGGTGCAGGCCAATGGGGAAGCGCCTTGTCGCTTGCATGCAGATTAGTTGGTTTGGACTGCACTGTTTATATGGTTAAAATCAGCCTTGAGCAGAAGCCGTACAGGGCATCAATGATAAAAATGTGGGGAGCAGAGATTTTGCCAAGCCCGTCAGATCGAACCGAATGCGGAAGAGCGATGCTTAGAGCAAATCCGAATGCAGCCGGAAGCCTCGGTATGGCAATAAGCGAAGCAACAGAAGATGCCGCAACGCACGATGACACCCATTATGCATTGGGAAGTGTTTTAAATCATGTTTTACTGCATCAAACGGTAATCGGCCTTGAAGCGAAAAAACAGTTTGAAAAGATTGGCGAATATCCCGATGTAATTCTTGCCCCATGCGGAGGCGGCAGCAATCTCGGGGGTATTTCATTTCCATTTTTTAGAGACAAATTTGCTGGAAAAAAGCTCAGAGTGGTAGCAGTTGAACCAAAATCCTGCCCTACATTGACAAGAGGAGAATATAGATACGATTATGGCGATTCTGCCAAGCTTGCCCCCATGATGGAGATGTACACATTGGGACATAACTACGCTCCGCCTTCAATTCATGCAGGAGGACTTAGATATCATGGTGATTCTCCCATTGTAAGCGCATTGGTCAAAGCAGATCTTATGGAAGCAATAAGCGTAGATCAATTGGAAACATTTGAAGCAGCAATGTTATTTGCCAAAACTGAAGGAATTATTCCGGCTCCTGAATCCGCTCACGCAATAAGAGGCGCAATAATTGAAGCTCTTAATGCAAAAGAAGAGGGAAAAGAAAAAACTATCTTATTTAATCTAAGCGGACATGGTCACTTCGATATGACAGCTTACGATGATTATCTTGCGGGAAAACTGCATAACTACAATGTGACGGATGCTGAAATCAAAAAGTCGCTTTCAACAATAGAATAATCGCAGATTATCAATTCTGCCATTGCGATAGCTTCCCTCCGTCATTACGAGGAGGCAGCCGACGAAGCAATCTCAGCTGCGAGACTGCCGTAGCCTTCGGCTTCGCAGTGACGGAGTTTCGGTCATTGCGAGGAGTGGAGCTACGAAGCAATCTCAAAAAAACACCTGCAATAAAAGGATCGCCATGCGCTTTTCGGTACTTGTAATGACAAATAGGGCTTTATCAACAGGCTCGGAATAAGCAAATCTCTCTGAAAGTCACCGATAAAGAATAGAAAAATATTCTTGACTTACCAACAATTCGGCATATACTTTCCGTATTCTTGATAGAGCGTTCCTCGGTAGCTCAGTTGGTAGAGCAGGCGGCTGTTAACCGCCTTGTCGGGGGTTCGAGTCCCTCCCGGGGAGCCAAATGGAACGTTCAAACAAAACTTTTTGCTTCGGGCATTTGCCCTATATCACACAACTCAAGCTTAGCTTTCCCATATTTGAGATCCTTGACCCCTACTCGCATTTTGTAGAATTTATGTTAAACATTATTTTAAAAACTTCTAAAGAACTGTTGAAGAATCTAAATGATCCCAAAAAAGATTGGATAAAATTTTGCGATTTATTAGAAAAAACAACTCAATAACCATAAATGAAATATCAAAAAAATTGAATGTCAGCTGATAAACCATAAAAAGAGATATTGCCAAGCTAAAAGAACAAAATAAGCTAAAAAGAGTCGGTTCTTTGAAGAGCGGATATTAGGAAATAATGGATAAAGAAAAATAGTTGTAAAGTAACATTTTAGCTAAATGTAAAGTAACATAAGTTTTATTGACTTGAAAAACAGTTGCAAATCCAGTGTATATTTAGCATAATGTGTAAAGTAACGATTAACGGAGGTGTTAAGTAATGCAAGACATAAATATAAAAATACCGAGTCCTTCATGGGACAGCAACTTGACAAGTTTGATAATCGATTTAGAAAAATTGAGAGAAAAAAGACTCTTTAGTTATAATTCTATACCGCCATATATATTCTTCCAACTAAAAAATGTTTTTCAAATATTGGAAACATTGGGCTCTGCAAGAATAGAGGGAAACAACACAACTCTATCGGAATATATTGAAAACAGAATAGAAAAAAACGCAGTTAATGAACAAGATAGAGAAATTTCTAATATTGAGGGCGCTATTTCTTTTATAGAGGAAAACATTGAACACTTTCCAATAAAATAGAATGTTTATAACGCAGCTTCATAAAATTATTACCAAAGACTTAACGCATCCTCCAAATGGTGAGGGTTCTTTATATCCGGGTGAGCTTAGAAAACACAATATAAAAATTCACAAAGCAAAACATATTCCGCCGGATTTTACAAATTTGAATGACTATTTCGAAGAGTTTGTAAAATTTATAAATCAAGACTTAAAGGAACAGCATAAGCTGTTAATGATTGCAATAGCTCATCACAGATTTTTATATATTCACCCTTTTGATAATGCAAATGGCAGGGTCGGAAGAGTGTTAAACTATGCGCTTTTGATAAAGCTTGGATTTAAGGTTAATCACGGAAAGATTTTAAACCCATCTTCTGTTTTTTACAACGACAGAGACAAGTATTATGATATGCTATCATTAGCGGATAGCATAAGAGATAATGATATTCTTGCATGGTGCGAATATTTTCTAAAGGGGCTTAAAAACGAAATAGAAAAAATAGATACACTTTTAGATAAAAGCTTTGTAAAAGCGAAAATTCTTTTGCCAACCCTATCTTATGTTTATAGCACAAACGCGATAAACCAAAAAGAGCTTAGTGCCCTAAAGCTTATTATAAACAGCCGAGAGTTTTCTATAAAATCGCAGGAGTTGTCAAAAATAGGTATAGATAAAAGCATAGAAAAATCAAGATTAATAAATAAGCTAAAAGAGAAAAATATAATCAAGCCAATAAAAAAAGGCGGAAGGATATATACTATAAATTTTATAAATAACTATCTGCTTAGAGGAGTTGTTAAATATCTTGAAAAAGAAGGATTTGTTTCTGATTTTTTAGAGGGAAATGGATAATAATGAGACCACTGCACAATAAACCAGCTAATAAAGTTTATCGGTTTGACCTGCCTTCAGATTAGCATATAATAGTTTTATGAATAAAGCTTTGATATATAAGCGTTTTGGTAAATTAAAAAAATTCATTGAAAAGGCATCTGATGATTCCAAATGGGAAATTGAAAACGGAGCAATAATATCAGGTGATATTGCTCTTGACAAAAACGATGATGAACGCATAGAACTGCTCAATTGCTCTGTTAATGATGTTGTTGTCGTATTTGGCTTTGGAACAGGCAAAACGATAGAATCAATACTTGATAAATATAAAAAATCTATCGTCATAACAATAGAAACTATCCCCGCGGTACTAAAGGCTGCAGTTGACCGAAATGATGAGGTTCTTCTTAATCCCAGGTTTTTTATTGCAGCAGGTGATACAAGCGAAATAGAAAAATTAATAGATGCATATCTGTCCATTTTTGGAGAGAGAATAGCGTGGGGAGAAGTAAAACAGCTTGTATTAAAAGGATATGCTGAGCCGCATTTTCAGCTTGATGAGCTTCAGGCATATCTTAAAAAATCCATCACTCCTATTATAGTAAATAGAAATACTCTAATGCTTTCATCTGAAAAAATATCGGACAATTACATTAAAACAGCAGCAAAACTTGCAGACTCTCATTCTGTTTTGGAACTAAAAGACAAATTCAGAAAAAAACCGGCAATTGTCGTGGCATCAGGTCCGTCGCTAAATGTTGCTATTGAAGATATAAAAGCGACACAGGGCAAAGCAATCATCATTGCGGCGGATTCGGCATTATCCATCCTGAAAACTAACGGCATTATCCCTGACTATGTGTGCAGCGTTGATTATACGCAGCCGAATCTTATCAAATTCAGATCAATACTATCTGAGAAAGAAATAAACGGCAAGCTTTCTTTAATAACCGTCCCCGATGTATATCACATTATTCCTTATCTATTTGATAATTATTATTATGTGCCGAAAAAGAGTTTTTTTTATGCTATCGATAAAAATATGCCGGTATCAATGGATTTGCCTATGAATGCAGTTAGCCATCTATCTCTTAGCATTGCCGTTTTGCTTGGAGCAGATCCAATTATTATGGCGGGCTATGATTGGTCATATCCTGAAGGCAAAGATCACGCTGTCGGAGCGGAGATGGAAAATATTGTAAATCAGAGCGATATAACGGTGGAGTCAAATTCAGGCGATAAGGTTATGACTGACCCCAATCTTTTGTCGGGATTGAAAATAACCGAGACGATAATTGGCGGTAATAACAGAAAATTTATCAATATTTCCCGAACCGGTGCAAAAATCTCAGGCACAGAAGCTATGAGTATGAAGAATGCAGCGGACCAGTTCTGCAAAAATTTTATAGAAAAGCCCGATATAAAAAAGGAGACAAAAAGCCGCACAGAATCGTATGAAAATACAATTTCAGCTGTAAAAACGGTTATGAGAAAGCTTAACAATTTCATTAAACAATCCGAAAAAGGCATCGGCTTAAACAAAAAATCGATACAGCACTGGAAAAATGAGGCGGCAATAAGACCGTTTGTTGAAAAATCCAATAAAATTAACTATAAAATTACCGATGATCCTGTGTTCAAATCTGTTCTATCACAGCATTATTTCAAACGCTACTATGAGTTTTTTAAAAAGGAGTTTGATATAGAAGGACAGAGCATAAAAGAACGAATCAATCGCTCTGATGAGTATTTTAATATAATCAAAACAACATCGGCGGAGCTTCTGCCGTCTATCAAAAAATTGAACAGAGTGCTTGAATATTACAAGATGCTGCCCTCCGTAAAGAGGCAATCCATTAAAGATATGATATTGCTTATGGAAGAATGCGGAGATATTTACGGTGCTAAATCCATTCTTGATCGTCTGATCGAAAGCGATTCTAAAAATGCAGAGCTTTATTATCTAAGGGCAAAGGTATGCTCGCTTAATCAATTTATGCATACGGAAGCTATGGCAGATTATAAAAAAGCAAAAGAGCTTGGAGCAAACGGTGCGGAATTTTATGATGATTACAAGCAGGAAGAATATAGAGTTCCCGCACTTTGCCATATTGCAGACGCCGCTCTGAAAAGAGGCAGCGAAATGGAGGCAAGACGCACACTTCAAATGGCAGCTGACTGTGAGCCTGAGAACAGCGTAGTAAAAGAAATGCTGCATAAGTTAGAGGCAGCGGAAAGAGCAGCAAGACTGTCAAAAGAGCAAAACAGGATTATAGAGGTTGTTCGGAAAGATAATGAATATTTATCAAAAAAGGCGCAGATAGAAAAGATTATAGAAGAACGAAGAACTGAGGATGCGATTCCGCTTTTAAATGAACTAACTGAAAAATATCCGAAAGCGGCAAGCAATCTGTTTCTTTTGGGCTCAATTTATCTTGATAAAAAGGAGTATGCCCTGTCGGAGAAATGGCTGAAAAAGGCATGGGAACTTGCCCCGTTCAATGCAATGATTGCAGCGGCACTTGGAAAGCTTTATTGGGAAACAGATGATTATGCCGGAGCTGACCGATTTTTCAAAGATGCCCTGATGATAAAACCGGATCTGACTGAACTGTATGACAAACTTGGCGATATAGCGTATGAGGGTGAGCAATACACGGAAGCTATGGAATATTATAATCAATTTCTGAAACAGAGCGGCGATCTTGAGACGGCAAAAAAGATAGCGTTTTGTTATAAAGCAATGGGTAATACCGAAGCATACGAACTGTTGATGAAAAAGATTGAAGAGGCAAAGATTTAAGGGCAAGCAGTAATTGGGAGGGTGTTTATTGTGCGGTGGTCTCTTAAAGTAAAAATGAAGAATAAAATCGTTTGTAATAATTTTTTAGAAGCAAAGACTATGTATGGTCGTTATTTATTGGTCATTTGGTGATAGAAAAATTGATTAAAGCAGTTGCGTTAAAAAACGGTATTGTAACTGTTCCCAAAATCCATGATCTTAATAAACTATCTAAAAGAGCAAAGCTGAAAGTTGATGCAAAATTAGGGGATGTATTAGATGCAATTACGGCATTTAATATTGAAGCACGATACCCCGATTATAAAAGAGAGTTCTATAAAAAATGTACAAAAGAATTTACTAATGAATATATAATAAAAATTGATGAAATAAGATTATGGCTGTTAAATCAAATAGACAAATAAATAAAGTCATAAAAGAATATACAAAATTGCTGCTCGATGCCGGTTTTCCAATTGAAAAAATAATCTTGTTCGGTTCTTATGCAAGCAGAAAAGCTACAACGGATAGCGATATTGATCTCGCAGTTATTCTAAAAGAGATTGCAGAAGATAGATTTTCAATACGTCTTAAATTAATGAAATATTGTAGAGATTTTGATGAAGTAATTGAACCTCATCCATTTTGGGTTAAAGAATTCAACAAACAAAATCCTTTTGCATCTGAAATTATGAATGAAGGGATAATTGTTTACTCATAGCAAGTGCCGGATAATTAAAGCGAAAAATACATATATTTGTATTATAAAAATATGAATGATAAAAACAAAAATATTGATTTGAAAAAAATTGTAAATCACTGGAAGGTAACTTCAGATGAAGATTTTAAAACAATGATTGACTTGTATAATTCAAAAACGTATCATTGGGCATTATTTTTTGGTCATATTTCTGTTGAAAAATTGCTGAAAGCGTATTTTGTAAAAACACAAGAAAAGCAAGCCCCACCAATTCACAACTTGTATAGAATAGCAGAACTTAGCGGAATAGAAATATCGGATAAATATGCTGATTGGTTAGATTTAATTACATCGTTTAATTTAAATGCCCGTTACGATGATTTTAAACGAGAGTTTTACAAACAATGTACAAAAGAATATACTAGTTTATGGATTGAACAAATAGGTGAATTAAGGAAATGGATAAATCAGAAGTTCTAAAAATAGCGAATGAATTTGCATCTATTGTTAAAAGCAATTTTGACTGTATTAAGATAATTCTTTTTGGTTCTTATGCTAAAGGAAACAACAAGGAAGAAAGCGATATTGATATTGCAGTGGTTGTGAAAGATTTCAGTAATGCTACGAATATGCAACTCGAATTAATGAGATTAAGACGTAAAATTGATAGTAGAATTGAACCGCACCCTTTTAGGCTTGTAGATTTTAATAATACTAATCCCTTAGCTGCTGAAATATTGAAATATGGTATTGAACTTTCATGATTATTGTGAAATATTGTATAAATTTTGATGAAGTAATTGAACCTCATCCATTTTGGGTTAAAGAATTCAACAAACAAAATCCTTTTACATCTGAAATTATTGAAAATGGAGTAGTTGTTTATTCACAACATGCAACAGCCCGTGACAATGAGCGAGGGAGAATATATTTTGAAAAGGTAGATTATGAAAAATTTATGACCTATGTGAAAGAGATTAACAAAATCATGTCCAATATCAAGAAGCTTTCAATATCCGACTTTAATGATCAATTATATTTTATAAGTGAGGTGCAGAATGTTTAACAATAAAACGATATTAGTAACAGGCGGATCAGGTTCCTTCGGCAGGGCATTCATAAAAGATATACTCAGAAGATATACTCCCAAAAAGGTTATTGTTTACAGTAGGGGTGAGCTGAAACAGTTTGAGATGCAGCAATCCGAAGAATTCAACAAATATGATAGAACTATGCGATATTTTATAGGCGATGTCAGGGATTATGTACGGCTCAAATTTGCAATGGAAAATGTTGATTTTGTTGTTCATGCCGCTGCAATAAAACAGGTGCCTGTCGCTGAATATAATCCATTTGAAGCAGTCAAAACAAATGTAATGGGCGGACAGAATGTTATTGATGCCGCACTTCATTCAGGTGTTAAAAAAGTAATTGCATTATCCACAGATAAGGCTGCAGCGCCGATAAATTTGTACGGAGCAACAAAACTTACATCCGATAAGTTGTTTGTTGCCGCCAATAATTACAGAGGAACCCGTGATATCAGCTTTTCGGTTGTTCGTTATGGCAATGTGATGGGAAGCAGCGGATCGGTAATACCGTTTTTTTTAAATAAAAAATTAACCGGTTTACTGCCGATAACCGACAGCAGGATGACACGATTCAGCATAACATTGCAGGAAAGCGTAGATTTTGTAGTGAAAAATTTTGAAAGAATGCATGGCGGCGAGTTGTTTGTGCCAAAAATTCCTTCATATAGAATTATTGATGTGGCAAAAGCTATTGCGCCTGAAGCAAAATTAGAGATGGTGGGCATTCGTCCGGGAGAAAAACTTCATGAGGAGATGATTACCGTCAATGATGCAATGAACAGTATAGAATTTGATAATTATTTTATAATTTTGCCATCGTTGAAACTTTATGACAACAAAATAGACCGAAACGGCAAAGGCAAGCCTTGTAAATACGGATTCAGCTATAATAGCGGTGATAACAGCAACTTCCTGAGTGTTGATGAAATTCGCAACCTGATTATACAAAATGTTAAAGGAGCAAAAGAGATCATTAATGGCTGATAAAATCTATTCATACGGAAAACAAACCATAGACGATGATGATATTAAAGCGGTTGTCGATGTTCTGAAGGGTGATCGATTGACACAAGGTTTATCTGTTGGTAAATTCGAAAAAAAGCTTTGCTTAAAATTTGGTTCATCATTTTGTACGGTTGTTTCAAGCGGTACGGCTGCGCTTCATCTTTCCGGCCTGGCACTTGGCTGGAAAAAGGGAGATATAATCTTGACGACCCCAATAACCTTTCTTTCAACAGCCAATGCTATTCTTTATGCAGGTGCAACACCGGATTTTGTTGATATTGACGAGGCGGCATATACGCTTGATATAGATAAGTTAGAGGAAAAGATTAAGTATTATCATGACAAAGGCAAAAGAATTAAAGCGGTTGTTGCTGTTGATTATGCAGGGCATCCCTGCGACTGGAAGGCCTTGCGGAAGTTGGCAAATGAGAATAATTTTCAGCTTGTCAACGACAATTGTCATGCGATTGGAGCCAAATATTACGGTGACATAAAATATGCCGCGAAATATGCCGATATTGTCATCATGAGTTTTCATCCCGTAAAACATATCACAACCGGCGAGGGCGGCGCGGTTTTGACTGATAATTCGGAAATAGACGAGAAAGTCCGATTATTTAAAACTCATGGTATAACAAAGAATCATTCAAAATTCAAAATTCAAAATTCAAAATCGGCATGTCCATGGTATTACGAGATGCAGGAATTGGGTTTTAATTACAGAATTACTGATTTTCAATGCGCACTCGGCAGCTCTCAATTAGAAAAATTAGATTTGTTTGTCAAACTAAGAAGAGAAATTGCCGAGGTTTATGATAAAAAATTTGAGAATGATGATAGATTTATTATTCCAAAAGTAAGCGACAACGCGAAACACGCATATCATCTCTATCCGTTGCAGATAAAATTTGATGAGTTAGGCATTGATAAAAAAGAGTATTTTGCGAAATTAAAAGCAAATCGAATAATCGGCCAGGTTCATTACATTCCGGTTCACCTTCAGCCGTATTACAGGGAAAGATTTGGATTTAAACATGGCGATTTTCCGGTAGCGGAGAAATTTTATGATAGAGAAATTTCTATTCCTATTTATCCTGAGCTTAAAAATGATGATTTGGAATATATCGTTGATAAATTAAGAGTGCGTCTATGAAGCCGTTGAGGATCGCTACCATGCAGTGGTCTCATAATAATTGGCCAAGATATTCTGTTTTTGCCGTTTACGGAATTGGTGCATTACAATTTATCTAACTATCGTTAAATACTGTTCTACGCCAATAAAGGAGCGTGAAATATGAGCATAGAATTCGTTGCGGAGGTTTCAAGCAACCATAACGGCAGCTTGAATAGATGTCTGCACTTTATTCAAAAGGCAAAAGAGATCGTGTGCAGCGGCGTAAAGTTTCAGTTATTCAGAATAGATGAGCTATTTTCAAAAGAGGCTCAAAAATTCAATCCTGAAATTGAAAAGAGACGAGCTTGGGAACTGCCGATTGAGTTTTTGCCTGTGATTTCAAAAAAATGCCATGACTTGGGTTTGAAATTTATCTGTACTCCGTTTTATCTTGATGCGGTTAGTGAATTGGAACCGTTTGTAGATGCCTATAAAATTGCGTCTTATGAACTCTTGTGGCTTGATCTATTTGAAAAATGCGCAAAAACAAAAAAACCTGTGATAATATCAACAGGCATGGCAACAATTGATGAAGTTCAGACAGGCGTTGATGCGCTGATGAATGGCGGATGCAAAAATATAACCGTTTTGCAGTGTACTTCAGGCTATCCAACGCCTGTTAATCAATGCAACTTGTCTGCTATTGAGACTATGAGAAAGATTATAAGGACAAAAAACGATGTTAATTTGGAATTTGGATGGTCTGATCATTCGGTTAATGAAGCTGTGATATTAAGAGCTATTTATAAGTGGAATGCCGAGATGGTGGAGTTTCATTTTGATTTAGACGGCTTGGGAGCCGAGTTTGGAGGAGGACATTGCTGGTTGCCGGATAGAATATCAAAGCTTATAAAGATGGCAAATGATGGATTTTTGGCGGATGGCAATGGTAAAAAAGAACCTCAGAATGTTGAAACGGATGAAAGAAACTGGAGGGCTGACCCGAAAGACGGCTTAAGACCACTGAAGACAAGAGAAAAGCTACGATAGATGAAAATAGTGAAAGAAATAACACTTTCTAAAAAGGAAAAGGGCAAATATAAGGCGTTTCCTACTGTTGTTATGGCAGATAATGAAATAATTATAGCATATAGAGAAGGATTTACAGATGCAGCAAAGCCTCATGGCAAAAACGGCTGCGTGAAATTGTTAAAAAGCAGAGATTTGGAGAAATGGAAAGAGATTAAAACTCCTTTTTGCGATAATGAGCTTGATGCTGTTGTTTCTGCAACCGGCAATAATCATCTGTTTCTATCAACAAGAAGCTATGAATACAACAAGAGAAACGATGTTTATATAAGCAGATTCGGAAACGGCAAGATACCCACGCAGAGAGATGTAATCAAGTTTGATAATGCTCAAGTTACCATGTTCGGACATATCATAGAAAATAATGGTGAGCTTATAGCACCTGCTTACGGAACCTGTTATGGTATCCAATCGCCTATGCTGCTATCGTCGGTTAATTTTGGTGAAACTTGGAATATAAAAGCTCTTATAACGCCCGGAGGACATAAACCTGTTTTGAATGAGACATCAATAGTGGAGTTTGAGGATAGATTTTTGGCTATTATGAGATCGCAGGAACCGTCATATAATCTCTATTGTGCGTTTAGCAAGGATTTGAAAGACTGGAGCAAGCCTGAAAAGTTAGGTCTTTTGGGCCATGCACCGATGGTTGGAAAATTAAGTGACAAAAGGTTGGCATTCGCATTTAGGGATCTAAACGATAATTTGCCGGGTGTTGGTCTGGCTGTAAGCAATGATGGAATCAGCTGGGAAAGGCATAATATTTGTCATTATACCGGCAATTTGTACAACGGAGGATATGCCGACTTTGTAGAAATAGAAAAGAGTAAGCTTTTTGTTGTTTATTATATCTGCGATGAAGATAACGAACCGTGGATAGAGGGAGCAATAATCAACAGTTGCCGCCCTTGATTTTATACAAATTATATTGTACATTTGTTATAATCGAGTTATAGAGGCGGATTGTGTTAGTTAAAACTAAATAAAAAAAGAGTTTAACATGACAAATATCGTAGAACTCTTGAAAGAAAACCCTTGGATTATGAAAATCAACAAAACTATTCATCAAGCCGAAATACACGAAAGGGAGAATAAGGTGCTAAATGTTGTAGTCTGCTGTGATAATCTAACTAACTGCTTGGATAAAAGCTAAAGACACATTTGGAGTAAAATATGAATCAGGATAGCGTATGGAAGGAAGCCGTAGAAACATATTTTGAAGAATTTATGCACTTCTTTTTTTCCGATATTGCAAAAGATATAGATTTTGAGAAGGGGTATGAGTTTTTGGACAAAGAACTTGAAAAGACTTCTCAAGATGCAAAGATTGGAAAAAAACTGGTGGATATTTTAGTAAAGGTTTATCTTGGTGACGGCTTAGAAAAATGGCTGCTGATTCATATAGAAGTTCAGGGTTATTATGAGAAAGAATTCGCAAAGAGGATGTTTATATATAATTATCGTATTTTTGACCGCTACAATAAAGATGTGATAAGCCTTGCTGTTTTGGCAGACACTTCGCCGTCATTTAGAGACAATATATATGAAAGAAACTACTGGGGATTTGAATTGAAGTTTAAATTTCCTATTGTAAAAATTTTAGATTATCAGAAAAAATGGAAAGAATTAGAGAAAGTTCAAAATCCGTTTGCCATCATTGTAATGGCTCATTTAAAAGATATGGAAACAAAAAAGAATATAAACAACCGTCTTTTTTGGAAAGTTACATTAATAAAGAGTCTTTACCAAAAAGGATATGCCAAAAATGATATTTTATTGCTGTATAAATTCATAGACTGGCTTGTAAATTTACCAAAAGAGCTAAGCAAAAAATTTGATGATGAAATAATAAAATATGAGGAGGAAAAAAAGATGCCGTATATTACTACCGCAGAAAAAATAGGTATAGAAAAGGGCATACAGCAAGGCATACAGCAAGGCATACGTCAAGGCATACAGCAAGGCATACGTCAAGGGCTTTTGAAAGCTATAAAACTTGGACTTGAATTGAAATTTGGTACTGAAGGTTTAAGAATTTATCCAAAGATAAAAAAGATAGAAGATGCTGATATACTTGAGGCAATCGGCGAATCCATTAGATTGGCTAAAGATGTAGCGGATATTGAGAGAATTTATAGCAAAGAGGTTTAAAAATCTCCTGTGTCAGGACAAATTCAGAGTCGGGATAATATTTTTTTTAAGGCTTGTGGAATTTTATTTTTTGATTCCTGAGTCTTGTGTAAAAAAATCGTGAGGGTGATATGAGTGAAAATGTTGCGGCTTTTGTTGTTGCAAGGCTATCATCGTCAAGACTGCATAGAAAGCAGTTAAAAGAAATAGGCGATAAAAGACTCATTGATTGGACTATAGAAAATGTAAAAATGAGTAAATATGTCAACAAGATAGTTATTGCAACGACAAATGACGATGAGAATAGAACGCTTATCGATGTGGCTAAAGAACTTAATGTCGATATTTTTCTTTACGATGGTGATATAAACGATGTTGTGGGCAGATTGACAAAGGCGGCTGAGAAATTTAATGCCGATATTCCGATTTTGATAAGCGGCGACTGTCCTCTGATTTGGGCTGAATCGATGGATAAACTTATAGAAAAAATAATGAAAAATAGAGAGCTTGACTATGTCAAATTCTGTTTAAACAACGGCAAACAAGTGATACATGAGGGAATCGGCGTTTACAGAAAAAAATGCTGGGAGCTGGCGGATAAAATTTCAGATAAGCCTAATTTAAGGGAACATCAGTTTCCTATTATAGGGTTAAGACCAGAGTTATTTAAAACGGATTGCATCTGTGATGATGATTTGTTCTACCGAATAAAGCACAGGGTTTCTGTCGACACATTAGCTGATCTGGAGTTTATGCGAAGAGTTTACGAGGAGCTAAGAAGCCAAAACAAGCCGTTTAATATGCCAAATGTTGTAGAACTATTATTGAGCGAACCGCAATTGATGAATATAAATAAAGATGTGCATCAGATAAAGATAGATGAAAAACAAAAAAAGGCGCTGTTTATTGTTGAAAAAGAAGGAAATTTAGAATTGTTCTTTGATATGGCTTATGATCTGACTAAGAAAAGTATTGGTGTAAGGTTTTTCTCCGAAGATAAAAACTTGAGACGAAAAATAAAAGAAAAGGGATTCGGATTGGTTCAAAAAAACAATGCCCAAAGGTTCGATTTTGTGATTTCTGAAGAATCATCTTAATTTAATCCCTTTGCAATCTTTATGAAAACAGCTACAATAAGAGCATGAACGTGAACGATGCGGGAAGACTTCCGATAGGTATCCAGACACTCAGTGAGATACTAACTGAGAATTATATCTATGTGGATAAAACAAGATTTGTTCTCAAACTTATACAACACGGCAAGTACTTCTTTCTCTCACGTCCAAGAAGATTCGGCAAAAGCCTCTTTCTTGACACACTTGCAGAGACCTTCTCAGGCAATAAAGAGCTTTTCAGGGGTTTGTATATCTATGATAGATACGACTTTGAAAAACATCCTGTAATAAGGATAAGTTTCGGCAGCGGAGATTATGCGGATGAAGCTATTATTATAAAAAAGATAACTTCTATCTTAAAAGATAACAGGGAAGAGCTGAATGTAGAATGTGAAGATAAAAGCTATGACGGCTGCTTTACGGAACTTGTTAAAAAAGTCTATAAAAAATATCGCAAGAAGGTGGTCATCCTTATAGATGAATACGACAAACCGATTCTTGATAATATAACAGACAAAGAGAATGCCCTGAGGGCAAGACATATATTGAAGAACTTCTATGCGGTGATAAAGGATCAAGACAGATATATACGCTTTGTCTTTATAACAGGGGTAAGCAAATTCTCAAAAATTAACCTGTTTTCAGGACTCAACAACTTAGAGGATATTACAATAAACAAAGAGTATGCGGCTATCTGCGGATATACCCATAACGACCTGAAAACGGTATTCAAGGAGAAGCTCAAGGAAGCCGACCTTGATTTGGTTCAAAGATGGTACAACGGCTACTACTACTTTGGCGATAAGGTTTATAATCCGTTTGACATTCTCCTTTTCATCTCAAACGGGGCTGAATTCAGAAACTACTGGTGGAATACGGGCAATCCAAGCTTTTTGATAGACAAGCTAAAAGAGGATAACTACTATATCCCGGAAATAGAAGACGCTATAATCCCTGAAGAGCAGCTAAACGCCTTTGATGTTGAGCATATAGACCTTATTGCACTATTGTGGCAAACAGGGTATCTGACGATAAGAGAACGATTCAAAGATGAATTCGGTTCTGTAAATTATAAACTCGCAATCCCCAACCTCGAGATACAGTTCTCGCTCAATCAGCTTTTTATCGATTATCTTACCAGACAGAGATATGATAAAACAAGATACAGAAGCAGCATGCTGAAAGCTCTGAGAGAAAACAGCTTTGAGAAATTCATAGCCGCATTAAAATCTATCTTTGCCTCCATCCCTTACAACAACTATGCAAACAACATCATATCAAGATATGAGGGCTACTACTCAAGCGTTGCATTTGTCTATCTGTCCGCTTTAGGCTATGAGATAATAACCGAGGATGCAACAAACAGAGGAAGAATCGATCTAACACTAAAGGCCAATGATAAGATAGTTATCATTGAATTTAAGGTTGATTCAAAAGAAAAACCGATAGAGCAGATAAAAAAGAAAAGATACTACGAAAAATACCTTAACGATAACAAACCGATCTACTTAATCGGGATAAACTTCAGCTCAAAAGAGAGCAACATAAGTGAGTGGGGGATAGAGGAGATAAATCAGAATAAGTAAACAATCTTTGAGCGACTTATTTTCTGGTACAATCGTTAATAACCATAATTTCCTAAACTGTAGATGAAAATAAAAGATGGACAGGATTGCTGAAATAGTTTTTTTATGAATAAAAATATTGTTGGAAGAAAAATTGATATAAATGCAATTAAACGAAATTACACAGGGCTTTTAGGTGATAGCAGGGTCATCCTAAAATTCAAAGCCTCATCAGAAATTGGGCTTGGGCATTTGTCACGAATGATAACTCTAACAACTTTTTTAGAAGAAGACAAAACCGATGTGATTTGTGCGATAAATGGGTTTGAATACGCAGAAGAAAGACTAAAAAAAGAAAATGGATAGTTGGTGATTATTGATAATGTTAAGCATTGTAGATAAAAATGAGATAAAATACTTAATTTTGCATTAAACTTAAAGGGAAATGTATGACATTTTGGAATAAAGATATTGAGAAAAGGTTTTTTATTGAAGCTATGAAAAATTTTGCTTCACCGGAGCAGCTATTTTATAAATTGACCGACAGTTATTTTGCATATGTTCCAAAGGGAAAAGGGGTGGAAGGTCAAACATTGCAGAGTAGAAACGCACTAATTGGACAATATACCGAAAAATGGAGTAAGGATTTTTTCCAACCGATTGCACAAAAATTAGGATTATTTGCTGTAAATAGTGTCGTTTGTTCTGAACTTGGACTAACAACTAAAAGTGATGCCGATTTAGCATTTTGCACCACAGATGAAACTCAACAAAAAGCAGAAAATATAAAATTGCTCTTTGAAATTAAAATGAGTGTTGTCAACAATTACGAATTTGAGAATGGACAAGTTAATTTTGTTGGTGACTATAAAACTCACAAGGGTAATCCTTCGATTTTACGTTCTGATTCAATGTTAAAAGCAATTGGAAAATCTATAAATATCAGAGTTTCCAGAACTGAAGCAACGAAAATTCCAATTGTTATTTTAGGAGATAGTCCTATAACAATAAACTACGCTAAAAAGGTTGACTTCTTGAAACAGAATGGAATTATTCAAAGTTTCATATCTTTATATCCAAACCCAACAAATGATTTCATTAAGAACACTGATAATAAAGGTTTTCAGACATTCAATGAATATCAAGACTTAACAAATTATATTGTAGAAATAGTTAATTCCGATATGAATTTCCTTTCTTCAATGTTGCCTAAACGAAAATTAGGACAAATTATAACTTTATCGGCAAAAGAAAAAGATAATGTTTCAAAAGCAGAGAAATTTCTAAATTTAATAAATGAATAAGTTGGGAAAAATGAAAACAACATATCAAAGAAAAAAAGGGACAGAGTCAAGTTCATTTGGAACGCGTGGCAGAATAAATCACGATTCTTCAAAATTCTATGACTCAAAATTATACAATGAATTATCAAACAAAAAGATAGTGAACAAAGAAATTAACTTGTTTCCTGAAAAATTACTAAACTCAACAATATTTGGTTCGGCAGAAAATATGTCAATGATTCCTGACAATTCATTGCATTTAATGATTACTTCACCGCCATACAATGTTTCAAAAGAATATGATGAAGACTTGTCTTTAACGGAATATTTGAAAATGCTAAAAAGTGTTTTTAAAGAGACATATCGAGTTTTAGTTAATGGCGGTCGTGCTTGTATAAATGTCGCAAATCTTGGCAGAAAACCTTATATCCCGCTCTCTGATTACATTTCAAAGATGATGATTGACATTGGTTTTAATATGCGCGGTGAAATCATTTGGAATAAAGCCGCAAGTGCAAGTCCTTCTACTGCTTGGGGAAGCTGGATGTCTGCGTCTAATCCAATTTTAAGGGATATTCACGAATACATTTTAGTATTTTCAAAAGGTGATTATAAAAGAGACCGTAAGATAATTGAGAAAGAAACAAAACGGAATTCAATTTCAAGAGATGAATTTATTGAATGGACAAAATCTATATGGACATTCAATGCGGAATCTGCAAGAAGAGTAGGGCATCCTGCACCATTTCCTGTTGAGCTACCATACAGATTGATGCAACTGTATTCATTTAAAACCGATATTATTTTAGACCCATTTATGGGTAGCGGCACGACTGCTGTTGCTGCTTTAAAAAGTGACAGAAATTTTATTGGATTTGAAATAAGTCAAGAATACATTAACTTGACAAGAAGGAGGACCGAAGAATTGAGATTAATTCAAAACAAGCTACCGGATAATGTTTCTCATATTTTAAGGAAATCAAAAGCTTTTACTACAGTAAAGTAGGGAAATATGACAGACCGCAAAGATAAAATTTACTGTAAAATAGGCAATATAAATATTGATAAAGTAAAAAATAACTACCGAAAAGTCATAGGAAATGGTACGGTAGTGCTCAAATTCAAAGCCTCATCAGAAATTGGGCTTGGGCATTTGTCGAGGATGATAACTCTAACAACTTTTTTGGAAGAAGACAAAACCGATGTGATATGTGCAATAAATGGGTTTGAATACGCAGAAGAAAGACTAAAAAAAGAAAATGGAATTTTTGGAGTGAGAAGGAAATAGAAAGCGTTGGCAGCTATTCCGCTGACGTTCCGTAGCGGCTGTCAGCCTAATGTTATGTGCAAAAAAATGGGAGGATATAAAGATATGAAACTAAAAGTAATCATTCATGAAGCTGAAGATGGGTGTCTATCAATAGATATAAAGAATACGGAAATAACAGAAAAAGATAGGGTTATGGAAATAGCGGTTTGAAATCTATATCCGGGAAAGAATTTGCAAAACTTCTTAAGAATAAAGATTGGGTATTAAGAAGAAAAAAATATGACAAACAGAGTTAGGCTTACAAAAGAAGAGATAGAAATCGTAAAAAGCACAATAAAAGCCTTTGATAAAGAAGCTAAAATAATTTTATTTGGAAGCAGAGCAGACTTGACAAAAAAGGGCGGTGATATAGATATATTTATTGAAACCAAACGCAATATTTCTTTGGATGACAAACTTGACATTCTGACCGAAATTGAAATGGCTGGGATTTTGAGAAAAGTTGACCTAACAATAAAGACGCCTGATTCAGAATATCAGCCAATATTTGAGACAATATCAAAAGAGGGTGTAATATTATAATAAATGAGATAACGGCAAAGGCTAATTTGCACAAAAAAGATTACAAATGGCTCTAAAGGAAATTGAATTGTGGAAGAAGTTAGATATAAGTATTTTTGAAGGTTTAAAATGTGTAGTGAAAAAAGTTTTATTTCGAGCCGATTCGTCATCTGCTATCGGCATAGGGCATATTATGAGAGATTTAGTGTTGGCAAAGCAATATGTAAATGATAATATTATTTTTGCCGTTCAAAATTTAGAGGGAAATATAAATCGCAAGATAAAAAAAGCCGGATATAAAATAGAACTGCTTAAATCCAACGATATAAAAGAGGTCTTAAATCTAATCAAAGAGCATGGCGTTGATATGATAATTATAGACAGTTATAATATAGATTATAAATATGAAAAACAGTTAAAAACTGAAAATCCTAACCTGAAGATTATGGTTTTTGATGATCTTTATCAAAAACATCACTGCAACATACTACTAAATCATAACATAAGTGCAGATGAAAAAAGGTATAAAGATTTAGTACCAAAAGATTGTGAACTTAGATGTGGAAGTAAATATACATTACTGCGAGATGAATTCAAGATGGAAAAAGAAAAAAAATATCCAAAAAATGACAAATTTACTTTTTTTGTAGCGATGGGTGGAACAGATTCTAGTAATATAAATATATCTATTTTAGAAGCTCTTTCAACACTTAAAGATATAAAAGTCAGTTTAGTGACTACCACAGCAAATGAAAATTTGGATACCCTTTTAAAGTATATAAAAGATAAAAAATGGGTATACCTGCATATAAATTCAAATACAATTGCTAAACTTATGAAACAGAGTGATTGTGCTATCATTACCCCTAGTGTTATTGCTAATGAAGTTTTATTTATGGGATTGCCTTTTATTGCTATTCAAGTTGTATCTTCAAACCAAAATGAAATGTATAATTATCTCTATAAAAATCAATATTTAGTTTTAAAAAATTTTAATAAAAAAAGTTTTAAACAATTGCTTCAAAAGGTTCTTTAAATGCAATTATCAGATTTTTTTTCAGCACAAGAGATATATCAAGATGGAGAATTTCAGGACTTAGGTTATTCTAATCATTCAGGACATAAAATTTTATCTTTTTGTGATAACATCTATTATCTTACAAATGCACTTCAGAATCTAAATATAACATCATTAATTATTACTACAAATATGGTAGATGAACTACCTCCAACAACAAAAGGAGTTGTAATAAGCGAAAATCCACGGCAAAGTTTTTTTAAACTATATAATTATATGAGAGAGAAAAATCTCTTTGTTTATGATTTAAAATATGGTATAGAAGAGAGTGCTACTATTGCTAAAAGTGCTATTATCTCTCAGAAAAGTTATATTGGTAAAAATACAATTATTAATGAAAATGTTGTCATTAAAGATAATGTATTTATTGGTGAAAACTGTTTTATAGATATTGGTGTTATTATAGGAAATGAAGGAGTTTTATATATGTATGATAAATATGGAAACACTCAATTTTTGAAGCATGCTGGAGTTGTAAAGATTAACAATAAAGTAACACTTTTAGCGAATTCAGTTGTTGTTAAATCAGTATTTCCAAATATGCCTACCATAGTTGACTCATACTCTATTATTGGAATTGCAACAACCATAGGACATGAAGCAAAAGTCTCAAATAATTGTAAAATTCTAGGAAATTGTATTGTGGCTAAGAATGTGACTATAGGTGCTAATACTCTTGTCGGTTCATCATCTGTAATACGAGAAAATATATCACTTGGTAAAAATGTGGATGTAAAATCTGGAAGTATTGTAGTCAAAGATGTAAAAGAGGGTGACAAAGTTTCAGGAAACTTTGCATATACTCATTCCAAGAGAGTACGAAACTTTATAAAGGAACAGCGTTCATGAAAAAAGAAAACTTAGAATTTTGTTTTAAAGGGAATAGGACTTATATCCAAGGGTCAGATATCTTTGATGCCATTGTAAGTAAGTTAGCATCTAATTTTAACTTGGATAAAATAGAAAATATAAAATATTCTGCTCATAAAATGCTTAAAAAAAATGCTTTCGTGCTCATTTTAGAAAAATTCAATCCAAATGATTATAAAAAAATAAATTCTGTCATTACTTTTAAGAATAGTGAAAAGAAATATTATGTTGTTGTTATTGAGGATAGTAGAGAGATAGAGTGTTCTGTTGAATATAGTGAAGAAATAGTACGAAGCACATCCGCAATAATAGATAAGAAAATAGAGTTTAAGAATGAGTTAGAAGATAGTCTTACTGAGATTATTGTATCGATGAACAAATATTACCTTCAAGAATCAGTCACCAAAGATGGGAAATGGATGGTTACGAAATTTGATTATCATAATCTTAACGACATTCAAAATGTTAAAGGCAAGATGATATCATTGGAATTGAAAAATAATTTTAATAACAAACTAACAAAAAGTATAGTAACCGTTGATGGTTTAGTTGTTGGTAATTTATACTTTTCATTAATTTAAGGAGCAAAAATGTTAGGAATAAAAGAGATAGCAAGTTATTTACCAGAAAAAAGAGTGTCAAATTATGATAAAAAAGAGAAGTTTACATTAGATGATGATTTTATAGAAAATAAAATAGGTGTGAAATATCTTGCACTTAAAGAAGAAGATGAAAAAGCATCTGATTTAGCTATCAAAGCATTTGAAAATTTAACACAGAAAATGCAAATTAATAAAGAAGATATAGATTGTTGTATAGTAGTAACCCAAAATCCAGATTTTAAGATACCTCATGCTTCTGCTATTGTACATGGCAAGTTAGAACTCTCTCAAGATTGTGCTTGTTTTGATATATCTTTAGGTTGTAGCGGGTATATTTATGGTCTTTCAAATATCATAGCATTTATGAAGTTTAACAACTTAAAAAATGGTTTACTCTTTACTTCTGACCCGTATAGTGAGATTATAGACCATGATGATAAAAATACAGACTTAATATTTGGTGATGGTGCAACAGTTACTTATATATCTGAAAATCCATTGTACACTACAAAAGATTTTAGTTTTGGTACAAATGGCAAGGCTTATAAAGAGATACTTTGTGATAAAAAATTCTATATGAACGGCAGAGCAGTATTTAACTTTACTGCAACAACAATCCCTAAACATATTCAAAAGCTACTTAGTGATAATAGTTTAGAAGATAAAGATATTGACAAATACATCTTGCATCAGGGTAGTAAATATATAGTAGATACTATAAGAAAAAGATTGAAAGTAGATGAGAAAAAAGTGCCTTTTGATATGTATGAGTATGGCAATACTGTTTCATCATCCGTACCAATCATTTTAGAAAAAGAGCTATATAACAATCATCAGCGATTATTATTGTCAGCTTATGGCATAGGATTATCTTGGGGCAGTGTTATTTTAGAAAAAAATTCAAATTAAAACAAAGGAGGAGAAATGAAAGCAACAGTAGAAAACATAAAAGAAATAATTGTAGAAGCAGAAGTATTAGGCGATGTAGCTAATATGAAAAGTGATGTAGCATTGAGTGAACAAGGAATTGATTCACTAGATATAGTTAATGTTTATTTACTATTAGAGGAAAAATTTGGTGTATCTATACCCGATGAAGATTTGAGTCAAGTGCAAACTATAGATGATATTGTGAAGTATCTCAATAATAAATAATGATACCTCATATTAAGGAATGTGCGTTGGAAAAAAATATGTTGAAGCTTTTAAAAGTGTAAGGCTAATAAAATGAAAATAGGTAATTTTGATTTAGAAAAAGACGGTACTTACATCATAGCAGAACTCTCAGCAAATCATGGTGGGAAAATAGAGATAGCAAAAGAGACTATAAAAGTAGCAAAAGAGATAGGTGTAGATGCTATAAAACTCCAAACATATACTGCAGACACTATTACACTAAATTGTAAAAAACCAAAATTCATGGCAAATCCTGATGGGTTATGGGCGGGAAAAAATCTTTATGAACTATACAAAGAAGCTTTTACTCCTTGGGAATGGCAGCCAAAATTGAAAAAATACGCTGAAGAATTAGGACTAATATGTTTTTCTTCCCCATTTGATAAAACTGCAGTAGATTTTTTAGAGAAAATGAATGTGCCTGCTTATAAAATTGCTTCTTTTGAAATAACAGACATTCCCCTAATCGAATATGCAGCTCAGAAAGGTAAACCGGTAATAATTTCAACAGGTATCGCCACTTTGGCTGATATTGAAGGTGCTGTAAATGCATGTAGAAGAATGGGGAATAACGATATTGCAATATTAAAATGTACTTCATCTTATCCAGCTCCAATAGAAGAAGCAAACCTTTTAACTATTCCAAACTTAAAAGAAACATTTGGTGTTACTGTCGGTTTGTCCGATCACACAATGGGGCATTCCGCTGCCATTGCTGCTGTTGCACTGGGAGCTAAAATTATTGAAAAACATTTTATTATTGATAGGAAAATTGGAGGTCCCGATTCAGCGTTTTCAATGGAACCGGCTGAGTTTAAGCAAATGGTTAATTCAATCCGTGAAGTTGAAAAAGCGCTGGGAAAAGTAAATTACAGCTTAACGCCGAAGGTTGAAAAAAGCAGAGTATTTGCTCGGTCATTATTTATTGTTAAAGATGTAAAAGCCGGTGAGATAATTACCGAAGAAAATGTAAAATCAATTAGACCTGGATACGGTCTTCATCCCAAATATTATAAAGCAATTCTTGGTAAAACATTCAGAAAAAGTATTGAAAAAGGGACACCATTGGAATGGGGACAGTTTGAGTAATATATAGAAGGCTCTTCCGGCAAATATGTAGAAAAGCAGAATGTTAAATAGTGATTCGTGAATAGTTGGCACAAGAGAAGAGAGATTGCAGCGCTGCCGCTCGCAATAACACGCCTCCAGTCACTCTCGAGGCTCTCTTCTTCTGTCACTGCGAAGGAGTGAAACGACTGCGGCAGTCTCTCTTTGCTTCCATTCCAAACATTATTAGAAAAACCTTTTGTTTAAACGCATCTTCCGCACAAATTTCATCATAAAACCGTAATAAACCCAATACAGTAAAGGATATTTGCTGAAAACAGTCCAAAGAGTGTGGCTAAGAGTATG
>VAPE01035193.1_pt1 | contig 31544 bp, 30 predicted proteins | sample 3393911 | NCBI WGS metagenome assembly VAPE01 (sample SAMN08290436, study PRJNA428436) | hydrothermal vent metagenome | isolation source: Deep-sea hydrothermal vent chimney | place: Atlantic Ocean: South-mid Altantic Ridge
CTTCCCTAAAGGGAGCACTGATTTTCAGCCACTTCCCCTTTAGGGGATCAAGGGGTAAAAGTGGCTGAAATCAAAATCGTACCTTTTTAGACCGAACTCATTTATAAATCCGCAGCCTGTCTAAAGCTTTCTGATATTTTCTCGCATTCTTTTGATGCATCCGGTTAGTTTCGGAAAAAACATGGTAACCTGACAGATCACTTTTCGCACAGAAATAGAGATAATGTGATTTATCGTAGTTGAGAACCGCATCAATAGACGCAATGGACGGAATACAAATGGGGCCTGGGGGCAATCCCCGGTGACGGTAAGTGTTGTAAGGCGAATCGATTTTCTTCTGTACATTCAGAACCCTGTGAATTTTCGGATTTCCAATGGCATAAATCACAGTTGGATCGGCCTGCAGCCGCCATCCATCGCGTAACCGGTTTATGTAAACGCTGGCAATACGCGGTTTCTCAATATTTTTGTTGGTTTCCTTTTCCACTATAGAGGCCAAAATCATTACCTGGGTAGGAGTCAGCCCGGTAGCACGTGCTTTTTCACGACGGCTTACATTCCAGAATCTCCTGTATTCCTTTATCATCCTATCAACGAATTCTTTAGACGTTGTGTTCCAGTAAAACCGGTAAGTATTGGGGATAAACAAGGTGAGAACAGGCACAGTATCAACACCAGCATTAGCCAGGTTACTACTGTCATTCAGGAACTTAACAATACCTGCTGAATCAGCCTCTATCTGCCTTCCCACTTTACCGGCCAGCTGGTAGATATCACGTACATTGTTAAAAGTAACATTCACGGGAACCTGTTTTCCCGCCCGCAGCATGTCCACCAACTGGTTATTGGTCATGCCATTTACAAGAATATAGCGCCCCGGTTTTACCAGCTCAGGCAATTTCTTTTTCTGTGCCCACCATTCAAAATTTTTCCGGTGAATCACCAGCCCTCTGGCATAAAGAATTTCTTTAAGCTGCGCAAAATCAGCACCTGTCGGGACGTAAATACTCACAGTCTCATCCTGAGGAGTCCATACATTGGAGCTATTAATCACCTGATAAACAAAATACCCGTAGATAGCTGCTAATAATATCAGAACAAACAACAGCCGGAATACAAACCTGCGAAACCGGCTGTGTTGTTTCATTGTCTTTCCATATTTTGAATGGTAATATGCCATAGTAATACTTATATTGTTTTCCTTTAATCTTTTGCAATAAGTTGCAGGAGGTTCTCATCGACCCAATTCCCGTTTTTCCTGTTCCATTCCTTCTTTACACCAGCAATTTCAAATCCCCGACTTCTAAAAAGCTTTAAACTTGCTTTATTTCCACTTTCGATGTTGCAAAAAAGCTGATGCAAATTTAGAAAATTAAATCCATAATCTATGAGGATATCCAGTGCCATACCGGCAAACGATTTTCCCCGGTAACTTTCGAGAAGAACAATGCCTATCCCTCCCCTACGGTTTATCGCATCCAATGCAAACAGGTCTATTGTCCCAATTACTTTAGAAACGACATCTTGAGTAAGCACAATAACAAAACGTACCTGACCTGCAGCAAACGGGTCTTGTTTGTTTGCCGAGAACACATATTGCTCCATATCAAAGCGGGCAAAAGGCACAAGTGTCTGAGAGACATGCCAAAGCTCAGGCTTATTTTCCAGATCAAAAAGGAAGTCAATATCCTCTGGCTCAACAGCTCTTAATTTTATAGACTTTTTTTGTAACATAAGAAAGCAAAGTTGCATAATTCCATTGAATTAAACGCATTTTTTGTCATTTTCTTTTCCATCAACCGGAAAATCCGACATAACTTCCGGTATTTTTGGCAGGATAATCCGGAATATTTTTATCCATATCCATCCCAAATCCACGTTTTTATCAATAATCATAATTTTTATTGACCAAAATAATTTATTTTAGCCAGCTTATTAATAAACCCTGATGACTACTTCGCATGGATAACAAAAGTAACACCTCCCTCAATGTTATCAAGATTGCAGGGATTCTGGTTATCATTGGCCTGCTTTTGTGGTATTTCTCCGATATTGTCGGGTACGTGATAGCAGCTACCTTTATCGGATATATGGGGATTCCTCTGGTTAAATATCTTGATCAGATAAAGATAAAGAAGTACAAGCTACCCCATGCTTTAAACGTTGTTGTCACGATGCTCCTGATGATGACTATTTTTACGGGCTTCATCGTATTGGTTGTCCCATTAATCTTGAAACAGGCCGACATCATCACGTCTATCAATATCGATGCTGTCTTTTCCCACTTTCAGGCTCCCATCGCCAAGCTACGGCATTTTCTTGTTCAGTACAACATTACCAGTTCCGACACAACCTTAAGCAGCCTTTTATATGAACAGCTAAGACAAATTATTGATTTAACCAGGTTTACCAATATTTTTTCGGCCATGATCGGGACAACAAGTTCTTTCCTGATGGGAGTTTTTATCATTCTGTTTCTCACGTTTTATACTATGCTGGAACCGTATTTGTTAAAAAACTTCATCTTAAACTTAACACCTGCAAAATACGAACAGGATTTGAGCAACGTACTCATGGACTCACGAAGGCTGCTCACGCGCTATACTTATGGAATTTTTACAGAGGTAGCCATTATGATGACGCTGGAAGTTATCGGATTGACGATTTTCGGTATCCCCAATGCCTTGCTTATCGGGTTTCTCGGCGGACTTATGAATATCATCCCCTATCTGGGTCCACTCATCGGAGCCACCGCAGGTATTTTGTTGGCAGTATTATCACAACTGGCATTGGGATCTTATGACAGTATTGCCGGTACGATTCTCATCGTGCTGGGTGTATTTGGTATAGCCAATATGATTGACAACTTCGTTCTTCAACCGCAGATATATTCCAAAAGCGTTAAAGCACATCCTGTGGAAGTTTTCCTTATCATCATTATTGGCGGCAAGCTGGCTGGCATCACAGGCATGATTCTTGCAATACCTTTCTATACCATAGTAAAAGTGGTGGCGCGACAGTTTATGAATCACATGAGGGTCGTAAAGTTCTTAACACAACGCATGTAGTTTGGCTTTTTTAACAAAGATTGCGTAACTTTTTTTGTAAAAAAAGCTATAACAAAATAATATGGAATGTTTCATCTTAAAAATTTAAACCCATGAGCAACAATAATTCACATTCAGGATTTGCCTTTTTTTCAGGTATGGTCATTGGTGCTGCCATCGGAGCCATTGCAGGCTTATTGTACGCACCCGAAACCGGCGAACAAACGCGGAAAAAAGTAGCCGATAAAACCAAAGAAATGTCTGACGAACTGCTGGATCAGTTTGACGATTTGAAAGAAAATGTCAACAGAATTCTGGAAGACGTTAAAAAAACCGGTTCCGAATTACTGGAAGATGTCAAGACGGCTAGTACAGAAGCTTTGGAAGACGTCAAGAAAACGGGTGCCAGTGTTATTGAAGATGTAAAAAAAGCTTCTAAAAGCTGATATAGTTCAGAACAGATATAACAACCAATCATCCGGAAATGATTCCGAATGGTTGGTTTTCATTTATTATCGATGAAGAAAAAAGAAAAATACCGAATGGATAATTCGGATTTCAGGCAACCTATCAAAACGCTGGTTGATGAGCTTAAAACTTATGTTGATCTCCAGCTGGAATACAACAAAGTGTCTTACCGTAAAAAGTCGTCTGAATTGATTGGCCGGATGGTATTGTTTTTCATTTTGTTCGAGGTCTCGGTATTTGTTATTATGTTTCTATCCTTTGCTTTTGTAAACGGCTATGCTGCACAGGGAGGAACACGCATGGGTGGATTCCTTATAGTGACAGGCTTTTACCTTTTTATGGCTCTTATCCTTTTTGCTTTCAGAGAATCAATTATCTTTTCGACCATACGGAAAATTCTTGGGAAAAACTTTTCCAGCACCAGGGAGAAGCAATTTCTTGCCGGGACAAGCTTCTCCAACGAAAAGATGACCGATAAATATCTGGAACAACTTAAAGACAAAAACAGAAAGCAGGAGAACAGTATCCGGCAACAGTTTAATTCAGTAAATGATGCTTTCAACATGGTGAACATAGCAAAAGCTATGATAAATTCAGGTATTCAGGCTTTTGTGACTACATCAAACATTATCCGCACCACTTTTCAGCTTGTCAAACGTCTAAAAACAAAAAACAGGAAAAAATTAGAAGACTAATTCTTTCCTGTCTGTATTTTATCAAAAAACTTCTTTGTACCTCTAAATGGTCATAATATCTTTCTCTTTCACCTCAAAAAGCATCTCAATTTTACTGGTATATTTATCTGTTAGCTTTTGAATTTCATCCATAAGGTGTTTTATATCATCTTCGGGAACTCCTTCTTTTTCCAACTTTTTGGCATCATCGTTAGCGCCACGGCGAACATTACGAATGGCTACTTTGGCCTCCTCTGTTACCTGTTTTGCTTTCTTCACCAAATCAAGCCGTCTCTCTTCCGTAAGCGGGGGCACGTTAATGCGGAGAATATCACCTTCATCCATGGGATTGAACCCCAGGTTGGCATTCAATATCGCTTTTTTAATATCGTGTATCGTGCTTTTATCAAATGGCTGAACCACAATAGAATGTGGGTCGGGAGTATTGATATTGGCCGTTTGTTCTATGGGAGCCTGGGTTCCATAATACTCAACCCTGATACCACTCAGCATACCCGGGGAAGCCTTGCCTGCCCTGACTTTCTGGAACTCCTTTTCCAAATGCCGGATGGAATGTTCCATACTTTCTTCAGCTTCTTCCAAAACGAAAATTGCGTCATCGGTCATAGTGATAATTTTTGTCGCACAAATTTATGAAAGTTCGGCTATCATCCGACAAAAATTATGTTAAATATCCGATGGTGCTGATTAGGCATAAATTTATATTTTTGTTCAAAACAAATCGTCATGGCAGAAACTTCGATTATCTCACTTCAGGAATTATCGGTTTTTCAGAAAAACAAACTGGTTTTGGCTCATGTAAACTTTCAGGTTGAGCAGGGAGAATTTGTTTATCTTATCGGCAAAACAGGAAGTGGAAAGTCAAGCCTGCTACAGGCTCTTTTTGCAGAATTACCCATAGAAGCAGAGAAAGCAACAGTTTGTGACTTTGACATATTAACCTTGAAAAAGAATAAAGTTCCTTTTCTGCGGCGAAAAATGGGTATTATTTTTCAGGATTACCGGCTTCTGGAAGACAGAACTATTGAAGACAACCTCCTTTTTGTACTGAAAGCTACAGGCTGGAAAGACAGTGAAGCCATCAACAAGCGGGTTATGGAAGTAATGTCGGATGTGGATTTGATAGCCAAGTTAAAAGCGCGGCCACATCAACTCTCTGGTGGTGAACAGCAGCGTGTCGCCATTGCCAGGGCATTGCTGAACAATCCCGAACTTATTCTCGCTGACGAGCCTACCGGGAATCTTGATCCGCAGACCTCCAACGAAATTATGCGCCTGCTTTTAAAAATTTGCGGGGAAGGCCGGGCGGTAATTATGGCAACCCACAACTACAACCTGATTCATAAGTTTCCGGGACGGGTGGTCAAATGTGAGGAAGGTAGCATTATCGACTCAGACAATAAGCCCGATTAGTTTCTCTACGTTATCACCATTTTTATAAATGGTCTGCAAATGTACCTGCCGCTCAACTTTCATGGCAGGCGTAAATCTTTTTTTCATTAACTCAGCCAGCCGGACTTTCATTTCCGAAACACCGTTTGCAAGAACGCATAACTTATTTAAACTACTACCACTTAGCATCTTATCGTTGGCTAGAACAAACCTTCCGTTGTAAAGAGCATTTAACAGTTTAAGTTTCAAGCCTGTAGCCTGGTTGGTGAAAAAAATATTTACATGTGCATTTTTTATTAGGTCGTAGAGCTCTTCATCATCCGGATTGGCAACTATCTCGACCAATGGAAACTCAGCCGTTAGCCGCCACAACGACCGTGGCGGATTAAGCCCTGCAATTTTAAATGGTATCTTTGAACCCCTGAATACTTCATTCAAAAGCTTGGTAACCGCATTAATATTTTCCGGTACCGACAAGTTACCATGATACAAAACATATTTCCCCTGCCCGATTATACTTCTGACAGCTGTGTATGGATGAAAAGCAGGCACATAGACTACCGACTTATATTTCGCAGAAAGATAATTGTAATCCGTTCGGGAAATAGCCAGCAGAAGATCGGCCTTTGCCAGAATCTTCTCATATTTTTTCAGCTTAATAGCTTCATTAAAATAATAGTACTTCTTAAACAAATCTGCCTCAGCCCCGGAAAGGCTGTTGTAGTATTCATGCTCAATGTTATGGGTACGAACAATACGTTTCCGGTGTTTCAATCTTTTTTCCCGCAAAAGTCCGGAAGTATGCAACCCTTCCATAAGAATAGGATAATCATCTTTAAGCAAATCGTTTATAAGATGCTCCGAAATACGTGTTTCAATAATGTAAGGGCTACTTTTGAAAAGATGCTTTTTGGAAATATCACGCTTGTAATAACGTACCTCATAGAAAATTTTCTCCAGCTCCGGGGCTTCTTTTCTACCATACTCGAAACAATGAAGATGAACTTTTACTCCATACTCAGCCAACGCTTTGGCTTTGTAAAAAACATCGATTACCCCACCGTAATTGGCCGGATAAGGCACATCAAACGAAATAATATGTAAATGAATGTCAGACATATTTTTTATAAACTTCTTTCAACTTCACCGATTCCTTTTCCCAGTTTAGCTCACTGGCAGCTTTTTGAGCATTCTGTTTCCATTGCATCAACTTTTCAGGTTGGGAAAAAATCTCATTTATTTTCTGTGCTATATGCTGCGGCTCATGGTCAGGGATAAAATCGCCAACCTGATAAGTATCAATGATTTTTCTTATCTCTACCAAATCGGAAGCCAAAACAGGAACACCGGCATGAAGATAATCAAAAACTTTGTTAGGAAGACTTAAACGGTAGTTAATGTTTGTATCCTTGTCCAGCGACAGACCCAAGTCGGCGGCAGCCGTGTATTGCATCAGCATTTCATAGGGCTGGCGCGGTTTAAACAAAACCTTTTGCTCCAAATGCCAATGTTTTACTTTCTCTTTTAAAATGGCAATAACATCTCCCCCACCGATGATAAGCAAAACGGTATTTTCAATAAATTGCATGGCCTCTACCATCTCCTCGGCTCCACGCTGGATGTTGATGCCGGAACCCTGTAAAATCATAATTTTTTTATCCTCCGGCAATAAGAGGGAGGCTCGGCTTCTTTTCACAATTTCCCTTCCTGTTTCCGGAACGTTTCTGACAACCACCGGACGAATGCCATACTCCTCAGCATAGAGGTCTGCAATGGATTCGTTTACGGTAAACATATCTTGCAACCCGGGAAAAATCCATCGCTCCACGTGTTTCCATATTTTTTGCTTGAGCGGATGATATTGTAGTTCAGGCACACCGGTAAAATACTCATGGCTGTCATAAACCAATGGAGCACGTTTCAATTTCGACACGAGATAATTTGGTAATAATGTATCCAGGTCGTTGGAAACCAGCAAATCATGCTTGTGAAATAGCAGAAAAAAGAAAAGGCGAATTTGAAAACAGGCATAAAAAGCAGGTCCGTTTTCAAACAGGAGCTTCATCCTGCGAACAGGATAAGGGCGGCCATCCATGGGCAGGCTGTTATGCAGCTGGCGGCCCACCAGTAAAATTTCAAATCCCATTTCGCCCAATGCGGAACACACCTTCTTCACCCGCTGGTCAGTGGCCAGGTCACTAATAACTGAAACTATCACTTTTTGTCCCAAATTTTCCGAAGTTGAAACCTTGTATAAACAACGTTTTTTCGGGCAATAATTGCCTGCTGCACAAAAATAAGTAAAGCACCAATGCCGATACAATCTTTTCTAACTAAAATCAAACCCAATCGGGTTAATCTCTATCTTTGCTTTTTTATTTTAGAAACGAATGAAAAAATTATACCGTGTCTTGGCTTACGTGTTCCCTTATTGGGGTCATTTGCTTGCCAACTTGTTTTTCAACATCATTACCATTGTTTTTTCCCTGTTTTCGCTCGCTCTACTCATCCCCTTTTTAAATCTGCTGTTTGGCATGAATAAGCTGGTTACGGTGAAGCCGGCGTTATTTTTCAGCACCCATTCGGCTTTGAATTATCTGAACTATTATATCAGCCAGATTATTATCCATCAGGGAAAACTTCAAGCACTGGTTTTTATTTGTATTGTCATCCTGACCTCCTTTTTTTTCAAAGATATCGGGCGGTATTTCGCCATGTACTACATCACTTCTGCCCGTTCCGGTGCTATTCGTGGTATTCGCAATGACCTGTATGCCAAGTTACTCATACTGCCTCTGTCATATTATACAAAAAATAAGAAAGGCGATTTAATTACCCGTATTACTTCTGATGTGCAGGAGTTGGAGATATCCATCCTCAATTATATCGAAGTGCTGGTTCGCGACCCGCTGACCATCGTGGCTTATCTTGCCTTTATGATTAGCCTGAGCCTGAAACTCAGCATCTTTGTTTTGGTCATCTTGCCGGTTACCGGAATATTTATCGGTACCATCGGGAGAAATCTCAGAAAACACTCTGTCATCCTTCAAAATCTGTATGGTGGACTGATTTCCATTATTGAAGAAACCCTTTCGGGCTTGCGGGTAGTGAAAGGTTTTAATGCCATTCCCTATTTCAACAGGCGTTTTGTGGCCATGAATAAGACCTATTACCACAAGCAGGTAAGTGTAAATCGCCGTCGTGATCTCTCCTCGCCATTAAGTGAGTTCTTGTCTTCGCTTGTCATTGTCGTCATTTTGTGGTTCGGAGGACAGATGGTGATTTCATCTCACGCTACAATTCAGGCAGCTGATTTCATTACCTTTATCGTTGTTTTCTCACAAGTAATTACACCAGCTAAATCACTTTCGCAAAGCTATTTCAACATAAGAAAAGGGCTGGCTTCCGCCGACCGTATTTTTGAGGTGCTGGATGCCGGTGAGGTCATTTTAGAAAAACCGGATGCGCTGCCTGTCAAATCTTTTAAAAAAGAAATTCATTTTGATCATGTCTTTTTTAAATACCAGAAACATTATGTTATAAAAGACATCGACATCCGTATTCCCAAGGGAAAAATGATTGCTATCGTGGGGGAATCAGGTGGTGGAAAATCGACTATCGTAGATCTGCTACCGCGATTTTACGACATTACTATGGGGCGTATTCTGCTGGATGGTCACGATATCAGAGAATATAAAATAACTGATTTGCGGGGACTTATGGGCATCGTTTCGCAGGACAGTATTTTGTTTAACGACACTGTTTTCAACAACATTGCCTTTGGGATGACCAACGTTTCGCAGGAAGCTGTAGAAGAAGCAGCAAAAGTTGCCAACGCACATGATTTCATTATGAAAATGGAAAGTGGCTATCAAACCAGCGTCAGAGACCGGGGTGTAATACTTTCGGGCGGACAACGTCAGCGGCTGAGCATAGCAAGAGCAGTCCTGGCCAATCCGGACATTTTGATTCTGGACGAAGCCACCTCCTCACTAGATACGGAAGCCGAACGGCTGGTACAGGATGCGCTGTCGAAAATTATGAAAAACAGAACCACACTGGTGATTGCTCACCGGCTCTCTACCATCCGCGATGCCGACGAGATTATTGTCATGCAAAAAGGTGAGATTGTGGAACGCGGCCCCCATGAAGTGCTGTTAAAACAGAACGGTATCTACAAACGGTTGCAGGATCTGCAATCATTTAGCTAACTTATACGACCACAAGACAGCCCCATCAAAACAAGAGCCATTCATCTTCGGATGAATGGCTCTTATTATAAAAATCCGGAAATCTCTATTTCGCATCCATGAAAGGATAGCGATAATCGGTAGCCGGGATGAAAGTTTCCTTAATGGTACGCGGACTTACCCAACGCATAAGGTTCAGGCTTGAACCTGCTTTGTCATTGGTCCCCGAAGCGCGTGAACCGCCAAAAGGCTGCTGCCCGACAACGGCGCCGGTTGGCTTGTCGTTGATGTAAAAGTTACCGGCAGCATTTACCAGCTTTTTTATTGCCAGATCAACTGCTAAACGGTCATCAGCAAAAATGGCTCCGGTGAGGCCGTAAGGAGAAGTGCTGTCAAGAATATCCAGCGTTTCTTCATACTTGTCGGCATCGTAAACATAAAGCGTCAGCACGGGGCCAAACAGCTCTTCTTCCATAGTAACATAATGTGGGTCCAGTGCACGGATTACCGTAGGCTGAATAAAATAGCCTTCCGATTTATCATAGCCACCACCCACAATAATTTCAGCATCAGCATCTTTTTTGGCATTGTCGATAAATGCAGCAAGTTTGTCGAAGCTGGCTTCATCAATCACAGCAGTCATGAAATTAGTAAAGTCTTCGGGGTTACCTATCTCTACACTTTTCACCTGAGCGACCATTATTTCTTTCACTTCATCCCACAAATTATCAGGGATATAAGCCCTGGAAGCAGCCGAGCACTTCTGCCCCTGAAACTCAAAGGCACCTCTTACCAAAGCTGTGGCTACCTGGTCAGCATGGGCTGTTTTGTGAACCATCACAAAGTCTTTGCCACCAGTTTCGCCCACAATGCGGGGGTAGGTTTTGTATTTGGCAATATTCGTTCCAATGGTTTTCCAGATATGCTGAAAAACAGCAGTAGAACCGGTAAAGTGGAATCCGGCAAAATCGGGATGTTCCATAACTGTTTTTCCGCCTACCGGACCCGAAACAAACACCAGATTGATGACACCATCAGGCAACCCGGCTTCCAGGAAAATATCCATGATGACTTTTGCAGAATAAACCTGCGTGTTTGAACATTTCCAAACCACAACATTACCCATCAAAGCAGGGGCTCCGGGAAGATTTCCCGCAATGGAGGTGAAGTTAAAAGGAGTCAGCGCATACACAAAACCTTCCAGAGGCCGGTATTCCAGACGGTTCCAGATACCTTTGGAAGAAGCGGGTTGCTGGCTGTATATTTCAGTCATGTATTGCACGTTGAAGCGAAAAAAATCTGCCAGCTCACAGGCAGCATCAATCTCAGCCTGAAAAGCAGTTTTCGACTGAGCCAGCATGGTAGCTGCATTGATTTTGGCGCGGTAAGGTCCACTAAGCAAGTCGGCGGCACGCAAAAAGATGGCGGCACGTTGCTCCCAGGGCATATTATGCCACGTCTTTCGGGCTTCGAGAGCTGCCTCAATAGCCATTGTAACATGGGAAGCATCCCCTTTGTAATAATAGCCCAGTGTATGTTTCAGTTCGTGGGGAGGATGAATGGCCACTTTTTCGCCTGTGGTAACTGGTTTTCCGCCAATGACCATGGGAATTTCAATTTCCTCTGATTTCATTTTTTTCAGCATGGCTTTGAGCTCGGCACGCTCCGGCGAACCGGGTTTGTAGCTCAGCACAGGCTCATTATATGCTTTCGGAACACTCTCAAGATTGCTGTACATTGTATAAATTTTTAATGGTTTAACAAACTAAATTTATTGCTTGCAAAAATAGGAATAATTTTGGCTCCGGTTATGCTATGAAAAACATAATTTCCCTACATTCTCCGTTGTAATATCAATATTAACTTACTGATTTAAAGCCAATAATAGCAACTATAGCCTGTTAGATTTTAGCAACTCTATTGGGAATAAGATAAGCTATGGAAAAAGCTTTTTTTTAGGTTGTTAACAGAGGTATTTTTCTCAATATTTCGTTAAACAATCTCAAGGGAAACAGTGAGAAAAAACAATTCGCCCTAAAGACGAGACCACCGGACATTGCTCTTTCTTATGCGGTCAGGGAACTGCCCTTACCAATTCAAACAAGGTTATCTCCGGTGGGCAGTTGAAACGCAATGGAATACCAGACACGCCTGCTCCCGGACTGGTATAGCCTTTCATGTCTTTTTCATACCACAAGCCACGCACACGCTCCCGGCTTCCCTTTTGGTGACTGATAATAGGAATACCACCCGGAAGGCAGATTTGCCCGCCGTGGGTATGCCCGCACAGATAGAGTTTGAAATTATTATCTACTGCAATGTCGCTCAGCTCGCCCGTATGCGACAAAGCAATGGAAAAATCTTTTGTATTATTCTCCAAAGCATGCAAGGCCATATCCGTGTAAAAATAATAGGTATCGTCAGTTCCGGTAATACGAATACATTGATTTTCTTTCTCAATTAGAACTGACTCATTCACCAAAAACCGTATACCAAGTGGTTCCAGCAACTTTACTATTTTAAAAGTATCATGGTTTCCCAAAACAGCCAATACCCCTTGCTCAGGCCGGACAGCCGCCAACAGTCTCCTCATGGCCGGAAATATCTGCCTGAAACTTCCCGTTGTATCCCTTCTGAAATCGCCGGTTATTACGCACAAATCAAAGTCAAGCAGTTTAATTTTCCCGATAATAATATCTTCAAGTCCTTCAATGGCATCAATATGCAAATCACTTAACTGCAGTATTTTAAATCCATTAAAAGCAGGAGGTAAATTCTCAAATGAAAGTTTAAGTTTTCTTATCTCAATATTTTTGGCATTAGCATGACCTACTTTGTACCATCTGGTCAGCCGAAGCAAAAGTTCAAAATACCACAGCAACCGCTCAAACAACGACCATTTGCTCCTCGACTTTTTGCCACTACGTTTGTATTTGAATCGAAAAGCCTCCAATGTAGCGCGTACTGAAGCCCAGATAAGTCGTGCTTCTTTTTCCTTTTGATGTAGCGGATAATCGCGCATAGTGTTTTTTGTTTTGTCGAAAATACAATAATAATTCGATGGAAATACTACGGCTTACACCGTAATAAACCAAATATTTAAGTATTTATTCCCCTTTATATTACTTTTTTTCTATACTTTAGTAGAATGGTTACCGTTTTACCCTGATGAAAAATTGAACTTTCGTTTCCATTTTTTGTAAGCAAAGCCACTTTTCACCGACTAAAACAATATAAATCTTTCAATTTCAAATTCCAATGTAACTGAAATGAAAAAAGAAAAACTTATATCATGGAAATAAAAACACAAACCGTGAACATAAACCTGGCCGAGGCTGTCAGAGAAGGCTTTTCAAAAAGTCCCAAAAGTATCTCTTCCATGTTTTTGTATGATGCTGAAGGAGACAGGCTTTTCCAGGAAATTATGAAAATGCCGGAATACTACCTCACCCGCTGTGAAGAGGAAATTTTTCACATGCAGAAAGAGGAAATTACAATGGAAATGAGAGCATTTGATGTGCCTTTTAACCTGCTGGAATTTGGTGCCGGCGATGGAAGTAAAACTAAAATCCTGCTCCGTTACCTGCTCGAAAAAGGTGCTGATTTCATATACTACCCCGTAGATATTTCAGAGCATATATTGGAAGAACTTACCCACAGCCTCCTGAAAGAAATGCCGACGCTAAAAGTGCATCCCTTGAATTTTGAATATTTTGATGCTATTAGACAGGCAAATAATATGAACAACCGGCGAAATATTACACTTTTTCTTGGTTCAAATATGGGGAACTTCACACAGGGACAAGCTGTTGGTTTTTACAGAAATTTTGCACGCGAGAGCAAAACCGGTGACCTTTTGTTTGTGGGTATCGACCGCCGTAAAAACCCTCAGATTATAAGCAATGCCTATGACGACTCACAGGGTATCACGGCTGCTTTCAACCTGAATCTGCTGCGGCGTATGAACCGCGAGTTGGGTGCCGGTTTCAATTTAGAAACATTCAGCCACTATACTTTTTACGAGCCGGTTAGCGGTGAAGTGCGTAGCTACCTGGTTTCTCTGGAAAATCAACAGGTTCATTTTGAAGTACTGGAAATGCAATTTCTCTTTGCAAAGGACGAACTTGTCCACACGGAAATATCCAAAAAATACAGTCCGGAAGAAATAGTCAGGCTAGCCGGGGAAACAGGATACAAAGTACTCCGCCATTTCACGGACAGCCGCCAATACTTTTTGGACAGTTTGTGGGAAATTAAGTAACTGCACCGAAGATTATTTCTGTAAGGATTCGGACGGAACGACGTCTAATGAGACGAAAAAGAAACAAATTTTAAAGATGAAATAATGAAAGCAATCTGGAATAACAAAGTAATTGCCGAGAGCAACAAAACCATCGTCGTGGAAAGAAACCACTATTTCCCTCCTGAATCCATCAAAAAGGAATTTTTTGAAGAAAGCAACACCCACACCACCTGTCCGTGGAAAGGGCTGGCTTCCTACCGCACTTTGGTTGTGGATGGCAAACGAAACCCGGATGCCGCCTGGTACTATCCGGCCCCGAGAGAACTCGCTAAAGGCATCAAAAATTATGTGGCTTTTTGGAAAGGCGTAACCATTGTGGAATAAAAACGTTTATAAAGAACGGGGATCGTGGAAAACTCCTATTCTTAAAACATTTGAAAAATGAAAACAAATATGCCAAAAGCTGCTGTTATTGATCATTGGCAAATTTTACACACCGACCCGCAAAAGTTAAAAGCTGACGCCGGCAATTTGCATCAGGCTATACAGCTTGTCACCATGGCCGGCAAATATTTTATTCCGGAAACGACTAATGATAGCCTACGCAGGGTAACGTCAAGCGAACAGATATGGAACTATTATGCACCGTCACTAAACAGATTGTAACCCTGTTTTAACGATTAGCATAAATCCATATACCTTCTTATTCTTCAAAAAACTCCTTATAATCAGGATAATGCAATCGATTTACTGCAACCTCACGAGAATAAGTAAAATAAACAAAATCACTTTCGGCACACAACTCATTCTCCGGGCCAAACAACTCCACGTGTATCTCTGCAAGATTGCGATGTTGACCGGTCAGTTTTGCTCGGAGCCTGATAATGCCCCTGTCGGTGGAAACAGGCTTTTTGTAACGGACATTCATTGTGGAAGTAACACCGGCTGTTTTAAGTTTTATCTGCACCAGCCACGAAGCAATTTCATCCATCAGGGTAGCCTGGATACCTCCGTGGAGCACGTTATAATATCCCTGGAAATAATCTTTAGGCTCCCATTCGGAAACCACATATTCACCGTCTTCGGCAAAAGACATTTGCAAACCATTATGATTATGAGGGGCACAGCCAAAACACTGATAGCCCGCCATTTTTTTATAGGGGTTGCTGATTTTTTTCATTATTTCCATCTTAAATTCATCACTCTTTTAACAGCCAGACCATACCGGAGTCAACCTCCCCGGTAAACGACAAAATTAGTGCTTTCCGGTACAAACACAAAAAAACAGGCCGGAAGTTTTACCCTACCGACCTGATATCAATCAAAACCAAAATATTGAGATTTACACCGGCCAAGGTGCAAATTGCTGTGGTTGGACAACAAGATACATGCCACCAATCATAACCTTTTGAGGATAAATTTTATATAAACGGCATGAAAAAACAGAAGCTGAAAACAAGTAGTTTTTTTTCTGAATCCGGAGAAAAACCGGAGAGACTTCCGCATCCGGAATCATAATGTAAGTTAGTTTTGAAAATTCAGACGAAAAATGAGCTATTTTTGCTTTGAAAAAGATAAGCAATAAGTAATTTTCCCAAAACAGGATTGTATTTCCCATTTTGGGAAAAAACAAAAAATCTACATGAAACTTAAGTACAAACATATCAATCACTTACCGTCTAATAGCAGGAGTACGGCTTAATTATTGCTATCATTTATAATGAAAGAAAGTTATTTTTTAAATCATTAAAACAATGAAAACAAAGAAATTTATCCTCACAGCAGTTATGCTACTGATAGCCGGATTTGCATTTCAGTCGTGTAGCAAAACCCCCACACCCGACAATGGGTCTCCGCTGGACAATTTAAACGTACCGGATGGGTTTAAGTTTGAATCGACACGAATAGAAGGTGTTACGATTGACATGCCCTCCACTGTCGATTTTAGCAAGGACAAAAGCCGCTTCAACATATACACAGATGACCCGGCTAATGGCGGAAAACTCATTACGGCAGGCAGCTTTGACAAAGACGGTCAGTGGTCAGGTAATATTCGTATTCCCACTGCATTAGATTCTATTTTTGTTCAAAGCATTGCCGGTAGCCGGCAAGTCGGGTTGACTGCACAAAGTGTAAAAGGAAGTGGTGTCACCATTAACTTTGGTGATGGCTATGGAACTACTCCTCCCGACACTATTCCGACAGAAACAAAATCAGCTTATTTCTCTAACCTCAGCACTGGTGAATATAAAGTAATGAGTGGTAACAATCTGATACAAAACGGCGATTTTGAAACTGATGATTTTGGAACTATTGCCGGATGGCCTAGTCCACATCCCATAGATGGAAAGTGGTACTTCACCAATTACAGAAATAAAAAAATGGAATGGTATAATGATGGCGGAAATCACGTTATTCGTACTCCATTAAAAAATATCGGGGTCTATTACGGCGGGGCATCGCAGATGGTTGAAGCCAAATCCGGCGATCTTATTACCTTTTCGGCAGATATTAAATCAGTAGGCAACGCAGGCACTTTATACTCCTGGTTGTACCTAATTCCCAGAGATGCCAACAACCATGTACTGGCCTATTATTGGATACAATACAGATTTCCGTCGCATAACTGGACAACAAAAACCGTTGCTGCCACTATGCCCGCCGGAACCGTAAAAGTTCAGGCACTTTTCTGGAACTGGGATTTTGACAAGAACTCTTCTATCTATTATGATAACGCAGTAGTAACCGGCCCCATAAAAGATTCTGATGGCGATGGTGTGAATGATGATGTGGACGATTATCCCAACGATGCTTCCCGTGCTTTCAACGTTTATTATCCCAACCAGACCGACTGGGGAACCGTGGCCTTTGAAGATTTATGGCCGGGAAAAGGCGACTATGACTTTAACGACCTGGTTTTGGATTACCATTTTAAATCGGTTTTGAACTCCTCAAACAAACTGGTTGAATTTTTTACTGACTACTCAGTACGTGCTGTTGGCGCGAGCCTGAAAAACGGATTTGGCTTTATGCTTGGTGGTGACCCGGCCAACGTAGCTTCTGTTACCGGTACACACTACACCGAGAACTACATTCACACTAATGCTAATGGAACCGAACAAGGACAAACCAAAACGGTCATAATCCTGTTTGACAACGCTTTCAGAAATATAGGCAACTCGGGGTCTGCTTTTATCAATACCAAAGAAAATGTCCCTTACGTTGAACCGGACACCAGCCAGCTACACGTTCTTTATACCAACCCCGTTTCGGTAAACACAACCGGAACAGCGCCGTATAATCCTTTCCTGATTGTTAATGGCGAACGAGGGAAAGAAGTTCATCTCGCCGGACAGAAACCCACTGATTTGGTTAACAATTCCTACTTTGGCACTTATGCCGATGCCACCGACCCCGCTACAGGTAAATATTACCAGACCAAAAACAATCTGCCCTGGGCTCTTGATTTGCCTGTTTCCTTTGCCTATCCGGTGGAACAGGTAGATATTCTCAGCGCATACAATCATTTTGCCCAGTGGGCAGAATCAGGTGGAACTAATTACCCTGACTGGTATATGGATAAATCAGGCTACCGTGTAAACTCTAATATTTATACGCCACCCGCAAAATAAAAAGTTTGTTCTCATTGTTTAAAAGCCTGTTCCGCAAGATGGAGCAGGCTTTTTTTTGTTTTGACAAAATGTTTATCCGGGTGGTTTCGAAAAGCCAGCTTATTTTGCTATGGGATGATCTTGATGAAACTGTGCCAGCCGTTCATTTAATAGCGGGAATTGCTCATGTTTTACCAGAGAGGTGCAAGCTCTGATACCCTCTTTGTGTTCACTTCCGGTAATCAGAAGAGAAATTGCACTGATACCATAAAAAGCCAGTTCATGCAACAACGTTTCCGCGTCAAGTCCTGGATAAGAGAATGTAAAATAAAAACCATCGGCAATAGGCTGGTCAATATCAGTATCATAAACGATTTTGAAGCCATTACCCAAAAACATCTTCTTCATCTCCTTAGCCTTCACGCCGTAATCTTTCACATAATCTACAAAGTTAAACTTACCTTCATTGGCGGCATTCAATACAGCTGCAATAGCATACTGTGCCGAATGTGAAGTTCCGGAGCTAAGTGGATAAAGTGTTTCAAAAATTAGTGAATAGCCAAGGTTATCCGTGGTATAATAACGGAGCAGGTCGGGCAAACTCATGGTAAACAAATTGTTGGAAATAGCCATCATTCCAATGCGCTCACCCGCGTAGCTGAATATTTTTGAGCTGGAAACAAATAAAATATAGTTCTTGGAATATTTGGCAACGGTAGGTTGGTAAGGCGGTTTCCCGGGTTGGGAATAATCTTTTCGAAAGTCCATGCCAAAATAAGCCAAATCTTCCAGAATAGCCACATTGTATTTATCAGCCATTTCACCAATAATATGTAGTTCTTCCTCGGTAAAGCAAATCCAGGATGGATTGTTGGGATTGGAATACAAAACCGAATGAAATCTTCCGGTTTTAAAATAAGATTCCAATTTAGCTTTTAATTTTTTGCCACGATAATTATACACATCAAAACTTTCGTAGCGAAGGTTCAGGACTTTATGTTGCATCTTATGCACCGGAAATCCGGGATCGATAAAAAGTGTGGAGTCCTGATTCCGGTTTGTGCGGCTCATACATAAGAAAGAAGCAAATCCACCCTGCATGGAGCCTACCGTTGGAATGCACCCTTCCGGGTTCACATCGATATCCATAAAAAGTTTCAGAAACCGTGAAAACTCTTCTTTGAGTACCTGCAATCCCTGAATGTTGGGATAAACTGCCGCAACACCCCTTTTCAATGCATCAATTTGGGCTTCCACCCCAATCTTTACGGGAGGTAGTCCGGGAACACCCATTTCCATACGGATATATTCTTCACCCGTCGCCTTCTCAATTTCATCCACCAGCCTCTTAATCTCACGGATAGTGGCTTTGCCAACGGAATGAAGTCCGCTCTCTTTTATTTTTTGGTTAACAATCTGGTAATCTATTGGTGTATTATTCATAATTTGAGTATTTAAGCTGTAAAATTATTATACATTTCCAGCTAGAAAAGGCTGCTTCGAAATGCAGTCCAAAATTACGAATAATTCCCAAAAAGAAAAAGAGCTGAAAGAACTTAGCAGCACCCTTTTACCAGCTAAAATTATAGGAATTCAGAAGCCTGTAAAACGCTGGAAATGACACCAACCACTGATTATTTGGCAATTCTGATGCGTGCATCCACAGCCACAACCTGCCGTTTGCTACCCAGCAACGGATTCAAATCCATTTCGGAAATTTCAGGAGCCACCTTTACCAAAGCTGAAAGTCGCACTAAAATATCAGCAAAAAGGTCCTCGTCCACGCCTTCCATACCACGTACTCCCTGAATAATTTTGTAGCTTTTCAGCTTTTTCAGCTCTGCCAGTGCCTCTGCTTTACCCAATGGTGCCAGCGTAGTCCGAACATCCTTCAGCACCTCAATGAAAATACCACCGAGACCAAACAAAATCAAATGGCCGAATTTGTCTTCTTTTTTCACGCCGGCAAAAAGTTCCATTCCACTCAGCATAGGTTGGATGAGCACTCCTTTGGCGCCTTCAATCTGCATCATGCGGTTCATCTCATTCACCAGTTTCTTGTTATCACGAATGTTGAGGCTCACACCCCCCACATCCGATTTATGCAACGGCCCGACCACTTTCATCACCAATGGAAAACCCACTTGTTCAGCCAGTTTCACAATTTCTTCTTTTTGCGAGGTGGTAAACTCTTTGGCACGGGGAATACAGGCAGCATCTAACAATGCCGTTACTTTACCGGGATCAAGATAGCCATCGGCAGCCTCCTCCACAATGGTGCGGATTTGCTTAACATCCACGGCAGGCAGTTCAACTTTTTCAGGAGCTGGTTTTGGCGTATGGTAAACTCTTGCCAGTGCATCACCAAGTATTACCTCTTCGGGGAAGCATGCCCGTCCTTTTTCCACGAAGGCTTTCACCTCTTTTTCAGCCGTCAAAACAGAGGGTAAAACCGGGAAAATGGGTTTTTTGCTGGTTCTCATTTTCTTGTCAAGCAAATCATACACATCATAAACATCAACTAAACCAGGTGTTCCGAAAATGACTACCATGGCATCAATTTCATCAAATTTATCATTTACATAGTCAATGATGATTCCGAGTTGTTCAGCCGTTCCGGTGGCGAGAAAATCGATGGGATTGCCCACAGCCGAGCCGGGAAAGAGCTTTGTTTTTAATTCTTCAGCAGCCTCCCCTTTTATGTCCGGGACATTCAACCCACCGGCAGAGAGTTTGTCGGTAAGCATGACAGCGGGACCTCCGGCATGGGTAATCACTGCTATATTTTTACCCTGAAGTTCGGGATACATAAAAACCGAAGCTACGCTTACCAGGTCTTCGCGACCATAACAACGTACGATACCGGATTTACGAAAAAGCGCATCGGCAGCAGCGTCAGAGCTGGCAAGGGCACCTGTATGCGAGGAAGCGGCCCGGCTCCCGGCTTCCGAAGCGCCGGCTTTTATAGCGGCAATACGGCAACCTTTCCGGATGAGCGAAGCAGCATGCTTTAACAACAAAGCGGGTTTATCAATTTTTTCCATGTACAGCAACTTAACTTTAGGATCTTTTTCGGGATCAAAATTCTCATCCATGTATTGCAGTACCTCTTCCACACCCATCTGCGCAGAGTTTCCCACAGAATAGACATTATTGAAAGTCAGACCTTTGGGAATTCCGGCTTCCATTATAAAACAGGCCGTGGCACCGGACCCGCTGATAAAATCGCAACCATTGGGGTCAAGCCTGGGAATGGGTTTGGTGAAAACACCATGGTATTGCGGAGTCATTACGCCCACACAATTAGGGCCTATAAGGGAGCCATTGACTTTGTTTACGGACTCTACCATCCTGTTTTCCAGTAATTTACCTTCGTGGCTTTCTTCACTAAATCCGGCAGACAATACAATGAAAGCACGGGTATTTTTGTTTTGTGCCAAAAATTCAATTGTATCGGGAGTATATTTTGCAGCAATGGCAAAGATAGCCAAATCCACCTTGGGCAGGTCTGCGGGATCTCGATAACTTTTTATTCCCTGAACCTCATCTTCTTTAGGATTCATCACATAAAGCCTGCCACCGAAATCACCATCAAGAAGGTTTTTCAGGACTTTACCACCTGGTTTATGAATATTATTCGAACCACCCACAACTACGATACTGCGGGGATGAGTTAACTGTTTTGTAATCATGTCCATTTATTTTATGCAACAAAATTACAGATTTATACACCGTAAAATGGAACAAAGAAGATATTTAGAACAAGTTTAGGCAAATCGCGGAAAGAGAAAAAAAAGAACAACAGAACAGGGGGAGACGGGGGACTGGGAGACGGAGAGACGAAGAGACTGAGAGAAGTTGTAAAGTTGAGAAGTTGTGAAATTGCGAAATAAAGAGAATTGCTTACCATTTATTTGAATATCGCTTGACAATGGAATGACAACTGTTTAACCCTTTTACCTATTCCAGCGTCACAGCCAAACTCACCACCCCTGTGCCTACATGTACTCCAAGGACAGGTGTTAGCTTCTGGATAAATTCCGGTTTTTTTCCGGTGAGCATTTCCATCTCATGGGCAAGCTTCCGGGCACCATTTGGATTATTGGCATGTGTAATAGCATAGCCCCAGACTCTTTTCTTTTCCATAAACTTTTTCATTTCATTGAGAATCTGTTTACGGCTTTTCTTTTCGGAAAAAGGCTTGGCAAAAGGAATGACCAGTCCGTTTTTATCCACTTCAATAATGGGTTTTATCCCTAATAGTCGTCCGAAGAATCCTTTTTTGGCATCAATGCGTCCACTCTTTGATAACGGAAACCATGGTTCCGTCAACAGGATTGGCAATAGCTTCATAAACATAAGGAACTGCCTTTTTTACAGCAAGGACGAAATCAAACGTATCAATCTTTTCCTTATCCGCCACTTCACAACTGAAGCCATAGAGAAACTGAGCAAAGATAATCCCCGAATTCCCACGTGCTCCGGACAGTGCAGCATCGGCAATATCAATGGCAGTAGCTTTAAAACGGTCATGAACAACCGTCGTCTCCAAAATAGAGCGCATGGTGGATGCCAGGTTAGTACCTGTGTCGGCATCTGCCACAGGAAACACATTTATCTTGTTGATGTAACTCTGGTCATCGAATATTTTATCGGCGCCAGCCAGAAAGCAGTTAAAAAATTGCCGGCTGTCTATTTCTGTTATTTTTCTCGTATGCAAAACTCTGGTTTTGATGAAAACAGGTGTAAATTTACACAAAGTTTTAAAAGATGATTATTAGTCACCCAGATGAAACTCGCTAAAAAAGGAGGATGCTTTCACCAGAACCAGCGTTCCCAAATCATTATAGAGGCTGTCGGCACGCTGTATAAAGACGTTCTCTTTCCCAACTATCACCTTCGCCATTCCCATAATAGTAAGATCAGCATTGGCAGACTGCCTTTTTATAATATCGTGCACATCCTCGTTTTTTTCTTTATAAATAATCACGACTTCGGCATGCATGCGGTGTTTATTTAATAGCCGTTTTATTCTAACTTTAATCGGCTTCTTTTTGCTTTTATCATCCGTAATCAGCAAAATCCGGATAACCGCGTTACGCCAGGCATAAGAGACGTGAATAAATTTCAACAGGGAGAAAATGAGGCTCCCGTTATTAGAGCCACCCCTTAACCAAACATCGATTTGCTTATAATCGCCAAATCCCTTTTCTTTGTCATAATCGAGCATGACGATGTTCAAGTCAAGACTTTTAATATAGTGCAACATCCGGGCAAAGCGCATGGGATCTTTGGTATGCCTGCCCCATCCCAGCACCACAGTATTTGGTTCCATTCCTGAGAATCCGTACGTTGCCGACAAACTTTCGATGGCGCCATATATGTCGTTACACATCTGTCTTCTTTTAAAGATGGCCTCATCACCTTCCATCTCTTCTTCCGGAATAGCCTGGTGGTGAGAAGGAAAAAGACGTTTTGCGTTGGGTTTCAGCACCAGGTCGAAGTTAGAAATAAGTCCCTGTTTTCCGGCAATAAATTTACTGAACTCCACCAGATACGGGCGGTTTAGTTGTCCGCCACTGAAGAGAAGAATATTTGGACGCCAGTTGGCTTCGGTAAGATGCATATTTTTAAAGCGGGTGAGAACCCACCGGATTAAAGAAGCCATCACGCTGGGCCAAATGTCATCCATAGCAAGATGAAGTTGCTTTTTACGGATAAGATAAAACACAAAGCCCAGAATAATCAACGCACCAAACATGGCCGCCATATCCAGTTTAAACATTATCATAAAGCTGGTGACAAAGCCCAGAATACCAACCCATGCAGGAATCCTAAAGCTGGGACGAAAATCGGTACTAGCCCATTTTTCCAGTACAAAAGCCAGGTTGATAAACCCATAGGCGGTGAGGTAAAACATGGTGACCAGACGGGCAATGACATTTAAATCGCCCACAAGAATACCCAGTTCGGAGAGAAAAAAGGTAAAAATAAGTGCATTCCGTGGTTCATTATTTTTCCCATGACCTATTCCCAGTATTTTTGGTGTGATATGATCATTAGAAATAGCCTGAATGATACGTGGACCGCCAAGAATTCCCCCCAAAGCCGAGGAGAGTGTGGCCCCCCAAACGCCGGCAATAATCAGAAAAGGAAACCAGGCAACCTGTATCAGAAAATTGTAATTTGTCAAAAGTAGCTGCCTGTCCACAAACAAATTAAAGCTGACAGCGAGAGCGATGTAGATAACCAAACCGGTAAAAATAGCCAACAATGTTCCCGAGGGAATATCTTTTTTCGGATTTTTCAAATCGCCCGACATGGCTACACCCGCAGTAAAACCGGTAACCGCCGGGAAAAAAATGGCAAAGGCTTCCGTAAAACTGAAATTCTTAAACGGGGTGAAGTGCGTAACCGGTACAACTGAAGTTGCTACAGGATGGAGAAAAAAACCTACGAAAATAGAAATCAGAGATAAGACGATAGCGCCGAGTACCAAAAACTGGGTTTTTATGGCGAAATTCGTACTAATCAGGGCTATGACTGCCAGCAAGATAAGAACCACAGTTCCCACAATACGGGTGTTTTGAACGGTAGGCCCCACCATCCCAAGCCAATGTTGCATCGAAGGGATATCCAGAAAATTTTCCACAAAACCCACAACGTAAAGTGAAATACTCAAAGCCGTTCCTATAAACAAGGTAATACCGATGGAACCGCCCATGGGCAAACCCAGCGAACGCGAAAGAATATAATAAATGCCGCCAGCTTTTATCTTTTTGTCTGTAGCTATAGACGAAATACTTAGACCTGTCGTGATAGAAATAAAATGAGCAAGCAAAATAATGGCTACACTTCCCCATATACCGGCAACTCCTGCTACCCAACCCAAACGCAGGTACATGATAACCCCGAGGATAGTCAGGATGGATGGTGTAAAGACACCGGCGAAAGCACCAAACTTCTTTGCTTTGTCTGCCATTTTGTTACTTTTGGGAAAGGTTGTAAATATAGGAAAATTTAGAAAGTAAAAAAATAGCTAAGGGGGATAATCAAACAGTTATCAGACTGTTGGTAAGCAATTATCATTCAATAGTCGGACAGGAGATTGGTGGTTTTGTTTCTTCTATCGTGATAGCATTGAAGCGAACAACACGACTTAATTTACACGGTCTTACAAGGTTAGAAGCCGAAGCCTTTCCGAATATTATCCAAAAAGAAATTATTTTGCGAGAGAATATTTTTCCTTGATTAGCATTAATTTTTTTATAAATTTGTAAGCCATTATTCATTAAAATAATTAAAATGCTCAAAACAAAGATTTTACCGTCCACAGAAGAAGCCTATGCTTATCCTTTATTGATAAAACGCATACTGGCCGACTCATTAAAATATGAGCCGAATAATGAGATTGTTTATCGCGACCTGACACGGTACAACTATTTTGAACTGAACAAACGAATACGAAAGCTTGCCAACGTCCTTAGGAATCTGGGTATTCAGGCTGGTGATGTGGTAGCCGTTTTGGATTACGACTCACCGCGTTACCTGGAACTTTATTTTGCCATTCCCATGATTGGTGCCGTACTGCACACTGTAAATTACAGGCTTTCGCCCGAACAGGTACTCTATACCATGAACCATGCAGAAGATAAGATTGTGTTTACCAATACCGATTTTTTGCCTCTGCTGAAAGGCATCAAAGAAAAGCTGACCGTTTCGGTACCCTGCATTTTAATGACAGACAGTGGTGGACAGCCAGATGAAGACATGACTATTTCCGGTGAATATGAGGAGCTGTTAAAAGGAGCAAGTGATGAATATGACTTCCCCGATTTTGATGAAAATTCGGTGGCTACTATGTTTTACACCACCGGTACAACCGGAAATCCGAAAGCGGTTTATTTTTCGCACCGACAGTTAGTACTGCACACACTCGGCGTAGGAATAGGACTGGGAGCCATTGAGTCGGTCTGTCGTTTTCGTTCCAACGATGTATATATGCCGCTTACACCCATGTTTCACGTACATGCCTGGGGTGTTCCCTACCTTGCCACGATGCTCGGCGTAAAACAGGTTTATCCCGGACGTTACGAACCCGAAATGATACTGCGTTTGCTGTTAAGTGAAAAAGTCACTGTGTCGCACTGCGTGCCCACTATTTTGCACATGCTGGTTTCTAGTCCGGTATCCAAAGCCGTTGACCTGAGTCACTGGAAAGTGGTGATTGGCGGAGCTGCCCTTCCGGCCGGTCTGGCCAAAGCCGCCTTACAACTGAATATTGATGTAATAACCGGCTACGGCATGTCGGAAACCTGCCCTGTACTGACACTTACTTATATGAACATGAAAGACCGCGAAGCAGATATTGATACGCAGGTCGAGCTGCGCACCAAAACCGGTATTCCTGTTCCACTCACGGAAATCAACGTGGTGGATAAAAACATGAAACCGTTGCCACACGATGGAGAGTCGGTAGGCGAAATAGTGACCCGTGCTCCCTGGCTGACACAGGGCTACTACAAAGAAGAAGAGCGTAGCAAAGAGCTGTGGCGCGGTGGCTATCTGCACACCGGCGATGTGGCTTATGTGGATGAGCGGAATTATTTCAAGATTACCGACCGTATTAAAGATGTAATCAAAACAGGCGGCGAATGGATATCTTCGCTGGAGTTGGAAAATCTTATCAGCAAACATTCTTCGGTCTCAGAAGTTGCCGTTGTGGGAATTCCCGATGAGAAATGGTCGGAACGTCCTTATGCTATCGTTGTTCCCAAAGCCAATACCAAAACTTCAGATGAGGATATCCGGCAGTTTCTGCAACAGTTTGTGGATGAGGGGACTATCAACAAGTGGGCTATTCCAAAGGAGATTGATTTTGTGGAAGCCATCCCAAAAACTTCGGTAGGGAAAATTGACAAAAAACGGATTAGGGCGGAGCATAAGGAGTAAATATTGCCCCCGGAATTTTATGGAAATAATTGTTTTAAAGAGGCAGCTGGTTTTATCCCATCAAGCATATTTTGGATCGATGCAAGTGAAATATTGTCAAAAGTAGTACGTTCGACAGCCAAATCTGACAATACAATATTTCCTGAAGCTTCAAAACTTGCCATCGCTCCTGTTTTTCCTGCTCCCGCCAACTTGCGTTTATCTCTTGGGAAAATAAATAACTGATAGCGCCCGTGGTGCTTCACGGCCACAAGATTTTCAGTATGATACTCAGGATTTAATTTATGCCACTTGGTCAGGAAGGCATCTGCATATTTCACTATTACACCGCTTGCGGTACTTTCCAGAAGCAAGAGGCTTGTGTAATAAAAAGGTTGAGAAATTTTTATCCTGTCGTTGTTTAGAATAACCGTTTCCGGAGATACGTTTATGTTTTCCACAGGAAACTTTTCGGTGGTTACCTGCATATGTTCGTGATGTTCGATGGAGGCTCCGGCGAGGCCGTTGAAAATGCCACGAAAACAACCGTTGGTTTTATCAATAAAGTCGAACAGAAACGCGATGATCTCCTTCCGGTATAACTGAGGCCGGTGTTCTTTATTGAAAAGTGTGAAGTGGTTGTTGGCCAGGTAGGCAAAATTTGCACCAAGGAAGAATTCTTCATCAGTCAGCCGGACAGGATAAATAATTTCTGCCGGATTTTGAATCCTGATATTTTCCGGACAAAGATAACAGGCTTTCCCCTGTTCGTCTTTGTTTATCAGTTTTCCGGTATCCGGTGCGGAAGCAATAATTCCTCTGTCAATTAGTAGTTTATGATTCTTTCTCAGCTCACGGTCAGGGTTCCATTGTATGTGAAAGTTAACCCCTGTTTTCTCGTCTGGAATATCATAAAATTCCTTGTGCGTTGTATCTGCCGGGTCGGCAAGTACAAATCCGCTTTCGACCTGTTGCTTGTAAAGAAGTAGCAGGGCGGCACAAAGTCCGTAAGAATTCTCAATGGAAATAAGTTTTGTAACATATTTATCTTTCTCAGAGACCTTAAACTTTTTCGCATTCTCATACTCTTTCAGGAACTCGTCAGTAAACCCGAAACGTTCGCTGAGGATGTTTTTATAATCCATCACGGGGTTTTAAGGTATTTTAAAATCACGTCTTTTGCATCTAATTCAGGCATATCAACGCCTTTTTCACAACTGTTTCCAAGAGCGTCCGAAACAACCCGATAGTATCCTCCGGCAGTTTTCTCCCATGTATATTTTTCTTTTACCAACCGGATGACTTTGTCGGCATATTCTTCATTATTTTCCAGGGCTTTTGTCATCCCCCGTTCAATATCTTCTGTATCCGCGGGGTCAACAAGTATTCCCATGTCATTCTTGAAAATATCACCGGGGCCTCCATTTTTGGTTGTTACGGGAACCAACCCACAGGCTCCGGCTTCAATGGGAGCCAGACCAAAGGGCTCATAAAAAGCAGTCAGTACAAATACAGAATGTTTTAAAGCAAAATATTTATATGCTCCCGCCAATTCTTTCTGAGAAGCCAGATCAAGAAAAAACACTTTATCACGAAGCTGATACTTATCTATCTCATCTATGATAGATTGTAATATAACCCCTTCTTTCTCAGGCAGTTTCCCAACCTCTTCATAAGGATTTTTCATCCCGCGAATAAAAATTCCCAGCGATGCTTTTTGTTGTAATGCTTTACTTCTTGCATAAGCTCTGACAGCCGAAATATGATTTTTTTTATCATCAAGACGACTGGAGAGAATAATACACGGCTTTTTTGTTTCAACCCCTTCTTTTTCAATACGCCGGAATAACGCCCTGTCTTTTTCATCCACTATTTGATTAAACAAATTGATATTAACCCCAGGGGGGATCACGGCAAATTTTCCGGTTTCCTCCACATTTACCGCACCGCTATAAAGGGGATGTGAATATTGTTTGTAACGCTCCATGGCGGTAGAGGTGATAATGGTGTCGGCATATTGCATGCTTAATCGTTCGGCCTGAATTCGCTCACTAAAATGATACCATTTATCTATTTTATTAAAATCAGGTTCTTTTTTGTAGAGTTTATCCAGCTTTTGTGCTCCCAGCGAATGTCCTGTAAAGGTGAAGGGAATTCCCGTTTTCTTTTTCAGGAGTACGGCAGCATAACCGCCATCGCCATAATGTGCCGTGGCATAATCCGGTAATTGTTTCCCATAAAAACGGATAATATTATCTACCCATTCGGGGATATGCTGCCACAGTAGCTCCTTCCGTAAAAAGGAATCATTTCCACAAGGAAGACGTACAATCCGCAGACGACGGGAAACACCTGGGTAGTAAGAAATTTCTTTTTCAAACTCGGCACTCCATCCGTTTCCTTTAAAACGGCGGGTGACAATATCAACTTTAAGGTCGGGATATTGTTCTACTAAGGCTTTACTAATTTCTTTCACATAGACAAGTTGGCCGCCGAAATCTGCGTGCTCGGTCAGGTGAGAATCTTTTTGGTCAAAGTTACCCTGAGGATTTAAAAATATGATGTGCATGGCGTTTATTTCACAAAATGAACGTTAAAATATTTATCAATTATAATGTCTGCTTTGACTTTGTGCTTACTGATAATTTTGTGTTCTATTTCCAGCACCTCTTCAATAAAAGTATCCATAACCTCTCTTCCTCTTTTATGGCGATCTTCTATGGTATCAAAACGATCCCTGTCAATAAAAATACGTTTATCAATATTTTTTAACAGGGAAGTATAAGTACCTTCTGCAATACAGACTTTAATGCCGGTCATATCAAATACTTCAGTCGTAATCAGGTTTTCAGGATATATAACCAACGGCTTTTCAATGGTTTTACTTCCTTCTTTGGCAGCTTTCAGGTGTTGATCTATCAGCGTCAGATTAACTTCATCCGTCCCAACCCACATTAAATCAGCCCTTCTTTTTTTATCGTTAGAGAAAGGGGGCAGGCGAAAGTAATCATCCTGCTGGAATATTTTAACATTAATCCCCTCATTTCCCAACCGTTCGGCAATGGCAGTTGCGATAATTGATTTACCGGCGCCAGACTCCCCGGCTACCGATATATTGTATATTCCCTTTGTTTTTTTTATTTCCGGCAGCAAAGGTTCCACAATATTCCAGGCTGTTTGCCGGTTTTCGGCATTAAGATTTATAACATCTCCCTTCATAATTTGACAATTTGTTCAAGCTAAAAATATATTTTGTGCGGCTTTTTCCGCAAAGATTACACCGGCCGCAGACCACAATTGATGTTTTGTTCCACCAGTTGACCAGTTGTTGGCATTTATATACTCGTAAAAACCGTATTGGTTATCCGGCATTTCCACGCCTCGATATAATGCCTTTCTTAATTTATCGGCAATCTCTCTCTCTTTTGATTTATACAGCCCTGCTATCAGCAAGCCGTTAAATACAGGCCAAACTCCTCCATTTTGATATTCACCAGGCCAATTCCTGAACTGATACGTCCAGTTGTTTTGCAATGTATTCCATTGGGCATCCGTGTTTTTTATAACAGGCCAGAAGGCGGGAACAAGGAAGCCTTCCAACCCGGAAGCAATGTTTTCAATATGGGTTGTTATTTTATGCTTTTGAGATTTCTTGTTTATGCCTAGAATTAAGGTAAGAGCATGTGCCAGACAGTCGAAATAGGTTAGATATCCGGAAGGCTTAAAGCCAGCCATCCAGTAATTTGTTGTGCCAGATTCCAGCTGATGAACAAAAGCCGTTTTATGATAAGCCCGGTTCTTGTTATTTGCGTAAGGCCAGTAATTTATCATAATCAGTTCTTTTAGTATTCGGGCTTTTTCAACATATAACTTAGAGGTATAGACCCGGGAGGCTTCTTCTAAAGCCCAGTAATAAAGCAACTGTTCGGTGAGGCTGTAACCTTCGAGTACAAATTCGTCTGCCCAGTTTCCCCCTTGTGGGATATACAGTAGTCCACGGCCGTTGAATTCCCAAATCGCAAGTGTATTAAATATTCTCCGTATAGATCGTTGCATCTCCTTTATAAAGCTTCGGTCTTTAGTTTTCCTGAAATAAAGGAAAGCACCTATCACAAACCACAAGCCGGCATCTACCTTTCCTGTCAATGAGCCATAGCTTACCTTTTTCACCTCACCCCGTGCATCTGTTTCCATATTGGATGGTATCATACCATGGCTATGTTGATTGGTTTTTAAGGCAACCAGAGTCTTTCTCATGCCTTCTATCAACTCTTTATCATCTGTCAGGAGAGCACTCAAGCCGGTAATTACACTATCTCGTGCCCAAACTCGATGGTAATTTGCCCGGAAATCTGTAGAGGCTACAAAACCGTTGGAAGTTATCCCTTGTCTGAGTAACGCTACTGCTCTGTGATATGTCTGTGAGCCATCCATTTTTTATCTGAAATAGTAAACCAGAATCATGGTAGCCACAAGAGCTGCAATGGCCTGAATACGGTAATTTTTGTACCAAGACATTCCTTTCAACATGAGACTCTCTTCTTTAAAGAATTTTCGTGACCAGGTATAATTTGCAACTGCCTCAACAGGAGGCGGAGGAGTAATTAGTGATATGGGAACAATAATTAATATTGTTACGGCCAATAGCACCGGGGCCACCAATAAGAACTGGATGTGTGCCAGCCAGGGAAAAGCCGCCGGATTTATAAACCGGACATAAACGGTAAACAATGTAAAGATAAATCCGCCGATTAAACCTGTAAAAGCACCTGTGGCATTGCTGCGTTTCCAAAACAGGCCCAACAAAAATACCGCCACAACGGGTGGTGATATGAGGGCAAGAACCATCTGAAGGTACTTAAAAAGCGAAGAAAAATCGGCTATCAAAGGTGACCAGGCAGCGGAGATAACCACAAAAATACCGGTAAAAATCTGTCCGGTTCTGACCAATTGCTTTGGTGTCAGCC
>VAPE01037277.1_pt1 | contig 31488 bp, 29 predicted proteins | sample 3393911 | NCBI WGS metagenome assembly VAPE01 (sample SAMN08290436, study PRJNA428436) | hydrothermal vent metagenome | isolation source: Deep-sea hydrothermal vent chimney | place: Atlantic Ocean: South-mid Altantic Ridge
ATACTCTTAGCCACACTCTTTGGACTGTTTTCAGCAAATATCCTTTACTGTATTGAACTTTTACTACTTTTTAGCGAAAATCTCACGGAAGTTCCGTTAAAAAAGGCAAAATATTGGAAAATGAAATCTATGAGATTATGCCTAATGCCATGGGCTGACCATTTGTTCGTGTTATCATTTAAGCGGAACAAAGGCAAATCCGTAATACTTATCAAAAAACAGTCTGTCATTTCTTTTTTCTGCTAAGAATATTGACGAATTTACGGGTATAACCATTCTTGCATTATCTTTCATTATGCTAATAAGCTCATCAGGCATTTCTCGAGCTGCAGCGGAGACAAGAATCTTGTCATAGCGTTCATCTTTCGATAAAAACTTATCGCCATGCACTATGGTTGCATTTTTAAAATTATACTTTTTAAGATTATTTCTTCCAAATTCAATAAGCTCTTTTATTATCTCAACGCCAGTAACGCTGCCTTTATCTGCAATAAAACCAAGAAGCGCCGTAGTCCATCCTGAACCGCAGCCCACATCCAGAATATCATCACTGTTTTCCGGCTGCAAAAGTTCAAGCATAAAAGCCACTGTATATGGTTGAGATATCGTGCTGCCATACCCTATGGACAAAGGATGGTTCTCATAAGCTTCTTTTATATCCTCGCTTTTTACAAAATCTAACCTATCAATATTTAAAAAAGCATTTATTATGCGCTTTGTTTTAAGTACACCTACAGAGATAAGATATTCTGTCATTTTTTTATTTGAATCCATATGAAAAATTTAACAATGCAAGCGCAAGAGTCAAGTTTTTAATATTTAAACCTCAGCTGCTTATAAAAAAAGTATGATAAATCTCGCAGGTTATTTGGCTTCTGTGGATGCGCTTACTGTGCAGTGGTCTCATTATGGGTAATGCGGGCGGTAATTTTTTTTTGTTTTTTCTCGATAATCTTCAATCGTAAATTTATGAGGCAGAAATCCGTTATTTTCAATTAACGGATAATCAGGATTAATAATATGAAAATGCGAATCAAATATTTTCATCTCTTTTTCCCCTACATTTTTTAGTTATAATACTTCACTTAATACAACGATTCAACAAAAGCTTTAGGTTTTTTAGAGGTGCCCTTTATTTTACCTAAAATCTATCTTTTATTTTTATATTTATATAGGGCACCTATAGATTTTAGATTAGTTAATTTAATTACTTGACAAGCAATTCTAAGCTATTATACTAATAAATAGTTCGATGCGATACTATTCAACGATGAATTATAGATAATGATATTTTAAAGAGATATGTTTGAGAAGACGCGGTAGAACAATATTTATGTAGAAAATTTATAGCGGGGGTGGTTTTTGAAAGTAGCAATCATTGGAGCCGGTGCGTTGGGATCAACTTTTGGAGTTCTTTTGCAAGAAGCCGGTTGTGAGGTATATTTAATCGAATTAAATGAGAAAAAGGTAGAGGATATCAATAATCATGGCATTACACTTTTTATGCCGGATGGAAGTTATAAACATCAATGGGTAAAAGCTGCATCGGATCCTAAAACAATAGGAAAGTTTGATATAGTTCAAATCTCAGTGAAAGGCTTCAGCACAACATCAGCGGCGAAATCCGCCAAATATCTAATAGATGACAAAACTCCTGTTTTTTCTGTTCAAAACGGCCTTGGTAATCTTGAACAGATTACCAAAATTGTAGGCAAAGAAAGAGTTGTAGGCGGAGTAACAGCCCATAGTGCAATGCCGCTTGATAATTGTCACATACGTTATACAGGCGGAATTGGAGGGGTATGGCTTGGAAGGTTTGATGGGAAAAAACCCGGCGATGCAATGATGAAAATGATTGATTTTTTAAATATTGCCGGATTTAAGGTAAATCTTATAAAGGGCAATATCGAAGTTCCTATATGGAGAAAACTTATAGCTAATGTTGCATGCAACGCCGTTGCAGCATTGACTGGATTTACGGGAGTGCAGCTTACAAAATGCGATGCAACAAAAAAACTGATTTATAAATTAGCCGAAGAGACGGCGGCTGTGGCTAAAAAGAAGGGACTCTATTTTGATGAAATGAAAAATCCCGGTGCATTTTCAATAGAGGCGGTTGCAGGAGTTCAAGACAACAGAGTATCTATGCTTCAAGATATAGATGCGGATAGACGCACGGAGATAGATTCTCTAAACGGTGAGATTTCTAAATTAGGCAAAGAGCTTAATGTTCCGACGCCCTTCAACGACGCAGTTACATTGATGGTAAAAGCGCTTGAACAGAAAATAGTTTGGAAAAAGCAAGCGATGTCAGGTATTAACCGGTGAACAACGCATCGTTTGTTGACAGAAATTATAAATTGTATGGCAATAAAGCTGCAATTATCACAAAAGATAACGAGGCATCTTATGCTGATTTATACTTTTATTCAAATAGAGTTGCAAACTATCTTGTTAAATTTGGCATTAAACCTAAAGAGAATGTTGCCATATTAACAACCAACAGCATAGAATTTTTCTATATCTACTATGGAATTCAAAAGATAGGCGCTACGGCAGTGTCGATAAACTATCTGCTTCAGCAGAATGAGATAAAATATATATTAAATGATTCAAAAGCGAAAATATTGTTTGCAGAAGAATCGCTGCTTGTTAACCTGCCTCCGAAAAGCGAGACTTTTCTAACAAAAACTATATCAATAGGCAAAGGTGCAGATCTAAGTTTCTACGATATCCCTGATGAAAATCTGTTTGAAACCGTTTATTGCAATTCCGACTACCCTGCATCTATAATATATACATCAGGAACAACAGGAGACCCCAAAGGCGTTGTTCTTTCGCATGGAAACATAATAAGCAACGGTTATTCTGTAATTCATCATACAAGGTTGTCTGTTGACGATAAGTTGATCTGTTTTTTACCGCTATTTCATTCATTTGCTCAAAATTTTATCGCAAACAGTTCAATAAATTGCGGTTCAACGCTTGTAATTTGTAAAAAATATGAACAGGAAGAAGTCTTAAATCTGATAAAAGATTTTAGCGTAACAAGATTCTATGCTGTTCCGACAATCTATATTATGCTGCTGAATGATGAAAATAGTGAACAATATCTGAAAGGTGTAAACTACTGTTTTTCGGCTGCATCAAGTTTGCCGATTGAGATTATCAAAAGATGGAAAAAGCGGACAGGGTTAGATATAAACGAAGCATACGGATTAACCGAATCTACTCCGTTTGCCACATATAATCATGAAATCAAACATAAAGTAGGTTCTGTGGGAACCCCCATTGAAAATGTTGAGATTAGAGTTGCTGATGAGAATGATAATCCTTTAAAATCGGGTAAAATTGGTGAGATTTTGATAAAAGGACCGAATATAATGCTTGAATATTATGGAAAACCTGAAGCTACAAAGACAGCACTAAGAAACGGATGGCTGCATACAGGTGATGTAGGCAAAATAGATGATGAAGGCTATCTGTATCTTGTTGACAGAACAAAGGATATTATAAATTCGGGAGGAGAAAAGATTGCGCCGCGTGAGGTTGAAGAGACTTTGTATCAAAACGATTGCATAAAAGAATGCGCTGTGGTTGGAATGCCGGATAAGATATATCAAGAATCTGTGTTGGCGTATATAGTGTTAAAAGAAGGAATGAGTGTTAGTGAAACTGAAATTATAGAATTTTGCAGAGATAGAATTGCTCATTTTAAAGCGCCTAAAATGATCAAATTTGTAGAATCGCTGCCAAAAAATGCAACGGGTAAAATTTTAAAAAGAGTATTGCGCGAGCAGGCTAAGGGTCTGCAATAAAAAATTGAGCCATCTTGCTCGCTTATCGGTCCGTTTTCTGCGTTGCATTGCAGAAAGTATGCGCTCCGATATGTGCCTTGAATATGAAACGATATTCTACGCAATATGACCCGATTTATTTACAGACCCTAAAAAGAATTTGGAGGTTAGATGAATAATGTATGTGTAGCAGCAGGCGGTCAATCGAAATGGGGTTATAGACATGCAACGCTGACGGAACTTTTTCAAGAGGCTGGAAAGGCATGTTATGATGATAATCCGAATATATTACCGCCTGATATTGACGGAATTCTTGTTGCTTCTGCAACTTCGGAGCGCTTATCGCGTCAAACGCACCTTGCACCTATGGTGGCCGAATATCTTGGCATAAAACCAACCTCAGTATGTGCAAGAGTAGAGCTTTTATGCGGAAGCGGAAGTGCCGCAATAATACTTGCAGCAGGAATGATAGAAAGCGGTTTGTCAAAGACAATAATGGTTATCGGCGGAGAAAAATTGTTTACTCCCCAAAGGTGGGAAACATTTTATAGCCAGCTTGGAAGCGTTGATCATGATTGGGAAGGAGCTCAAGGCTTGGGATTGCCGCCATCATTACTTTCGCTGGTTTTTCAGAAACATTCGGAACTATATGGAACCACAGAAGAGCAGCTTGCAATGGTAAGCGTTAAAAATAGGAGAAACGGACTGAACAATCCTAAAGGTCAGTTCAATAAGGAGATTACGCTTGCCCAAGCACTATCTGCAAAGCCGATTGCCGCTCCGCTTAAATTATACGATTGCTGCCCTATAACGGATGGCTGTGCGGCTGTTATTCTAACAACAAAAGAGAGGGCAAAAGATACCACGGATAGACCGCTCGTAAAAGTTATAGGCTCATCTCAGGCATCAGACAGCAACAGCATTGTAAATAGAAAAGACTGGACAACATGGGGAGCTTTGCAGACGGCGGCTCAGCATGCTTATTCAAAAGCAGGAATAACCTCCGATGATGTAGATGTTGCCGAGACGCATGACTGTTTTACTATTTCAGAAATAATAGAAACCGAAGACTTGGGATTTTGTGATAAAGGAGAAGGTGGATCTTTTGTAGAGAGCGGTGGTTCTGATTTTGGAGGAAAAGTGCCTATTAACACGGACGGCGGGCTGCTAAGCTGTGGTCATCCATTCGGTGGAACAGGTATAAGACAGGCGATAGAAATTACAAAACAGCTTCGCGGCGATGCATCCCATCAGGTTGAAAATGCCAAAATAGGATTAACTCATAATTTCAGCGGCGCAGTAGTCACCCATACAATAGTTATTTACGGGAGAGATTAATATGGATAGTCAGTTTAAAGATCGTTATTCGGTCATACTTGATACTTACCCAATGGAAGGAAAAGAGTTGACAAAAATTTGGAAATTTTTTGAGAATCTGAAGGAAGGCAGATTTACTACTACAAAATGCAAAAAATGCGGCAAAATTAGTTTTCCGCCGAGAATTCTCTGCCCTGAGTGCTTAAATGAAACATTTGAGTGGGCGGATTTACCGACTGAAGGGATTGTCGAGTTTTTTACGGAACTTAAAGCCGGAGTTGCCGTTGGTTTTAAAAAGCCCCTCATTCACGCATATATCAAACTTTCAAACGATTTTCATCTTGTTGCGAGTATAATAGGTTTGAAATCGGCAGATGAGGTGAAAAGAGGCAGTAAGGTAAAGCTTAAAGTATTTGATGTTCCTGCAATACCGGCTGAAATAGGAAGAGATAATATAACTATAGATCGAGTTTATTTTGGATTTGAATTGAAATGAAAGCTGTAGTTGCCTTGAAATCTTTTAGGAATATAAGAGAAGATCCAACGAGCTATCTGAAAGGTATCAATAAACCTATTATAGGCTATTTTGATACATATATTCCCGAAGAGATTATCATGGCAGCAGGAATGCATCCTGCAAGAATTTCACCTGATGATAAGCAGATAACAGCTGCTAATTCAAAAGTTCCGGGATTTGCCTGCTCAGTATCAAGAAATTTTCTTGATCAGCTTATGAGAGAAAGCATTCCGCATCTTAAAGGTGTTGTTTTTTCAAGATATTGCGATTCATTAAGAGGTGTATCTGATGTATGGGAAGAGAACGCCGCCGGCGGCTTTTATCATTTTTTACGATATCCGACAGTAGTTAGAAAAGACTCTATAGAATTTTTATCGGGAGAATTCAGGGATTTTGCAGATCATCTCTCTAAACGGTTTGATGTCATAATAAGTGAAAAGCTGCTGATTGATAAAATAAATATCGTTAACAGGAAACGGTTTTTGCTCTTAAAATTTTACGATATGGTGAAAAAAGGGAAACTCATTATAAATTCAGCCGATTTTATCTCAATTGTTTCACTCGCTACTATTATGGATAGTTTAGAGTATATGGAAAAACTCAACTTAATAATTGATGGTTATGAGTCTCTAAGCGACAGCTCATTGAAAGACCGTACAAAGTTGTCGGTATCTTCTATTATGATTGAGTCTTTACCATTCTTTAGATTGATTGATAAAGCTAATATGAGAATTGTGACCGATGATCTTATGTATGGAAGCAGAGCGGCAAAAGGAATTGTAGAAAAGAGCGAAAAAGGTCCATACTATGCACTTTCAAAGCGATATCTAAATAAAATTCCTTGTTCGACAAAAGCCGATTCCGACCTGAGAATCAGCGAATTGATTAAAGATTGCAAAGAGGCTGATGTCAAAGGAGTTCTTTTTTATCTTGTTACATTTTGCGATTCTGAGGAGGCTGAATTTTCAATAATCGAAAAAACTCTTCAAGAAAATAAAATCCCCGTTCTATTGATGGAAGGAGGCTATAGACTTGATTCCGAGGGACAATTTATGACTCGATTACAGGCGTTTAATGAACAGATTGGAGACAGGCTATGAGATTGGAATCAACAGGAAATCTCAAAACTCTAATTTCCGAATATTATGATGATCTTAAAAAATGTTCTAAAAATGGCAATCCTGTTGTGTGGGTTAATGTAGGCGCTCCAAGCGAACTGTTTTATGCCATGGATATTTTCCCTTTTTATCTTGAAAACTACGGGGCAATGCTTGGAGCAAGAAAAGAAGCTGCGCAGTATTCAAAAATAGCTGAAGCTGATGGAATCAGCAGACATACATGTTCATATTTGAGAAGTACATACGGAAGTATATTGGCAGGTGACGGTCCTGTTGGAAAATTACCGAAACCTACTGCTCTTGTTCAGACAAGTAATTCTTGTGTTACAATAATTTCATGGTGGAGACTCATATCAAAGAATGCCAAAGTTCCAATGTTTAATTTTGACTCACCTATGGTAGAGGATGTGTCAAGCGGAAAGCATCTGGCATATCAAGTGAACGAACTAAAAAATATGATTAACTTTCTTGAAAAAACAACGAACAAGAAGTTTGATATTGAAAGGCTTCGAGAGGTCGTTAAAATTTCCAATGAGGGCAAATCTCTTTGGCGCAAAATTATGGAACTTAGAACTAATAAGCCTTGTCCTTTAATGGGAGCCGATCTATTTACGCATATGTTTCCTATGGTTGCTCTGCGTGGAACGGAACAGTATTTAAATCATCTAAAGATGCTTTATAATGAAACAAAAAAACGGATAGACGATGGCAATTTCCCTGTGCCGAATGAAAAGCATCGGTTTCTTTGGGATAATCTGCCTGTATGGCATGACTTAAGGCTCTTCAATGAGCTTGCCAAAAAAGGTATTAATTTTGTTACAGATACATATACGCAGGCATGGGGTGATAAATATATGGGAGAGGTAGATGCTGAGAATCCGTTAGAAGGACTTGCTTATTACATAGGCGGCGGATTTCTTAATGTACACATAAAGAAACGTCTTGAAACTTTACTTGATTTAATAAATAAATATGATGTAGAGGGCGTTGTATTTCATGCCGATAGAAGCTGCAAAAGCTATTCGCTGGTTCAATTGCAGCTTGCCGATAATTTGAGAGAGAGGGGCATACCGGCTATCATAATAGAGGCCGACCATAATGACCCGCGTAACTACGACAGACAAAAGGTTATAGAAAGAATAGAAACATTGGCAGAAATGGGGGCATAAATGGATAAATCGGTTGAAATAGAGATAAAAAACGGAATAGGGCATCTTATTCTTAAAAGGGAACCGGCAAATGCGATAAACAGACAGTTTGTGGGCGAGATTTTAAGAAACTTTGATGAGCTTTCTAACGACAACAGATGCAATGTTATTGTTATATCAAGCGGCTTGCCGAAATTCTTCGCCGCAGGTGCCGATATTGACATGATACTGAAATTCAGCAAAGCAGAATCAGCCGATACGACACGATTTTTTCAGAACGGCTTCAGCAGAATTGCAAATTCAAAAAAACTTACGATTGCTGCGATAAATGGATTTGCACTTGGCGGAGGATGCGAACTCATTTTATGCTGCGACTATAGAATTGCAATGGAAGGCAGATATATTTTAGGATTGCCTGAAACAACGCTTGGCATCATACCTGGAGCCGGAGGAACACAGCGGCTTCCTCGGTTAATCGGGTATCATAATGCATTTAAAATGATTGTTGACGGCAGAGGCGTAACACCGGATGAGGCAAAAAAAATAGGTCTGGTAGATGAAGTAGTGAAAAAAGATCAATTTAAAGATTATGTAAACAGCTTTGCAAGTAGAATAGCAGGCGGTGCCATAAAAGCAAAAGAGGCTGCCAAAGCAGCAATATTAGGCGGCATGGATAGACTGATTGATCAAGGATTATCGGTTGAATTATCGGAATTTGTTGAATTGTTTGAAACTGAAGATGCAAAAGAAGGGCTCAGCAGTTTTTTAGAAAAGAGAAAGCCCAAGTTCAAAGGAAAATGATCAAAGGGAGTTGAAAAAAGTTTTTGAATAAATAAACGGATGAAGGTTTGAATGAATTTCTGCCTTGAAATGGAGGCAGGGAAGGATATAGCAATGAACAGCGAAGCTTGATTTTACGAATCAGGGTTTAATTTATAATTTATATTAGGAGGAACAATGGTCAAAAAGATTGCAGTATTTGGCACGGGTAGTATGGGGAGTGGAATTATTCAAACTGCTGCTATGAATGGAATAGCGGTTGTTGCTATTGATAATGCTTTGTCATCTGTTGAAATGAGCAGGAAAGTTATTATGAAGAGTCTTGCTCGTTTTGATAAAAAGGGAAAATTGAAAGAAACTGTTGAGAAAATAATAGGTAGAATTGAATTTACAACCGATCTGCAAAAATCATCGGATGCTGAGTTTGTTTTTGAAGCCGTCTTTGAAGATCTTAGTGTTAAATCGGAGCTTTATAAAAAGATTAATGATATTATACCAAAATCTGTTCCTTTTGCATCAAATACTTCGAGTCTTTCCATAACCGAACTTGCAAGAAAAAGCGGCAGAGAGGAAAACTTTGTAGGTATGCATTTTTTTAATCCGGTACCAATGATGAAACTTGTTGAAATAACACCTGCTCTTCAGACATCGGATGAAACCGTCAAAACTGCCGAAGCCGTTGCAAAACTGCTGGGCAAAACAGGCATAGTATGCAAGGATTCGCCGGGATTTATCGTTAACAGAATACTTGTTCCTTATATGCTTGAAGCTGCAAGAGTATATGATGCAGGCATAGCTTCAGTTGAAGAGATTGATACGGCTATGAAGCTTGGCGCAGGTGTTCCAATGGGACCTCTTGAACTTATGGATTTTACAGGTGTTGATATAGCTTATTTTGTCGGGCATATATTGTATGATGAAACAAAGGATAAAAAATTTTTACCGCCAAATGGCATGGAAAAGATGATTCAAGCAGGATGGCTTGGCAGGAAAACAGGTAAAGGTTTCTACGATTACAACAAATAGCATAGAGGGGGAAGGATGATTTTTGACGAAAACGAGCTAATTGGAGAGTCGGATTTAAAAAAAATACAACTTGAACGCTTGCAAAGTACAGTTGAAAGAGTGTATGAAAATGTATCTTTTTATAAAAAAGCGTTTGACAAATTGGGTATCAAACCTAAAGACATTAAGAGTTTGGAAGACCTAAAAAATCTTCCGTTCACCGTCAAACAGGATTTAAGAGACAACTATCCTTATAAAATGTTTACCGTTCCAATGGAGCAAATAGTAAGAATTCATGCATCAAGCGGCACAACAGGCAGTCCTACCGTTTGCGGATATACAAGAAACGATATAAAAACATGGGCAAAACTTATGGCGCGAGTATTTGCCTCCGCAGGATTAAACAGCAATGATATAATTCAAAATGCATACGGCTATGGACTTTTTACCGGAGGTCTTGGAGCTCATTACGGAGCTGAAGAGTTAGGTGCCGCAGTTATTCCTATATCGGGAGGCAACACAAAAAAACAGGTGCAGCTGCTTGCCGATTTTGGGGCGACATGTTTGACATGCACGCCGTCGTTTGCCCTGTATCTTTATGATGTAGGATCGGAGCTTGGGGTAGATTTTGAGAAATTACCTTTAAAAGTTGCGGCTTTGGGGGCAGAGCCGTGGAGTGAAGGTATGCGTAAAGAGATAGAGAAAAAGCTGCATATAGATGCGTTAAATCTATATGGACTCTCTGAAATTATAGGACCTGGAGTTGCATCCGAATGCATAGAAGAGAAAAATGGCATGCATATTTATGAAGATAACTTCCTTTGTGAAATTATTAATCCTGAAACCGGCGAGCAGCTGCCATACGGTTTCAAAGGTGAACTTGTTATAACAACATTAACGAAAGAGGCATTTCCATTAATCAGATATAGAACTCATGATATTACAACACTTTATCCGCGTATTAAATGCAGCTGCGGAAGAAGTTTCTCGAAAATGGAATCTATAATGGGAAGAAGCGATGATATGCTCATAATAAGAGGCGTAAATGTTTTCCCGGGGCAGATAGAAGATATCATAACAAAATACAATTTTCTTTCAGGGCATTATCAGCTTATTATTAATAGAGAAAGAAATCTTGACACATTAACCGTTGAAGTTGAGATTAGCGATGATTTTGCAAAATCACTTAGCAGTATTATCATACCGACTCACCCAAATTCAGCATCGCTTTCACACAAAAAGGTTGACAGCTTAAAAAATAAGATAAAGAAAGATATCAAAGATTTGATAGGTGTTACAACAGATGTAAAACTTTATATGCCGAAAATATTGCCAAGATTTGAGGGTAAGGCAAAAAGAGTTGTGGACAAGAGATTAATATGACGAGGAATTGAAGAGAGTTTAAGTGTTAAATAAAGATTGGAGAATAAGTTGTAACCGGTTATTGATATATTGGTCACGGGTGAAGAAAATTATGGATTAAGAAAAAGAAGAGGATGACTGACCAATGTTCTTACAATAATGGCAATGCGTACGACATCCTCATCTTTGCCTGTGTTAAACATAAAACAAGAGGAGTTGTTTGATATATGAAAAAATTACTACTTGGAAATGCTGCAATTGCCGAAGGAGCTTACGAAGCGGGGGTGCAGTATGCAACGGGCTATCCCGGAACACCCAGCACAGAAGTTCTTGAAGCTATGGCAGAATTTAAAGAGGTACTATCCGAATGGGCGCCTAATGAGAAAACAGCACTTGAAGCTGCAATAGGAGCTTCAATAAGCGGGGCAAGAGTGCTTGTAACTATGAAGCATGTGGGCTTGAATGTTGCAGCCGATCCGCTTTTTACACTCGCTTACACCGGCGTAAATGGAGGCATCGTTATACTCACAGCCGATGATCCAGGTATGCATTCATCTCAAAATGAGCAGGATAATCGCTGGTATGGATTATCGGCTAAAATACCGATGCTTGAACCGTCGGATAGTCAAGAATGTCTTTCATTTACAAAATTAGGGTTTGAAATCAGTGAAAGATTTGATACCCCTGTTTTACTGCGAACCACAACTGCTATGAGCCATTCAAAAAGCATAGTTGAGATCAATGATAGAGAGAATGTAGAATTGAAGCCTATAGATAAAGATTGGCAAAAATATACAATGCTTCCTGCAAATGCTATCCTGCGGCGTCCGACAGTAGAAAAGAAATTGGGGAAGCTTAGGGAGTTTGCTGCAGGAAATATAAATAAAATTGAATACAAAGACAGATCATTGGGAATAATTACTTCAGGCATAAGTTATCAATATGTTAAAGAAGCATTTCCTGAAGCTTCCGTCCTAAAATTGGGTATGGTATATCCTCTTAACAAAAAAATTATTGAAGATTTCAGGTCAAAGGTAACGAAGCTATTTATTATTGAAGAGCTTGATCCGTTCTTAGAGATACAGATCAAATCATTTGGAATTAAAGTTGATTACGGCAAAAACCGTTTGCCTTCAATAGGAGAATTATCGGCAAATATTCTACGAAGCGGATCTAACATAGAGAAGATTGAAAGCTTCAAAAAAGAGGATGCACCTATCAGACCTCCAACGCTCTGCCCTGGATGTTCACATAGAGGCCTGTTTCGTATTTTGAAAAAATTAAAAGTGTATGTATCAGGAGATATAGGATGCTCCACATTGGGAGCGCTGGCTCCGCTTTCCGCTATGCACAGCTGTATATGCATGGGTTCTTCAATCGGTGTGGCGCATGGAGCAAGCCAAGTGAGAAAAACCGGCGAGATGTTTAAACCCGTTGCCGTATTAGGCGATTCTACGTTTTTTCATTCAGGTATAACAGGGCTGATAAATGCAGTTTATAACGGAAGTGATATTCTCATAGTAATACAAGATAATAGAGTTACAGCCATGACTGGCGGTCAGCCCAATCCTGGAACCGGTATCAGATTAAAAGGTCAGACTGCACCGGTCATAAATATAAAAAAACTCGTTGAATCAGTAGGTGTTACTGCCATAGATTATGATCCGTTTAACCTTGAAGAGACCGAGAAGATACTGAAGGAAGAGCTAAAAAAGCCCGGAGTGTCTGTGATTATATCTACCGATCCTTGTGCATTAAAATTCAAGATAAAAGCCAAGCCTTTGATGGTTGAACTTGACAAATGTACAGGCTGTAAAATATGCCTTTCTGTTGCATGCATGGCACTTTCATGGCATCCGGATGAAAAAAAGGTGACTATTGACGAATCACTTTGTACAGGATGCTTGGTTTGCGAACAGATGTGTAATTTCGATGCTATTGGAGAGATCAAAAATGGGTAAAAAAATAATTATAGCAGGCGTTGGAGGGCAAGGTGTGCTTTTGCTAACCGATATTATTGCACAGGCTGCAATGGCTGCTGAGTATAATGTAAAGCAGTATGAGGTGCATGGCATGAGTCAAAGGGGCGGATCTGTTGTCTGTGATTTGGAATTTTCACGAGATGTCATTCGTTCACCTATCATTGGTAAGGGTGAAGCCGACCTTATAATTGCTTCTGAACCTCTGGAAGCTTTAAGAACGATTGATTATTTGAAGAAAACCGGTGCAATTGTATATAACAGCAGAAAAATTGATCCTATGCCTGTTTCAATAGGAAAGGCTGAATATCCTGAAAAAATTGAAGAGAAATTTAAGAAAAATAAGATAAAATATAGCATCATCGATGCAACTTCTCTTGCAATAAAAGCGGGAAATGTTAAAGCATTGAATGTTGTAATGCTTGGAGCGGCTGCATTGTTCCTGCCATTTGATAGCGTTATATGGGCCAAAGCAATCAAGGAAGTAATTCCTGAGAAATTATTATCGCTGAATATGAAAGCTTTTAAATATGGTAAAGATGCCTGCAGCGAATCGTAAATTATCTATAAGGATATGCAGTTTCTCGTAAGAGGTTAAAAATGAATATTGCAGAAAGGGTGGAAAATCTTTTAAAAAGAATGAGCGGCAAACCCCAATACCCAACGCAGGGGACTACTCTATTTGTTGATCTTAATAACAAAAGCAAGAAAAAGGGATATCTATCATTTGAGGTTGTAAAAAACTTTCTTTCAGGCAGAGGCTCAAATATGTTTTTGCTTTACAATCTGCTTGATGAAGATAGAAAACCGTTAGATCCTGAAATTCCATTAATATTTGGAACAGGTATTTTAACAGGTACGGTTCCATCAGCAGCAAGGGGAAATTTTTCAAGCATATCTCCCGATAGTTATGCAATAATGGATTCAAGCTGCGGCGATTTTTTTCCCTCATTTTCCAAACTGCACGGCTATGACCACATTGTGATGTACGGTAAATCTAATAATTTAACGATATTAAAAATAGAGTACGATTCAGTTAGCTTTGTCAATGCAGATAAATATAAAGGTTTAAACAATATTGAATTTACCAAACGCATAGAAAATGATTATCAGTGCACCGAAGGCAGAAATATGGCAATGGCTCGTATAACAGCCGCAGGAGAAAATCTTGTTTTAAACAGCGGAATTATGGGAGGGCCTAAGGCGTTATGGGCCAGAGGAGGAACAGGCGCCAAGATGGGCTCACTGAACTTGAAGGCTATACTAATTTTGGGAAAACCGAAACAAAATAAGGTTTCCAAAGAGATGATTGGAACAAATAGAGAGATTGCACGTAATGTTCTTACTACAAGTGTTGTAAAAAAGGCTTTGAAAAAGGTTGGAACACCATTTCTTTATAAAACGAGCCGTATAATTTGCGCATTAGGTACAAAGAATAATCAGGAAACATTATGGTATGACAGTTTAGACGCAAGTAATATTGATCCGTATAGAACTAAAATGACCGGATGCTATAAGTGTCCGATAATTTGCAGACCATTGAATGATATGACGCCTGATGCCATAGGAGGATGGGGGGCAAATGCCATGAAAGGAGTATCAGGCAATACGAGCACCGACGAGAGTCAAGCTGATACAGTTAATGTCCATGAAAAAAATTACAACGGGATAAATAACGATGGCATTTATGATAAATACGATAAAGGCGATGGTCCGGAATATGTTACTCTTGGTAAATTCGGACCAAATATCGGAATAAAAAAAATTGAGTATGTTTTAAGACTTAACAATATTTTAAACGATCTCGGACTGGATTCGGCAAGCACCGGAGGTTCAATTGCATGGGCAATGGAGCTTTATCAGCGAGGGATCATAACAAAAAAGGAAACAGGCGGCATGGACTTGAGCTGGGGCAACTATAAAAGTGTAGAAAAACTTTTATTTATGATTTCTAAACGTGCTGGTTTCGGGGCTTCTGTTGCGGATTCAAACAGAGCGGTTGAAAGAGGGAAATACCCAGCCAAAGCAAATAAATATAAGATGACGATAAAAGGTCTGTTTCAATCCGATCCTCATGACTGCAGAATAATCAAAGCATTTGCACTTGGTGTTGCTGTTGCAACAAGAGGTATGGACCACCTTAGAAACAGAGCTACTCTTGAGATTAATGCTCATATTAATAGCAATCCAACATTTAAACGATCGTTATATGGAAGTGATGTGTCAGCCGACCCAACCGGTTATGAAGGAAAGGAATATGCCGTGAAAAGATGCGATGATCTTTATGCGGTTGGAGATTCGGTAGGTATGTGCAGATTCAGCACAAAACTTTTTAACTCACCGAACAGTGCCGATTACGAAGATTTTTCAAAAGCTATTTTTGATCTTACGGGAAAAAATTTAAGTGTAGATGACCTTAACAATGCGGGAGAAAATATTATCGGGATAGAACGCATGATAAATTATCGTATCGGGCTTTCAAGTAAAGATGATGTGGTTCCCGAAAGGTGGTTTGATGAAGAGATATCAAGCGGCTCATACAAAGGTGAAAAGATAGACAGAAAGAGCTTTGAACTGTTGAAAAATCGATTTTATAAAATATCCAAGCTCAATAAAAACGGAATACCTAATACGGATTTCCACAAGAAACTTGCAAATATTGTTACCGGTTTTGAGATATTGGTAAAGTTGGGGAATTTGTCAGATACAGTTTGCGAAAGTTCAATAATTATTGATAAACCCGTAACAAATATCTACCAACTTAGGCAAGAGGTTGTTGGAAGGTTTAAAAGAGAAGGGGTAAAATTAGATGATGCCTCTCTGAATTTTGTTGTAAACGGTAATATGATTGCAGGCAACGAAAAAAATTCCGCTATTGAAAATCATGCAGAAGTTATGCTGGTAAGCACCTTTGCAGGAGGATGATTAAACAGAATCTAAGTAATCAATATGATAAAATATTTGTTTTTTACTTGACAAATAGATTAAGCGGCTTATACTTAGGGCAACTTAAGAGAAATTAAACTTTTTGGGAAGGTATCTCAACGATACTTTCCCAACCCCCTACTTTTTTTGCAAAATTTCCACTATTTCTTTGTTGTAATCGACTGCTTTATTTATCGTCTTGTGCCGCAATATCCGGTTCCTCTGCTTTTTGAGAAGGAAAAAAATTTTCATTAAACATATAGGGTTTTTCGAGGTGCCCATATGAGCAAGTCTGGCAAATTTTCTTGTAACATAAAATACAACATTAAAATTAAATTTGTCATTCAAGCAGTTGTGCATTTTTTTTGCAATACTTTAAAAAAAAATTTGTAATGCATCGTATTATAGATATAATCTGCCTCATCAATATAAGTTGAATTATTTAGTGTTAAATGGAGGAAAATTGTTATATCAAGATCTGCTTATAGCTCTTCACAATTATTGGAAAGACAACGGATGCACAATACTTCAACCGTATGATATGGAAGTTGGAGCAGGAACATTTCATCCGGCTACCTTCCTTGGTGTTCTCGGCAAAAAACCGTGGAGATGCGCTTATGTTCAGCCCTCTCGCCGTCCAACCGACGGACGATACGGCGATAATCCAAATCGCCTGCAGCATTACTATCAATATCAAGTCATACTAAAGCCGTCGCCCATAAATTCGCAGGAGTTATATTTAAAAAGTCTTGAAGCATTGGGAATAAACACCCAAGAGCACGACATACGGTTCGTTGAAGACAATTGGCAATCTCCAACTCTCGGAGCATGGGGACTTGGATGGGAAGTTTGGCTTGATGGAATGGAAATAAGTCAGTTTACATTCTTTCAGCAGGTAGGCGGAATAAGCCTTAATCCAATATCATGCGAGCTTACATACGGAACCGAGCGAATTGCTATGTATCTTCAGAAAAAGAACTCGGTTTATGATATAGAATGGAGCAAAGAGTGCAGTTACGGCGACATACATCTTGCCGATGAAAAAGTTTATTCAAAATTTAACTTCGAGGCTGCAGATGTTGATCTGCTTCTAAACCAATTTAATGAGTATGAACAGGAAAGCCAAAATTTGATTAATAGCGAGCTTGTTAAGCCGGCTTATGATTGTTGTATAAAATGTTCTCATATTTTCAACCTTTTGGATGCAAGAGGAGCAATCAGCGTTACGGAGCGGACAAACTATATCAGGCGTGTAAGGCAGCTTGCAATAGGAATAGCGCATGTTTATGTTAAGGAGTCTTAAATGGAATTTTTTGTAGAAATTCTAACCGAGGAGCTGCCTGCAAGTGAAGCAGACGGATTTGAAAAGACGGGTAGAGACTATTTTGATCAGCTGTTTAAGAAAACCGATATTATATCGAGCCCTGCAAAATTTATGTTTACACCGAGAAGAATAGTTGTAACATCAGATATCATAGAGCATAGAAAAAAGAGAGTTAAGCAGATTAGAGGACCAAGATCACCATTGATAAAAGATGGTAAATTCACGGTTGCAGCATCAGGGTTTGCAAGAGGATTGAAGATTGAACCTGATACATTGATAGAAAAAGACGGCAGCATTTATGCAGAAAAAAAATCGGGCGGCGAGCCTGTGGAACAATTTTTTCCTAAGATAATCAGATCGTTTATAAGCGAATTTCCTTTCAAAAAGCGTATGCGCTGGACAAGCGGGGAGATAACATTTGCCAGACCGATTCACCAGATAGTATGCTTTTATAACGGAAAAAAAATTGATGCCGAAATTAATGAAGTTCCAACGAAAACTACTACGGTTGGACATCGCTTTTTGTCATCGGGAACATTTGAAGTCAAAAATTTTGCTCAGTATAATGATGAGCTTAAAAAGCGTTTTGTTGTCCTTGAAAATGATGATAGAAAACAGCTGATAAAAAAGCAGGTTAATGATATTGCAAATCAGTTTGGTGGTAGTTTATTATCTGATGAGAGTTTAGTTGTTGAGAATGCAGCTCTTGTTGAATACCCGTTTACTATTGGCGGCAACTTCAATCGGGAGTTTCTCCAGCTTCCCAAAGAGGTGCTGATAACTTCAATGAAAAACCATCAGCGCTTTTTTGCCGTTATAGATGAGAAGAATGCTATAATGCCATATTTTGCAGCAATATCCAATATGCCTGCTTCATATACAATTAGAGAAGGCTTTGAACGCGTTTTGTCTGCACGCTTTAACGATGCTATGTTCTTTTTTAATGAGGATACATCTGTACCGTTTGAAAGCTATTACGAGAAACTTTCTTCGATTGTTTTCCATAAATCACTCGGTTCAATGGAAGAAAGAGTGGAAAGGATTGGGAAAATCGCTTTGATTTTATCTGAGAAAACAGGTTTATCGAATAAAAACATGGTAAAAAGAGCTGCATTGTTATCAAAAAATGATCTTGTGACAGAGATGGTCGGAGAGTTTCCTGAACTTCAGGGCATAATGGGAAGAATTTATGCCGACGAAGAAGAAAATGATGTATCCAGCGCTATAGAAGAACAATATCTGCCCAAAGGTAAAATATTGCCGAAAACGGAGACAGGTGCGGTATTGGCGCTTGCAAATAATTTTGAACTTTTAATATCGGTCGGAAGCGTTGAAATGCCTACAAGCAGCAAAGACCCGTACGGATTAAGAAGAGCCGCAATCGGCATAATCAAAATTTTACTTGCCAAGAATATAGATCTTGATACAGATGAGATATCTAACCTTTGTTATGATATTCTAACAAATAAAAAGAAAAACAGTATCAACACGATTAAACGATTTTTTAATGATAGATTCAGGGGAATCCTTATTGATAGAGGAATTAGATACGATATTGCCGATGCGGTATGCTTTAGTGATGATAAAAATCAAATGGCCATAAACTGTTTTGATGCCTATAATAAGGCAAAAGCCATAGATGATTTTTTGAAAGTTGGCAATGCGCTGATTTTTAAAAGAATTGCTCACATTGTGCCTGACGACTTTAAGGCGGCTGATTTAAATCGTTCCAAAATGTCTGCCATTGAAGAAGAGCTTGACCAAACTTATAATAGTATTGTGAACGAATTTAATTCTTATGAAAATGGTAAGGAGTATCTAAAAAGTTTAAGCCTTCTATCGAATGCTTCAAACTTGATGGATCGGTTTTTTGATAAGGTTATGGTGTTGGATGAAGATCCTGTTTTAAGGTGCAACAGATTGACGCTGCTCTGCAGGTTTAAAACTCTTCAGGACAAAATAGCAAATTTTGACAAAATAAATATATAGGAGTAAAAATGGCGCTTAATATAACCAATGATATAAGTCTAACATTTGAAGATGTTTTGCTTAGGCCGGTCTATTCCCAAATATTACCTAAAGATGTGAATTTGAGTGTAGATATAGGGAATGGAATAATACTTTCCAATCCGATTATATCTGCTGCCATGGATACGGTAACCGAGTATCAAATGGCAATAAGCATGGCACGAGAAGGCGGTTGCGGAGTTATACACAGAAATATGTCGATTGACAAGCAGGCATCTCAAATAGAACGAGTCAAAAAAAGCGAAAGCGGAATGATTATTGATCCTATAACGGAGAGAGAAGATTCAAGCGTTAGAAAAGCTCTAAAAATTATGAAAGAATATCATATATCGGGAGTTCCTATAACCGATAATAATGGAAGACTGCTTGGCATAATAACAAACAGAGATATACGATTTGAAAAAAATTATGACCTTCTCATAAAAGATGTGATGACCAAAGCGCCTCTTGTTACTGCGCCTATGGGAACAACACTGGAGGAGGCAATAAACTATCTGAAAGGTAATAAGATAGAAAAGCTTCCGGTGGTAGATGCAAATTATCATCTTAAGGGGCTTATTACAATAAAAGATATTAATAAACGGGACAAATATCCAAATGCTGCAAAAGATTCCAAGGGCAGACTTCTTGTTGCGGCTGCCGTTGGGGTATCGGATTATAAAGAGCGGGCAAAACGGTTAGTCGAAGCTAATGTTGATATTATTGTTGTCGATTCGGCGCATGCTCACTCCAAAAAGGTGATTGAGCTTATATCAAACCTCAAAAATAAATATCCGGAGAAAATTATTGTAGGCGGCAATGTTGCAACGGCAGAAGGAACAGAAAGCCTTATAAAAGCAGGTGCGGATATTGTTAAGGTTGGAATTGGACCCGGATCAATATGCACTACACGAATTGTTGCCGGTGTCGGAGTGCCTCAACTATCTGCTATAAATCAATCGGCAGAAGTTGCAGATAAATACGGCAAAAAGATTATTGCCGATGGCGGAATAAAATATTCAGGCGATATTGTGAAGGCGCTTGCGGCAGGGGCAGACATGGTTATGGCAGGAAACATGCTTTCGGGAACAGAAGAGAGTCCCGGCGAATCGGTAATATATCAAGGAAGAAAATATAAAACATATCGTGGAATGGGATCGCTTGGGGCAATTAGAGAAGGGAGCGATCGGTATTTTCAGGAAAGGAGTGACAAATTAGTTCCGGAAGGAATAGAGGGCAGGGTACCTTTTAAAGGAACTGTAAGCGATGTAATATTTCAATTAATAGGTGGAATTAAGGCTGGAATGGGATATATCGGTGCCGAGGATATCAATGCCTTGCATAAAAAGGCTGAGTTTGTTAAAATCACAGCTGCAGGTCTCAAAGAGAGCCATGTTCATGACGTAATAATAACAAGAGAGGCGCCTAACTATCAAGTTTAAAAAAGATTCCGAACAGTTCAGATATACATTGCTCCGTTATAACAGCATAGTTATTATTATAGCGGCGGTGCTTATTTTTGTGTTCTCTTCGCTTTCATCTACTACTGTGGATGTTTATTTCTCACCTAACGATCATGTAAGATCTCATATTTTAAGGCTGCTTGATAACACAAAAAAAAGCGTGGATGTTGCTATGTTCAGCTTCACGGATATGAAACTTGCTAAAAAGATCGCCGAGCTCTCAAAAAGATTTAAAGTTAGGGTTCTTCTTGATCCGAGAAATGCGAATGATAATGGCTTCAGCAAAGCATATTTTTTATCCGATAACAATGTCAATGTTAGATACGCTAAAGTTTTAGATAGACGGGGAATACCGGGAATTATGCATGATAAATTTGCTGTCATAGATGATAAAACCGTTATTACCGGATCATATAACTGGACCGTATCGGCAAATCTGAGAAATAACGAGAATCTTGTTGTAATTCGCAACAAACCCATAGAAAAACTGTATGAAAATGAATTCTTGATGCTGTGGAGAAACGGAACCCTGAATGTTAAACATAAGAGCATTGAGACAATTTCTACTAAAAACGAAATAATGAACAATATAGGTAAAGTTGTGATTATAAACGGAAAGATAAGAGGAATAAGAAAAGGCAGAAGTGTTGTTTTTGTCTATTTTAAAGGAATAAAACGATTTAAAATGGTTGTGTTTAATAATAGCGTTATTTGGAAAAAGGGTGATAATGTAAAACTTAAAGCTTTGATAGAAAACAGCGAAAGATACGGGCTTGAAGGAATTTATAGAGGGCAAATAAAATAACAACAAAAGTAAAGAACGGCTATTTAAGGATACTTGATGCAAATTTTAACCGTGCAAGAGAAGGATTGAGGGTTATTGAGGAGATAGACCGTTTTTGCTTTGACAATAAGACTAATATGGTAATTTTAAAACAGTTTAGGCATACATTATCCGGCTGCGAAATAGAATACAGAAGCCGGCTGCCTCTTATTAAAACAAGAAACAGTGCCAAAGATGTGGGAACATCCGTAACAACTAAGGAAGAGATTGATAGAAAAGATTTATACGATGTGCAGGCGGGCAATTTCAAGAGAATAGAAGAATCTTTAAGAGTTATTGAAGAAATTGGAAAGCTCGTTTTGCCTGAATTGACCGAGTTGATAAAATCAATTAGATATAAGTGCTACGAAATTGAGCAGGCGGTAACGGAAAAAAAATAACAAATGTTGAATTGAAAAGCAAGAGCAGAGGGATTGCTGCGCTAAGCTCGGAATAACATTTACTTTTGTCATTGCCGAAATTTTCCGACGAGGCAACTGCACACTTATTGAAATGTGTTATGGCTGTGTGGTTATACATGGTTAATTACCTTAAACTATACACGATTCCTGAAAACATTGGAGAAAAAATGATAGATATAAGGCTGATAAGAGAAGATATCGAAAATACGAAAAAATTAATAGCAAAACGCTTACATTATTCGATTGACTGGAATGAAATTATCAAACTTGATAACGAATGTTCGAACCTTAAAAGAACGCTTGAGAAACTGCAGCAGAAAGCAAATTTGAACGCTAAGCTGTTTAAAAATGCAGCCGGTAATATAGATGAGATTAACAGATTAAAGAGTAATAGCAAAAAGATCAAAGAGGATATTAAAGAGCTAAAAACCGTATTAGAGCCGAAGTCGGACAATCTTAAACAGATGCTTTTGGAAATACCGAATCTTCCGGATGATGATATTCCAACTGGAAGTGAAGCAAATGGCGAAGTTGTAGAAAAATGGGGAGAGCCGACCGTTTTCGATTTTAAGCCTAAGTATCATTGGGAGATTGCGAAAAATCTTGATATCTTGGATTTTAATAGGGCTTCAAAATTATCAGGCAGCAGGTTTGTCGTTTATAAAGGACATGGTGCAAAGCTTGAGAGGGCTCTTGTAAATTTTATGCTTGACCTGCATACGGAACAGGGATATGAAGAAATTTTGACTCCGTATCTTGTTAAAAAAGAAGCGCTGATTGGAACAGGGCAGCTTCCTAAATTTATTGATGAGCTTTATCAAACCGATGATGGAATGTTTCTCATACCTACTGCTGAGGTTAGCCTTGTTAATCTACATTCAAATGAGATACTGCCTGCTGAAAGTCTGCCGATTAAATATCAGGCATATTCGGCTTGTTTCAGAAAAGAGGCGGGTTCGTATGGAAAAGATGTATCCGGCATTATTAGACAGCATCAATTCAACAAAGTAGAACTTGTTAAATTCACCAAACCGGACAAATCGCCTGAAGAATTGTTAAATCTTTTGTCGGATGCGGAAGCTGTGCTTAAAAAATTGAAACTTCCGTATCGTGTTACGAAACTTGCAAGCGGGGACTTGGGCTTTTCGGCGAGAAAAACGTACGATATTGAGGTATGGCTGCCTGGAGAAAATAAATATAGAGAGATATCTTCATGTTCTGATACCGGAGATTTTCAGGCAAGGCGGGCTAATATAAGATACAAAGAGAACGGAGAGAATAAATTTGTTCATACGCTGAACGGGTCGGGACTTGCCGTTGGAAGAACTCTTGTTGCAATAATAGAAAATTATCAATTGAGTAATGGCACAGTCAAGATTCCTGATGCATTGATCAAATATTTGGGATATGAGTTTATCCCTTGATTTACAAGAATCTTAATATAAACTCTCTGATTAGCAGATTTTAATGGAGAGGTGGCCGAGTGGCTGAAGGCGCTCGCCTGCTAAGCGAGTATAGGGTTTACACTTTATCGCGGGTTCAAATCCCGCCCTCTCCGCCATTGCCTTTTTTAGAGTTTGGAGGAGTGGCCGAGTGGCTGAAGGCGGCGGTCTTGAAAACCGTTATAGGGACCTCTCTATCGTGGGTTCGAATCCTACCTCCTCCGCCAATCTGTATGCGCATTGCCGGTTATAGGGCGAATATTAACTGATTAGCGTTCCTTTTGTTATCAAAGCATACGCATTATGAGTGTGTATGCTCTCCATATTCTCAACTTCAATCTTGAATGCAGATATTCGGATGTCCGCATCTAACAATTTTGCCGTATCTCGAACAACATCTTCTACGAACATGGGTTTGTTATATGCTGCTTCGGTTACATATTTTTCATCAGGTCTTTTAAGCAGAGACCATATTGGGCAGCTTGCAGATTTCTCGGCTATTGCAACGATATCTTCAATCCAGATAAAATTAGAAAGTGTTGCCCTTATCTTGATAAAACTTCTTTGGTTGTGTGCACCGATTTCGCTTATAACTTTAGAACATGGACATAATGTTGTTACAGGTACTTTGACTTGGATATCCATCTTTGTATTTAGACCGCTTTTTGCAAATATGGCACAATCATAACTCATCAACGACTTCTGCTTAGTAACAGGAGCATATTTTTCAAGAAAATATGGGAAAAACAGTTCTATATATGCCTCTTTGGCGCGGAGTTTTATTTTTACTTTTTGAAGTATCTCCATAATTTTCTTATGATTTATGTTATTATGGCTTTCATTTAAAATTTCTATAAAACGACTCATATGAGTTCCTTTAAATAGTTCCGGAAGTGATACATACATATTAATTAACGCAACCGAATGTTGAAGATTATTTGTTTTATCAAGCAACGTTATGGGGTATCGTATGTTTCTTATGCCTACCTGATTTATTTTTATATTTCTTTCATCTAAGCTATTTTGTATATCTTCCACTTTATCCTCTTTGTTGTGCTATATGTTCAAACAAAAGCTTTTTATATATTAACCTCAATGATGATTCAGCCGCGCTTGTTATTTTGATAGCTTTGTCCATATTATTCTGCCATACAAATAAGCCATGATTTTTTAAAATAACTATGCCGGTATCACCGCCTATTTGCGTCCTATCTTTCACAATATCTATACCGTTTGGAAAATAGAGCTTACCCTCATAATCAAACGGTTTTATATGCATATAAAAGTATGACAAAACCGTTGCATATACCGGATGAGAATGAATGATGGCATTGCAGGAAGTTAGGTTTGCGTATATAGATTTATGTATATCCGACTCAGATGATGCAGCTTGCGGTATTTTTTCGGACATATCTACCGGGCAGATATCGTTTTTGTCCAAAAAACCAAGCATAGTGCCGGTTTTTGTTATTATAAATCCATTTCCGCTGCGTTTTGATATATTTCCACTATGGGAATCATTCAATTTTAATTGCCATAAAATTTGTCCCGCTTTTATTATCTCGTTCATTTTCAGATAAAAACTATGGCGGATCTAACGAAAAAATAGATTGCTATGAGGATGAGAAAAACACCCAAGAAAATATTAAGCTTTTGCTCGAATCTCTTTGACAGCAGTTTGCCGATTCTTTTAAAAGCCAATGCCAGGATAGATAGATAAGATGCAATACCTGCTGTACCTGACAATAAATATATGATTGTGGTGGTTGTGGTAAAATGCGAAATAATACCGGTACTTCTTAGAAACTCTGCTCCAATCAGCCACCATAGCATCATGGTAGGATTTATAACAGCAAGAGAAAAACCAACAAACAAAGATATGCGATCATTGGCGGTAAGCAAATCACGTTCTTTTATATCCTTGCCTTTTTGTTTTCTTAATGTTAGGATTCCTAAAACAATTAGTATGACCGAGCCCGCAAACCAAAAGATTGCCATAACTTTTTTATCTTTTAGGAATGGAGCCATGCCGAACATTGCTATAAAGCCATACATAAGATCTGAGCTGGCAGATCCTACAACTATCAATAGAGCCTGACGAATATAACCGTTCATCGAGCGTTTAACTATTTCTATCTGTGTGGCACCTATAGGCATAGCTACAAAAAAGCCGACTATATAGACGATTATTATTAGCAGTAATATGTTAAGCATGATATAATTCTATTTATAAAAGGATATCATTAATTAAACGGCTGGTTGGCGACAACTATTAGCTTCATAAAAAGCAACTCAATCGCATTGCCTATTTCCAGTTCCAAAATCTCGGTTTTCTCAAAAATAATTTTCTTTATATTTGTATATTTTCCGTACACTTTTTTTCCTTCCTTAATTACCCGTTCTTTTATAACGCACTTATCTTGCTTCTTAAATACAATAAAATAGTGTCTCTAAATTAAACGTCCCTAATCAATCAGCGTTCTAAATTTAGACTATGGCGGAGGAAGTAGGATTCGAACCCACGGAAGAGAATACTCCCTTCAACTGATTTCGAGTCAGCCGCCTTCAACCACTCAGCCATTCCTCCATACAGCTTTTATACACCGGTTTTTAATTTCTGCAAGGTTATTTGAAATAATGAATTACTATATGGTTTTTAGAGGTGTCCTATAAAGCAGTTCAATTTCTTGACATTGAGAATTTATAATGTAACATAAAGTTATTGAATATAAAGACAATAAAGGGGGTGATGAGTTAACAGGAGTACTGGTCATTTGAAAATTTTTTTATGAAAGGGGGAAATATGACACGAATTTTTAAAATAGGCTTATTTTTTACAATAACGTCAATAATCACGTTGACTATGCTTGCCGCTAATGGATACAGCAAAAAGAGCACTTATGTTTTAGGTGCAGATTTTTCAATTAGCGGGCGTGCTTCATTCCTTGGTGATCCTGAAGCAAAGACGGTTCAACTTCTCGTCGGTGAGATTAACGCAAAAGGTGGAATAAACGGACATCAGCTGAAGGTCATCATATATGATGATGAAGGCAATGCCACAAAAGCAAGACTGAATTTTGAGCGTTTAATAAAACAAGATCATGTACTTGCTTTATTAGGACCTTCACTTTCAGGCATATCTTTTGCTGTGATTGATCTTGCAAAGCGTTACAAAACTCCACTTGTTTCATGCGCTTCAAGTGATAGAATAATTGTAAATCCAAGAACCGGGAAGACCAGAAAATGGGTATTTAAAACCCCTCAGTCCAACGCACTGGCAGCAAAAAAAATATTTGGATTTATGAAAAAGAGGGGAATAAAGAGAATTGCAATTACCACCATAACAACAGGTTTCGGTGCAAGTGGAAGAAAAGCGCTTATAAAGTACGCTCCGCAATACGGTATAAAAATCGTTGCCGATGAAAAGTATGGTCCCAAAGATACTGATATGAGCGTTCAGCTTACAAAAATTAAAGGAACAAATGCTCAAGCTATTGTCAATTGGTCTATAGGTCCATCACAGGTTATTGTGACAAGACAATGGAAACAACTTGGACTTTCAAAGCATATGCTGCTCTTTCAGAGTCATGGATTTGGAGACAGAAGAAATATAAAACTTTCAGGAGGAGCTGCTGAGGGCGTTTATCTGCCGCTCGGGAAAGTCAATATTGGAAAAATATTACCTGCAAGCGATCCGCAGAAAAAGCCGATAATGGCATATATCAGAAGTTATGAAAAACGATATCATAAACCGATCTCATCATTCGGAGGGCATGCCTACGATGCATTGATGCTGGTTGTGCATGCGCTTAAGGCTGTAGGCCCAAACAGAGCAAAGATAAGAAGCTATATTGAACATACAAAGAACTATGTTGGAATGCATGGGATCTTCAATTTTTCGCCAACAGATCATAACGGTCTGACATTAGGCGCATTTACAATGGTTGTAGTTAAAAACGGCGATTGGGCAATTGCGAAATAAAACTTGGACGGGGAGTTATCCCCGTCTCTGCTTTCAAAGTATATAAAATTTATGGATAGTATGGGTTTTAGCAGTCAGCTATTGCAGTATGTAATCACAGGAATAACTGTTGGATCCGTATATGGTCTTGTGGCGCTTGGATTTAATATAATATATAATTCAACCGAAATAATAAATCTTGCACAAGGTGATTTTGTTATGCTGGGAGGCATGTCAAGTGTCTTTTTTTTGACGGTTCTTCATTTTCCGCTGGCAGTAAGTATAATCCTGGCTATTCTTTTTGCTTTCATAGTAGGTGCGCTGCTTGAAAGAATCACTATCTGGCCGCTGAAAAACGCAAATCAGGTTACCCTTATTTTGATAACATTGGCAATCTCAATGATACTTGAGGGTACTGTAGTACTGATTATGGGCAGAAATTCCTATAGTATGCCATATTTTAGCGGCAGTCATACTATATTTTTATTCGGAGCCGCGATATTTCCTCAATATATATGGGTTATAGGTATTTCAGCTGTAACAGTAATATCAATGAACTATTTTTTTAATAAAACACTGACCGGAAAGGCAATGAAGGCATGTTCGGATAATCCGATTTCGGCGTCTTTAATGGGAATTCCTGTTAAAAGAATGATTCTTCTCTCATTCGCAATAAGCGCTTTGATAGGTGCAATCGCCGGAGCAGCCATCACTCCATCGCTTCTTATGGAATATGACAGGGGACCTATGCTTACAATTAAAGGATTTGCCGCTGCAATAATCGGCGGTCTTGGAAGCTTTGGCGGAGCCATCATAGGGGGCCTTATTCTCGGTATCTCCGAGTCGCTGTTTGCCGGACTTATAAGCAGCGGATATAAAGATGCCGCATCACTGTCAATATTGCTTTTGATCCTGTTTATCAAACCGAGCGGAATTTTTGGAAAGAAATGAAGATAGAAAAAATAGCAATAGCTATTGTGATGATTCTTTTGGCGGTCTTTCCGGTAATAGCGGCATCAAATAGCAGCATCAGCTATTATATAAATATAATGACAATAGTTGGAATTTATTCTATGGTAACTGTGGGTCTCACGCTTCTTGTGGGCTATGCAGGTCAAATCTCACTTGGACATGCCGCATTTTTCGGTATTGGAGCTTACAGTGCGGGAGTGCTGACAACAAAATTTGGAATAAATCCATGGGCTGCATTAGCTGCTGGAGCTGTGATTTCATCGACGATAGCCTATCTTATAGGACTTCCGGCACTTAAATTAAAAGGGCATTATCTTGCTATGGCAACCTTGGCTTTCGGCATAATTATCTATATCTTTTTCAAAGAGGAAAGTTCTCTCACCGGCGGCCCGTCCGGCTTACCGAACATTCAGGGAATTTCTATATTCGGATTCAGTTTTGACACTGATTTAAAATATTATTTTCTTGTATACGCAGTGCTTCTATTGGAAGTTATCTATTCGCATAATATAATGAAATCACGTGTCGGAAGAGCACTTAAGGCAATAAGAGAGGATGAGGATGCCGCAAATGCAACAGGTATTGCAGTGTATCAATATAAGCTGAAGATATTCGTTCTAAGCGCATTGTTTGCATCTATTGCCGGATCATTATATGCCTATTATTTCAATTTTATCGACCCTTCATCGTTCGGATTTTTTCCTTCAATAAAGTTTTTGATTATGGTTATTGTAGGAGGATTGGGAAGTTTGCCGGGTACAATTTTTGGAACATGGTTTATGACTTTCCTTGATTCGGAATGGCTTTCTTCTGCTGGAAAGCTTACAACACTCGTTTATGGTATAATTCTCCTTTTATTACTTATGTTCCTGCCAAACGGAGTTGCAGGGGAATATAGAAACCTAAAAATAAAAATTATTAAATGGAGCAACAAAAATAAGTAAACCTATACTTGTTTTAGAAAATATTTGGAAAAGTTTCAGCGGAATGATGTCATTGAGCAATGTTTCCATGCATGTTGCAAAAGGCGAAATAAAGGCTGTAATAGGACCTAACGGAGCAGGAAAAACTACTCTGTTTAATGTAATAAGCGGAGCATTGCATCCAAGCAAAGGCAATATAATCTTTGAAGATAAAATCATAAATGATCTGCCTTCATACAAAAGGACACAGCTCGGGATAGGAAGAACATTTCAAAAGGTAAAACTTTTTAAGCAGATGAGTGTTAGGGAAAATGTAATGGTCGGCAGACATTGCAGAACCAAATCGGGATTTTTTGACAGCGGGTTTAGACTTCCAAAAACCAGAATCGAGGAAAGAAAGATTGCCGAACGTGCCGATGCCGAACTTGATTTTGTAGGAGCATATGAAACAAGAAGCCAAGCGGCAGGTTCGCTGCCTATCGGGCTGCAAAAATCGGTTGAGGTAGCACGTGCATTGGCAACAGATCCAAAACTTTTGCTTCTTGATGAACCTGCAGGAGGACTTAATGATAAGGAAACCGAGCAATTTTCAGATTTAATTAAGAAAATCCAACAACGGGGAATAACCATACTTCTCGTAGAACATGATATGAAACTTGTGATGGAAATAGCTGATACAATAGCTGTTCTGAATTATGGCGAGAAAATGGCTGACGGAATGCCTGAAGAAATTAAAAATGATAAAAAGGTTATCGAGGCTTATCTTGGATAATATGATGCTTGCGATAAAAAATATTGCTGTAAATTATAACGGAATAGCAGCCTTGAAGGGTGTTTCTATGAATATTGCCAAGGGCAAATTGGTAACTATAATCGGTGCAAATGGCGCAGGGAAAAGCACTCTTATTAAAGCTGTATCAGGCATTGTTAATTATGAAGGCACTATAGCATTTAACGGAATAATAAGAAAAAAAAGCAGTCCGAGAGAGATTGTGAAATCGGGAATAGTATGCTCTCCGGAAGGGAGACAGCTTTTTACCACAATGAGCGTTATGGATAATATAATGCTCGGAGCATATTTAAGACAAAAGGAAAAGGAAGAGATTAGAAAAGATTACGAATGGGTGTGCTCGCTTTTTCCTGTCATACGCGATCGGTCAAGCCAGATTGCAGGCACATTATCAGGCGGCGAACAGCAGATGGTTGCTATAGCACGAGCACTTATGGCAAAACCCAAACTTTTGCTTTTAGATGAGCCATCTCTCGGTCTTGCACCGCTTTTCATTAAAAGTTTATTTGAAACTATCAAAATACTGAAATCCAACGGTATCACAATTCTTTTAGTTGAGCAAAACGCAAGAAAGGCATTGGCTGTTGCGGATTACGCTTACCTTTTAACAACCGGTAATGTTGCTTATGAAGGAAATCCATCGGATATCGCGGAAGACAAAAAGATAAAACAGGCTTATTTGGGATAATGAGACCGCTATGAGACCACTGCATAATAAGCGCATCCACAGAAGCGGGAGAGCCTGCGAGATTTAATAATTATTTGCTGACAAATCTATTATCGGAAATGAAAAATCTCATTTTCCGTTTTAAATCTTTCGTAACTCCTATTCTGAAGCTCCTTTTGACTATAAATGGAGCGCTTTCCCCTTTTATGATATAAAGTTCTTGAATAATGGTAATATCTTGCCCATGATATCTTTTATCTATTTCAAGAAACTCAGTTAATAGTCCGGGCCCTGATAATCTTGCATTAAAATTCAAAGGTTCCAACGCTCTTATTAAGACGGCATTGGGCTCGCCTTCTTTCCATGTAATTATGTTAAACATTTTATATTTGTGGACATTGTATATCATGATTGTGCCGGGTGAAGCCCACATCATTTCACTTATTTTATTTTTCCCTTTATTGGCTCTTGATGCAGGATCTTCCGCTCCAAAATAAGCTTCCGTTTCAACAATTTTTGCTTCCAGCTGTTTTATGCCTTTTTGCTTTATTAAAATCGTTCCAAGCAGATCCTCGGCAACTGCATCAGCTTGTCTTGAAAAAAAACTTTTATGTAACCTAATTTCCATAATTAAAGGGCACCTCGAAAAACCCTATATGTTCTCAGCATTATAGCAGGTATGCTAATGCAAGGCAAAACTATGCAGGAGCTACTAGTAGCTTCAAGTAGTTTTAACGAAACAGTAG
>VAPE01014868.1_pt1 | contig 31319 bp, 26 predicted proteins | sample 3393911 | NCBI WGS metagenome assembly VAPE01 (sample SAMN08290436, study PRJNA428436) | hydrothermal vent metagenome | isolation source: Deep-sea hydrothermal vent chimney | place: Atlantic Ocean: South-mid Altantic Ridge
AAAAAATATGCAGGCTATATTGTTATATCCGACAGCCTGAAAGCCGATGCCGTTGATGCTGTTAAGCGGCTAATCAAAATGGGAATAAATACGGTTATGCTTACCGGCGACAACAAATATGCAGCGGGCACTTATGCAGCGGAACTCGGTATCAAAGAATATTATGCCGAACTGCTTCCTGAAAACAAAGTGGAACATGTTGAAAGGTTGCTGGGCAAAAACGGAAAAGTGGCTTTTGTGGGGGATGGTATCAACGATGCCCCCGTGCTGGCTCGTGCTGATGTGGGAATCGCTATGGGTGCACTCGGCTCCGATGCGGCCATCGAAACCGCCGATGTTGTTTTAATGACGGATTCTCCTTCAAAAGTCGCCGAAGCCATAAATGTGGCAAAACGGACCAGAAAAATCGTCTGGCAGAATATCACTTTTGCTTTGGGGATTAAATTGGTTTTTATCGTCCTCGGCATCTTTGGGGTCGCCAATATGTGGGAAGCGGTGTTTGGCGACATGGGTGTCGCTTTATTAGCTATTTTGAACGCTACAAGGGTTTTAAAAGGGAAGTAATTTCCTCCCCCGCTAAAGAGCTTTTCAAATACGGGAGATTTTTTGAAGTCCCCATTACTATTTTTCAGATATTCTTATTTTTGGAGAATGAGAAAAGAAATGAGGACTAAGTTAGCGGATATTTTAGATCGGGTAAAAGACCCTGAAAACGGAACATCGATCGCCCAATTGAATCTGGTTGCCGGAATTAAATACAATAATTTAGCGAAGGAATTTGAGGTATATATGTACTCTGTTAAGCCAGCAAAAGCCTGCTGCATTCTCTTTCAGTTAAATGCTTATGCACAAATTGAAGAATTGCTAAAAAAGGAAATTGAAATAGAATTTCCAAACAACATCGTTGTTTTTAAAAATCCTTAAAAAAATTGTTTAATTTTCACAGCTCAAATTAATTCAAAAATAGAAAAATGAAAAATCTATTTTTCCTCATTTATGTTGTGCTGTTTTTTCTTATTCCCGCAACAGAAATATCTGCCCAATCAACGGGTTATAATCCACATAAGGCTTTCGACCCTTTTTTTGACAGCCAGCCAGGAACAGCATATCGTAGTGCTGACGGTCAGCCTGGTCCCGATTATTGGACTAATCGTGCCAATTATCGTATCTCTGCCACTCTCGACACGGTACAAAAGTCCATTACTGCCAGTGAAATCATCACCTATGTAAACAACAGTCCTGACAAACTCTCTTTCCTGTGGTTACAACTCGGCCAAAATCGATTTGCAAAAAATTCGCGGGGAGCGGCAGTTGCTTCGCAAACTTTTAATCCTAAGCGGTTTATCGGCGGCTTCAACATTCGATCTGTAGAGATTGCTTTTGAAGGGAAATATACAAAAGCAGACTTTATCATCACCGACACCCGAATGCAAATCAGGCTGCCCAGGGCTCTGGAAGCCAAAGGAGGAACGGTAAAAATCAGGATAAACTACAGCTTTAAAATAGCTCCCATAGGAAATGGCAGATCGGGATGGATGCATACCCAAAACGGTACTATATATGATGTTGCCCAATGGTATCCAAGAATGGCCGTTTATGATGACTTGGCTGGCTGGAACCTGCTTCCTTTTCTCGGTGCCGGAGAATTTTATCTGGATTATGGTAATTATGATATCTCCGTTAACGTTCCATGGGATCAAATAGTAGCCTCTTCGGGAACCCTTGAAAACCCGGAGAAAGTCCTTACTGCAACCACCATCAGCCGGCTTAAAAAAGCAGCAAAGAGCAACAAGACAGTCGTCATACGATCGTTGAAAGACATCCATAACCCTCATTCTCGTCCGGTTCATTCAGGAAGGCTGATTTGGCATTTTAAGATGAAAAACAGTCGCGATTTCTCCTGGGCAAGCTCAAAAGTTTTCCTTTGGGACGCAGCAAAAGCCAACCTGCCCGATAACAAAACAACATTGGTTATGGCATTGTATCCTGTGGAAAGTTCAGGTAAGAATGCCTGGAACAGAGCCACCGAATATTTAAAACAGAGTATTGAGATTTTCTCCAAACAATGGTTTCCTTATCCCTATCCCTCAGCTACTACCGTGGGCGGACCTGTGGGCGGCATGGAATATCCGGGCATTGTGTTTTGCTGGTGGGGTGCCAAAAACAACTCCCTTTGGATGGTTACCAACCATGAAATAGGCCACACCTGGTTTCCTATGATTGTAGGCTCCAACGAACGAAAGAATGCGTGGATGGATGAGGGGTTCAATACTTTTATAGACATTTACGCCACACAAGCTTTCAACCACGGGGAGTTTGCCCCCAAAAGCGACCACGAATACAATCCGCAGGGCGGCAGTCCGGCCAGAGATATTGTCCCCCTTATGCTCAACCCGAAAGCTCCGCCCATCATAACTTATGCCGATGCTTTCCCCCGAAAGTTAGAACATCCCGTGAGTTATTATAAAACAGCACTGGGACTTGTCATGCTTCGCGAAACCATCCTCGGACACAACCGTTTTGATTATGCTTTTAAGACTTATATCAAACGATGGGCATACAAACACCCCTCTCCACTTGATTTTTTCCGGACCATGAATAATGCCTCAGGCGAAAATTTAAACTGGTTTTGGAAAGGCTGGTTTGTGAAGAAATGGACGCTTGACCAGGCTGTAACATCCGTTAAATATGTTCATAACAATCCCTCCAGGGGAGCACTCATCACGCTTGAAAATAAAAATCAGCTGGTGATGCCTGTTACCCTCAAAATAACACAAACGAATGGCCGTACTAAAATTGTGAACCTCCCTGTGGAAATTTGGGAAAAAAGTGGAAAATATACCTTCCGGTTTAACTCAACAAGCCGGCTGAAAAAGGTGATTGTTGACCCGGACAAAATGCTTCCAGACGTTGACGACAGCAATAACGTCTGGCCTGCGGGGAAACCATAAGCATCAGCCATAAATTTCTCTACTTTTGCTTTTTTACAGAAAGTACGCTATGAAAAAATTCAAGGAGTTTGCTGTTTACTGCGAAAACACTAAAAAAGAGAAAAAATATACTTTCGGGACAACATTGGCTGATATCATTGAGGATCAGAAAATTGACATTGGGGAGGACATCCTTGGTGCCATGGTGAATAACACGCTCAAGGAGCTGGATTACATATTATACAAACCCAAAACCGTACGTTTCATCGGTTATACGCATCCGGATGGCCAGCGCATGTTTATGCGCTCCTTGTCCATGGTGCTGTTTAAGGCGGTCGTTGATTTGTATCCCGATTTTAAATTAAAAATTGAGCACACAGTTTCCAAAGGTCTCTATTGTGAGTTAGAAAAACTCATCAACGAGGATACACATGATGAGGTCATCGAGAAGCTGAGGAACCGTATGCAGGAGATTATAAAACAGGATTTGCCATTCGAAAGGGAAGAAATTCGTACGGAAGTGGCTTTGCGGATTTTTGAGGAGTTCGGTTTGGAGGATAAATGTACGCTTATGCGCACCCGGCGGCAGTTTTACAGCTCCGTTTATAAGCTGGACGATGTGGTGAACTATTTCTATGGCTATCTGGTTCCTTCCACCGGCTACCTGAAGCATTTCGAGCTGGTGAACTATTACAAAGGTATGTTGCTGGTTTTGCCCAGGAAAGAAAACCCTGATGAGCTGGAAGATATTGTGATTCAGAACAAACTATTCGATATTTTTCAGGAGTTTAATGAGTGGGTCGAAATTATCGGGGTCCCCAATGTGGGGCGGCTGAATGAAATAACACAGTCAGGAAAAATTGGGGATATCATTAAAATTTCGGAGGCGCTTCAGGAAAAAAAGCTGGCCAGTATTGCCGATATGATTTATAACAGGAAAAAAGTTAAGGTTGTTTTTATTTCCGGCCCTTCGTCATCCGGAAAAACAACCTTTGCCAAACGTCTGGCTATTCAATTGAGTGTTATTGGTTTTAAGCCGGTTGTTATCTCCATGGATAATTATTTTGTAGATCGCGAGCTTACCCCGCGCGATGAAAACGGGAATTATGATTTTGAAAATCCGCACGCGTTAGACATCAAACTTTTCAACGAAAACATGTTGGATTTGATGGCCGGGAAAGAGATTAAGTTACCTAAATTCTCTTTTTCAAAAGGAAAACGCTTTTATGATGATACAACCCTTAGCATGCAGGAAAACAGTATGATTGTCGTAGAAGGTATTCATGGATTGAACCCGGAAATATCAGCTTTGATACCGGGAGACAGAAAATTTAAGGTCTATGTTTCGGCACTAACACCACTGAGCATTGATTCCAACAACCGTATTCCCACCACCGACAACCGGCTTATCCGGCGTATGGTACGCGACAGCCGTTACCGTGGTTATTCGGCACTCGAAACATTACACCGCTGGCCCAGTGTGCGTAGGGGTGAGGAGAAGCACATTTTCCCTTATCAGGAGGAAGCAGATGTAATGTTTAATACGGCTTTATTATTTGAACTGGGCGTGTTGAAACGCCTGGCAGAGCCTTTGCTACGCGAAGTCCCGCCCAATACACCGGAATATTCCGAAGCAAAACGGCTGTTGAAATTCCTTTCTTATCTGGTATGTATCAACGAAAAAGAGATTCCACCCACTTCTATTTTACGTGAGTTTCTGGATGGCAGCAGCTTTGATTATTCGTAGTTGACGAAAAATCCGGTTACGGCGTTCCCATACAAACTCCCAGGCCGCGGGCTTTCTCGACCAGCGGATTGTCATCAGGTACCAGCCTGAGCTTACCACCAACTTTTTTCAGTGGCAGAGCACTGATTTGTTCTCCTTTTTTCATTACCATATTACCATACTCTTCGCGGGCAATCAGGTCAACAGCATAAGCACCGAAGCTGGAAGCCAAAAGCCTGTCTGTGGGCGTGGGACTGCCACCGCGCTGTATGTATCCCAAAATGGTTTTACGCGTTTCAATGCCGACACCTTCTTCAATTTTTTCGGCTATGTAAGTGGCAGCACTCATCCCTTTTGGCTTTTTAATACCTTCGGCAACGACCACAATAGAGTATGGTTTTCCCGATTTTACCCTCTCTTTCAAATAGCTGTTAATGGTTCGTAAGTCGTAGTCAAGTTCGGGAATGAGTATCACATCGCCGCCACCCGCCATTCCTGCATACAGGGCAAGCCAACCGGCATGATGTCCCATCACCTCAATCACCATGATGCGCTTATGGGAGTTGGCAGTAGAATGTAGCCTGTCGATGGATTCTGTGGCGATGTAAAGCGCCGAGTCAAAACCAAAAGTCTGGTCAGTGCCCCACACATCATTGTCGATGGTTTTGGGAATACCGATGACGTTAAGTCCTTCGGCAGCCAGCAAAGAGGCTGTACGCATGGTGCCGTTGCCGCCAATACAGACGACACAGTCAAAACCTGCTTTTTGATAGTTTTCTTTGATGAGCTGCGGTTTTTCATTAGCGAGATGATGATTTTTCTTAAAGGGTTTCTCCCGCGAAGTTCCGAGGATGGTTCCCCCCAGCGTCAGGATTCCCGAAAGAGATGCTTCATCCAGTGGCATGTAGTCGTTGAGCAACAGCCCCAGAAAACCGGAAGATATTCCCACGACTTCCATCCCATATTTTAAAATAGCTGTTTTCCCCACGCCGCGAAGTGCAGCGTTGAGACCCGGACAATCACCGCCAGCCGTCAGAATACCTATTTTCTTTGGTCTTCCCATGTTCGTAATCGTTTAATTGTAAATAGTATTACAAATTTATTATTTTTGATGCTTCATCATCCATTGAAGATGAATAGTTTTTAACAGATTTTTATGGGAAAGAAAAAGAAAAAGCTTGCCTTTCACTGGCAAATCTTACTGGGAATGGTATTAGGAGTTGTCTTTGGACTACTGGCAATACACTGGCACTGGCTTCAGTTTACCGACTTTTATATTAAGCCCTGGGGTACCATTTTTATCAACCTGCTGAAACTGATAGCTGTACCGTTGATTATTGTTTCTCTGATCAGCGGGGTTAGTAACCTTACCGACATTTCGAAGTTGTCACGTATCGGACTGAAGACCCTTGGTTTTTACATTCTTACCACGGTTATTGCCATCATGGTAGGGTTGATTATCGTCAATATTACCAACCCCGGAAAAGTGTTTCCGGAAGAAAAAGCAGCCGAGTTCAAACAAAAGTTTTCCGAAAATGTGGCGGCAAAAGAGACGCAGGCTGTAGCACTAAAAGACACCTCGCCTTTACAGCCCATTGTGGATATCGTTCCTTCCAATATTTTCAGTTCGCTTACCGACAACACAAAGATGCTTCAGGTGATCTTTTTTTCCATCCTTTTTGGTGTTGCTATGATTTTTCTTCCGGAAGAAAAGGCAAAACCGGTTAAAGTCCTTATTAACAGCCTCAACGATGTGGTACTTATGATTATAGACATCATCATGAAAGCAGCACCTTATGGTGTGTTTGCCCTTATTGCCGCACTGATGGTGGATGTGGCCGGTAGTCATCCGAAAGATACGCTCTCTCTTTTTGCTGCGTTAGGGCTGTATGCATTTACGGTAATCCTTGGCTTACTGATACTTATTTTTATTATTTATCCTATTTTTTTAAAGCTCTTTACCAAAGTAAAATACACCAAATTTATGAAAGCCATTTACCCGGTACAGCTTTTGGCTTTTTCAACAAGTTCCAGTGCAGCCACGTTGCCTTTTACCATGGAAACAGCTGAAGAGAAACTGGGTATTTCAAACGAAACAGCCAGTTTTGTGCTTCCCTTGGGAGCTACCATAAATATGGATGGTACCAGCTTGTATCAGGCTGTTGCGGCCATTTTTTTGGCACAGGTTTACGGTATGCATCTTGGCCTGGCACAGCAGCTGACGATTATTGTTACGGCAACGTTGGCTTCCATAGGCTCCGCTGCCGTTCCCGGAGCCGGCATTGTAATGCTGGTGATTGTTCTGACGGCTGTGGGCATTCCCACCGAGGGTATTGCCCTGATTTTTGCCGTTGACCGTCCCCTCGACATGCTGCGAACGGCGGTAAACGTTACCGGCGACACCACCATTGCCAGTATAATAGCTTCCGGCGAAGGTGAAATAGATTTGGATGTGGCCAATGGGTAAAGTCTGTGTCAGAGTTTACCGTTTGTCACTTTCTTCTTTAACAGCCACGACTATATCCCGTTTAGATTGATAATCATTTCAGTATCAAAATATTTGGGCTTTTTACCATCGCTATTTTCTTTCGAATATCTACGGGATATTTAGCAAAACGGGTAACTTCTGCCAGCCTGTTTTCTGCTTCGGAAAATGCAATCGTTTCCGTGAGCGTTGGCACAAGAGAGGCAACCCTTTGTGCATGTCCTATCTTGTTGATTCATCTTATGTTACTTCCAATTACCAGCATGATAAATTCAAAATAAGAATTATTTATTTTGCGTGAGATTAATGATTTATTTTGCAGAAAATAAAACTATGGGACGGAAAGTAAAGATTGTCGTAACGTTGGGGCCTGTGACCAATAACAGGGAAAGTGTTTATCAACTGATAAAAGCCGGCGTGAATGTTTTTAGACTAAACTTCTCTTATGGCACACACGAAAGTCATCACGAAAGTTTTAAACTTATAAGAGAATGTGCTGCCGAGATGGGAAAAGAAGTTGCCATAATGCAGGATATCTGTGGTCCGAAAATTCGTATCAAAGGGATGAAAGACATCCGGGAGGTGAACAAAGGCGACAAACTAATCATGTCAAAAAAAGCAACTGGTGAAGCTTTTTCTATCACTTATCCTCACATTATCGACCAGCTGGAAGAGGGCGATGAAGTCTATTTTGCCGATGGAATCGTCAAATCGAAAGTGGAAAAGAAATCGGACGATACGCTGGTGCTTCGTGCCATCACCAGTGGCCAGCTGCGGGAAGGGAAAGGGGTCAACATTCCCAAATCGGGGATAAAAATGTCGGCGCTAACCGAAAAAGACAAAGCCGATTTGAAATTTGCCGCTGAAATTGGTATTGACATAGTGGCTGTCTCTTTTGTGGAAACCGCAGCAGATATTCTCGAAGCCCGGAAAATACTTTCCGGCAACGGCTCGGATGCCTGGGTTATTGCCAAGATTGAACGAAAATCGGCCATGAAAAATTTAGATGAGATCCTGGCTGTGGCAGATGGTATCATGGTGGCACGTGGCGACCTCGGTGTGGAAGCAGGCATTTTTTCTGTTCCCGGCCTGCAAAAAGAGATGATAAAAAAAGCCAACGAACAGGCACTGCCAGTCATTACGGCCACCCAGATGCTGACCTCCATGCTGCATTCTGCCTCCCCTACACGGGCCGAAATCTCCGATATCGCCAATGCCGTTTATGATGGCACGGATGCGGTCATGCTTTCCGACGAAACTGCTGTGGGGTCTTTTCCCGTGGAAGCTGTGGAGGTGATGGTGAAAACGTTGCTGGACACACAAATCCATTTACCAAAAATCAAAAATATACGGCCTGGCAAAACCGAAGGCTTTGCTCATGCAGCCGCGGAAATTGCCGGAGCTGTATCCTGTAAAGCGATTGTCTCTTTTAGCACGTCAGGCTATACTGTACGGCAGATTGCCAAATTCAGACCGCGAAAACCATTGTACGCCGTTACTTTTGACCAAAAAGTCAGTCACCGCATGGCACTTGTCTGGGGTGTGGAAAAGATTTTTACCATCCAACGCGATATTAGCGAAAGCCATATCTTTTATCAGTTTTTGCAAAAAGCAGGTAAAGATGAGCAGTATATTGTTACTATGGGCTCCCATTCGGGTGTGAAAGGAAGTACCAATATGGTACGACTGCTTGACGATGCTGCGAGAGAAAAGATTTTTAAAAGGTTCGGAAAGTAAATCAAAAAATAATTTTCAAACTTCCGGGATAGACATACCTTTTTTTAGCATTGTCTTTTGAAACTTCAAGCTTGAAGCGGACGGAAATAAAGCAGGGGGACAACCGTATGAAACCCATGGCTTTTCATACCTTTGCAGTGTGATTGAGGCTTTTCTGAAACATATTGAAAAAACCAACCTTTGCCGGCCGGGAGAAAAAGTTCTGGTGGCGGTGAGTGGTGGTGTGGACTCTGTGGTGATGCTCCATCTGTTGCACAAGTTCGGTTTGAACCTCGCGGCAGCACATTGTAATTTTCAACTCAGAGGCAGGGAATCCGATGGCGACGAAAATTTTGTCAGAAAACTGGCTGCACAATACGGGATTCCAGTTTTTGTAAAGCGTTGCGATACACGGAAATTTGCTGAGAAAGAAAAAATCAGTATCGAAATGGCTGCCCGTCAGTTACGCTACAACTGGTTTGCCGAGCTCATAGGAAAACATAAATTTCAGAAACTGGCCGTTGGTCACAACAAAAATGATGATGCAGAGACTTTTTTTATTAAACTTCTTCGCGGCTCGGGACTAAGTGGTCTGAAAGGCATTCTGGCAAAACGGGAAAATATCATCCGTCCACTGCTGTTTGCTTCCCGCAGAGAAATACTGTTTTACGCCAAAGAACATCATCTCTCCTTTCGTGAGGATTCTTCCAATGCTTCGGACGATTATCTCCGCAACCGAATCCGCCATCACCTGCTCCCTTTTTACGAAAAAGAATTTCCGGGCGGAACGAAGGCGCTGACCGAAAGCCTGGAAAAGCTGAAAACAACGGAAACCATTTTCCGCCAGTTGCTTGAGGAAAAGAAAAACCAACATCTCTTCCATACGGATAACGAAATAAGTATTGATAAATCAGCCCTTCGCCATTTGGCACCCAAAGAGGCCTGGCTTTTTTTCCTTTTGGAAGATTTCGGTTTTAACCGTAGCACCATCGACGACCTTTGTCATACTCTTGATGCATCTCAAACAGGCCAGTTGTTTTATTCGGAAAATTACACACTTCTCAACGACAGTAACAAACTGGTTATCAAAAAGAAAAGAACGGGTTCGGAAAAAGAATTTACCATAAACGATTGGGGAAAACCGGTATCTGAGCCGCTGCAATTAACGTTTGAAATTCTTCCGAATCATCCGGGCTTTACTTTTTCTACAGATAAAGCCGTCGCCTACTTTGATGCGGATAAGCTCTCGCTTCCCCTGAAGCTTCGACGCTGGCACCGGGGAGATCGTTTTGTGCCGTTTGGTATGAGCGGAAGCAAACTGCTGAGTGATTTCTTTAGAGATGAAAATATCAACCGGTTTGAACGGGAAAACATCTGGCTGTTACTTTCGGCCAAAGAGATTATCTGGATAACAGGACATCGCTCCTCCAACCGCTTCCTGGTAACCGGCAAAACAAAAAACATTTTGAAGATTACAGGGTACTTCTAATAATTCCGGAGTAATTCCGTTTCCTGAATCCGCCCCAATATGTTAAAATATGTTTAAACATGAGCTATTTTGAATATGAAACAAATATTACTCTATTTTTGCTATCCCATTTACATTGAATAATTTCAATTGGTCAATATGAAACGTATCTTTTTTCTTATTACCGGCTTGTTTTTGCTGGTGACTTCCGTGTCAGCGCAGGTTCTGCAACCGGTTACATGGTCATACTCCTCCAAGAAAATTTCCGCTACCGAATACGAGTTAATTTTCAAAGCTACCATTGACAGTCCCTGGCATTTATACTCACAGGATATCCCACAGGCTCCTCCGGCTACAACTTTTGATTTTGTAAAAGATAGCAGCTATACCCTTGTGGGAAAAGTGAAAGAGGTGGGCAATGTCATTCAGGAATACGATAAGAATTTCAATATGGTATTGAAATATTATTCCGACAGCGTCAGCTTTGTTCAAAAGATTATGTTAAACGCTCCCGGTGCTACTGTGGCGGGAGAGGTAAATTATATGAGCTGCGATGAAACCCAGTGTTTGGCTCCACAAGATTTGGATTTCACATTTGATTTGGGTAAAGTGATTCAACCTGCTCAGGCCGCCACTATCGCCCCGGAAAAAACCATTAGCGGCAAGGATAAAATCAATATTGGCGGGAGAAAAAAAGGTCTCTGGGGCTTTTTTATTCTGGCTTTTCTCGGTGGACTTCTGGGTATCATTACACCTTGCGTCTTCCCTATGATTCCTATGACGGTAAGCTTTTTTATGAAGGAAGGGGAGAAGAAATCCAAGGGTAAGATGCAAGCCCTTTTATATGGTTTCAGCATTATTTTTATCTATACTTTGATTGGTTCGGTATTGGCAGTATCTGCCGGTCCTAACTTTGCTAACTGGCTGAGTACCCATTGGCTGCCAAATATATTATTCTTCCTGATTTTCATGGTCTTTGCCTTCTCCTTTTTTGGAATGTTCGAGATGACATTGCCACATTGGGCAGTCAACAAAATGGATCAGAAAGCCGACAAGGGAGGGTTTCTCGGTCCTGTATTTATGGCTGTGACGCTGGTTTTGGTTTCATTCAGCTGCACGGGACCAATCGTGGGGACTATTTTGGTGGAATCCGCCGGTGGTGCTATCATCAAACCCATTGTGGGGATGTTTGGCTTTTCGCTTGCTTTTGCCATGCCATTCACCCTCTTCGCCTTTTTCCCATCCTGGCTTACCGGCTTGCCCAAATCGGGTGGCTGGCTGAATACGGTGAAAGTGGTGCTGGGCTTTTTGGAGCTGGCCTTGGGAATGAAATTCCTGAGTATTGCCGACCAAACTTATCATTGGCATATCCTTGACCGTGAAGTTTATCTCGCTCTTTGGATTGTCATTTTCTTTCTCCTGGGTCTTTACCTGCTCGGAAAACTCAGATTTGTTTATGACTCGGACTCCCCTTATGTGACGGTTCCCCGTTTGCTGCTCTCCATTATTACCTTTAGCTTTGTCGTTTATATGATTCCGGGTATGTTTGGCGCTCCTCTGAAAGCCTTGTCGGGATATCTGCCACCACAAACCACAATGGATTTCGATTTGAATCAAATTGTCCGCGAAAATGTGAAGGCTTTTTCCGGGTCAAACGCGACCGAGCCAAAGGAAATTTGCGAAACGCCCAGATATAGCAGTTTTCTGAAATTACCCCTTGGCCTGGAGGGCTATTTTGATTACGACCAGGCGGTGGCTTGTTCTAAAAAACAAAACAAACCTATTTTTATAGATTTTACCGGACATGGTTGTGTAAACTGTCGTGAAATGGAAGCGGATGTCTGGTCAGATCCCCGTGTGCTCAAACGTTTACGTAACGATTACATCATCCTGGCGCTTTATGTGGACGACAAATACAAACTCCCTAAAGACGAATGGGTAAGATCCTCGTACGATGGCAAAATAAAAAAGACTCTCGGCAAGAAAGATGCCGATTTTCAGATTTCCAAATTCGGTGTCAACGCCCAGCCGTTCTATGTGCTTATGGATAACAAAGGCAACGTGCTGGTACAGCCCAAAGCCTACGACCTGAATGTGGACCGCTTTGTGAAATTTCTGGATCATGGATTGAAGAATTATAAAGATGGTAAAAGTCTGTTTAACATTAACGGGAAATAGACGAACAAAAATCTCTTGATTACTTATTTAGCCTGTCCTGCCTCAGTCTGATTTAATCAATACCCTGATTTAAAATCTGAATGAGCAAAGTCCCATAAGGACAATCTGGGAAATTGACTATGAATTGACTCATCGAATTAGCTTGTTTGTTTCATTGTTCCTTTAGATTGGAATTCCCATCCAGGCAGGATGACTTCATACGCAACCAAATCCTTGTGGGGAACTTAAATTTTTATGGGATACCACTTTATATTTATTTTTCATATCTTTGTTGTCAGATTCTTGTTTTTTCATATCAGAAAATAAATTACCAACAATATTTTAAAACAATAGGAGGATCTGTCAGCATTAAAAAGAAGTGTAATTACAAATTTGTCAGCCGGCTGTCAGTTTTGACAGAGGCTTAACACGCTGAAGAAACAGCGAAAACAAACCGGTGAATTCGTACTTCACATAAAAAAGAAGTCCCTATTCCCGAATAGCTTACAAGTTACGAATTTAACCTTAAAAACTAACCATGAAAAATTTATTAAAAATTACTATCGGCTTATTCTTTCTGAGTATTTTATTTATGGGTTGTACTAAAAAGCCTGCTGATAATCAGACAAAGAACTACATAAAATATGAAAACAAAGAATATGACTTGTCCGGTGGACATCTCTTCACCGGCGATTTCGGAACAAAGCAGGGAGATCAATCCGGTACGATTCAGGGATACCCACTAAGCCTTTTACTGATATCCTCAGGATTTACACTCCATGAAACGGGTGGAATTGTCGATTCCATTTCCGGAACCGGGTCAGGAATTGTGTTTGAAACTTTTTCCGGCAGCCGGGACAAACTGGATGAAGGTCAATATGTATTCGATTCGCTCTCCTTCGAAACACCGAAAACATTTCAGTATTCAGATGCTGTTTTTGATTATAATACCACAACTTATGTGGGCACAGAGGCTGAAATGAATGCCGGGACTTTTACGGTAAAAAAGAGTGGAAACGATTATGAGATAACTTTCAGTTGTACAACTTATGGCGGGAAAACCGTTTCGGGCTATTATAAAGGAAGCCTGCAATCACACATAACCCCGGTACAGAGCATAACAGGTAAGCATAAAGCGGTTTCAGGATGGAATTTTATTCCATAACACAGGAAGAATTATCCGCAATATTTTGATAAATTTAAAAAAATCATTACTTATATTTTGATATAAGAAATATTTATTTACATTTGCCGTGTTAATATAAAACAAGAACATGCAGAATTGGTCAAACAGCTTTTTTTACTCCTTTTATTACTTTTATTTTAGAAGTATAAAGGGGCTGTATATGGTTTGACGTCAATAAATAATTAAACAATATCATAAAAAAGTCCCGATGAACATTCGGGACTTTTTTTTTGAAAAAAAATGAAAAAAATGAAAATTGCCATGCAGGGAGTACGGGGAGCTTTTCACGAAATAGCCATTCGTAAATACTTCAAAGGAGAAGACTATGAGACTGTTCCGTGTTCATCTTTCAACGAACTGTTTGACTCGTTGCGGTTTCAGGGGGCCGACTACGGTATGGTGGCCATCGAAAACTCCATTGTGGGAAGTATTCTGCCCAACTATACGCTGTTGCGTGAATCTGGATTACGCATTCTCGGCGAGGTTTATCTACGCATAAAACAACATCTCTTGGCGCTTCCAGGACAAACATTGGATGACATAAAGAAGGTCTATTCACACCCCATGGCTTTGCAGCAATGCCGCGAGTTTCTGACACCCATGCGCCGAAATGGTGTTCAGCTTGTCGATTCGGAAGACACGGCTTTGAGCGCAAAATGGATTAGCGAGGGAAACATGAGAGGGGTGGCTGCCATTGCCAGTAAGCTGGCTGCGAAACTTTACAACCTTGATATCCTGGCCGAAAATATAGAAACTAATAAAATGAATTATACCCGTTTTCTGATTGTATCACATGAGGAGAATTACCAAAGCCGCCTAAACGGACGGCAAATCAATAAAGCATCGTTCTGTTTCATCTTGCCGCATCAACAGGGACGACTTTCGGAAGTGCTTTCCGTATTGTCGTTTTACAAAATAAACCTTACTAAAATACAGTCGTTACCCATTGTGGGCGAGGAGTGGGAGTATCTTTTCTATGTGGATGTAGATTTCTCAGGTTACGAAAAATATCGCCAGTCACTGGATGCCATTAGGCCGCTACTCAGTGAGTTAACCATTTTGGGAGAATATGAAAAAGGAGGAAAAGTTCATGAGAATTAAAACGGCACGCCGGCTGGAGGTGGTCAGCGAATACTATTTTTCGCGTAAGCTCAAAGAAATAGATGCATTGCGTCAGCAGGGAATCGATGTGATTAATCTTGGTATCGGCAGTCCGGATATGGCACCTGCCGAAGAGGTTATAGAAACGATGGTGAGCGAAAGCCGCAAGCCTGAAAATCATGCTTACCAAAGCTATTCAGGCATTCCGGCGCTGCGTGAAGCTTACGCCGGATGGTATCGGAAATTTTTTGGTGTTCGCCTGAATCCCGACAACGAAATTCTTCCTCTGATGGGATCCAAAGAGGGCATTATGCATGTCTCCATGGCTTTTCTCAATCCGGGAGACGAGGTGCTTGTTCCCAATCCGGGCTATCCGGCTTATTCTGCTGTGGCGCGGCTGCTTGGAGCAAAGGTGCGCTATTTCAATTTGAAAGAAGAAAACCGGTGGTATCCCGATTTGGCCGCTTTGGAAAAAACCGATTTGTCCGGCGTGAAAATGATGTGGGTCAATTATCCCAATATGCCCACCGGGACCCGGGCTTCTTCAGAACTCTTTTCGGCGCTTACGGACTTTGGTATTCGTAATAACATTTTGATTGTCAATGACAATCCGTATAGTTTCATTTTGAATGATGAGCAACTGAGTTTGCTGACTATTCCGGGAGCGAAAGAGATTGCGCTGGAGCTGAATTCACTGAGCAAATCGCACAACATGGCAGGGTGGCGGCTGGGCATGCTGGCCGGTCATTCCGAATATATCAGTGCCGTTCTGCAGGTGAAAAGTAACATGGATTCAGGGATGTTTAAACCGTTGCAGCTGGCAGCTGTGAGAGCTTTGCAGCAGCCAAAAAGCTGGTACCACCAGCTGAATGAGACTTACCGGGAAAGAAGAGAAGTTGCTTTTGAAATCCTAAATGCGTTGCAGTGTACTTATGATAAAAGCCAGGTAGGCATGTTTGTGTGGGCAAAAATTCCCGATGAAAGCCGGGGGTCGGAGCAATTTTCGGATAGTATTCTGGAAAAAAATCAGGTGTTTCTGAGTCCTGGATTTATTTTCGGCTCGGGTGGAGCACGTTACGTTCGTCTTTCGCTATGCACCGGAAAAAACCGTTTGCTGGAAGCCGCTTCACGAATAAAAGAGAAACCTATCATTAAAAAGGAGATATTTTCATGATAAACGTTTGTGTTATAGGCATAGGACTTATTGGCGGCTCCATGGCACTGGATTTGAAAAAACGTGAGTTTGCCCAAAAAGTTATCGGCGTGGACATCAACCCGCAGCACGCCAACATTGCCAAACTTAGTAAACTGGTGGATGAGACCATGGATTTGGAAGAGGCTGTTGCCCTATCTGATTTGATTATCATTGCTACCCCCATTGATGTAACCAAAAGGCTGTTGCCGAATATATTGACACTTTGTGAGGGGACAGATAAAGTGGTCACAGATGTGGGCTCCACCAAAGCAGGTATCCTACAGAAAGTTCAAAGTCATCCCAACCGGGCGCAGTATGTGGCTTCGCACCCCATGGCCGGAACGGAATTTTCGGGACCGCTGGCGGCCATTAGCATGTTGTTCGACTACAAAACGGCCATTATTTGTGACGAAGAGCACAGTGCGCCGCAAGCACTTGCGCTGATAAAACAAATGTACAAAACGCTGCACATGAAAGTTATCTTCATGCAAGCGCATGAGCATGATGTGAGCGCAGCTTACGTGTCGCATATTTCACATATTTCCGCTTTTGCCTTGTCGCTGGCTGTGCTGGAAAAAGAGAAAGATGAAAAACGCATCCTCGACCTCGCCAGCGGGGGGTTCGCTTCCACAGTACGGCTGGCAAAAAGTTCGGCGGAAATGTGGGTGCCGGTCTTTGACCAGAATTCCGATTTTGTGCTGGAAGTGCTGGATACTTACATCGAAAAATTACAACGTTTCCGGGAAGCTATTGATAAAAAAGACCATCAGCAACTGACCGCCCTGATTCACGAATCCAATAAAATTCAAAAGATACTTTAAAAACTTTAATATCATGTCAAATAATTTGCAAATCAAACCTTTATCAGAATGGGAAGAGTACAACCAAAGACCTTTTGTGGTTGCCGGACCGTGTAGTGCTGAATCTGAAAAACAGGTAATAGAAACAGCCATCGGCCTTAAGGAGACCGGTAAAGTGGACATGCTGCGTGCCGGAATCTGGAAACCACGAACACGTCCCAACAGTTTTGAGGGTGTCGGGTCGAAAGGCTTGCCCTGGCTGAAAAAAGCCAAAAAAGAGACCGGCCTGCCGTTGACTATCGAAGTTGCCAATGCTACACACGTTTACGAAGCGCTGAAATTCGGTGTTGACGTTTTGTGGCTTGGGGCACGAACCACTGCAAATCCTTTTGCCGTGCAGGAGATTGCCAATGCGATAGAAGGCGCCGATGTGGGCGTGCTGATAAAAAATCCGGTGAACCCCGACCTGGAACTTTGGATAGGTGCCATCGAACGGATTTACCAGGCAGGCATCAGGAAAATCGGACTAATCCATCGCGGATTTTCAACTTATGAGAAGATAACCTATCGCAACCTGCCCCAATGGCAGATCCCCATTGAGATGAAAAGCCGCCTGCCGGAAATTCCCATGCTGAACGACCCCAGCCATATCGGTGGTGATGCCGCTTTGCTTTTGGATATCTCCCAAAAAGCCATGGATTTGAATTTTGAAGGTCTGATGATTGAATCGCATATTAACCCCGGAGTAGCGCTAAGCGATGCCAAACAGCAAATTACTCCGGCAGAGCTGGGTGTTTTGCTGGGTAAATTAATTTTGCGCAGTCCACAGCCTCACGATGAACAGCAACTGAATGTACTGGAGGAACTACGGGGTAAAATAGACTGGCTCGACGACCAGTTTCTGGAACTCATCGAACAGCGTATGCAGGTGGTGGAAACCATCGGTGAGTATAAGAAACGAAACAATATCAGCATCTTACAGAACAAACGATGGGAAGATATTATCTATAAAAGTATTGAGAAAGGGGCTAAAAGAGGACTGAGCCGCGATTTTATCAACCGGGCTTTCAAAGCTATCCATCAGGAATCTATCAACCACCAAATGGAGATTTTGAACGGAAAACCAAAGAAAAAATAAATGGTTCTATGTCGAATCCGGTGGGTAGTTTTAAAAAACAAATCACAAAAAAACAAATTTCAAATAAGCACCAAATAATAAATTCATATAAATCAAAACCTTGTATTTTTGCCCTATGAGCAAAAAAGCAAGGCAGAAATATTATGTGGTATGGCGAGGGTTTCGTCCGGGCATTTATAGTAGCTGGGAGGCCTGTAAAGAACAAATTACCGGTTACGAAAGAGCACAGTTTAAATCGTTTTCTTCTTCCGAAGAGGCCAACCGGGCTTATGAGAAACCTTACGAAGAAATCAGAGAGATGAAGGGGAAGAAAAACCTGCAGGAACTGACCACTGACCGTAAACCCATCTTGTCCAGCCTTTCCGTGGACGCTGCCTGCAAGGGGAATCCGGGGATACTGGAATACCGCGGCGTATTTACCGATACCGGAACGGAAGTCTTCCGCCGTGGGCCGTACGACCTGGGAACAGTGAATATTGGTGAGTTTCTCGCTATTGTGCTGGGACTGGCCTGGCTGAAGAAAAACAAACTGCAAATGCCCATTTATTCCGACTCGCGGACAGCCATCGCCTGGGTCAGGAAAAAACAAGTCAACACCAAACTAAAATGGAGTAAAAAAAATGAGGAGCTGCTTCGTGCCGTCCACAGTGCCCAAAAATGGCTCAAAGAAAATGACTACAGCAACATTCCCATCTTGAAGTGGGAAACCCGTATCTGGGGAGAGATTCCCGCGGATTACGGGAGAAAATAAGCGTATGGCGAAGAGAAGTTGCGAAGTTGTGAAGTTCTGCTTCCGTCAAAGCTTTGGCGGATAAATGTGAAGTTGAGCCAATAACGGATACTTGATGATTGTTTTGACCACCAAATAGCCTTTGTTTGCGTATTATTCCCTAAAAACCGTTTACCATAAACCCGCCATCCACGGCAAGGCATTGCCCCGTGACATACGAAGCGGCAGGCATACAAAGGAAAGCCACAGCAGTGGCCACTTCTTCCGGCTCGGCGACACGTTTCATGGGCGTACGTTCCAGCACATCGTGCAGATACTTTTCATCCTGAAGCAACGTTTCTACCAGCGGTGTTTTCGTGTACCATGGAGCCACTGCGTTCACACGAATATGCTCCGGCGCCCACTCCACAGCAAGATTTTTGGTGAGCTGGGTAAGTGCTGCTTTACTCATCCCGTAAGGTGCTCCGCTCCGCAAATGCGTTAGCCCGGCTACCGAAAGCACATTCACCACGGCTGCTTCTTTCGAAACCTTTAGCAGCGGATAAAAAAGCTGCATCAGGGCAAAATTAGAATGCATGTTGGTACTGAGGATATGATGGTATTCATCCTCGTGGTAATCCACCATCTTTTTCCGGATGTTGGTACCCACATTGTTTACCAGAATATCCAAACCACGCCCTTCTTCCATGACTCTTTTCAGCATGCGTTGTCTCTCTTCCGGAATGGTTACATCTGCCTTGATACCAAAAGCTTCAAAGCCTGCATTCTGCATCCTATTTACTTGTGTAGCAACCTCTTCCTGACGGCGTGCTACAATAAAAATCGCAGCACCCAGCGTTGCCAGTTCTTCCGCCACCGCCTGTCCGATACCTTTCGTACTCCCCGTTACCAATGCGGTTTTTCCATTTAAATTCCACTTGTTTAGCCTGTGCATCTTTTTAACTTTTAACTTTTCTCTTTTAACTTTTTCCTTCCAACCGGTTGTTCATCAGGGGAATACTAACAAAATAAAACAAAATTGTAATCAGTCCGGGACCGAGAAAAAGCCGCCACAGAATAGGGAAGAAAGCGATGGCAGAAAGGTAAATTCCCCACCAGAACAGCATTTCTCCCACGTAGTTAGGATGACGCATTATCCCCCAAAGTCCGGTACGTAAAAGTACATTTTTCTTTTTGTTGGCATCTCTGAACTTCAACAGCTGAAAATCGGCTACCGATTCCATGCCAATGGCAATAATCAGCACCAAAACAGCCGGGACAAAAAGCCATATTCGAGGTTCTTGTTGATGACTGAAAATAAAATAGAGCGGTAGCAAGCCGATAAACATCAGCACCGTTGGCAACAGATGAATACCCACAAGGCTAACCGGCCAGTACCAATTTCTGGTTTTGTGGCGGATAGCCACATAACGCCAGTCTTCGTCCTGAAAACCTTTCCACCGCAACGCCCAGTTGAGTGTCAGCCGTAACCCCCAAATGAGTATGATGGCAAAAATAAGCCATTGATAAACGGAAACATTGCCTATAAAAATATCCGGTAGCATCCAGTAAAATGTGGTCATAATGGGCGCCACACTCCAATAGGGGTCGTATAGACTGGAATTGTCCATGAACTTACTGAAAAAATAGATGATGACGGTGGCAATGAGGTTGGCATAAGCCATTTGCCATAACGGCGATGGGATTTTTAACTCCAGCACACCCCAAAAAGCTACCATAAACGCCAGCGCATAAATCAAGACAACAATCAGCAGACTCAGCGGTTTATTGATTTTTTTCCGTTTCATATTTACCTTAATTTTGAGGCGGTTAAATTAATCAAATTATGCTCATTATCGGTGATGCCCGCCTGCCTTTAGAAGCCATCAAAAATCTCTCTTCTTTTGGGACATTTGTTCCTTTTGCCACCCGCGGCATCACATACGAAGCTGTCTCCGGTCATCCCGATCTGTTTTTCTGCCAGCAGCAGCAACAGGTTGTCGTTGCACCCAATGTGCCGGAACGGTATCTGAAAATACTGCAAAACAACGGCCTCTCATTTGTAAAAGGGAAACTTCCTGTGGGGAAATTATATCCCCAAACTTCCCGTTACAATGCTGTTGTTACCGACAATTTCCTTATTCATAATGCGAAACACACTGATCCATCGCTAAAAGAGACTTTTATAAAAAAAGAATTTATTCATGTAAATCAGGGATACACCCGCTGTAACATGCTGGTGCTGAACAATGACCTGTTTATTACTTCGGATAATGGAATTTTCAATCAACTGCAAAAGCGACATCTGGATGTCCATTACTTTTCAACCGGTGATATTTTACTTCCCGGATTTGAACACGGTTTTCTCGGAGGGTGTCTCGGCGTTTTTGAAAATCATATTTTCGTCACCGGCAGCTTCTCCCGTTTCCCGGAAGGGGAGAAATTAAGCACACTGCTCGAAAGCCGGCATTACGAAATCGTTGAGTTGTACGATGGGCCTTTATTTGATGGGGGTAGCCTGTTCTTTTTTATAACCTGATTTTTTATTACTTTTGTGGACAAATCAAAATACGATGTTGTTGCTGACAAATATACATCCCAAGACCATCTTTCTGAACATCAAAGAAAGAGACCGGTTCTGCTAATCGGAGTACCCACTTTCAGATTAATTTTCATATTTTTCAATATTAAAGTTTAGTAAAATGGAATTACCTTTTGCAGAATCCTATAAAATAAAAACCGTTGAACATATCCGCCGGAGTACGCGTGAAGAGCGTATCCAATGGATAAAAGAAGCCCGTTACAATCTTTTTAACCTTCGCAGTAATCATGTTTTTGTGGATCTGCTCACCGATTCGGGAACCGGTGCCATGAGCGACAAACAGTGGGCTGCCATGATGCTCGGCGACGAGAGTTATGCTGGTGCCTCTTCTTATTACAAGCTGAAAGAAGCTATCCGTGATATTACCGGCTTCGAATATTTTCTCCCCGCACATCAAGGCAGGGCGGCTGAAAATGTGCTGTTCTCAACGATGATAAAAGAGGGCGACATTATTCCCGGAAACTCTCATTTCGATACTACCAAAGGCCACATAGAATTTCGGAAAGCCCACGCCATCGACTGTACCATCGATGAGGCTTTCCATACGGAGCTGGATCATCCTTTTAAAGGCAACGTGGATCTCAGCAAACTGGAAGAAGTACTGAAAAAATATCCTAAGGATCGTATTCCACTTATCATGGTTACCATCACCTGTAACTCTTCAGGCGGACAACCTGTTTCCATCGAAAACATGAAAGCGGTGAAAAAGATGGCCGGTCAATATGGGATTCCGGTATTTTTCGATTCTGCCCGTTTTGCCGAAAATGCCTATTTCATCAAAATGCGCGAAGAAGCTTATAAAGACAAATCCATCCGTGAGATTGTCAGTGAAATGTTTGCCCAGGCCGATGGCATGACCATGAGCAGCAAAAAAGACGCTATCGTCAATATGGGTGGCTTTATTGGTTTCCGCAGCCGCAAGCTTTTCGAAAAAGCCTCCATGTTTACCATTATGTTTGAAGGCTTTATCAATTACGGCGGCATGTCCGGGCGTGATATGAATGCGCTGGCACAGGGTCTTTACGAAGGTACTGAATTCGACTATCTCGAAACACGTATTTCACAGGTGGCTCACCTTGGAAAGCAGCTTCGCGATTATGGTATTCCCATCCAATATCCTTACGGAGGACATGCCATTTTTATTGATGCCAAACGATTTTTGCCCAACCTGCCTAAAGAACAGTTTGTGGCGCAGACACTCGGTGTGGAGTTGTACATCGAAGGCGGCGTCAGGGGAGTGGAAATCGGTACTTTGCTTGCCGACCGTGATCCGGATACCCGCGAAAACCGTTACCCGGCACTGGAGTTGCTGCGGCTGGCTATCCCGCGCCGCGTTTACACCAACAACCACATGGACTATGTGGCGGCATCGGTTATCAACGTTTTCGACCGGCGAAAAGAAATTACAAAAGGACTTAGAATTTTGAAAGAAGCACCTATCATGCGCCATTTTACTGTGGAACTGGATCGAATAGGTTAATTAGTGGCTATAAGAAAACGCCAATCTCTTTGTTGGACTTGTGTCGCCAATCAGTCATTTTACCAAAGTAAACTCCTCATTGTCAACACTACGCCCGCCTCGACCTTGACGTTTTTTATACACCACGAGTGAAAACGTCCATCTCTTTACCGATTTAAATCCGGATAAGCTGTTGAGCTTATCTTCAAATCAGTCATCCCGACAATGATGTCGCGGACTCCTGATTCTCAGATTGCACTCGCCTCGACCTTGACGACTTCTGACAACCACCTTACTAAAATTAAGGGGTTTTCTTGCTGACATTAATTATAAAAAGTGTCTTTTGTTACTTTTGCCACCAACATGCAGCAATTAAAACATTATACCATCCCTGTTTTTACTCCGGAAATGGCTTGTCCGTTTCAGTGTGTATTTTGTAACCAGCAGAAAATTTCAGGACATACGCAAAGTCCGGATTTTCAGGAGGTGACAAACACTATCAGAACTTATCTTGCCTCTTTTAAAATCGGAGAGAGGCATGTGGAGGGGGGCTTTTTCGGGGGAACTTTCACCGGTATTCCCACGGATATACAAGAGAATTATCTGAAGGTTGTTCAGCCTTTTCTTGACTCCGGCGAAGTGCAGGGAATCCGTCTTTCTACCCGTCCTGATTACATCACCGGCGAAATACTCGCCCGGCTGAAGAGATACCGGGTGACCACTATCGAGCTTGGAGCACAGTCGCTGGATGATACTCTCCTTCGGGCTTCCCGTCGTGGACATTCTGTACAACAGGTGGAAAAAGCTGCTGCCCTGATTCATGCTGCCGGCTTCGACCTCGGTCTGCAAATGATGATTGGCTTGCCCGGCGACACGTTGGGAAAAGCAATGGCTACAGCACAAAAAATTATTGACCTCGGTGCTTCCAATACCCGCATCTATCCTGCGCTGGTAATTAAAGAAACGGTTTTGCATCGCTGGTACGAGCAGGGGAAATACAAACCTTTGTCGCTGGAAGAAGCGGTGGCCTGGTCGAAACAACTGCTGCTGAAATTTGAAGATGCCGGTGTCCGGGTCATCCGGCTGGGACTGCATCCTTCCGAAGGTTTACTCGATGGTAGCGAGTGGGTTGCCGGCCCGTTTCATCCTTCGTTTCGCGAACTGGTGCTGACAGAAATATGGCACGATCTGATGGTGCCGTTGTTGGGGGAAAATGCTAAGGAACAAGCGGACGCCTGCGCCATGAGGAGAATTGAAATAGAAGTACCATCCAAAGAGATGAATTATGCTGTCGGTTACGGCGGGAAAAACAAAAAGATGCTGCTGGAACATTTCCGGGAGGTGAAGTTTACACCGGATCCTCATCTTTCCGCAAGGAACTTCAAGGTGAACGATAATGTCTGACAACATACCTTTCCACCCTCCAACCCTTCCACCTTTCGACAAAATATTTCCCTACCTTTGTCTCAGAACAAATGCTTCAACATATTTTAAACCTGTTACCATGAACAAACCACAACATATTTTAACGGCAGTATTTCTGTTGCTCTCGTCGTTTGCTTTTTCGCAGAACCTGCATCACGAAATGAAGGCTGTACTGAACATCAGCCACAGCACGATCCATCTTACCGATACGGTTAGTTTCACGGAAACTTTTATCGCCGGCCACGACAGCCTGATTTTTTATCTGAACCCACATCTTACCGTAAAACTTATCTCCGGAAATTTCAGTCTGATAAAAACCGCTAAGCAGGACAAACAGCCGGATGCTTTGCGCTATGCTTTGCTGAAAACGGGAGAAAATACTGAAAAGGTGGTGCTGCAATGCTCCGGGCAAATCAACGATTCGCTTTCCACGGGAGCAGCCGAATATGCACGGGGATTTAGTGAGACAAAGGGCATTATCAGCAAAAAAGGGGTTTATCTCGCCGCTTCTTCTTTCTGGATGCCCACTTTCGACACGCCACTGTTCACTTATAACCTTACCACGCAACTACCGGCAACCTGGCTGGTGGTCTCGCAGGGTGTCCGCACGGAAAATGACACTGCCAACGGCATCCGCACCATTCGATATGAGTGCAAGCATCCACAGGATCAGGTTTATCTCACCGCCAACCGCTGGACAGAATATGATACCAAAGCCGGTGATGTTGTGGTACAGGCTTTTTTGCGCACCCCCGACAAAAAGCTGGCCATGCGTTACCTGAATATGACCGGCGTCTATCTGAACATGTACGTTCATTTGCTGGGACCTTATCCCTACTCAAAATTTGCCCTTGTGGAGAACTTCTGGGAAACCGGTTATGGCATGCCCTCGTTTACGCTGCTTGGTTCGCGGATCATCCGTTTTCCGTTCATATTATATTCTTCCTATCCGCATGAATTGTTGCACAACTGGTGGGGCAACTCGGTGTATGTAGCCATGGAAAAAGGTAACTGGTGCGAAGGACTAACAGCCTATATGGCTGACCATATGCTGAAAGAACAACGGGGTCAGGGTGCAGAATACCGGCGCAACACGCTTCAGAAGTTTACCGATTTTGTGAATCCTGAGAATGATTTTCCTGTGGTGGACTTCCGCGACCGTCACAATGCTGCCGAAGAAGCCATTGGCTATGGCAAATCATTGATGTTCCAGCACATGTTGCGGCAGCAGGTAGGCGATTCGCTTTATATCCGGGCTTACCAGAGGTTTTACAAAGATTGGCGTTTTAAAATTGCTTCCTTCAATGATATTGAAACTACTTTCGAGAAGGTTACCGGTCGCGATTTTAAATCTTTTTTCAAAGAATGGCTTACGCGAAAAGGCGCTCCTCAGCTTACCTTGAGCGAAGTGAAAGTGAGAAAATCCAATAATGATTATCTGCTCTCTTTCAGGCTTTCGCAAATACAAAAGGAGGATGTCTTTCCGGTGGTGGTGCCGGTGGCAGTCTATTTTGAAGATACCGTTATCCTGCGAAAAATTCACATGAGAAATCGTGAGATGTATCCCATGCTTACCTTCCGTCAACAGCCGTTGCGACTGGAAGTTGACCCGCAGTTTGATGTCTTCCGGCGATTAGACAAAGGGGAGGCTCCTCCTTCGCTTAGTCAGCTTTTCGGGAATGTAAAAGGAATATTGATTTTACCGGCAAAGAGCCCATATCTTGCCGAATATAAGAGACTTGCCAAAATATGGAAACAGACACAGGAGGTACAGAAGAAGAGCCTCACGGTTGTTTTTGATAACGAGTTGAAACAGCTTCCCACTACCGGGGCCGTCTGGGTTACCGGATTTAAAAATAAGTTTGCCCACTTATTTAACGTGCAAAAAAATTATGCCCGTTATTTTAATGCGCAGCAGTTGAAAAAGATAAATGGTCTGCATAAGACAGGAGCATTGGTTTATGCCATTTCCAACCCGGATAATAAGGGGCAGACCATTGGTTTTGTAGGGGTCAATATAAAAGAATCTGTCTCGGGACTGACGCGTCTGCTGCCGCATTATGGCAAATATTCGTGGTTAGGTTTTGAGGGCAGCCGGCCAAACAACATCCTGAAGGGAACGTTTCCGCCGCTGCACTCTCCATTGCATTATGACATCCCCGTGAAGGGAAAACGTCCGGCTATTAAAGCAAAGATAAAGCCGGAACCACCGCTGATAACAATAGGACATTAAGGCAATGTTTAAGGCCAGAGTTGCCGGAGATCTGGCAAATTAATGTACTTTTGAACAACAAAATTAAAGAATCGAACCACAGGAACACTATGAACAAATGGGATGAACGTTATGCACAGGAAGGCTACCTTTATGGTATTGAACCCAATGATTTTTTGAAAGAAAACTTCCACAAAATTCCCAAGGGAAAAGTACTTTTTCTGGCCGAAGGCGAAGGCCGTAATGCCGTATTCCTCGCCCGGCAGGGTTATGAAGTAACGGCTATGGACAGTTCGGCTGTGGCCATGGAAAAAGCAGACAGGCTGGCACAGAAAAATAATATTTTCATCACGACCATTGTGACCAGTTTGGAGGATTTTGATCCTGGCACGGAACAATGGGACGGTATAGTTTCCTTTTTTTGCCACCTTCCGCCTGCCTTACGAAAAAATGTTCATGCCGGGATTGTCCAAGCACTGAAAAAAGGCGGTGTCTTTCTGGCGGAAGCTTATACTCCGGAGCAGCTGAAGTATAAAACCGGCGGCCCTCCCATGAAGGAACTGCTCGTGGATCTCCCCATGCTGAAAAGCGAACTGCACGGTCTTCGGTTTGTCCATGCGCTGGAAACTGTACGGGAGGTGCATGAAGGGAAACTGCATTTTGGCAAAGGAGCCGTTGTACAAATTATAGCTGTAAAAAAATAAAAGACAAGCCTTATGGAAGCAAAAGAAAAGTTATATATTTTATGGACCAGTGGTGAAAAATTCACCTTCGATGAAATGGTTTTTATGTATGCGCTGAACAGCCTGAAACACCACTGGTGGAAAGAAGTGACGCTTATTATCTGGGGCGCCTCCGCCATATTGGCCGGAAAAGATTTCGTTGTACAGCAAAAAATAAAAGAACTCTCGGAAGCAGGGGTTCACATCACTGCCTGCAAAAGTTGCGCTGACGACTTATCGCTTTCCGGTACTTTTGAAAAGATGGGTATTGAGGTGAAATACTGGGGCACACCACTGACCAGGATTTTGCGTTCGCAAGCCAAGTTAATCACCGTTTAATCCTTGATAATGAGTAATTTAATAGAAATAAAACCTTACGACTTTAGTTTGAAAATCAATGATTTGTGGGACAAGCACTGGTTTCTGCTTACTGTGGGTGATTTTGCTACCGGCCATTTCAATACCATGACGGTCTCCTGGGGGTCGCTGGGCATCATGTGGAACAAACCTTTTGCCATGGTCGTGGTACGTCCTACACGTTACACCTTTGAATTTATGAACCGCTATCCCGACTTCACCCTCACCACTTTCCCAAAAGAATACCGCAAAGACCTCTCCTTTTTAGGAAAAAAATCAGGCCGCGATGGTGATAAGATTGCCAAAACCCGGCTTCATCCTATCGCTTCCCGAAAGGTAAAATCACCTGCTTTCGCAGAAGCCGAACTGATTCTGGAATGTCGCAAAACATATTGGGACGACATGAATCCCGAACATTTTATGGACCCTTCTATCCATAAAAACTATGAAAAGCATGATGAGCACCGGATGTTTTTTGGTGAGATACTGAGAATTAAAGGCACCGAAAAATATAACACCAAAAAGGCCTGAAAAAAACGGTTCTACTACTATTTTAGTGGGTAAATTATTTTTGTAGTGTCCAATGTACACTTCTTAATAAAAGTCAGAAGACCGAAGACGGAAGTTTTTCATCCATACAAAAGCAAACCAATCTAATATTTATACCGGATTGTGCATGTTGAGATACTGTATTTGAGAAGCAATTTTCTTCCGACTTCCGGCTTCTGACCTCTGACCACCTACAATAATAATTACATAATACATCAATCTTCCACTAAATTCGCAGTAGTACCAAAAAAACAATAAATATTTTCAATAAAATAAAGAGCCGTTTTCCAAGATAAATATTACTTTTGCCCTCAGTTTATAATTATTCTTCGGGGCAGGGTTAAATTCCCGACCGGCGGTAAAAGTCCGCGACTCTCGTCTGAGACGAGACTGATTTGGTGAAACTCCAAAACCGACAGTAAAGTCTGGATGAAAGAAGAGTAAGAGATCAGTATTAAAACATACACCCGTTGAGGGGTATGTTTTGAGTATTGCATCATGTAGGATATGCCCTGAAGTTTGTAAGAATTTAAGGGCTTTTTTTATGTCTGAAAACAAAGTTAACAACGCAGGATTCCAACGTAAAATAATGCGTCATACACTTCGCCTCGCGGAGAAAGGAAGGGGTTTTACAGCGCCAAATCCTATGGTTGGGGCTACCATCGTAAAATATGGGAAAATTATCGGCGAAGGATGGCACGAAGTATTCGGAGGCCCGCATGCTGAAATCAATGCTATCCGTAACGCCGGGGAACCGGTTCGGGATGCAACGATCTATGTTAGCCTCGAGCCATGTTCTTATCATGGAAAAACACCGGCCTGCTCCACAGAACTTATCAAACAGGGCTTTAAAAAAGTTGTTGTTGCCGCCCTCGACCCGAATCCTCTTGTTGCCGGACGTGGTGTTGAGATGTTGCGCCATGCCGGAATTGAAGTCGAAACGGGCTTGCTCGAAGCAGAAGCCCGGCAGCTGAACGAGCGCTTTTTCAAATTTATTCAAACACAAATCCCTTTTGTAGCCGTTAAAACAGCTGCCAGCCTGGATGGTAAAATTGCCACCTCCACAGGCGATTCAAAATGGATTACCAACGAACTTTCACGCAGGTTTGTCCACCAACTCCGGAACGATTACATGGCCGTTATGGTTGGTGTTAATACTGTTTTAAAGGACAATCCTCAGCTAACCTGCAGAATCAGGTCGAAAAAATCGAAACAACCTATCCGGATAATTGTGGACAGCCAGTTGAGAACACCGGAAAACGCCCCGGTACTGGATACCCGGGTGGCCCCGACGTGGATTGCTGTCACCGCCCGTTCCGACAAACAGAAAAGAGCTTTTTTAAAACAAAAGGGTGTAGAGCTTATTCTTTGTCCCGAAAGAGACGGCCATGTTGATCTGGATTTCCTTATGGCAGAAATTGGGAAAAGGGGAGTCGACAGTGTTCTTGTTGAAGGAGGCGGCACTTTAAATTTTTCCCTGTTTCAGCAGCAGCTGGCAGATAAAGTTTATGCTTTCATTGCTCCTAAGATCATAGGTGGCAAAGAGGCCATTACCCCCGTCGAAGGAGCCGGTTTTGCGCAAATAGCGCAGGCGCCCGAATTGAAACAGATAAGCTTTAAACGCTTTGGTAACGATGTATTAATAAAAGCATATTTATAAAATGTTTACAGGATTAATAGAAGAAACAGGAAAAGTAAGTTCCATCCAAAAAGGAGAAGCCTCTTTTCAAATCACCATTGCCGCTAATAAAATTATGGAGGAGCTGCGGACGGGCGACAGTGTGTGCACAAACGGTGCCTGTTTAACCGTGGTAAATCTTACAAAAGATAGTTTCACGGTAGATATTATGGCCGAAACAGTGAAGCATACAAATTTTAAAAATCTGAAAACCGGTAACAGGGTGAATCTGGAACGAGCCATGCGGCTGTCAGACCGTGTAGCCGGTCATTTGGTTGCCGGACATGTGGATGGCGTTGGAGAAATCATCCGGATACAGAAAGAGGGGATTGCAACACTGATTACCATCAGGCTATCAGAAAACCTTACCGCCCGGATGGTGGATAAAGGCTCTGTTGCTATTGATGGAATTTCTCTGACAATTACAAAGGCAGGAAGTGATGATTTTCAGGTTTCCATAATTCCTCATACGGCCCGGGAGACAACTTTGCTGACAAAAAAAACAGGCGAGAAAGTAAATATCGAAACAGATATGATAGGAAAATACGTTAGAAAATTTTTAACCCGGCCACAGGAAAGTCAAAAAGCCAAACGAGAGATTGACACGCGCTTTCTTTCCGAAAACGGATTTATATAAAACGGGTTTAATTATATTGAAAATTATAAAGAAAATGAGTTTAAAAGGATACTTCAACACGATTGAAGAAGGAATGGAAGACATCAAAGCCGGGAAAATGGTTCTTGTTGTGGATGATGAAAACCGGGAGAATGAAGGAGATCTGGTGATGGCTGCAGAAAAAGTAAATCCCGAAGCCATCAACTTCATGACCAAATTTGGAAGAGGATTGATATGTATGCCCATGACAGGCGAGAGACTTCGTTTTTTGCAAATAGGGAAAATGGTGAGTAATAATTCAGATCCTCATCAAACAGCTTTCACTGTTTCCGTTGACGCCGGAAAAACCAAAACCGGCATTTCCGCTTTCGAGCGGTCGCTTACCATTCAACAGCTTTTAAGTCCGGCTGCCACAGCGAATGATTTCTCAAGGCCGGGACATATATTTCCCCTGCAAGCCAAAGACGAAGGTGTTCTCTCCCGCCCTGGACACACGGAAGCCGCTGTCGATTTGGCAAAACTTGCCGGACTAAAGCCTGCAGGTGTCATTTGTGAGATTTTGAACGATGATGGAAGCATGGCCCGTCTCCCTGACCTTATCAAATACAAGGAGAAACATAAGATGAAACTCATAAGTATTGCTTCGCTTATTGAATACCGGAGAAGAACGGAGAGTATAGCCCGATATGTTACAGAAGCCGAATTGCCCACCAAACATGGTGTTTTTAAAGTAATTGGCTTCGAACATAAAACAACAGGAAAAGAACATGTTGCCCTGGTGATGGGCGATATAAATGACCGGGAGCCTTGCCTGGTACGGGTTCATTCGGAATGTCTTACAGGCGACGTTTTTGGCTCTCTCCGGTGCGATTGCGGAGACCAGCTAAATGAAGCCATGCGAAGAATTGCTGAGGAAGGCCGCGGAGTATTGATATATCTGCGGCAGGAAGGCCGCGGTATTGGTTTAATCAATAAACTGAAAGCCTATAAGCTGCAGGAAAAAGGTCTTGACACGGTAGAAGCTAATGAAGCCCTTGGTTTTGCCCCTGACCTTAGAGAATATGAAATAGGAGCTGAAATATTAGCTC
>VAPE01008766.1_pt1 | contig 31025 bp, 24 predicted proteins | sample 3393911 | NCBI WGS metagenome assembly VAPE01 (sample SAMN08290436, study PRJNA428436) | hydrothermal vent metagenome | isolation source: Deep-sea hydrothermal vent chimney | place: Atlantic Ocean: South-mid Altantic Ridge
AAAGTCCGGGCGAGCGCCAGCGAAAAGTTCCTCCGGCAACGGCTTGTTTTCCTGCGCTGTTTTGTGTAGTATCCGGATAAGGATCAGGCCTTGAGAAAAAGGAAAAAGATGAACGAAAACACGTTTGAGCAGGGGCTCTCCCTGCTGCGTCAGCCGGTGGCACCGTTGGTGTCCATGGTGCAGTTCCTTTACCTGACCGGACCCTTTGCCACGGTGGCCGAGGTCATCGGGGAACTGCCGGAACCCATTGAAACCGAGCTTGCCGTTTATGAACATCCCGCGACCCTGCTGCGTGAATACCTGGAGCATCTGCAGCCGCTTGAATCGCTGAAATCAGGACAGGAAACCGGGGACAACGTAGTTGACGAGCAGGGTGAACCTGTAGACCGGATGACGGCCGTCTCGGCCCTGGTTATGCAGCAGGTCCTGAGCGCCGAACTGGAAAAAATCAACAGCCGGCTCTGCGGGCCGTGTAACTGTACCCTCTGCTGCACCGGGCCGACAGAAGACATGAGCCAGGAATTTTTCGAGATTCCGCTGGCGCCGCGGGAAATTGATCTCTTTGCGGTTGACCGCTATGATCAGGCAGACAGCCGGGCCCGTCGCGCTCGGGACGAAAAGGAATTGCACTGTGACGGCCGGCCCTTTTACCGGCGGCGGTCGCCCGGCCTCTTTCACTGGCAAAACGGCTGGAGCCTGATCCTGCCCCGGGGGTCGCAATGCCCGAATCTTGAAGCAGGCAGCGGCCGCTGCCGGGTTTACGCACAGCGGCCCGAGGTGTGCCGCCAGCCGCAAATTTTTCCGTACATGCTCGAACGTCTCGATGCCCCGGAGACCGGCAGTCCGGCATACCGTTTGCGGCAGACCCTGCTGGCCGTTGTCGACTGTCCGTATGTCAGGGAACTGCAGGATGATATCGCCCGGTACGCGGCGGCCGGCGAGCTGCACCTGGCCTGGAAAGAAAATAAAAGCTGATCCTGTTTACGACGAGATACCATGTCCCCAATCGCCTTGCTGCTGATCATCGCCTCCTACCTGGTCGGCGCCATTCCCTTCGGCCTGTTGTTGTCCCTGGGCAGCGGAGTGAATATCCGACAACAGGGCAGCCAAAACATCGGGGCCACGAACGTTAACCGTCTGCTCGGCAGGAAACTCGGAATTCTCACCCTGCTGGCCGATGTCGCCAAGGGTTTTTTGCCCATATTCATAGCCGGCCGTATTCTGGCCGGTCTGCCCCAGGCCCACCTGGCAATCGGACTGTGCGGCGCGGCCACGGTGGCAGGCCACATGTTTCCCGTTTATCTCGGTTTTAAGGGCGGCAAGGGCGTGGCCACCGGGCTTGGCGTCTTTCTCTACCTCGCGCCCCAGGCCGTGCTGCTCTGCCTGGCGGTCTTTGTGATCGCTGTCCGGTTGTCCGGCTTTGTCTCGCTGGGCTCACTGCTCGGTTCGGCGGCAATGATTCCGGGTCTTTTTCTCCTTGCCGAACCCTCCTGGAAACTCTGGCTGGCCACATGGGTCGTGGTGATGATCTGGATCAGGCATTATAAAAATATAGGTCGCCTGCTGAGCGGCACCGAAAAGAGCTGGAAAAAAAAGAAAGGACTGCCCCGGTGAACAGGAAGGAATGGCAGGGTCTCGACCAGGCCCGGAAACTGCTCGGCCTTGCCGACCGGGCAACCATGGACGAAATAAAGCGGGCCTACCGCCGGCTCTGCAAAAAATACCATCCGGATACGACCACCGCCGCTTCGAAGGCAAATACCGAGATGATCTACCGGTTGACCGAGGCCTACGAGCTGCTCATGCGCTACTGCCGGAAATACCGTTTTCCCCTGAAGCCCGGTGACAGCGACGTAATGGATGCCGAAGACTGGTGGCTGGACCGCTTTGGCCATGACCCCCTCTGGGGCCGGCGTCGCTAGTGTCATATCAAGCGGCAAATAACGGCTTGCCGGGACGGTTACAAGAAAAAATGAAAACCGAACTTCGCCCCCAAGCTGATTAAGGTGTGAGAATGAAACCATATATTTTTGTGCTGATTTTCGCGTTGCTGACAGCAGGAGGCGCACAGGGAGGCGAGCAGCCGGCAGCTCCGGACCTGTCGGGAATCAAGGTCCTGGACCTGGCAACGGCCCAGGAGATCGCCCTGCAGGACAATCCGTCCATGGCGGCGGCCATGGCCAGGGTTCGGCAGGCGCGCGCCAGGGTCAGGCAGGCGGCTGCTGCCTGGTGGCCGAGCCTGGACCTGACCGCCGGCGGCAGTCATGTCCGCTTGCCGGATGCATACTTGCCGTTGTTGCAGGCCTCAGCCGCTCCATATCCGCAGTCAGGCGGACAGAGCTATGACGAGTATACCGCCGGCATCCAGGCCGCCTGGGTACTCTTTGACGGCTTTTACCGTTCGTTCAGGCGGCAACAGGCAAGCTTTGGCGAAAAGTCCGCCATGGCCGCCGACAGAGATACCCGGCGCCTGCTGATTTCCTCGGTGGCGCGGGCCTTTTTGAACGCGCAGCTGGCGCAGACCAAGGTCAGGATTGCCCGGGCTGACAAGGATTTTTACGGCCAGCAGCTCCGTGACGCCGAAAACAGATACAAGGTCGGTACCGGGGCCTGGGGCGATGTCCTCAACATCAAGGTCCAGATCAATTCTGCACAAACAAGCCTGATACTGGCCAGCCGGGGATTTGAAGCGGCCGGGTATGGGCTGGCTGCTCTCCTGGGCCTGCCTGATGCCGTTTTGCCGCAGGGGGTCGAGCTGGCGCCTCTTGACCGAAATCTTGACACCGGCGGCCATGAGGAAAAACCGGAACCATTGATTGACGAGGCCCTGGCCCGGCGTCCGGATGTGCGTCGCCTGGAGTTGCAGCTGCAAGAAAGCAAGGCGGCGGCAGGGGCCGCCAGGGCGCAGTTTTATCCAAAACTGCAGTTGGCCGGAACGGTCAACGGCGTGCGTCTCGGTGATGCGGCCCTGAGCAGCGATGATTTCGGCAACACCGTATCGCTGAACCTGGCCTGGAACCTGTTTGCCGGCGGCGCCGACCGGGCCAGGCTGTTCGAGGCCCGGCAGAAGCAGCAGGAAACCGGCTTTACCCTGGCCGATCTTCGAAACCAGGTCGCGGCCGAGATCCGCCGGGATATCGCGATGCTCGCCGCCGCCCGGGAGCAGGTGCGTCTGCAGCGGGACAGCGTCAAGCTGGTGGAAGAAAATCGTGACCTGGCAAAGAATGAGTATGAGGCGGGCGAGACTTCACTGGTTCGACTAAACGAGGCCCAGCGTGACCTGACCACCACCCACAGCCGCCTGGCCCAGGCCCTGGTCGCCTTTCACCTGGCCCGCCAGAACCTGCTGGCCGCCACCGGCCGCAACCTGGCCCGGTTTGCGAAGCAGACCGGAACACCGGCCAACGGCGGCACTGCAAGATAGCCGGGCATGGCTGGTTCGCTTGTTGACTCAATCGCCTGCGCCTGGCCCCTGGCCGGCCGGCGGCTCCTGCCCCTGGAAGCGGCCGTCGCCCTCAAGCCATGGTTTGACCGCAGTACTCTGCAGAAAGGCTTCTCCCTGCTTATGCAGGGTACCGTCGGCCGCTTTGTTCTGTATCGCTCCGGGGCAGGTGCGGTTTTTAACGACTCGGTTGCCGCCTTTCTGCTCATGCCGCCAAGCGACGCCCTCCCCCAGGGATATGTCTGCCGGGACGGCTCATGCACTCTCTGCCGGGGCAACCGGCCATCCGGCCGGCGCTGTCGGCATCAGGCCGCCGTTGCCCTCCTCAATCTCAGAACGACCGGCGATTTTGCCGGATTCGTCCCTGTATGGCGTCTTCTCAAGAGCAACCCCTGGGGCGCTATTGCAAGGTATCTGCAACAAGAGGCCGAGGTCGGCTCTATTTCTTTTCAGGCCCGGAAGGCCGGGGCAGCCTGGCGGCTTGAAGGCTGCAAAGAGAATGGCTTCTCGCTGGCAGTAAGCTTGAGCCGGCACCTGGCGCAGCAACTGCACTGCTTCCATGGCTCCGCCATCCGTTGGCATGACTCAATGCCGGAGCAGGACGAGTTCGGCCCTCCGGCCCGCGCAATTCTGGACAAGATTGCCCTGCTGACCGCCACTGACACGGAAAAACGGCTGAACAAGGCCGGCAGCCGCAGTATAGGCCAGCAGCGGGAGGATTCTATCCAGACGGCCCTGGTCCGACTGCTGGCCAATTGTCTCTGCCTGTCTCCAGTCTGCGCATCCAGCGGGGCAGGGACGGCTCCTTCCGCCTGACGGCTGCCCGGCAAACGCTGAAAAATCTGATCAAACCGTTTATCCTGCGCCGAACCAGGAGCCAGGTCCTGACGGAGTTGCCGGAGGTGATTGAGGATATCCGGGGCTGCCGGTTGAGTGATGACCAGGTCGGGCTGTACCGGCAGGTTGTCGACAGCGCGACCCCGCTGGTAGATGATCTTCTGGACGGCCTGAACGGGGGGCAACACTATATCGGCATCCTCGCCGTCATCACCCGGCTCAAACAGATATGCGATCATCCCTGTCTGCTTGAAGGGAGCAGGGACTGGGGCATGTATGAAAGCGGCAAATGGGACCTGCTGCTGGAACTGCTGGAGGAGTGCCTGGCCGGGGACAAAAAGGTCGTAGTTTTCAGCCAGTTCACCAGGATGCTCGATATCCTCGAATCATACCTGGACGCTCAGGGCGTGGAGTATGCGGCGCTGCGTGGCCACCTGTCGCCCGGAGCGCGGCAGCAGGCCATTAAACGGTTCAATACGGAAAAGTCATGTATGGTGTGCTGCGCCAGCCTCCTGGCCGGCGGAGTGGGTATTGACCTGACCGCAGCCCAGGTGGTCGTCCATTATGACCGCTGGTGGAACCCGGCCCGGGAAGAACAGGCAACGGCCAGGGTGCACAGGATGGGGCAAAAGCATGTTGTCCAGGTTATCAAACTGGTCACCCTGGGCACCCTTGAGGAGAAGATCCACGCCCTGATAGAGAAAAAAAGGACGCTGGCCCGGGATATTCTCAGTCAGGATGACGCCTCTGCCCTGAAGCGGCTCAGCCGGGAAGACCTGGCCGGACTTCTTCGCTGGCAGGAGGGGTGAAAAGGCAACGCCTAACAGATCCTTGGCAAAGAGCTTGGCCGGGCAAGGCTCAAGCCCGCCCGGCCCCGGTGATGCCGATTCCCGGCCGCTAACGCGGCAGCCGGTTCACTTAACGGCTTTTTCGAGGATCTGCTGCTCGGGGATGTCGTGACCGCGATAGACGATGGTACCTTGCCGGTCGGCCACAATGATGGTCGGCACGGCAATAATCATATACTGCCGGATTATTTTTAAGTCACGATCGAAAACAACCGGGTAGGTCATGCCGGTTTTCTTGATAAACAAGGCCGCCCTGGCTTCGGAATCGTTGCGTCCCACATTGATCCCGATAAATTCCATGCCTTTTTTGCCATAGATTTTTTTCAGCTGATTAATCCTGGGGACCTCGTGTAAACAGTTAGGGCACCAGGACGCCCAGAAGACGAGCATGATCGGCTTGGTCCCGATTATCTTCTGCATGTTGATGGTTTTGCCGGCCATGGTTGTTGTTGCCGCAAAAGGCTTGAGCTTACTACCGACCCGCTGGGCAAAAGAGGCGGTCGGCAGGACAAGAATCAGGGCCAGGATGAGTGTGTAAGACCATTTTTTTCTCATGGTGATTGTACTCCCAAGGGTGAAAAAATTAAATGAAGTGCGGATGTTCATAGCAGCATTTTGCCGGCCTGAATAAAGAAGTACTCCGCCAGGCCGATCATAAAGAGGGCGAGTATTGTTTTCATGGCCACGGTCCATCTGCCGGAGCGGGGGATGGAGACGAGCAGGCCTGAAAAAGTGCCGACGACCAGCAGGATTGCCCCCATGCCAAAGGCAAAGACAAAGAGCAGGGAGCCGCCCAGCAGCAGGTTCCGGGTTGTAGCGACATAGGTCAGCAGCACCCCCAGTACCGGCGCGGTGCAGGGGCTGGACACCAGGCCCGAGGCCAGGCCCAGCATAAAGACACCGGAGACGCCCTTGATCTTGGTCTGACATCTCGGCGCGAAGGAAGGGATGGGGCAGACGCCGAGCATGCTCAGGCTGAAGAGCAACATAATATTGCCGACCAGGAGAAAAATCCAGGGATTTGTGCTGATAGCGCCGAAAAAATGGCCGGTAGCCGCGGCAAAAATTCCCAGCAGGGCGTAGGTCACGGCCATGCCGGTTACATAAGCCAGGGACAGTAAGAAGCCCCGCATCTTGGAGCCGCCCAGGTTGGAGTTGCCGATCACGCCCGCGGTCAGGGGGATCATCGGATAGACGCATGGTGTCAGACTGGCCAGCAGGCCGCCCAGATAGGCGGCAGCAAAGGAGAGCAGCAACGAGGTCTGCAGGTACGTCGTCATCTGGCTGAGAAAATGTTCCATATTCGTCCTGAGCGGTTTTGATTATTTATGAACTTATTTTTTATGAATGAAGAATCCGGTTCCCTCGCGGAGCAAGAGCAAAACAGCACAACTACATAAACATATAAACAGACTTTTATATATTTATGTCAAGCGGAAATTCTGCCGCACTCTGCGTAATTGCCTGCCTGGATACCGGCCGGTATCCGTCTGGAAACGATGCTTTTGGTTCGAGATCAGGTAAATGCAGACTATGAAACATGACAACATATAAATAATAATTTATACTGAATGATGTCTAAAAGTAAAGATAAAACCTTACAAACAGAAGAAGGGTCGCGCAACATTACGGTGCTGTATACAACAGTGGCCAAAGGTTGCATCGAATGCGGCCTGTGCCGGAAAGCATGCCGGTTTCTGCAGGAAAACGGCATGCCCAAGGGGTTTGCCGACCAGGCACTTGCCGGCCGGCCGGACCTGCGGGGGGTCTTTGCGTGCAGCCTGTGCGGCCTGTGTACGTCAGTGTGCCCCCAACATATTGATCCGGCGGCGATGTTCGCCGCAATGCGCCGGGAGGCGGTACGCCGCGGTCAAGGTCAATTCAGGCGACATCATGGCATCATCGGCTATGAACGCTGGGGCGGCTCGCCGCTGTTTTCCTGGTACGGACTGCCGGCGGGGTGCGACACGGTTTTTTTCCCCGGCTGCAGCCTCGCCGGCACCCGGCCCCGGCGGATTATCCAGCTTTACGAACATCTCAGGCGCACGATTCCCTCGCTCGGCGTTGTCCTGGATTGCTGCACCAAGCCATCCCACAGCCTGGGACGAACCAGGCACAGTGCCGACGTGTTCGGCGAGCTGGTCAGGGCATTGCAGGCGGATGGCGTGCGAAACGTCCTGGTGGCTTGCCCAAGCTGTTACACCATGTGGCGTGATCATGGCGGCAAGATAACCGTGCGAACGCTTTATGAGGATCTGGCCGGCTGCGATATCGGCGGCCCGGCCCGCTTCCCGGCCACAGTGACCGTCCACGATTCCTGTGCGGTACGGAATGAGACTCATATTCACGAGGCGGTACGCAAACTGATTACCGCCCGGGGATTGAAAGTCGAAGAGATGCCGCATCACGGCACGACCACCGTCTGTTGCGGCGAGGGTGGAGCGGCCGGCTGCCTGGCTCCGCAGTTTGCCGACAACTGGGGCCGGATACGAGAGCAGGAGGCCGGCGGCCGGCGGATCATCGCCTACTGTGCCGGCTGCGTGCACCTGCTGGGACACAGGTCGGAAGTCAGCCATATCCTGGACCTTTTTTTTGCACCAAACCTGACCCTGGCGGACAGGGTCAGGGTCGCCCGCCCGCCCCTGACCTGGCTGCATCGTTTTCTGCTGAAGGGTAAACTGCGGCGCCGGCTCAAACCGGCCCTTATCGGCCGCCGGGCCGCGGATGGTCGGGTGAAGATGAAGAAGACCGGTTTCCCTGCGTCAAAGCATCCACCGGCCGGATCGTCCTGACCAGGGGAGCGGCAGACCCGGATCAGGACGGCTTTACGTCAAGAACCTTACGGACCGACCTGGCCAGCCGCATACAGGTCACCGGCTTCAGGAGAAGTTGCCGAGCCCCCTCTCGCAGGGCCGATTCTTCATCAAGCTGTTCACTGAAACCGGTACAGAGGATGACCGGCAGGTCGGGCCGGAGCCTGAGTATTTCATGCAGAAGTTCCAGGCCTGTCATTCCCGGCATGGTCTGATCGGCAATGACCAGGTCGAAACGGCCCTTTTGCCCATCGATCATGGCCAGGGCCTCCCGGGGATTACCGGAAGTGGTGACGCTGTAGCCAAGCCGGCTCAGCATCATCCGGCAGGTTTCCCGGATATCCTGTTCGTCGTCCACAATCAGCACCGATTCGCTGCCCCCCGGCAGCGAATCCTCATCGACGTTTTGCACCACCACCGGTTTTTCAATGACAGGCAGCATGATGGTGAAACAGGTCCGGTGCTCATCCGACTCAACGGTGATTGTACCGCCCAGGTCGTGGACAATGCCGTGGACGACGCTCAGGCCCAGGCCGGTGGCGAAACCCGGTTCCTTGGTTGTGAAAAAGGGCTCAAAGATACGACCCATGATTCTCGGGCTCACGCCGGGACCGGTGTCTTCAACTTTGAGTTCGATGCCGGGGCCGCCCGTCAAGACGGCGGCTCCCGATCCCTGGCCGGCTGGCAGTTTGTTGAGGGTGATGGTCAGGACGCCGCCATGTTCGCGCATGGCCTGAAAGGAGTTGGTGCAGAGGTTCATGATCAGCTGCCGGATCTGCGCCGGATCCGCCAGCACCGAGGCTTCTGGCACGTTGATATGCCGGACGATTTCAATGGTTGCCGGCAGGGAGGCACGCAGCAGTTTCAGGCTTTCCTTGAGCAGGGGAACAATGGCAACCGGTACTTTCCGGTTGTCGGCCGCCTGGCGGCTGAAGGTGAGAATCTGCCGGACCAGGTCTGCGGCCCGAAATCCGGCTTTGCGAATATTTCGCAGATTTTCATAAAGGGGAGAATCCACCTTGCTCTGCATGAGCGATATGTCGGTGAAGCCGATAATCGCCCCGAGGATATTATTGAAATCGTGGGCGATCCCCCCGGCGAGCGTGCCGATGGCCTCCAACTTCTGGGCCTGCTGCAACTGTATTTCCAGCTCGACTTCATGAGAGATGTCGCGCTTGACCGCGACGAAATGAGTGATTGCGCCGGCCGCGTCGCGCACCGGTGAAATTGAGGCGCGTTCGGTATATAACGAGCCATCCTTCCTGCGGTTGATGAGGCGGCCTTCCCAGACGGCACCCCGTTTCAGGGTCGCCCACATCTCCTCGTATAAAGCCTGGTCATGTTCGCCGCTTTCCAGAATCCGCTGGTTCCGGCCGATGGCCTCGTCTCGCGAGTAGCCGGTGATCCTGGTGAAGGCCGGGTTGACATATTCGATATTGCCGTCCACATCGGTGATGACAATGGATTCCCTGGTATGTTCAATAACCGTGGCAAGCAATTGCTGCTCTTTCTCGGCCTTGAGTCGCTCGGTAACGTCCTGCATGATCGTCATGCCGCAACTGCGGTCGAAAAAAACAAAAGGGGCGGAGGTGATTTCGACATCTTTGACCAGTTTGCCGGGCAGGATAATTTTGATGATGGCCGGCTCGCTGGATTCTCCCCGCAGGACATTGGCGAAACGCTTTTGCACCATTTTTTTATATTCCGGGTGGACAAAGGCAAAGATGTTCCTGCCGATCAGCCTGTCTCTCTTCCCAGCCCCGAACAGATTAATAACTGACCGGTTGGCATATTTGAGACGCCCTCTGCCATTATAGACAATGATGCCGATGGGGCTGATGTCGAGCAGCTTGAGGAGCTGCTCGCCGGCGGCTCGTTGTCTTTTTTCATCATCAATACGGCTCAGCGACCGTTTGAGGGCATAGCAGAGCAAAAAAAGCACGCCGATCGAGAGAGCCGCCGCCGCCAGCCACTGGTTGCGAAAGGCCTGCATGTTGGCCAGGACATGACTTTCCGGGGTGGAAACGGCAATGGACCAAAAATGATCGCCGGGCAGGGTGATCGGCATGAAGACGGCATGATATTTTATCCGCTTCCCGGGATCGTCCTCTTTCCGGAAAATAAAGGTCGCGCTGCCCCGCCCTTCGGCCGTCATTTTTGCCGTCAGGCTCTGAAATCCCGGCGAATCGGTGACAATGCTCCGGACCTGGCGGCCAAAGTTCTCGGGCTTTGGACAGAAGAGGACGATGCCTTTCTGATCGATCAGCCAGAACCTTTTGCCATGATCTTCTTTTATGGTTTGCAGAAAATTTTCAGCGAGACTTTTAAAGGAAACGAGGAAAGTGACACTGCCGACAAAGCGATTGTTCTCAAAAACCGGCCGGGAAAAACGGACGTATTTTTGCCCTTGAACCATGACCACGTCGACCGAAGGCTTCCTGAAACCGGAGCCGGCCGAATTATGCGGCTTCCGGGCCGTGTCCCTGGCCGGGCCGTCTCTATCGGCCGGCACCCGGTAGAGAATTTTTCCGTTCCGGTCACGGCGGATAATGGCAACCAGCCCGGGCTTATGGATGGCGTAAAAATCAGTCATCATTCTCCGGCCGATATCGTTGAAATGAATTACCGGCCGCTGGGCGGCGCCATAGCCTAGCGCCCGCCAATACATGGAGAAAAAATTCTCCAGCCCCAAGGCTGACTGCCGGATCGTCATCATTTGTTCCCGGTTAAAGGCGTCAATGGTTTTCTTTTTGACCGCCCGGAATGGCAGGTAAAAAAGGACGATGAGACCGCTGAGCATGGCCAGGACAAGACATGTACGCAGGATATTGCTCAGGATATTGATTTTTTTGCAAGAGGACAAAAAACCGGGTTTCAGGGTCATGTTCATTGGCACCGCGGAAGCTGATAGACTGAAGGCGGGCGACCGTCGGGGGACTCCGTCCTTCCGTCCGGGGCTCAAGGCATGGGTGATCCTTTTTTTAACCTGAATCCGTGACGGCTTGCGATGATGCTCCATGGCAAGATGCGTTAGTTGGTGCTTGACAGCACACCACGATCATCAACATCGTTGCCGTCTTGCAGCTGTAACGCTTTCGAAAGCTCACGGATACAGATTTTAAGTTAACTATAGCAGAACAAATTGTTTTTTCAAAAAAATACGTAAATTCACGCCCTGTTTCTTTTAGTTCCACCGTAATGCTGGTATACATTGAAACGGTTATTTTTCTGTCTGCATCAAAAACGAGATACCCATGATCAAGCTCCATCAGTCCAACCGGCTGGAACGTCTTCTGGCGCTGCTTTGTGCCATTCTGGACGAGCCCCCGGCCGAGCCCCTGGCCCCGGAAATGATCGTGGTCCAGAATCCGGGCATGGCCCGCTGGCTCGCGCAGCAGATCGCCTTGCAGACCGGTATCGCCGCCAATTTCGTTTTCCCTCTGCCGGCCCGTTTCGCCTGGCAGGTCTTTGCCTCCCAGCTGGACGAACTCCCGGAGCAATCGGATTTTGAACGTTCGGTGATGCAATGGCGGATCCTGGGCCTGCTGCCCGAACTCTGCCGCGAGCAGCGTTTCGCGGAGGTGGCCGGCTACCTGCGGGATGACCGGGACGGCCGCAAGGCCTTCCAGCTTGCCGGCCGGCTCAGTGATCTCTTTGACCAGTACCTCGTCTTCCGGCCTGATATGCTGATCGAATGGGAAGAGGGCCGGGACGAACAGTGGCAGGCCGAGCTCTGGCGCCGCCTGACCGCCTCGAACCGCCGGCACCGGGCCCGCCTCGTCCATGACTTCCGGCAGTTGCGGCGGCGCGGCGGCCTCTCCCCCGCCGGACTGCCCAGGCGGATCTGTTTTTTCGGGATCAGTTCACTGGCCCCGGTCTACCTGGAACTAGTCGACGCGGTCAGCGCCCTGACCGAGGTCCATCTCCTGCACCTGAGTCCCTGCCGCCATTACTGGGGAGACCTGGCCTCGGCCGGGGAGATGGCCCGGAAACGGGCCGCCTGGCGGCGCCGGCAAAAAACGGATGTCAGCGAATATTTCGAGGCCGGCAATCCCCTCCTCGCCTCGCTCGGCACCGCGGGCCAGGAGTTTTTCCGCCAGCTCGTCGACCTGCAGGCGGAGGAGGATGAGCAGTATGTAAAACCGGCCGGCCAAGGCCTGCTCGCCCGCTTGCAGGGCGACATCCTTGATCTCGTCGACCGCACCGAGCCGGGCCGGCAACCCCTGCCGCTGGCCGCGGCCGACCGCTCCATCCAGTTTCATGTCTGTCACAGCCCGCTGCGCGAAATAGAGGTGCTCCACGACCGGCTGCTCGACCTGTTTGCCGCCGATCCCGATCTCAAACCCGCTGATATCCTGATCATGGCCCCGGATATCGAAACGTATGCCCCGGCGGTGGCCGCCGTGTTCGGCGCGGCCGCAGCGGCGAAACGGATCCCCTGGTCCCTGGCCGACCGTTCGTTTCGCGAAGAGCAATCCCTGGCCGGGACCTTTCTTTTCCTGCTGGACCTGCCAACCAACCGCTGCGCCGCGCCGGCCGTGCTCTCGCTCCTGGAAACCCCAGCCGTGCGCCGCCGGTTCGGCGTCGAGGAGGAGGAACTGGCCCGGCTCCGCGCCTGGCTGCGGGAGAGCGGTATCCGCTGGGGACTTGATGCCGGACACCGCCGGGAACTGGGCCTGGAGATGAGCGGGCTGCATACCTGGTCTTTCGGCCTGGACCGCCTGCTGCTCGGCTATATCGCGGGCGCGGGCGAGCTCTACCAGGGGATAGCCCCCTGTGACGCCGCCTCGGGCAGCGAGGCATCATTGCTGGGCAGCCTGGCCGCGTTTGTCGACCGGCTGCGCGACTGGCACGGCCGCCTGCGGGAGGCCCGGTCAGCCGGGGACTGGACCGAACTCCTGCTGCGGCTGCTGGATGATTTTTTTGCTCCGGCCGGCAGCGAAGACGAGCAGGACGCCCTCCTCAGCCTGCGGGCAACCATTGTCGACTGCCTGGGTCAGTGTCAGCAGGCCGGTTTCACCGGCCTGCTCAGTCCGGTGGTGATCAAAGACTGTCTCGAACAGGCCCTGGCCGCGCCGTCCCCCGGCCAGGCCTTTCTCTCCGGCCGGGTGACCTTCTGCAACATGGTGCCCATGCGCTCGGTGCCCTTTCGCGTTATCTGGCTGCTGGGCATGAACGACGGCGACTATCCCCGCAACCAGCGGCCGGTAGCGTTTGATCTCATGGCCGGAACGCCGCGGCCCGGCGATCGCAACCGCAGGAATGACGACCGTTATCTCTTTCTCGAGGCCCTGCTGTCGGCCCGGCAGGTCCTCGCTATCTCCCGGGTCGGCCGGGACCGGCGTGACAACAGCGTCCGGCCGCCATCAGTGGTGGTGGCGGAACTGCAGGACTATATCGACCGGTCCTTTTCCCCGGACGCTGGCAGGACCTGCCAACAGCTGACGGTGGAACACCCCCTGCAGCCCTTCAGCCCCCGCTGTTTCGACGGTTCGCCCGGCCGGGAAAGTTACGCGGAGCAATGGCTGCCGCTCCCGGGACCGGCGACGGAGCCGCCGCCGTTTTTGTCCTCGCCGCTGCCCCCGGCCGAGGAAGAACGGCGCCTGGTGGAGGTCAAGGAGATGGTCCGATTCTGGTCGCAGCCGGTTCGATTTTTTCTGCGGGAACGGCTGGGGCTCCGGCTCCGGGCCGCCGATGAACTTCTCCCTGAAAACGAACCCTTCCTGGCAGAGCCGCTGCAGCGCTATTCCCTGGGCCAGGAGGCAGTGGCCGCCGTACTCGCCGGCCGGGGGGACGAGGAGCAGCTGCAATGGCTGCGGGCCACGGGCGCGCTGCCCCACGGCAGTTTCGGGGTCAACCTTTTCCATGAACTGGCCCGGCTGGCGGCCGAACTGGCCGCCACAATCACCCCGCTCCTGGCCGACCCCGTGCCCGGGCTGGACGTGGCCGTGGAGATTGACGGCTTCCGGCTCAGCGGCCGGCTCAGCGGGCTGTATGGCGGCGGCTGTGTCCGCTATCGCGCCGCCCGGCTCAAGGGCCGGGACCTGCTGAGCCTCTGGCTGCAGCACCTGGTCCTCAACCTGCTGGCCCCCCGGCAATGCGCCCTCAAGAGCTGGCACGTGGCGATTGACCGAACCGTGCGGCTCCGGCCGGTTGCCGACCCGCGCGCCGAACTGCGGCAGCTGCTGGAGCTCTACCTCCAGGGGCAGTGCGAGCCGCTCCGCTTCTACCCGGAAACCAGCCGGGCCTGGCAGGAGGCCCGGCAAGCAGGCAAGGGCCGGGAGAGCGAGGCGGCGCAAAAAACCTGGACCGGCGGCTTCCACCGGCCGGGCGAGGGCGAAGACCCGGCCTACCGGATCGCCTTCAAGGGGGATCATCCCCTGGCGGACCCGTTCCCGGCGCTGGCCCAGGCGGTCTTCGGGCCGCTTTTCGCTCACCTGGAGGATGACGATGCAGACCTTTGATCCGCTCGCCTTCCCCCTGACCGGCCAGCAGCTCATCGAGGCCAGCGCGGGTACCGGCAAGACCTACAGCATCGCGCTCCTCTACCTGCGGCTCATCCTTGAACGCAGGCTCGAGGTGGATGCCATCCTGGTGGTAACCTTTACCGTCAGCGCCACCGAGGAGCTGCGCGGCCGGATTCGCACCCGGCTGCGGGAGGCCCTGGACGTATTGGAGGGCAGGAGCGTGCACGACGACGACCCGGCGCTCAGCCGCCTCTTGGCCGGAATCAAGGACCGCCGGGAGGCCGCGACGCTGCTGACCGACGCCCTGACCCGCATGGACGAGGCGGCCATTTACACCATTCACGGTTTCTGCCAGCGTATGCTGCAAGACCATGCCTTTGAGTCCGGCTCGCCCTTTGAGGCGGAGCTGCTGGAAAGCGAACAAGCGCTGCGGCAACAGATTGTCGAGGATTTCTGGCGCCGGCGCTTTTACCCTGTTTCGCCGGCAGAGGCCGCCTGGGCGGCCGGACAATGGGGCGACCCGGCCGGCCTGCTCAAGGCCCTGCACCCGGTCCCGGCCCACGCCGAAATAGCCTGCGTGCCGAATCCGGCCGCAGATGACCCGGCCAGGCTGCGCCGGGAGGCCGGGAACCGTTTGCAGGCCGTACAACAGGCCTGGTCCCGCTGCCGGGCCGAAGTCGCGGCTATCCTGGCCCGGGACCCCTGCCTGAAGCGTGATAAAAACAAGAGCTACGGCCGGGAGAGGGTGGAGTCGGCCCTGACCGGCATGGATGAGCTGGCCGCGGCCGGAGAGATGGCATGGGAGCTGCCGGATTGTGTCGAATTGCTGGCGGCCTCGGTGATGGCCGGGCTGCTCAAGGGCAAAAAAAACCTGCCGCCCCATCCGTTTTTTCAACTGTTTGATGCGTTTTACCTGGCCCACGGCACATTTCTCCGCGTCAGCCGGATCCGGGTCCTGCTCGACGCCCGGGACTTTATCCGGGCCGAGCTGGAGCGGCGCAAGGGCGACCAGGCCAAGATGTCTTTCGACGACCTGCTGAGCGGCCTTGACCGGGCCCTTGCCGGCAGCGGCGGCGGTGGCCTGGTCCGGCGGATCCGCAATCGCTTCGCCGTGGCCCTGGTCGACGAATTCCAGGATACCGACCCCCTGCAATACCGGATTTTCCGGCGGATATTCGGCCTGGACCCGGCCGCCGGCCTGTTCATGATCGGCGATCCCAAGCAGGCCGTTTACTCCTTTCGCGGGGCCGATATCTTCACCTATATCCGGGCAAAAAAGGACACGCCGACTGCTGGTCAGCATACAATGTCCACCAATTACCGCGCAACCGGCGCCATGGTGCGGGCGGTCAACCGGCTGTTTGCGGCGCGTGACTCCTTCATCCTTGCCAAGGACATCCCCTTTGCACCGGTGCGGGCCGGCGGCCGGGCCGATGAAAAACCGCTGCTGCTCGACGGCGCCCCGCCGCCGCCCCTGACGGCCCTGGTCCTGCCGGCGGCGCAACTGGCCGCGCCGGGAAAAAAAATCGTGGCCAAGGACCGGGCCGAGGGGCCTGCCGCCGCCTGGTGCGCGGCCGAGATCGCCAGCCTGCTCGCCATGGGGCGGCGGCAGGCGGCAACCATCGGCGATGAGCCGCTCTGTGCCCGGGACATTGCCGTGCTGGTCCGTACTCACCACGAGGCGGCCGTTATGCGGCAGGCCCTGCGGGAGCTGGACATTGCCAGCGTCTATTACAGCCGGGATTCGGTGTTGGCGACGGACGAGGCCCGGCAGATGCAGGAGGTGCTGGCAGCGCTCCTGGAACCGGGCGATGAACCGCAAGTGCGAAACGCCCTGGTTACGGATCTTTTCGGGCTCGACGGCCGGGAGCTGGACCAATTGGCCCGCCGGGAGCTGGAATGGGCACGGCTGCTCGGAATCATGCGGAACTACCGGGAAACCTGGCAACAGCGCGGCCTGAACGTCATGTTCCTGACCCTGGTGGCCGAGCGCCGGGTCGTCCGCCGGCTGCTGGCCCGGCCTGACGGCGAGCGGAGGTTGACCAACTTTCTCCACCTGGCGGAACTCCTGCAGGAGGCCGCCGAACAGCAGCCGGGCATGGACGGGCTGCTGCGCTGGCTGAACGATCAGATCGCCAACCCCGCCCCGGAGGCCGCCAGCCAGCAATTACGCCTGGAGAGCGATGAGAACCTGGTCCGCATCGTCACCATCCACAAGGCCAAGGGCCTGGAATACCCGGTAGTCTTTCTGCCCTTTCCCTGGAACTGCCGTTCGGTCCGCCGGGATGCGCTTTTTACCTTCCACGACCCGGCCGCTGATTTCCGCCTTACTGTCGACCTGGGCAGCAAGAATAATGAGTATTACCGGCTGGCCGAGCGGGAGCGGCTGGCCGAGGACCTCCGCCTGCTCTATGTCGCCGTGACCAGGGCGCGCTACTGCTGTTACTGGTGCTGGGGCAGGATCAGCGGCATGGACAACACGGCCCTGGCCTGGCTGCTGCACCGGCGGGAGGCGAAAGCGGTGCCGGCGCTGAAAAGCCTTGATGAAGAACTGATCCTGGCAGATATCACCGGCCTGAACAACGCCGGGCCGCTCGTCCATTGTCCGCCCTGCCCGGCTTCGTTTGCCGCCCCGGCCCCGGTCCCGGCGGCCGATCATGACGGGACCGGCCTGGCCGTCAAGGTCTTTCACGGCAGCATCGACCGGGAATGGCGCATCACCAGTTATTCACAGCTTGCCGCCGGCCCGGAGCCGCAGCCCCGGCAACCCGCTGAGGACCGGGACGAAGCGGAGACAACGCCTGCTGCCGTGCCGCCTTCCGTTTTCAGCTTTCCCCGGGGGCCGGCGGCCGGGACCTGTCTGCACGGGCTGCTTGAACAACTTGACTTCCCCCGGGCCGGCGGCGAAAAAATGTCGGCACTGGTGCAGGACAGCCTGCAGCGCTTCGGCTTTGCCGGCCACTGGACGCCGCTGGTCTGCCGATGGCTGGCAGACATCCTGGATACCCGGCTGGCCCCGGACAGCGATCTGTGCCTGCGCCGGCTGCCCGGGGACGACCGGCTGACGGAGATGGCCTTTTATTTTTCCCTGACCGGCCTGGACCTGGACCGTTTCAACCGGGTGCTGACCGATTTCGCCATCCGGCCGGTCGAGTTTACCGCGCCCCGGCTGCACGGCTTGATGAAGGGCTTTATCGACCTGGTCTTTCGTTTTCAGGGCCGCTTTTTTCTTGCCGATTACAAGTCAAACTACCTGGGCGCCGGCCTGCCGGCCTATCGTCCCGAACAACTGGCCGGCGCCATGGCGGAACACCGCTACGACCTGCAGTATCTTATCTACACCGTGGCCCTGCACCGCTACCTGGGCCGCCGCCTGAACAATTACGACTATGACGTCCACTGCGGCGGCGCCTATTATCTCTTTCTGCGGGGCATGAACCCGGCCGCCGGTCCGGCAAGCGGAATCTATTTTACCCGGCCGCCGCGGGAACTGATCGAGCAGCTGGACTCCTGCTGCCGGGGACGGGAGGACTACTGATGCGTACCCTTCTTGCCAGGGCCGCGGCCCGGGGACAACTGCGGCAGATCGACCTGCATGTCGCCCTGTTTCTTGAAAAACTGGCCGGCAATAACAGTCCCGAGCTGCTCCTGGCCGCGGCCCTGGCCAGCCGGGCGGTTGGCGAAGGGCACATCTGCCTGCCGCTGGACCAGGTGGCAGGCAAACCCGTCTTTGCCCCGGAGGAGCCGGCCTGCAAGGCGCCGGATTTGTTCACCTGGCGCGGGCAACTCCTGGCCGGCGGCGTGGTGGGCGGAGCGGACGACCGGGCGCCGCTCGTCCTTGATGCCGACAACCGGCTTTACCTGGCCCGCTATTTCCATTGCGAGCGAATGATCGGCGAGGACCTGCTCCGCCGCAGCCGGGGAATAGCGGCCGTGGATGAAGACAGGGCCGGACAGCTCCTGGCCCGCCTCTTCCCGGCGCCGCAAGAAATAGACTGGCAGCAGCAGGCTGCGGCAGTGGCGGTATTAAAACAGTTTGTCGTGATCTCCGGCGGCCCGGGCACGGGCAAGACCTATACGGTGGCCCGGATCCTCGCACTGCTGCAGACCCTGGCCGGCGGTTCCTTGCGGATCGGTCTCGCCGCCCCCACGGGCAAGGCCGCGGCCCGCTTGCGGGAATCGATCCGCACGGCCAGAAACACGCTGGACCCCGGTCTTGCCGCCGTGGTCCCGGACGAGACCCGGACCCTGCACCGGTTGCTCGGCTTCATGCCGCAGGACCATGCCTTCCGGCACAACCGGGACAACCCCCTGGACCTCGACCTGCTGGTGCTGGACGAGGCCTCGATGATCGACGTGCCGCTCATGGCCGCCCTGGTCGAGGCCCTGCCGGCGGCGGCCCGGCTCATCATGCTTGGTGACCGCGACCAGTTGACCTCGGTGGAGGCGGGCAGCCTGTTCGGCGACATCTGCGCCGGCCGGGAGCCCGGCTGGTCGGCCCCGCTGTGCCGCCGGCTGCGGCGCTTGACCGGCAGGGCGCCGGAACCGGGAGCCGGGGAAGAGTCGTTTGCCGACTCCGTTGTCCTGCTGCGCACCAGTTACCGCTTTGCCGCGGCAAGCGGTATCGCCGCCCTGGCCGGGGCCGTCAACAGCGGCAGCCGGAAAGCCCTGGCCGGGGTAATGGCCGGCCGTTTCCCTGATTTCAGCATGCACCAGGTAGAGAAAGAAAACCTGCAACAATGGCTGGTCGAGCGGATCGTGCCCGGCTTCCGGGACTGCTTTGTTGCCGCCGACCCCGGGACGGCCCTGGCCGCCCTGGCCCGTTTTCGCATTCTCTGTTGTGTGCGGGAAGGCGCGACCGGGGTGGCGGGGGTAAACCGGATCGCCGAACAGGCCCTGCGCGCCCGGGGCATGATCACCGGTAGTGATCCGTGGTACCGGGGCCGGCCGGTGATGATCACCAGTAATCATTACGGCCTGCAGCTCTTTAACGGCGATACCGGCATCCTGTGGCCGGACGACCGGGACCGGCTCTGGGCCTGGTTTCTGCATGCCGACGGCACCCTGCACCCGGTAGCGCCGGCCCGGCTGCCGGCGCACGAGACGGCCTATGCCATAACGGTGCACAAGGCCCAGGGCTCCGAATTCGCCGAGGTGCTGCTGATCCTGCCGGCGCAGGACAGCCGGGTCCTCTGCCGGGAACTGATCTATACCGGCATCACCAGGGCCCGGACAAAACTGGAGCTATGCGGCGACCGGCGTTTGCTCGACCTGGCCGTGGAGCGCCGGGTCAGCCGCTATTCCGGCCTGGCGCAGAGGTTATGGCCAGGCTGAACCAGGCGGCAGCCGGGCCGGAATCCGTGCCAGGCTGGGGTATTGTACAGCGCTGCTTAAAATTATAATGCACGGCAGGCATTTCTTTTGTAAACTTGACGATGTACAACATAGACCAATGAATCGGCCCGGCAAGGGGAAAGGATTGCCATGGATATGAGAAAACTTGATGTCTTCTGTAAGATCGTGGAGCTGAAAAGTTTCACCCGGACAGCCGAGGCCGTGCTCTTGTCTCAGCCCACGGTCAGTGAACATATCCGCAGCCTTGAGGAAGAACTGGGTTACAAGCTGTTTGACCGGCTGGGCCGCGAAGTCGAGCCGACCCCGGTCGGTCTGATCCTGTACGATTACGGCAAAAAGATATTGCGTCTCCAGCATGAGGCGCTGCAGGCGGTGGAACACTACGGCGGCCGGCTGATCGGCCGGATCAAGATCGGTTCGGGTACCATCCCCGGCACCTATATTCTGCCCGAACTGATCGGTCGTTTCCGCAGCCGCTATTCGTCGATCAGGGCCACCCTGCGCATTGCCGGTTCACGACTCATTGCCCGGGAAGTGCTGGCCGGCGAGCTTGAGATCGGCGTGGTCGGCGCCCGCTGGAATGAAAACGGCCTGCAGTGGCAGAAGGTCTTCGGCGACGAACTGGTCCTGATCGTCCATGCCGGGCACCCGTGGGCCGGCCGTAAGGAAGTGGGCCTGGATGAAGTGATAGCGGAACCTTTTATCCTGCGGGAGCGGGCCTCGGGCACCCGCAAGGTCATTGAACAGATTCTCGAAGAGCACGGCGTCAAACCGTCTGATTTGAAAGAGGTGGCCGAGATCGGCTCCACCTCGGCGGTCAAGCAGGCGGTCCGGGCCGGGCTCGGCATTTCCATCCTCTCCGGCCGGTCGGTGGAACAGGACGTCCTCTGCGGAGCGCTGGTAACCGTTCCCATCGCCGGAATCCGCCGGATGCACCGTCCCTTTTTCCTGATCCGGCGAAAAAACCGGGCCCTGTCGCCGGTGGCGGATGTGTTTCTCAAGTATCTTTTACAGGAGGCGGGGCTCGAGTCGCTCTGAGCCGGAAAAAATAATGTTGTTGCACAACGTATGGAGAAATCAATGAACTACTCCACTGAAATCGAACAGATGCACTGTGTCGCCCGGGGGCCCGACCACGGGCCGGCGCCAATTCCCCAGGAAGGGGGCTGGAACCAGGTCCGCGAAGTCACGGACATAAACGGCCTGACCCACGGGGTAGGCTGGTGTGCGCCCCAGCAGGGGGCCTGCAAGCTGACCCTCAATATCAAGCAGGGAATTATTGAAGAGGCGCTGATCGAGACCGTCGGCTGCACGGGCATGACCCATTCGGCGGCCATGGCCTCGGAGATCCTGCCGGGCAAGACCATCCTGGAGGCCCTGAACACGGACCTGGTCTGCGACGCCATCAACGTGGCCATGCGGGAACTTTTCCTGCAGATCGTCTACGGCCGCAGCCAGTCGGCGTTTTCCGAGGGCGGCCTGCTGATCGGCGCCGGCCTTGAGGACCTGGGCAAGGGGCTGCGCAGCGTTACCGGCAGCATGTACGGCACCAACATTAAAGGGCCGCGCTACCTGGAGATGGCGGAAGGGTATGTCCTGGAGCAGGCCCTTGACCGGAATGACGAGATCATCGGTTACAAATTTGTCAACCTGGGCCGGATGATGGACGCGATCAAGGACGGAATCGACCCGGGCGAGGCGCTGTCCCGGGCGACCGGTACCTACGGCCGTTTTGACGAGGCTGTCCGGATTATTGACCCACGTAAAGAGTAGGGGTGAACGACAATGACACTTTTTAAAGGATATGAACGAAGAATCGCCGGCATAGAAGCGGCCCTGCACAAGTATGGACTGGCGGACCTGAACGAGGCCCGCCGGCTTTGCGAAACAGCGGGTGTCGACGTCTACGCCATTGTCAAGCAGGTGCAGCCCATCTGCTTCGATAATGCCTGCTGGGCCTATGTGCTCGGCGCCGCCATCGCCCTGAAAAAGGGCCGCAAACAGGCGGCGGAAATCGCCGTCGACCTGGGTGAGGGGCTGCAGGCCTTCTGTATTCCGGGCTCGGTCGCCGCCGAGCGCCAGGTGGGAATCGGCCACGGCAATCTTGCCGCCATGCTGCTCAGCGAAGAGACCAGCTGTTTTGCCTTCCTGGCCGGCCATGAGTCTTTTGCCGCCGCCGAGGGGGCCATCGGCATTGCCAGGTCCGCCAACCAAGTGCGCACCAAGCCGCTCAAGGTCATCCTGAACGGCCTGGGCAAGGATGCCGCCCAGATCATCTCCCGGATCAACGGCTTCACCCATGTGGAAACAAAGATGAACTATGCGGACGGCACCCTGCAGGTCCTGAAGGAAACCTCGTATTCCAGCGGCGAACGGGCCAAGGTGCGATGTTTCGGCGCCGATGACGTGCGGGAGGGAGTGGCCATTAATCATCTCGAGGGCGTTGACGTGTCGATTACCGGCAACTCCACCAACCCGACCCGCTTCCAGCATCCGGTGGCCGGCATCTACAAGAAGGAGTGCGTACAGCAGGGCAAGCCTTATTTTTCCGTGGCCTCGGGCGGCGGCACCGGCCGCACCCTGCACCCGGACAACATGGCTGCCGGTCCCGCCTCCTACGGCATGACCGATACCATGGGCCGGATGCACTGCGACGCCCAGTTCGCCGGCAGCTCTTCGGTGCCCGCCCACGTGGACATGATGGGCTTCATCGGCCTGGGCAACAATCCCATGGTCGGCGCCTCGGTAGCAGTAGCCGTGGCCCTGAGCCAGGCGTAAGCGACCGCAGGTGGGATGCAAACAATAGCGCGGAGTTTCACGCCCTGTGACCAGTTACAGCCAGGCGGTCTCCTGAAGCCGGCCCGGCGCGGGGGGAGGCCCGCTGGTAAGTCGCCACAGGTGCCCCAGATTTGCGTAGTTGCTTCCGTGAGCAGGTAAGCGACCGAAGGGAGACTCCGATAGTCCCTCTATGCGGGCGGGAGTAACTGCGTGAAGATGGGGTGCCGGTGGCGGCTTACCTGAACCTGAATCCGTGACGGCTTGAGGTGATGCTCCATGCAACATGTGAATTTTATTGCATTGTTGCCGAATAAACGCATTTTCTGGTCCTCACCGCGCCGCCCTGCGGGGCGCCCGATAACGGCACATCTGCTGCGTTGGCAACTCGTTGATATCACACTAGGATAATCAACATCGTTGCCGCCTTGCATCTGTACCGTTCTCGAACGCTCACGGATTCAGGCTGAAATCAACGCATGGGCGGGGCATACTGAATGCCGCCCCGGTCCCACAGGGCATTGAGGCCGCGGGCGATTTTCAGCGGTGAATCCCGGCCGACATTGCGCGCGTAGATCTCGCCGTAATTGCCTACCTGTTTGATGATCCGGTAGGCCCAGGCGGCCGACAGGCCGAGACCCTTGCCCTTGATGCCCTCCTCGCCCAGCAGGCGGAGAACATCAGGATTGGCTGATTTCTTCATTTCATCGACATTCTTGGAGGTCACACCCAACTCTTCGGCATCGATCGTGGCAAACAGGGACCACCTGACAATATTGAACCAGCCGTCATCACCCTGCCGGACCATCGGCCCCAGGGGATCTTTCGAGATCATCTCCGGCAGGACGACGGCGCTGTCCGGATTGGCCAAGGTCAGCCGCCGGCTGTAGAGCCGGGACCGGCCACCGGTCAGCACGTCGCAGTGCCCGGCGGCAAACCCCTTGACGGCCTGGCCGAAGGTGTCGAAGAGCACCGGCTTATAGGTCATTTTTTTTGCCTTGAACCAGGCGGCCAGGTTTTGCCTGGCCGCAGTGGCGTCGGCCTGGATGCAGATGGCCGCGCCGTTCAGCTCCCCGGCGCTTTTGGCCCCGAATTTTTTACTCACCATGAAACCCTGGCCGTCATAAAAACTGACCCCGGCAAACTTCAGGGCCAGCGAGGTGTCATTGGTCAGGGTCCAGGCGGTGTCCCGGGACAGGATATCGATTTGCCCCGTCTGCAGGGCGGTAAAACGTTCCTTGGCCGTCAACGGGATAAATTTGACCTTGTTTTTGTCGCCGAGTACGGCCGCGGCAACGGCCCGGCAGATATCGACATCCAGGCCCGTCCAGTTGCCCTTTGCGTCCGGGCTTGAAAAACCCGGCAGCCCGGTTGACACGCCGCACCGGACCACGCCTTTTTTCTGGACATCATCCAGGGTCGAGGCCCGGGCGGCAGAGACGAACATAAGCAACAACACAACTATGATAACCGACACGTTCCGCATACTGTTTCCGTCGAATATTCCGTCTTGATGAAATGAAAACACAATCCTGCCGGACAACGCCGAACAGGTACATTAATCATACTCACAAAGAGCAAAAAAACCAGTTCTCTTTCGCCGCTGATAATGTTTTCTCCGGGAACAATGCGGAACAACGCCAGGTCATGTTATGATGACGGATTGAGTCTTGAAAAAAATAAACCCTTTTGAGGTTATAATAGGCGTGATTGAATTTCTTTCTTTTCCCCGGATAGTCCGTTGAAGGGAAAAATGAGGGTACGGCCCGCCGGGCCCGGACAGCAGCCGCCGACATCCCGCCGGTTGGCCGTCTTGTGCCTGTGCCGCCGGGACCGGGACGGGAGCGTGGTCCAGGTACATATCGACCGCATCATCCACGGTTCATCCCTGGCCGGGCCGGACCGCCAGCTGGCCGTGCTGCTGGTCCGGGGCGTACTGCGCCAGCAACAGTTTCTGGATGGGATTATCGCCCGCTTCTCCAGCGTCCCGCCAGCCAAGATGAAACCGCTTACCCTGATGGCGTTGCGGGTGGGCGTCTACCAGCTTTTTTTCCTGGACCGCATCCCCGCCTCAGCAGCGGTAAACGAGACCGTGAAGGTCATGAAGGCGGAGAAGCAGCCGCGCTGGCTCGTCAATTTCGTCAACGGCGTCTTAAGGACCATTGCCAGGCAAAGGGCATCGCTGCCCGGTCCCGACGTTGCCGGTGCAGACGGGACTCCCGTACTCAACCATCCGGACTGGCTGCTGCGGCGCTGGCGGGCGCGCTACGGCCGGGAACGGACAGAGGAAATATGCCGCCTGAACAACCGGGAGCCGCCTCTTGTCCTGCGGGTCAATACCCGGTTGATCAGCCGCGAGGCGCTGGCCGACCGCTGCCGCCGCGCGGGCCACGAGGTGCGAAACGGCAGCTATGCACCGGACGGACTGGTCCTGGAATCAGGGGCCGGAGCGGTTGCTGGCCTGCCCGGCTTTGCAGAGGGGATGTTCCAGGTCCAGGGCGAGGCGGCCCAGCTGGCCACCTTGCTGCTCGCTCCGTTTGCAGCGGGCAGACGCTACCTGGATGCCTGTGCGGGCCTGGGCGGTAAAACCGGCCACCTGGCGCAACTTCTGCCCGCAGAAGCGGAACTGACCGCGGTGGAACCCGACCGCCGCCGTTTCACCCTGCTGGGCGAAAACCTGCGCCGGCTGAGGGCCGGCGGGAATATCACCCTCTTTAACGGCGGCCTTGACGAGTTTGCCGGCTCAGGCGGGGGGCGGTTCGACGCCATTCTCGTCGACGCCCCCTGTTCCGGCACCGGCGTTATCCGCCGTCATCCCGATATCCGCTGGAACCGCCGGGAGGATGACCTGCGGTCCTATCAGCGGCAACAGGCTTGCCTCCTCCACACCGCGGCCTCCCTGCTGGCCCCCGGCGGCATCCTGGTCTATGCGACATGCAGCCTGGAACCGGAAGAAAATCAACAGGTCATCGACGCCTTCCGCAAAACGCACAGCGGCTTCACCCCGGCCGACTGCCGCGCATTCCTGCCGCCGGCGGCCGACCGGCTCATTACGGCCGACGGCTGCTTTTCTCCCACCCCGGCCGATGGCCTGGACGGTTTTTTCGCCGCCCGCCTTGAACATAACCTGAAACCATGACACTTCCCCGCAGAGCGGGAGGCCTCAGGAACCCACTAGGCTGTGGGCTTAGGCTGTAGGCTGTTAGGCTTTAGTGCCTTACTCCTGAATTCCCGGTCGGCCGGCAGATGAAAGAGCAGGGTGGGGCTCTTTTCCGTGCCAACCCACTCGACCAGGCCCTTGTCCGCCAGTCTGCCCCGGAGGAAGGTCTCGGCCCGCCGGCGGATCTGTTCCAGGACGGCCACCGGGGTGTCGAGAATGAGGGCCACCTGCCCGGGATCGATTTTCTCCCCGTGGAGAAACCACAGGGCCTGGCGCCAGCTCCTCGGCATGGTGGCCAGGGCCGGCTGAGCGTATCTCTGTTCTTCGGCCAGGGCCGTGGTCTCTTCAGGCGAGAGATCGTCGGGATAGGCGACGAGATCCTCCAGCGACAGGACCTCGTCCGGCTGGTAGAAGTCAAAAAGCCAGGAGTCGTCGTCTGCGGTCGCACCCCCGTGGGCGACGATTCTCTCTTCCAGGTGCAGCGCCTCCCGGCTCTCTCTGCTCTTCCTGATCTCTTCTTCCAGCTGGACCAGGGCCAGCCGGTAGAGCCAGGGTTTGAGTTCCATGTTTTCCGGCTTTTCGTGTTGTTTGTCGAGACTGAGTACCGCCACGGTGTCCACCAGCTCCTCCGGAGTGATGTCCGAGGGCAGCAGATCACCCGAGGCCTGGAGATAGACGATCTCCCGCCGGGCCAGCCGGTAAAGGTCGTTGAGGCAGGGCTCGATGACGGCGAACCCGGACGGCGGCCCGGTGACCGGCTCCCCGCTGGTGGCCGCGGCAGCCGCCGCGGCCTTGAGTTCCCGGCGGCGCGGTTTGCGTTTCCAGAGATGTTCGTTCTTCACCAGGCTCTTGTGCCTGGCCACCAGCCGTTCCAGTTCCTTGAAGGCCTGGCGGATGACGCTCGCCGCATCCTCACCTTCCTCCTGGGTGGCCAGAGTCCTGCCCGGGACATGCAGGCTCAAGCCGAGACGGTAGAGCTTATGGCTGCCATGTTTCTGGATCGCCCCGTGCAGGAATGGATTTTTCCGGGCCAGGCGGCCCAGTTTTTCTTCCAGGCCCGGCACCAGTTTCGCCACCAGCTCTTTGAGTTTCTCTTTTTCCTGTTTGTCAATGTTTCGATAACTCACTTGGTGTAGCATCGTCTGCCCATCCTCGTGGTTGTAAAAATCCCCTGCCGGAAATTCCTGACAGGGGATTTTTGTTTTTAAAAGAACCTGAATCCAGACCTTACTCGATGGCAATCTTCTTCTGCCTGGCCTCCTTGGTGCGCGGCAGCCGAACCTCCAGCACCCCATCCTTGAACGAGGCCTTGGCCCGGTCGCCGTTCACGGCTTCCGGCAGCCGGAAACTGCGGGTGAAGGAACCATAACGCCGTTCGATACGGTGGTAATCCTTCTTGTCCACCTTCTCTTCCTGCTTTTTCTCGCCTGAGATGGTCAGGCTGTTTTCGGTGATGGTCACGTTGAGATCGTCCTTGTCAATGCCGGGCAACTCGGCTTTAACCACTACTTCATTGCCATCCTCGTAGATATCCACCGAGGGGTTGAGTCCCTCCATTTTCGAGACCGGCATCAGCGGACTGGTCAACAGGGCAAAGGGGTTGCGAAAAAAGGTTTCAACATAGCGGTCCATTTCCTCGAACGGGGTAGCAGCCTGCATCTCTTCTCTGGCAACCAGCTCTCCTTTATCTTTCTTCTTTACCATGACGCACCTCCTTGTTCCTGAGTTTCTGGTTAAAAGTAAACCACTCAATTCCAGCTGGTTACAAGATAAGCAGGTGGCGTTGCATGTCAAGATTTCCCATCCTCAAGCCGTAAAAAAAACTAGAAGACAACGGGTATCGCGGCGTCCGGGTGGCGCCATGGAACGATATCTTAATTTTTCCCTCCCCCGGCCTCAGAATTGACGGGCCGACAGGCCGAGCATCAGCAGGGCGATCCCGTCCACCATCAGGCTGATACCGACCAGAACCCCCACCAGCCACATGGCGGAGAAGGGCCAGCCGACCAGAAACACGCCGGCCAGGACCAGGGAGAGAATACCGTTGAACAGGGTCCAGCCCCAGCCGGGCAGGGGCCGGAGAAAAAAAGAAAAGCTGATGGAGGCAAAGCCGTCGAGGAGAAAATAGATGATCAGGATCAGCCCCAGGGCCGCCGCCCCGGCCACGGGGTAGAGACCGATCAGCAGCCCCAGGGCGACAAGCAGGAAGGGCTTGAGCCAGGCCAGACCGGTGCGCGGGTAGTTGACCCAGGTCAGGTAGCCGAAGACGATGCCGCCCAACACCAGCAGAAACGAGATGAGCAGGGAGATGACCACGGTGATCAGCTGGGGCATGATCACGCCGATCAGGCCCAGGGTCAGCAGCACGATACCGGTGATAATGGTCGCCCTGCGGGTCCGGTTGTCCATGAAGATATCCAGGGATACATTGTGCATCGCTCTTCCTCCTTGTCTGTTACCATCATCTTACGACGCCCGGAGGCGCCCCTCTCTATATTTCATAGCAATCGATTTCGCCCCTTGTCAAGGTCGCCTGCCGGGGCCACCATTTATCCCCTGCATATAGCATTGCGTATCCTGGGACTTGCATTATTGTTTAGCTGTATTTTTCTCATCTTCCAATTGGCACACTGAAAACTTCTCCCAGGGAATGACAGGGAACCATCATGAAACGGACAAATTTCATCGGCAAAGGCAAAAAACCTGAAATTGAAATCAACAAGACCACCCAGGAGAAATTCTGGCAGAGCCCGGTCTTCACCTTCCTGCTCTACCTGATATTCATCATGATCTCCTTCCAGCTCTACCAGGGGTACCTGCAGGTCAAGCAGGAAGAGATCCCCTATTCCCGGTTCCTCGAATACGTGAACAAGGGCCAGGTGGCCGAGGCGGTGGTTACCGACAAAGTTATCACCGGCACCCTGACGCTGCGCGACAAACGGACCGGCAAGCAGCGCCGCTTCATCACCGTGCCCCTGTCCTGGAACCAGGAGCTGGCCGAATCCCTGGCAAAGAAAGGGGTCAAGTTCACTGTTCGCCAGTCCAACAACTACCTGGTCGACTTCATCTTCAACTGGGTCCTGCCCTTTGGCCTGCTCTTCTTCCTCTGGGGGGCCATGGCCAAGCGAATGGGCAACATGGGGCGTGGTTTTCTCAATATCGGCAACAAGATCCACATCCATCCCGACGATGCGCCCAAGGTCACCTTTGGCGATGTAGCCGGGGCCGAGGAGGCCAAACAGGAGCTCAAAGAGATCGTCGATTTCCTCAAGGACCCAAGCAAGATTCAGCATCTGGGCGGCCGGATGCCCAAGGGCGTACTCATGGTGGGCCCCCCTGGTACCGGCAAGACCCTGCTGGCCAGAGCGGTGGCCGGCGAATCCAACGTCCCCTTCTTCAACATCTCCGGCTCCGAGTTCATCGAGATGTTTGTCGGGGTGGGCGGCGGCCCGGGTGCGGGAACTCTTCGAGCAGGCCCGCAAGCACGCACCCTGTATCATCTTCATCGATGAGATCGACGCCATCGGCCGGGCCCGCGGGGCAGGACCTGTGATGGGCGGTCACGATGAGCGGGAACAGACCCTCAACCAGCTGCTCACCGAGATGGACGGCTTCGATGCCTCCACCGGCGTGGTGGTGATGGCAGCCACCAACCGGCCGGAGATCCTGGACAAGGCCCTGCTCCGGGCCGGCCGCTTCGACCGCCAGGTCCTGGTGGATAAGCCCGACCTCAAGGACCGCGAAGCCATCCTCAAGCTCTATGCCGGCAAGATGCGCCTGGCCGGGGATGTGGATCTCCACGTGGTGGCCCAGCGTACCCCGGGCTTTGTCGGCGCCGACCTGGAAAACATCTGCAACGAGGCCGCCATCCAGGCCATCCGCCGGAACCACGACAAGGTGACCATGCGCGATTTCGAGGCTGCTATCGACCGGGTCATCGCCGGGCCGGAGAAAAAGAACCGGGCCCTGAATCCGGAGGAAAAACACCGGGTAGCCTACCACGAGTCCGGCCATGCCCTGGTGGCCGAAACCGTACCCACCGGCGAGCCGGTGCACAAGGTATCCATCATCCCCAGGGGCGTGGCCGCCCTGGGCTACACCCTGCAGCTGCCGGTGGACGAGAAGTTCCTCTCAACGGAACAGGAACTCAAAGACCAGGTCGCCATCCTGCTCGGCGGCCGGGTGGCCGAGGAACTGATTTTCGGCGACATCTCCAGCGGGGCCGCCAATGACCTGGAACGGGCCTCGGAGATCGCCCGCTCCATGATTACCAGGCTGGGGATGAGCAAGAAGCTCGGCCCCCTCACCTACGGCAAGCACCACCAACTCCAGTTTCTGGGCGGCGAGGATCACGAGGAGCGCAACTACTCCGAGGAAACCGCCCGGATCATCGATGAGGAATGCCGCGAACTCGTGGAAGAAGGCCATGCCAGGGCCCGAGACATCCTGACCGGGAACCGGGCCGCCCTGGATGCCCTGGCGGCCGCCCTGGCGGAAAAGGAGGTCCTGGACGGCGAGGTGGTCAAGGAGATCATCAACAGGCATGCCGGCGGCAAATAAAAGCCTATGGCGGCATATCTTCGGTCCCGGGTCCGGCCATTGCCAGGCATCTCCCGGAGAATAATTTTCAGCCTGTTCATATTACGGCCGGCGTTCAGGTTATCATCTTCCGTGACGGCCGGAGGGGATGTTCCATGCAGTATGCGGAATTTTTCCGGTCTTCACCGCGCCGCCCTGCCCTGCGGGGCGCCCGATAACGGATTCAGTTAGATGCCCGGCGGAAATGCTCACACCAGTCATCGGCGGAAAGGTAGACATCATTTTTCAGGCAGATGCCGTCATCCTTACGGGTTGAACCATAGGCCGAGCCAAGGGAGGACATGCCTTTGAAAACTGATTCCAGATATACCGGGCTATTACGAAAATTAAGGCAATTCAAACAGATCGCCTTGGCTGATATCTTTTGCATGGTCATAGTTTAAGGTATATATTTAATTTTGATAGTATGCATTGCTGCCCTCTGCGTTACGGCGCCAGGCTTTCTTTTTTGCACAATTAATTCTCTCTTGCTTGTGCCGCGCAGCATCCCTCTCTCAATGGCAATTATATCCGCGGGGGGTTGGCTCCCCTTCCTCGGTAAACCTTTATTGGTGGCCAAAAAGCCTACGACAAGACCCAGCTCTGCTCTATTCCCGCTGTCCTTATCGTAGGCCGAATTGACGATGACAATAAACGCTTGCTGTCAATGGGTTAGGTTCTGCCAGTAATGCGCGAAGACAATGGTCGACAGAATAAATCCCAGAGTGACATTAACCACGACGCCGGCAG
>VAPE01033382.1_pt1 | contig 30856 bp, 29 predicted proteins | sample 3393911 | NCBI WGS metagenome assembly VAPE01 (sample SAMN08290436, study PRJNA428436) | hydrothermal vent metagenome | isolation source: Deep-sea hydrothermal vent chimney | place: Atlantic Ocean: South-mid Altantic Ridge
ATTACATAGGCAAGAAATTTATTCTACTATTTGTAATTATGTGCAAATAAAGAATCCAATTGAACATTATAAAATAACACGAGATTATTCAGATAGGCAAGGAAGTTATAGAAGACCTGGTCTTATTTTATTAACTGGGCAAATGTTAGGTGCAAAAATAGAAGATTTAATTATTCCTGCAGCAGCAATGCAATTATCTGAAGATTGGATTTTAGTTCATGATGATGTTGAAGATCATTCAGAACTTAGAAGAGGAAAAACATCTTTAAATAAATTATATGGTCTTGAAATTGCTGTTAATGCTGGTGATGCTGGACATATTATTATGTGGAAAATGCTAAAAGATTATCTAATTAGCAATAAAAAAGGAGCATTAATCTATGATAAATTTGTAGATATTCTAGAGAAAACAGTAGAAGGACAATTTCTAGATATTGATTTTATATATAATAAAAAGAATTTTGAAAATATTAATGAAGATTTATATTTTAAAATAATAAATAGCAAAACTTGTTATTATACTGTTTATGGACCAATGCAACTAGGTGCTATTTCTGCTGGATCTAATGAAGAAATACTTAAAATAATAGAAGAAATTGGAACACCTGCTGGAATTGCTTTTCAAATAATTGATGATATATTAGATTTAACAGCAGATAAAGAAGTATTTGGCAAACAAAAATATGGGGATTTATATGAAGGTAAAATAACTTTAATTATTTTAAATGCATATAAAAACGCAACAAATGAAGAAAAAAGTAAAATAAATTCAATATATTCTAAATTAAGAGAACAAAAAACAAAACAAGATATTGAATTCCTTTTAGAAATGATTAATAAATATAATACTATTGAATATGCAAAGAAAATAGGAGAACATTATGCACAAATTGCAAAGCAAACAATTGAAAAAAACATGTCCAAATTACCAAATAATGAATATTCTTTAATTTTATTATCTGCAATACATGAATTATATTCAAGAAATAAATAATAATTAATTAAAAACAAGAACACGTTTACAAACGAAGTTGACAAAGATTTAATAAATTTTATGATTATTTAATTAAATAGTGAATTTTATGAAATTAACTTGGATGATAGGAGGAGAGCAAGGGAGCGGAGTTGAAACAGCATCAAATTTATTTGGTAAAGCAGTATCAAGTGCTAATTATTATATATTTGGAAATAGAGAATATTATTCAAATATAAAGGGAAAACATAGTTATTTTGAATTATGTTTTAGTGATAAAAAAGTAAATAGTATTACTGAAAATTATGATATTATTGTAACTTTTGATGCTGAAACAGTTTTTCAACATTTCAGACAATCTAAAAATTATTTTATTTATTCTGAATCACAAAAATCAAAAACAATTGAATCTATCCCAAGTATTGAACCTGAAACAAAACAAGAAATAATTGAATTTTTAGATAAAAATAATATTAAACATACTGTTGAAGGAATAACTGAATATTTAAGCAATAATAAATTAAATGTAATTCCAATTAATTATGAACAAATAATAAGAGATATTGCAGAAGAACAAAAAATAAATACTAGTATTGCAAAAAAAACAATGAATACAATAGCTTCAAGTGTTTCTTTTTCACTGCTTGGACTTGATAAACAATTTTTAATAGATGCATTGGAACAAATATTTTCAAGAAAACCACAATTAATTGAAATGAACAAACGTGCTATTGAAAAATCATTTAATCTATTGAAAAATGTTTTTAATTTAAAACCAATTGAAAAGCAAATAAGAGTTCAAATTGATGGAAATCTTGCTGCTGCTCTTGGAAAAATAGCAGGAGGACTAGGATTTCAAAGTTATTATCCAATTACACCTGCAAGTGATGAAAGTGAATTTATTGAAGAGAATCAAGTAATTGAAAATAATGTTAATAATGAAAAGCAAACAAGATCAATTGTTGTTGTACAAACAGAAGATGAAATTTCAGCAATTGGTATGGCAATTGGTAGTGCATTAACAGGAGTAAGATCAGCAACAGCAACTTCTGGACCAGGATTTGCATTAATGGGAGAAGCATTAAGTTGGGCAGGACAAACTGAATCCCCAATTGTTGTAACATATTATTTAAGAGGATCTCCATCAACAGGTCTTCCAACAAGAAGTGGACAAGCAGATTTAAAATTTGCTGCAAATATTGGACATGGTGAATTTCCAAGAATTATTATTGCAAGTGGAGATCATATTGAAACATTTAATGATGCAATTTTTGCATTTAATTTAGCTGAAAAATATCAAACACCAGTTATTCATATCATTGAAAAATCAATTGCAAACAGTTATTCAAGTATAGATATAAAAGAACTTGATTACTCTAATAAAAAAATAGATAGAGGAAGTCTTATTCACTTAAATGCAGAAACTAAGGATTCATATAAAAGATTTAATTTAAGTAAAGGACCTATTTCAGATAGAGCTCCAATAGGAGAAACAATTGCATGGTATTCAGGAGATGAACATAATGAAATAGGACATATTTCTGAAAATTCAACAAACAGAACAATAATGTATGATAAAAGAATGCAAAAATTAACATTAGCAGATAAAGAAATAGATGAAAATGATCGTTTAAATGTATTTGGTTCTGATTCTGATATTGCAGTAATAACTTTTGGATCTCCAAAAGGTGCTTTATTAGATATTATTGATGAATTAAATGAAAAAAATATAAAATTACAAATTATTCAAATACGTATGTTTAATCCATTTCCAGTCAAATTATTAAGTGCTTTATTAAAAGGTAAAAAGAAAATAATTGATGTTGAAAATAATTATACTGCTCAATTAGCATCTTTTGTAAAAGAATTGTTGCAAATAGAGCCAACAAATTACATATTAAAATGGAATGGAAGACAAATGAATACTGATGAATTAAAAGATGCAATAATAAGAATAATTGAAACAGATGAAAAGAAAATAGTTTTGAATGGTGGAGTTTAATCTGCTTTTAAAATTGTGAAATATGGAAAAAATAATAATAAAATCTACAATCAAAATAATACTTTAAAATAATTTAATAATATTATTTTTGATGTTGATATTAAACAAAAAATATAATAAAAAAATAATTAGTGGTTTAATGGTAAATTACAAAACTAATGAATTTGTTGATTGGTGTATTGGCTGCGGTGATTTTGGAATATTAAGTTCTGAAACATCTGCATTATCTGAACTAGGTTTAGATCCCTCAAAAACAGTTGTTGTATCTGGAATTGGATGTTCTAGTAAAATGCCCCATTTTGTTAATGTGAATGGTGTTCATACATTACACGGACGTGCAATAACTTATGCATCTGGGATTAAATTATCAAATCCAGATTTAAAAGTAATTGTGAATTCAGGTGATGGTGATTTACTAGGAATTGGTGTAGGACATTTAGTAAGTGCAGGAAGAAGAAATTTAGATATTACAATTTTACTTCATAATAATGGTGTTTATGGACTTACAAAAGGTCAAGCATCTCCAACATTACATAGAGGAATACAAACAAAATCACTTCCTAAAAAAAATATAAATGATTCATTAGATCCTCTTGCAATTGCATTAACATCAGGATATACTTTTGTTGCAAGAACTTATGCATATGATGCAATGTTTACAAAAGAAATAATTAAAAAAGCAATAATGCATAAAGGAACAGCATTAATTGATATTTTACAACCTTGTCCAACATATAATAATATAAACACAAAAGAATGGTATGAAGAAAGAATATACAAATTAGATGATAATTACGATTATGTTGTTAAAACTCCAGAAGAAGCTGAAAAGAAATTATCAATTGCATTAATTAAAAGTTTTGAATGGGGCAAAAAGATCCCTCTTGGAATTTTTTATCAAAATGAATTAATAACTTCATATGGTGAAAGAATAAAAGAGAACATAAATGATTATTTTGAAAATCCACCATCAAATCAAATAATAGAACAAAATCAGAAATCAACAACAGATATTTCAAGTTTATTAAAAAGATTTGAAGTTTAATAAATTATTAAAGAGATTTGAATGGTAAATAAAAATAAAGAATCAAAAATTTTGAATAAATTAAAGTCTAATATAATAAAACCTTACCAAATTTCAGCAATAACAAAAAATGAAGCAAAAGCAGCAGAAATAAAACGGAAATATCTCGAAATAAAATATAATATCAATAAAAAATTGAAATATATTAGTCAGACAAATATTGATTATAGTGATGCTGCAAAAAGAAATATATCTGGTAATCTAATTGGAGCAGTTCAAATTCCATTAGGTTTTATTGAAATAAATATTAATGGACAATTTGCTAAAGGACATAATCTTGTTTTTTTAGCAACAACAGAAGGAAGATTAGTTGATGGTATTGCAAGAGGTGCAAGTGCTTTAAATAGTAAAGGAGTAACAACAAAAATATTAAAAGATGAAATGACAAGAAGTATTATAATAGAAACAAATTCACTAAATAATGCATATAAGTCAAAGAAGTATATTGATGAATCTTTTATTGAAATAAAAAAATATTTTTCAAAATCAAGTAAATATTTAATATTAAAAAATATTTCAAGTCAAGTTTTTGGAAAACTTTTATTCTTAAGATATGGTGCAACAACAGGAGCAGCAATGGGTATGAATATGATAACAATTGCATCACATGATGCAACAATTAAAATCATAGAGAAACTAAACCAAAAAAAGATAAATGCTAAATTTTTTACTGAAAGTGGAAATATGTGTATTGATAAAAAACCTGGTTTTATAAATCAAATACTGGGTCGTGGTATTTCAATTTCTGCTGAAGCAGTAATAAAAAAAGAAATAATTAAAAAATATTTTAAAGTAAATCCAAGTCAAATAGTAAAAATGAATTACTATAAAAATTATATTGGTTCAAGTTTAGCAGGTGCAATAGGAAATAATGCACATATTGCAAATGTTATGTCTGCAATATTTATTGCATATGGTCAAGATATTGCACAAGTTGTTGATTCAGTAAGTGGGTATGATAATGTTGAATTAACAGAATCTGGTGATCTTTATTTTTCTATTAATCTACCTTCATTAGAAATAGGTGTATATGGTGGTGGTACAATGAGAGAAACACAAAAAGAACTATTAATTGCATCAAAAATTTATGGGGAAAATGATGAAAAAGGAATAAAAAAATATAAATTTGCTGAATTAATTGCAGCAAGTGTTTTAGCTGGTGAATTAAATTTATTAAGTGCATTAGCAGGACAAGAACTTTCAAATTCTCATGCTTCAATAAAAAGAGGTTAATATTTAATATAAAAATATGATTTATTGTGTATTTTATTACAAAAAAATAATAAGAATCAAATTAATAATGTAAATAAAAAAAAATTCAATGCTTTTAAAATTAATACAAAAAACATTTTTAAACTTAGAAAAGAAGTCAATGAACATCAGACTACAAATGTTTATATTAATGGAAAAAATGTTTCTATTGATATTGCAATTGCATTAGCAATTAAAAAACTAAATCAATCAAATGCAAAAACAGAACATTGCTGTCAAGGTGGAGATAAATTGCATCAAGCATATATTTCATTAAAAAGTGGAATATTCCCAAACGAATTAATTTCTGCATGGAAAAATGCTGGATTTTATGTTTCAATACATATTGTTAGAGCAACATATTCATTTATTAAAAATACTAATATTGTTGAAGAACAAGCAGGAATATTATTTCAAAATTCTTTAAATGATTGGGTAAGTAATAAATTAGATGTATCTGGAGAAAAATATAAATTTCAAAATTAATTATAAATTTTTATTTTAAAACATTATTATTTTTTATTAAATTAATGTTTTAGGATCTAGTAATTTTTTTAATTGCTTCTCATTAAGAATATTCATTTTTTTGCATACTTGCATTATTGTTTTATTATTTTTATATGCAATCATTACTATTTCAGAAGCTTTATCATAACCAATATAAGGTGTTAATGCTGTTATTGTTGATAAATCATTTTCAATGTATTTATTAATTCTTTTTGTATCTACTTTTAAGTCATTAATTGCATTTTTACTAAAAATTTTAATACTATTAGCTAATATGCGTATTGAAAATAATAAATCATATGTGATTATTGGCATATATACATTTAATTCAAGTTGTGCACTTGATACTGCTTTTCTTATAGTATAATTCATACCTTGAACTTGGAATAAAACCATATTTTGCATTTCTAAATATGATGGATTTATTTTTCCTGGCATTATTGAAGATCCTGCTTGTGCTGATTTAAGAATTAGTTCATGTATTCCTGTTCTTGGACCTGAAACTAAAATTACTAAATCATTTATAATTTTATTTAATTCTATTGTAATACTATTTATTGCATCACTTATTATCATTTCAGCAATTCTATTTTGAGTATCTCTAAATCTATTTTTTGAAAGTATAAATTCTTTACTTATCTTGAATATTTTTAATTCTTTATTTATTTGTTTAATTATTTCTGTCCTATATTTTTCAGATGCATTTATTCCAGTACCAATTGCTGTTCCACCAATTGGTATTTCAAGTAAGTAATTTGTAGTTTTTTCAAGGTTATCTATGAGTAGTGAAATTGTTCCTGCATATCCTGAAAATTCTTGACCTAATGTCATTGGAACTGCATCTTGTAAATGTGTTCTTCCAATTTTTATAACTTTAACAAATTCTTCTGATTTTTTAAATAGTTCTGTTTCTAGTATTTTTAATGCAGGAATTAATAATTTCTGTATTTCAATAAACATAGTAATTCTTATTGCTGTTGGCATTGTGTCATTTGTTGATTGTGACATATTAACATGATCATTAGGATGTATAAGTTTAAAATTTCCTTTTTTACTCCCAATAATTTCTAATGCTCTATTTGCAACAACTTCATTTATATTCATATTTATATTAGTTCCAGCGCCTGCTTGGAATATATCAATTTTAAATTGATTGAGAAATTTTCCATCAATAATTTCATCACATGCAAGAATTATTGCATCTCCTTTTTTTTTGTTAAGTTTTCCTATTTTTATATTTGTTAATGCAGCACATTTTTTTATTAATGTATAAACTTGTATAAATTCTCTTTGTATGTGTAGACCAGAAACCCTATAATTAGTTAATGCTCTTTCAGTTTCAACTCCATAATATACATTTGAAGGAACAATAACTTCACCAACAATATCTCTTTCAACAATTCCTTTTGAATTTTTTTTCATAATTTCACGTGATTAATAATAAACACTAAATTTTATTAATATAATTATAAATAAAATATAAAAAGTATAATTAAATTTTTTATGCTCTGATCGTCTAGTTCGGTCAAGGATATAGCCTTCTCATGGCTAGGACTCGGGTTCGAATCCCGATCAGAGCGTATTTTAAAAATTGTTTTTAATGCAAAATAATAATTTATGAAATTTAAATAATTTTTATTATAATTAATTTAAGATAAATACACTGCAAATAAAAATAGTAATGAAGATAATTTATTCATATAATTTATTATATATTTTTTAATTTTATATTTTGAACTTGCAAGGATTATTGATCTTTCACTTCTTCTTGCTATTGTTCTTGTATATCCTAAATAAGCACTTTCTGTTCTCTGAAACAAAACAAAGTTCTTTGGTTTTTTATATTGCTGTTCAAATCTTTTAATTAATATTTCTACTTCTTCAATATCTTTTAGTGTAATTTTAATATCTGGTTTAAATATTGGATTTATAATTGAAATTAATTCAGAACTTATTATAAAAATTTTATTTTGAATATTGTTTAAAATTTTATTTAAATCAGAATTTTTAATGTAACAATTACAAATATTTATAAAACTATTGAGTTCATCTAAATCTCCAATAGCATTGAAAATCACATCATCTTTTCTTATTTTTTTGTTTCCAATATTAGTAAATTCTGAATTATCTGTATTTTTGTTTTGCATACTAATCTAGAAATTATGTTTCATATATAGTAATTGAGAGAGGTCCTGAAAAATTGATAAAAGGTGTTGTTACATTTATTTGAATTGAAACTTGAGAATTATGACCAGGTAAAGTATAAGGTAATATTGGATTTGTTTTACTTATTTTAAAATTAGGTGTTGTTGTACTTATATTTTTAAATGTTATTTGACAATAAGAAGTAGAACTTAATGTTAAAGTAAAATTAAAAGTAGTTTCACCCTTCATAAGTTTATTATAATCATATGGTCTAGTGGTATTAAAATAATTACAAAGATGATTATCATTTATTTTTGGTCCTACATAAAGACGTTTAATATTAATCTCTGAAACGAATACACTTGTATTTATTGGTATTGTTGTTGATATTGGTTGTATTGTTGTTGTTGAAGATGTAATTGTATTTGATTTTGAAGTGTGTGAAGGTATTATTGATGGAAAAATATGCTTCTGATATGTAATTGCTATTAGAAAAATTATAACAATAACAATAATTATTAAAATAGGTAATTTACTCATTATATCATTTCATTTATTATAAATATAATTATTTATTGTTTTTTATTTTTTAAAGTTTGTTTTTAATTAAAATTTATTATAAAAATTTTATTTTACTTTTTTTCTATTATTTTTGAAATTTGATTTAGTAATTCTTTTTCATCTGCATCAAGCAAATAAGAAAATTCAGTTGTTAATAATTTTTCATCGTTTTTAGATATTTTTGAGTACAATATTTGTCCATCTTTTATTTGCCTTCCAAATGTTGTTCCATTTACTGAAACAGCGATTTTATCTCCTTTTTTTGCAATTGATAATGGAGTTCCTTCATTTTGTATTCCTATTATCTTTCCAATAATATTATTATTTTCTGTTATTAAAACATAACCTGGTTTTATTCTTCCACTTAATACATCAATCCCAAAAATAGCAGGATGTGAAGCACGAAAGCAAGTATTTGGCATTATTAATATTTTTCCAGGAAAAATTAATTTACTTTCTATTTCTTCTGTTCTATTTTTAATATTTTTTTCAATTATTTCTTTATATTTATCAATAATTTTATAAATAATAGTTTCATTTATAATTTTTATATTACTCATTTCTGCTGCTTCTGCAGCATCTTTATCAATAGAAACATTAAATCCTAAAATAATTGCATTATTTGGATCTTTAACATTCATTGCAAAAGCATCTAAAACATCTCTTTTTGTTATATTACCAATTGCTTTTTTTCCAATATTATAATTTTCATTTTTTAATAACATTGATATTGCTTCTAAACTTCCAATTGTATCTGTTTTTAGTATAATACCTTTATTATCTGTTTCAAATACATCTTGTATATCTAATTTTATTTCATCAATATAAGAATTATCAATTACTTGTATTAAAGGAGATCCTGGAATAGCATTTTCAAGTCCATTTGCACTTATTTTTATTCCACTTGCTGCATTAATTTGTTTCAAATAATTAAAATTATTTTCTTGTTTATGTGTTTTTGGTTTTAATAATGCTTTAATTTTTGCTGTTTCAATTCCAGTTGCTGTTGCAAATGCAATTATATCATTAACATGTAAACTTCCATTATATAATATAATATCAATTGTTGTTCCTAATCCAATAATTTCTTTTTTTTCAATAATATTTCCTTTTCCAGGACCTTTAACTTCTATATTTAATTTCAGTTCTAAGAATTTTTGAGATAAACCAGAAATAAGCATTAATAATTCAGCAATTCCTTCTCCTGTTTTTGCGCTTATTGGGATAATTGCTATTTCTGTTTTAAAATCATTTATTCTATCAAATCTTTCACTATTGAATTCATATTCACTCAAATTTCCCATTAATTCAAATAACTTTGTTTCAACTAGATCTATTGTTTGCTGATTTTGTTGATTTAATGCATTAATTATACTAGGAAATTCTGTTTTATGCCAACCACTGATTAAATCAATTTTATTTGCTGCAATAACAAATGGGGTTTTATACTCTTTTAATATATTAATTGCTTCTATTGTCTGTGGTTCTAGTCCTTTTGAAATATCAATAACAATTATTGCAATATCTGCAATACTACCTCCTCTTTTTCTTAGATTAGTAAATGCTTCATGTCCTGGTGTATCAATAAATAATAATCCAGGTATTTTTAAATTAAAATTAAATTTATTACTAATTGATTTACAAATATTATTAATAATATCTATTGAAACTTCACTTGCACCTATGTGTTGAGTAATTCCACCAATTTCTTTAGAAGCAATAGCAGAACTTCTAATTCTATCCAATAATGTTGTTTTGCCATGATCAACATGTCCCAAAACACAGATAATTGGTTGTCTTATCATTTAATTACCATAACTAAATATTTATTATTTCTGTTGCTTTATTGTTATTTTTATCTCTTTCTAAGATATAGATGTTTGCCGAATTCATTTGCTTCAAAGTTTCATCATGTGTTATTACAAATATTTGTTCAATAATATCTGGAAGTTTGTTGTCTAATATTTCAATAAAACTTCTTATTCCATTTGTATCAAGATTATGAGTTGGTTCATCTAATATCAACATTTTTAAATTTGGTGCAATAACCATTGACAGTGCAATTCGTAAAGTAAGAGCTGCAGTTGATTTTTCACCACCACTTCCAACACTATTTACTGAAACCCAATCCTCATCATTATTAATTCTTTGATTTATTTCTAATAAATAATCATCTTCTTTTGGCATTAGTCTTATACCACTAAAATCAGTATAAGGATAAATTTCAGCCCATAAATTTATCATTAATTTATTTACTGATTTAATAAGTCTATTTCTTAATTGCATTTGAACTTCTGACAATGCTTTTTTAAATTTATTTAAATTATTTACTTTATATTTTTTTATATTAATTTTTTCTTTAAAACTTTTAAATTTATCAACTTGTTTTTGAGTTTCATTAATTTGTTGTTTTAAATTATTTATTTTTTCTTGATTCATTGGTATTTTTGATTCTTTAATTTTAATTGAAATTTCAATTTCTTTTAATTGTTTTTGAAGAATATCTAATTTTTTTTCATCAACATTTATTTCATTATAATTATTCTGTTTAATTTCTAATTCATTTTTATTTTTTTCAATATTTTTTTCATATTCTCTTTTTTTAATTAATTTTTCAAATTTATTTTCTATTTTATTAATTTCATTTATTAATTCATTCCTTTGATTATTTGTTTTAACAACTAATTCATTAACATTTTCAATTTTAGAAGATAATGTTTTGTGTTCTTGTTCATATTTTTTAACATTACTATCAAAACCTTCATATTCTTTTAATTTATTTTTTATAAGACTTATTTGATCAAAAATTTTTTTCAATTCTTTTTTTATTTCATTTTTTTCTGGTATTTCTTCATTTGTTTTCTTAAGTTCTTCTTCTATTTTAATTAATAATTTTGTTTTTTTATTGATTAATTCAATTCTTTGCTCTTCTTTAAATTCTCTATCACAAACAGGACACTGTTCTTTATTTTCTTTTAAATTTTTAATTGAATCTTTTGTTTGATTTTTTAAAGTTTCATTATGTATATATTTTGATTTTAATTCTTCCAATATTTTTTCATTATTGTCTATTTTATTTTTTATTTCAAATTCATTGTTTCTATCTAGTTCTTTATCAAGTGTTTCTTTTTCTACTTTTTTTCTTTTGATTTGTTTTATTTCTTGTTCAAGTTCTATGATTTTTTTGTTTATTATTTTTTGTTCATTATCCATTTCCTTTAATTTTTTTTCAAGGTCTAATTTTTGTTTTGTTTTTTGTTCTTTGATTTCTTTTAAATCATTTTCATTAAAAGTAATTGTTAATTTATCAAGTTCTTCTTTTAATGTGTTTACTGTTGTTTTTATTTTAATAATTTGATCAGAAATTTGCTTTTTTAATTCATAATCTTTTTTAAGTTTTTCAAATTCTTTTTGATTTAATTTTAATATTTTATATTCTTCTTCATATTGTTTTTTTATTTGATTTTGATTTAATTCTAGTGTATTATTTTCTTTTTTTAATTCAGAAATTTTTTCATCAAATTCTTTAATATTACTTTCTGAAATAATGCTTTCTTCATTAATAATTGTTTTTTTTATATCATTAATTAATGAATTTATATTATCTTCTGCTGTTGAAAATTGATCTAAACCAAGCATTTCATCTATTTGGCTTTTTCTATCTTTTTTAGTTAATTCTAAAAAGTAATTTAATTTATTTTGCTCTGAATATATTGCTTTTGAAAAAGTATCATAGTCAATACTAAGAATTGTTGTGATTTCTTCAGTTACTTTTGATGAACTTTCTTGGATAATATTATTTTCCTTTTTTAGTACTGCTGATGTTGCTCCTTTATTATCTATTCTTCTTATTACAGTATAATCATAATCCTTAAAAAAAGATAATTTTACTTCACAATATTTTTTTCGATCTGGTTTATTTGTTATAATATCAATCAATTTAATTTTTCTGTGGATTAAATCTGGGAATGTACCAAATAATGCGAATGATATTGCATCAGTAATAGAACTTTTTCCAGCTCCCATTATACCTATAAATAAATTAACACCTTTTTGAAATTTGATTGAAGAATTTACGTGTGTTTTCCAATTTATTAATTCTAAATTAGTAAGCATTAAATCAATTTAAATAAAATAATATTTTATTATTAATTTTATAATTTATTAAATATTATTTTTAAAATTTAGTATTAAAGATAAAAAATAATAAATAATTATTTTTGAACCTGTACTCTAATAAACCCATTTGTTATATAATTTCCATTTTTTGGGCATGCGCCTGTATTTATTTCTGATACTTGATTGGCGCAATAATTTCCCTTTATTACAAATCTTCCAGTTTCAACTCTTCCTATTGATTGAACTGAATTAAAACTTGCACTACATGTTATTTTTTCACCAGATATAACACTAGTAGAACCAGTATTTGATTGGCAAGAACCAGAGCTACTTTTAATATTACTTATAATTGCATTAAAACTTGCAATATTTATTATTCCAACTTGTTTATCACTCAATAATACTGTTAAAGTTGAACTATTTGCTGTATTAGAAGTTAATAAAGTATCTTGACAATTAAAACCAGAATATACTACACAAGTTGAAGGAATAATAGCTTTTGGTGCATACATATAGATAATTAAAACAGAAAGCATAATTGTAATTAAAAGAAGAACCCAGGAATAAGTAATTAATAATTCAATTGCATTTTGTATTCTAAATTCTTTTGTCATACAAATAATATTTATAAAAAAATATATAAAATCAATTAATATATATTTTAAATTGAAGATATTTATAAAATCAATTTTTATAATTTTTATTATTATGATTAAATGTTGTTTATTTATTTTGTATTAATTATTTCATTTGTTTTTGCACTATTTATGCCTATTTCATTTCTTTTAACTTCAAAATTATTGAGACCAAATACATCAAAGAATCAAACAAAAGATGCACCTTATGAAAGTGGTGAAGAAGTAATTGGTTACTCAAGAGATATTGATAATGAATATTTAGGGGTTTTTCCAATTTTTCTTTCATTTGAAATAATTATAATTATTTTAATATTATGGGCCTCAACATCAAATTATTTTTCTTATACAAATAGTTTAATGTTAATTTCAATTTCATTATTTAGTGTTATATTTTCATTAATAGGTTATAAATTAGCAAGTGGTGTGAATGGTTGATAATTTAATATGTTTGAAAGATAGCAGTGAAAAAAATGCAGAACAAAAAATGACAGACCTACAAATAGAAAATAAAGAAGTAAAAGAAAACATTGTGTTTTTAAAACTAAAAGATTTAATGAAATATACAAGTCCTTTAAAAACATGGTCAAGAAAAAATTCATTATGGCCTATGTTATTTGGTTTAGCTTGTTGTGCAATAGAATTAATGGATTTTGGTGCAGAAAGAATTGATGCAGAAAGAAAGGGCTATTTATTGTTTAGAGGAACACCTAGGCAATGTGATGTAATGATTGTTGCTGGGTGGGTTACAAAATCAATAGCACCAAGAATAAAAAGACTTTATGAACAAATGTTATCTCCAAAATATGTTATTGCTTATGGTGAATGTGCTGTATGTGGAGGCCCTTGGTTTGAAAGTTATAATATAATAAAAGGTGTTGACCAAATAATACCTGTTGACATTTATGTTGCTGGTTGTCCGCCTAAACCTGAAAATTTATTTGAAGCTTTAATTAAATTACAAACAAAAATTGGTGGTGAGAATCTTGGAAATTCAGAAGGAAGTATTAGTTCAAACATTAAAAGAATTCAAAACAAAAGGATTTGATTATTTAAAAAAAATTCTTGCAAATGATTATGTAAAATATTTAGAAGTAGTTTACATTTTGTATAATATTGAGTCAAAAGATCAAATTAATATAAGTTTAAAATTAGATCCAAATGACCCTAAAATTGATTCAATTATTTCATTATTTCCAAATAGTGATTGGTATGAACGAGAAATTTTTGAAATGTTTGGAATAATATTTAATAAAAGAGAAATGCAGAAATTATTATTATATGAATGGAATGGAGTTGATTTTCCATTAAGAAAAAATTTTGCATGGGGCGAAAATTATAAAAAAATGTGAATTATATGTCAATTATGAGGATTAATATAGGACCAATGCATCCAAGTACTCATGGGCTTTTAAGACTTATTGTTGATATTGATGGAGATAAAATAGAAAATATTGAATCAAGAATTGGTTTTTTACATAGAGGTGTTGAAAAATTATTTGAGAATAGAATGTATATGCAAAGTACTGGATTTTTAGAAAAAATAGATTATGTTGCTCCAATGGGTTGGGATGAATTATTCGTTGCAAGCATTGAGCAAGCAACAGGAATTCAAGTAAAAGAAGCTGCGCAGTATATGAGAATGATTTTATTAGAATTTCAAAGAATTGCTAGTCATTTATTATGGATTGGAACTTTTTTAAATGATTTGGGTCAAATGTTTACAATATTTATGTGGTCTTTCAGAGAAAGAGCAGAAGTTTTGAAATTACTAGAAGATGTATCTGGAAGTAGAATGTTTTATTTTAATTTTAGATTAGGCGGTTTAACAAGACAAGTCCCAAATGATTTTGTTGATAGAGCTTATAAATTAATAGATTATTTATCTGAAAAAATATCAGAATATACTGATCTTATTGATGATAATGCTGTTTTTATGCAGAGAACAAAACAAATAGGTGTTTTGACAAGAAAAGATGCAATTGATTATGGTGTTTCTGGTCCAGTTTTAAGAGGATCAGGAGTTTATGAAGATGTAAGAAAATCAAAACCTTATTATAAATATGATAAAATAAAATTCAATATTCCAATAAAAATGAATGGAGATTCTTTTGATAGATATAGAGTAAGATATGAAGAAATATTTCAGAGTATAAAAATAATAAAACAATGTCTTGAGCAATATAATAATTTAAAAAATAAAGATGTTGTTGGTTTATCAATTAAATTGTTTGGTCCTGCTGCAAAACCAGATATTGTTATAATGGAGAGGGAATTACCAAGAGGGGAAGGATTAATTTATATGATTCCAGAACCTCAAAAACCTTATAGAGTTGCATTAAGATCACCTGCTTTTTCAAATTTAGCAGTATTACCAAAAATTACAAAAGGAGCAAAATTTGCTGATTTATTTTCTATTTTAGGAAGCCTTGATATTGTAATGCCAGAAATTGACAAATAATTTTTTTATTAATTTATAATATATTAATTTAATAGAAATAAAAGAAATTAATTTGTTTAAAAATTAAAATTTTAATTTATAAATACTTGTTTATATTTCTTATAAATATAAATTTATTGATTGTAAAATAAATTATTATTAAGAAGTATTTAATAAAAATAATATTTAAAATATATAATATTCTTATAAAAAAACAGAATATTTAATAATTAATATATAAATATAATATTTAAAAGTGAGTTTATGGAACAGAATGAAATTGAAAAATTATCAAAAGAATATCAAGATGTCCAAGAAAAATTACAAGCATTAGAATTTCAGAAACTTCAATTTGATGCTCAAAAACAAGAATATGATAATACTGAAAATGAAATAGAGAATGCAACACAAAAAATTTATATGATAATTGGAGGCGTAATGATAGAAACATCAAAAGAAAAAGCAAAGGAAAATTTAACAGATAAAAAAGAATCAATTAGTCTCAGATTAAATATAATAACAAAACAACAAGAAAAAGCAATTCAAAAAGAAAAGGAATTAAGAGAAGAATTAACAAAAATATTTAATAGTCAAAATAATAATAAAATTCAATAATAACTGCAGATAACATGCAAAAATTTGATTTTAATAGTTTAATTGAATTTATTAAAAAAAATAAAGATAAAAAAACATTGATAAGTTTTCATTCAATGGGAGATACAGATTCAATTGCATCTGCATTTGGAATATCATTAATTTTTAAAAATTTTACTATATCTACTCCTGATAATATAACTTCTAATTCTTTATCAATATTAAAAAAATTAAAATATAATAATGTTTCAAAATCATTTGATGCAGATTCTGAATTAATAATATTATTAGATTTAAATGATTTTGATGGATGTGGTGAATTTGAAAATAGATTGAAAGGATTTGAAAAAAATATTCTGATTATTGATCATCATTTTCCTAAAGAAATTGTTGGTGATAATATATTTGTCTTTGATGACGAAAACTATTCTTCAACAACAAGTATTATATATAAATTATTAAATGAATTTTCAATACCAATTAGTATTAATTTAGCAAAACTTCTTGCTCTTGGAATTATTTCTGATTCTGCTGAATTTAAAAATTCAAATGCTGATACTTTTCTTCAAATAGGTGCTTTACTAAAAATAATTAAAACAGATTACATATCATTATTAAATGAATTTAAACATATTAGTAATGTTAAAGAAAGAGCAAGAACAATCAAAGAAATAGTAGAATCAACAATAATAATAAAAAATAATATATTATTTATTTTTGGAAATACAAAAGCACATTCTAATATTGCAGCAGATAATATGATAAAAATTGGCGCAGATATTACATTATTTTATTCAATAAGTGGTAAAGAAATTTCATTTTCTACAAGACTAAGACCAGGACTAGATAAAGAATTCAATATTAATTTAGGTAAAATAATGAAGTCAATTGCATATATAATACAAGGAAGTGGTGGTGGACATCATTGTGCAGCAGGTGCATATGGTTTATTAAAATATAAAAAAGATGAATTTATTAATGCTTTTATAGAAAAAATACTAGATAAAATAAATAAATCTTAATAAATTTTTATTGTATAATAATTTTAATTAAAAAAATGTGAGAAAATGAAAATTGCTATTGTATCTGATTTGCATTTAGGTTATGAGTTATTTAGAGAAGATGCATTTAACCAAGCAAAGCAAGCATTAGATATTGCTTATGAACTTTCTGATATGATTTTAATTCCAGGAGATATCTTTGATGTTCATTATCCAAGGCCAGATGTTATTGCAGAAGCAGTAAATTTATTTAGGAATTTATCAAAAAAAGAATGGAATTCAAAAATAATAGAAGTAAAAGGAGCAAAGACATTTACAAATATTCCAATAATCGCAATACCTGGAAATCATGAAATAACTTCTCAAAATACACAAAATGCTGTTAAATTACTTTCATTAGCAGGACTTCTTGTTGATACTAGTGGAGCATATACAATAGTGCAGAAAGAAGACGAAAAAATAGCAATATTTGGATTAAGTAATATTTCTGATTCAAGTATAAAACAAAAATTAAAAGAATTAAATCCAATACCTATTAGTAATGCATTTAATATTTTTATGTTTCATCAAACAATTTATGAAATAATGCCATTTAATGAAAATTTTATGCGTTTAAATGATCTTCCAGAAAATTTTGATTTATATATTTGCGGGCATTTGCATTATTTTGTTGATAAAACAATTTATGGAAAAAAACTTCTTATTCCTGGAAGTACTGTATTAACTCACTTAAGTGATATAGAGAAAACAAAAGGATTTATTTTATTTGATACAAAAAAATATACTTATGATTTTATTAAAATAGAATCAAGAAAATTTGAAGTAAAAACAATTGAATTTGATAATGCTGAAGATACTGAAATATTAGAACAATGTGAATCCCAAATTAATATAATAATTAAAAATTTTAAAAACCCAATAATAAAAATATATTTAAAAGGAACTGCTAATTTATTAAATTTCAGTTTAATAATCCAAAAATTAAAAATGAAATATTTAAATAATGCCTATTTATCAATAAATTCAAATAATTTAATAGATACAATTAATGAAAAAGATATAGAAGAAATAAGAGATAATACAATTGATCAAATGCCAATAAAAGAACAAGGAAATATAATGTTTAATAAAAGACTAAAAGATCTTGATTTTAATTTTTCATCAATAAATGCAGATTTATTATTTGAATTATTAAGTCAAGAAACTAATAGAGAAAAAATGTTGAAAAAAGTACTACTATTCCTTGAAATTTAATTAATAATATTAAAAAAGAAAAAAATAAAAAATTAGTTTTCTTCGCCTTTTTCTCTTATTACTGTTATTGGAATTAAATTTTTTTCAAATTCAAGTTCTGCTAATTTTAATGGATCAACAATATCATTTGGTTTTATTAATGGTGGTGCGCCATATGCTAATTGCAAAGCTCTTGCTCCTAATATTCTTGATTTTTCAAATTTTGTGTATTCTTGTTTTTCCATTTTATCACATATTAATTAATTATAAACAATTAAATAGGATTTGGTTTAAAATAATTTTTAATTTCTTTAATGTTTTTATTTACTAATTTTTTCCATTGTTCAAAATTTTCAATATTTGGATATGTTTCATAAATTTTATTAAATTCTTTCATTTTTTTAACAGCATATAATAAATTAGAAAAAGCTTTCATATTAGAAACACCTTTTAAAATCATCTTGAATTTTGAGCTAAGTGATAGATTAGAGATATCCCCATAACTTAATGCTTTTGCTTCGTCTACTGTTAAAAATGTTTTCATTCCATAATTAAGAATATTATTATTAACAGATTGCATATATGTACGAAATACTTCTAGTCCTGCTGTTTTATTACCATATGCTTTATTATAATCAATATTATAATTCCACAATCCTTTTATGCTTACATCTTTATTTTCAATTGCAATTGCTGCATTTTCACCAGCTAAAGAACCAGCAATTAAAGCAGGTCCAATTCCACCAGCACTTATTGGATTTGGCATTGCCATACTATCTCCAGCACCAATATATCCATTAAAAACAAGACTTTCCATTTGTCTTCTTACTGAAACAGACCAATATCCAACACCATTATTAAATTCATTATATATTTTTAAATTTTTAAATACTGGATTCATTTTTATATAATTATTCATCAAGCTTTGTAAAGTATCTTGTCTATTTAATTTTTTATTTCTAATTTCTAGACTTTGTTTTTGAATACCTATTCCAATATTTATTTTATTATTACTTTTTGGAAATACCCACCCATATCCTCCAGGTGCTAGTTCTTGATTTAAGTGTATTAGTGCATTTTTTGGATCATAAAAATCTAGATTTTCTTCTTTAGTATTAAATTCATAAATAAATCTACCTGTTGATTCAATATCATCAATATCAATTGTTTTATCAATAAATGGGTTATCTGGAAGTTTTCTTCTAAGTGGTGTTGAAATTCCTAATGCATCTATTGTAATGTCAGAATATATTTTTTTTAATTCTTTATTTTTATTTCTTCCCTGTATTCCTTTTATATAATTATTTTCAATTAGTGGACTTTCAATACTAAATTCAGTAATATATTCTGCACCATTTTTTATTGCTTTATTTATTAATTGTTTTTCAAATAAAGGTCTATTTAATATAAAACCTTTGCCATCAAACAAATATTTATGTTTAAGATTTGGTGATAATGCTAATACACCATCAACTTTCAAATCAAGTTCAGGGTATTTAAAATCAATGTCTAATTTTGTTTTTAAAAAATCTAAATGTGTTGTTGCAACAGCATCTCCACATACCCATCCCCAATTTGTTTTCTTTCCAGGTTCTTCTATTTTATTTCTATCAATTAATAAAACTTCTAATCCTCTTTTCGCAGCTACTGCAGCAGCAATAGAACCAGCCATTCCAGCTCCAGCAATAATCACATCATATTTTTTTATCATATTAACACAATTAATTTTATTACAAATTATTTATTAAAAGGTAAAATTTGCAGGAGGTGAGATTCGAACTCACGAAGGCGCTAAGCCACAGGATCTTAAGTCCTGCGCATTTTTCTGTGGTTTACGCCAAACCAGACTTTGCTACTCCTGCATAATATTATATATATAAAATTTTACATTAATTGGATTTGTGGTTAAAATTAAATAATAAAAGTAAAATTGATTATTCATACATCGATGGTCCAGCATCTTCAATTGCTTTTTTATACTGATCATGTGTTTCTTTTCCCTTTGCAATTATTGTTTTTAATTTTGATTCTACTGATTTTGCTTCTTTCTCTAGTTCTTCTGTATCAATATTTAATTCAATTAATTTATTAATTGTTTTTATTGCAATTTCAGCGTATTTAGGATCAACAATAGAAGGGTTTATTGGAATTAAAATACTAATATCACTTATTTTTTCAACAAGTGATTTAAATAATAATAATGCATTAAGACCACTTGAAATTCCTTCGCTAATTGGTTTTATTTTTAAATCTTCTATTGGCTTTATTAAATTTTTATCTGATGTAACAAAAAATACTTCATTATTATCCATATCTTTATCTTGTTCATTATTTTGATTTCTTACTACTGGTATTCCTGAAATTGAAATTATTTTTGATATTTTTTGTTCTTTTATAAATGAAAATAATTTATTAGCTAATTCATGTGTTAGTCCAATTGGTATTGAAAATTCTGCAAATATTGAAACCAATTTATTTTTTTTAGATACATAAATTCGTATTGGAGATATTGGAATATTTTTATGTATTGAAATTAATGGTGGAAAATCATCACTTTCTAAATAACCAATATATTCCATATCAAGTTTTTCAATAATATAACTTATTGTCATTGATCCTACTAAACCAACTCCTGGAAAACCTTCTAGGAATGTATAACCTTCTAAATCTATTTTTTTATCAAGTTTAAATGTTATCATATAAATCTTTTTTATATTTTAATAATTCTAATCAATTAATTATTTATATTTATTAATTTAAATATTGTCTATTAAATTTTTATCTATTTTTAAAAAATAATAAAATTTATATTATTTTTTTTCGACGATATATATTCGATAAATATTTAAATATATATACTATAGTATATTATTAAACAAAATGTAAAAATTGGTGAAACTATGAGCGAAAAAATAGGAAATGAAAAAATAGAAAGAGAATCAGGATTTCTTTACTATCTTGGTAAAGATGGTCGAGTATGGAGATCACCTATGAAATCAAATTCAAAAGGAAAAAAAGGAGCAGTTAGCAGCGAAAAAATAGAAAGAGAAGCAGGATTTCTTTATTTTATTGACAAAAAAGGATTTGTTTCAAGAGTTGCAATGAAAAGAGGAAAGAAGAAAGGTAAAAAGTAATTGTTTTTTCCTTTTTTCCTTTTTTATTTTTATTATTTTAAAATTATTCTCTTTTTTTTAAATATAACTTATAATTTAAATAATTAATTTTCTAAAACAGATTATGCGATATGCGGATTTATTAACTTTGTTTAGAACAGCACTTATTTTTATTGTAGTATATTTTGTATTAATAAAATTTAATGCATTATTAACAATATTTATAATTTTGTTAATGTTTGGTTTAGATGGTATTGATGGTATTGTTGCACGATACGAGATCAAATGCGGAAAATCAAAATCAAATTATGGTGCTAGATTAGATGTTGCTGGAGATAGAGTAATTGAATTTATTTTTTGGATTCTATTTGTTTACATACATTTAATTCCCTTGTTTATACTAATATTGATTGTTTTTAGACATTCATTTGCAGATGCATTTATGGCTACTAAAGGAACATCATCAAAGATGATAACTAAATTTGCAAGAATTATTTATTCTTCAAATATTGGAAGAGGTGGAGTAAATATAGTAAAAATAATTACTTTTTCCTATCTTTCATGGTTATATATTTCAAATATGTTTAAATTTTCAAATTATTTAATAATTGGTTATGTTCTAATTGGTATTTTATTTAGTTATATTATGCTGAGAGGAATTGCTGAGATATATGAAAGTATTATTGATATTAAAAAAAATAAAATTTTAATTTAAGTCATATTCAATATTTATTTTCTAATTTATAATTATTTTAGTTTTGCTCATTTTAATTTTTTAAATTTTAATATATTAATTATTATTAAAAAGAATAATCAAAATCATTTAAAAACAATAGGTTTATATTGTTTTAATTTATAAAATTTTCTGAGTTATTACATACAATAATTGATTAAATGAGCTTTGAAAATATTTTAAAAAAGAATATCAATAATATTGGAAATATTAAGTATTTAGAAACATATCGGGAAAGACCACATATTTCAAAGTACAAGCTAGAATCTAATGAAGATATTGTTTATATTGCTATAAATCAATTTAATATAATTGAATATAAAGATCAATTATCTAAAAAATATATTGGTGCTGTAAACATTATTACTGATTTATTTATTACTATATATGATATTAATTTGAGAAAAATAGCAGTATTAAGGTTAAACCCAGATACTGATAATATTAATTTAATAAAACAATTTAAAACATATTTGAATAATAACAATAAAAATAATTTAGAAATTAGATTATTTGGATTACAAAATAATAATAATTTAAAAATTCTAAATGAATTATTATCTATTATTATCAAATATAAAGTACCAATATATGAACTTGATTTATTTGGAAATGAAATAAGACATATTGCAATTGATTTAGAAATAGGTCCGAGTTTTAATATTTTATTAGAGGATAGATTATATAGGCCAGGCGAATTAATTAATAATATTAATTCAAATTCTCAACAAAAAGAAGATAAATAAACATTATTTTTTAAATTATGTATTACTTTTTTTAGTATAAAATTTATATTATTTGAACAGTAATATTTATTTATATTATAATTTTGATAAAATATTAAATAATAATTAATTTGTATAATTAAATTTTTAATAAATAAAAATCAATAATTAAATAATTTTCTGATTTAATGACTGAAAAAATAGAAATTAAGCAAGTAATAATATTAAGATCTGATTTAAAGATGAGTAAAGGGAAATTAGTTGCACAAGGTGCACATGCTTCTTTAATTAGTTATTTTAAAACTGAAAAATACAATCCTGATATTGCAGCAGAATGGTTAAAAACAGGAGAAAAGAAAATAATATTAAAACTTAATGATGAAGAATCATTAGTAAAATTATTTATTGCATTTGAATTTAAAAAAATTCCATGTGCATTAATAACAGATGCTGGTTTAACAGAAGTTCCACCAGGTACAAAAACAGCTTTGGGTATAGGTCCATGGAAAAATAATGAAATTGATTTTATTACTGACAGATTAAAACTTCTTTGAATATATCAAATAAATATTAATGAAGCATATGCAACAACATTTGAGTAATCTTGTGTTTTACTACTAGAATTTGAATAATGAAGTAATTTACTTTTTTTTGCACCTTGTTTTTTTGCAAACAAGAGACTTGTTGTTATTGCACCAATACCACAAGCAGTATCATTTAATTCAAATATTAATTCATTAAATTTTTTATAATTCAAATATTTTAATGCATTTATTAGTTTAGTATCTTTTGTATTTGCAATATCAGCAGATTCATAATGATTAAAATCAGAACTCGCAATTATTATTATTTTTGAATTTATTTTTTTAGCAGCATTAAATATTGCATTAGATAAATCAATACTTGCTCTTAATGACTGATCTAACATACAAATGAAACAATATTTTTTATTAGGTGCAATTACACTTAAAAAAGGAAGTTGAACTTCAATTGAATGTTCATTAATTTGTGCAATTTCATCATGTTTTATATTACTGTATTTTGTAATCTCTTTAGATAATTGTTTATTATTCTTTAATATACTAAATGGTGTTTCCCAATCTTCGAATGAAACAGCAATATCTGCTCCATAACCAGTGTGATTTGGACCTATTACTATTATTGTATCTATTGAATTTAAATTTTCATTAATTGATAATGCTTTGTAAGTATATGCTGCTGTTTGTCCAGAATATATATACCCAGCATGTGGAGAAACATAAGAAATTCCTGTTTTAATATTAGAAATTTTTGCTTGATCTAAATAAGATATAATTTCTTTTTTCAGTTTTATTTTGTTTTTCTGATAAAATTTTCCAGAAAATCTGTATTTTCTTATCATTTAATCCAATATTGTTATTTATAATAAATTTTTTTCCTGTAAATAAAATCTTGTTTCTAATGCTGCTTTTGCCCCAGATCCTGCTGCAATAATTGCTTGTTTATAAATTTTATCACACACATCTCCAGCAGCAAATACACCATTTATATTTGTTTTTATATCTTCTTTTGTAATAATGTATTTTTGTTCATCTAATTCTATTTTATTCTTTAAAAAACTAGTATTTGGTGAATAACCAATAGCAACAAACACACCATCTAAATTAAGTTGGATTATTTCATTTGTTTTATTTTTTTTTATTTTTATTCCAGTAACTATTTCATTGCCTAATACTTCTGTAATAACACTATCAAAAATAATATTTATTTTTTCATTTGAATGTACTCTATCTTGCATTATTTTACTTGCTCTAAATTCATTTCGTCTATGGATAATTGTTACTTTTTTTACAAATTTTGTTAAAAATAATGCATCATTTAATGCAGTATCTCCACCACCAACAATTGCAACTTCTTTATTTCTAAAAAATACACCATCACATGTTGCGCAAGAACTAACACCTTTTCCAATAAATTTTTTTTCTGATTCTAAACCAAGCCATTTTGAAGATGCACCACTCGCAATTATTACTGAATAAGATTCAAATTCTTGAGATTCTGTTTTAATTTTAAATGGTTTTGAATTTAAATCAATATCAATTACATCAGTATTAATAAATTCAGCACCAAATTTTTCTGCTTGTTTCCTCATTGAACTAATTAATTCACTTCCATAAATTCCATTTTCAAATCCAGGAAAATTTTCAACTTCTGTTGTTAACATTAATTGTCCACCAGCAATACTACCACCAATAATTATTGGTTTCATATCATCTCTTGCACAATATAATGCAGCAGTTAATCCAGCAGGTCCAGAACCAATAATGATTATTTTTTCAGTCATATTTTCATCATTTTTTTTATATTTATTTATAAGTATTTATTTAATTTTCATAAATGATTCTCATAATTATATAATAAAAACTATTTTGTATTTTTAATGTAAAAAATTTAATAATTGAATTAAATTTTCAATAATACTTATATTATTAAAAAATTTTATAATTAAATAATATTAAATTAATAAATAAAAATTTTTTTTAAAATTGATATTATGTATAATACAAAAATGCAAAAAATCTTTAATATAAATAAAATTATTATTGGGGATATTATAAAAATAGACCCAAATAATATAGAAGGTGAATTATTACCAAAGCCTGATTCTAGTGATGAAGATATAATCATTATAAAATTGAGTAATGGTTATAATGTTGGAATAAAATTTATTGATAATATAAAAATAACAAAAATCAAAAGTTTTAAGGATAATTTAAATTTTTCAAAATCAAATTTAAAATATAATAAAGATTTACCAGATATTTCATTAATTTATACTGGGGGAACAATTGGAAGCAAACTAGATTATAAAACAGGTGGTGTTCATATGCTTTTAAAACCAGAAGAATTATTTTATGAAATTCCTGAATTATCTAATATTGCAAATATAAATGTTGAAAATTTATTTAGTATTGCAAGTGAAGATATAACTTATATTGAATGGCAGAAAATAGCAAATAAAATAAAAGAAATTATTACTAAAAATAAAAACACAAGAGGCATAATAATAACGCATGGAACAGATACAATGCATTATACTGCATCTGCATTGAGTTTTATGCTCAAAAATCTTAATATACCAATTGTACTTACTGGTTCGCAAAGAAGTAGTGATAGGGGATCAAGTGATGCATTTATGAATTTAATATGTTCTTCTTATATTGCTTCAAGATCTGATATTGCAGAAGTAGGAATTTGTATGCATAGTTCATCAAATGATGACTATTGTTCTTTTATAAGAGGTGTAAAAGCAAGAAAAATGCATACTTCAAGACGAGATGCATTTAAAGCAATAAATGAAAAACCAATTGCATATGTTAATTTAAAAGGGGATATTGAAATAGCAAACAATTATAAAAAATCAATAAAACAAAATTTAAAAATAGAAGCAAAAACAAATTTTAATAATAAAGTTGCTTTATTAAAAATTTATCCTAATTCAGATCCTGATATAATTAATTATTATATTGAAAAAAAATATAATGGAATTATACTTGAAGGAACTGGTTTAGGGCATATTCCAATTTCAGGAGAACATGAAGAAAAAAGATATCTTAATTATATTAAAAAAGCAATTGATAACAATATAATTATTGGGATGACTTCACAATGTTTATTTGGTAGAGTTAATCAATATGTATATAGAAATTTGAGATTTTTAAATGATGCTGGTGTTATTTATTGTGAAGATATGTTGCCAGAAACAGCATATATTAAATTGAGTTGGTTATTAGGAAATTATAAAAAAGATCAAGTAAAAAAATTATTAAATAAAAATATAATTGGAGAAATAAATAATAGAATAGAATTTGATGATGCTTTTATTTGATTTATATTTTTAATAAATATAATGCACTAATAATCTAATCTGGTTAAGATACGAGCTTCCCAATAAATGGAATAAGTTCGCAATTTGGGTTCAAATCCCGATTAGTGCAATCCAATAAACAATATATTGATTTATAATTTATCTTATTTCTGTTTTAATAAGTATATAAAATTATTCATAATGTTTTTATACTCTTTTAAGCATAATAAATTGTATTAACTTTTTTTCTATTTTTAAAAGAAAAGAAGAAATTATTCATTTAAATATAATTAATAACTTTTTTCTATAAAAAAATTAATATTATTAAAAATAAATATATTTTTAATCAAATATTTAATTCTTTTTTACTTTATTATATAATTAAAAACAATTTAAAAAACATATTTTCTTTTTTATATGAATTAATACAAAAATGTTTTATATTATTAATTAATAATTAAATTACAATTAAATTTTATTTAGTTTTGGTGATCTAATTACAATAGAAAAAATAAATGAATTTACATGGCAAGTTGAAAAAAGCAATAATATGGAAGTTCCTATAAAAATATATGCAAATCAAGAAATAATAAATTTTATGCAAAGAGATAGAACAATATCACAAGCAATGAATGTTGCTTCATTACCTTCTATTGTTAAGAATATGATTATAATGCCAGATGGTCATGAAGGATATGGATTTCCTGTTGGTGGTGTTGCTGCATTTAATGCTGAAAATGGAATAATATCTCCAGGTGCTGTTGGTTTTGATATAAATTGTGGTGTAAGATTAATAAAAACAAATCTTTTATTTGATGATGTAAAAACAAAAATACCTCAATTAATGGATACATTATTCAAAAATGTTCCTAGTGGTGTTGGAAGTAAAATAAAACTAGGATTTACAACATCTGATTTAGAGAAAATAGCATTAGAAGGTGTTGAATATGTGATAAAAAAAGGATATGGGTTTGACACTGATTTAGAAAGAATAGAAGAAAATGGATGTATTAAAAATGCAAATCCAGATGATGTTTCAGAACTTGCTAATCAACGTGGAAAGCAACAACTAGGAACTCTTGGTGCTGGAAATCATTTTCTAGAAGTACAAAAAATAGATCATATAATAAACAAAGATATTGCAGATAAACTAGGTTTATATAAAGATCAAGTAGTTATAATGTTACATAGTGGTTCAAGAGGTTATGGACACCAGGTTTGCAGTGATTACTTAAAAATTTTATCTGATTATCACAAATCTAATAATATATTACTTCCAGATCCAGAATTAGCATATGCTTTTATTGGTTCAAAAGAAGCAACAACTTATCAAGGAGCAATGTTTTCAGCTGTTAATTTTGCTTTTGCAAATAGACAGATTATGACAAATTCAATAAGAACTAGTTTTGAACAAGTATTTGGAAAAAGTTCTGATGCACTAGGTATGGATTTAGTTTATGATGTTGCACATAATATTGCAAAAATAGAAGAACATGAAGTTGATGGAAAGAGGATGAAATTAGTTGTTCATAGAAAAGGTGCAACAAGAGCATTTGGACCAGGTAGAAAGGAAATACCAAAAATATATAGAAATATTGGTCAGCCAGTTATTATTCCAGGAAGTATGGGAACAGCAAGTTATGTTTTAGTTGGAAGATCAGAAGCAATGACTGAATCTTTTGGTTCTTCTTGTCATGGATCTGGTAGACTTATGTCAAGACATCAAGCAATAAGAGAAATATCACAACAAAGAACAATAAATGATCTAAAACATAAAAATATTGAAATAAGAGTAAGAAATAAAAAATTAATTAGTGAAGAAGCACAATGGGCATATAAAGATGTTGATAGTGTAGTAGAAAGTATACAAGGAGCAAAAATATCAAATATTGTTGCAAAAATGATTCCAATTGGTGTAACAAAAGGTTAATTTAGATATAAAAAAATAATATTTTTCTACTAAAAATAGAAGAATGAAAAAATTCAATTTGTCTTTCAATTATTTTTTTGCATAGATAGTATTATTTACTTTTATATATTTTATAAAAAATTAATAAAAAAAGCAAATTATATTTAATCGCAACAACAATCAGATTTATCTAAGAATTTTTTAGGTTCTTCTTTAAACTTATTTTTGCATGTTTCACTGCAGAAATAATAATCTTTTCCTTCGTGTTCTTCTTTTATTGAATCACTTTCATTAATATCCATACCACATACAATATCTTTTGTCATAATAATCATTATATACTTTATCTATCTTTTTATAAATGTTTTTATTTAAATACTGTTCTAAATACTGTTCTAAATATTGTATTAAAATATAATAACAAGAAATAAATAATGATAAATAGTTATCTTTGAATTTCAATATTTTAAATTAAATAAATAATGCAAAACAACTTTTTAAATTATTTTTATTAATTAATAAGATTTAAATTATTAATATTTTATTATATATACATATATAAAAAAGATTTTAGATATCAAAAATTTTTCTGATATTATGCATAAAAAATACAGACAAAAAAGAAATAAAGTAGATAAATCACAAAATGCAATAGAATTTCTTACAACGTATTCATGGGCATTTATTATTATTGCTCTTGTGTCTGCTATTTTACTAATTTATTTTGGTTCATCTCAATCTTCTTTTTCAAAATATTTTTCTTCACAATGTTTTATTTCACCATCATTTCCTTGTTCTGATACATTACTTTCATCTTATAGTTCAACAAAACCAATTACATATCAAATAATTTTTACTGATAACTTAGGATTACGAATTAAAGGAACATCAATTTTTATTCCAGTAAATGGAATTTCTGTTTCTTTATCAGACATTGGAGAAAAAGGAACAAATACATATATTGGAAATTGTTATCCAAACTTTGTAAGATATGGTCAAACAGTATTTTGCTCAGTTTCAATTAATGGGAACAATGAACCAAATATTAATACAAATACTTATACAAAATTAAAACTGAAGTATTCTTTATGTTCTAGTAACCAAACTAAATGTAAATCTAATACTAATAAGTTATTATTATCAACAACTGGTTATTCAACTCAAATTTATGCTCCTTCATCACTACATTTTTATTCTATTAAATTACTTGCAATTCCACAAGGACATATCTCATTAAATAATATTTTATATCCAAGTAATACTATTGTAATGCTTGCACCTCACTCATATAATATTTTTGGTGTAGTAACAAATGCATCTTCTCAATTAAAGCAATATATTGGATGGTATATTAATCCACCTTCTTCTGTTTCTTCACCAAATTCTCAACTTACAAATGTAACAATTAAAGCAGATGGAACACTTGTGTATTCTGCGAATATTCCAGCACCACAACTTTTAAATTATACTTTTACATATGCTAAAAAAGGAATAATCGAAACACATACTATTTTAGCAACTGATCCATTATCTTTATATATTAGTAATAAAGCTCTTACATCTTCTATTTTAAGTAAAAATAAATCAATAAATTATACTTTAATTGCAAATACAATTAACTTAATAAATTATAATGTTTGTAATTTTTCATCAAATCCAGTAAAGTGTATTGCAGTTGGGAATTATTCATTAAAAGCTTATGATTCAGTAGCAAATAAATCAACAACAAAAGTATTAACAATAAAAAAAGCAATACCTATTTTATCATTAAGTTCTTCATCATTTAAAAAGAATGGAATAATAGGATATTCAATATCAACATTAAATAATCAAGTTCTTGCTACATTGTATGTAAATAATGTTGCTGTTGCATCAACACATACTTCTTCATCATATAAAATAACTTCACCAGGAAAGTATTCAATTAAATTAGTAACTAAAGGAAATAATAATTATACTGCTGCAAATAAAGCATTAATTGTAA
>VAPE01019166.1_pt1 | contig 30734 bp, 21 predicted proteins | sample 3393911 | NCBI WGS metagenome assembly VAPE01 (sample SAMN08290436, study PRJNA428436) | hydrothermal vent metagenome | isolation source: Deep-sea hydrothermal vent chimney | place: Atlantic Ocean: South-mid Altantic Ridge
AGGTACGGGGCCATGATCTGGTTTTCACCGAAGCGCAGGTGAGAGACCGTCATGGAGCCGGATTTCTTGGAGTCGTAAACAAAGTAGCCCTGGGCCGAATTGTCGGTCTCGGTGCCGATGATTTTAATGGTGTTCTTGTTGGCGCCGACCGTGCCGTCGGAACCCAGGCCGTAGAACATGGCCCGGTAGACATTGCCGGTCTCGATGTTGAAGGAGTTGTCGTAATCAAGACTGCTGAAGGTGACATCGTCGTGCGGACCGACACAGAAATGATTTTTCGGCGCCATGGCCGCCATGTTATCGAACACGGCCTTGACCATGGCCGGGCTGAATTCGGCCGAACCGAGACCGTAACGGCCGGAGAGGATCAGGGGCATAAACAGGGTGGGGTTGGCCTCGACCGCCTCGCCGATGGCGGCGCGAATATCAAGATACAGGGGCTCGCCGATGGAACCCGGTTCCTTGGTACGGTCCAGGACCGTGATGCGCTCCACGGTTTTCGGCAGGGCGTTGACCATGGCCTTGGCATCAAAGGGCCGGTACAGCCGGACGATAACCATGCCCGTTTTTACGCCCTGGGTCGCCAGGTAATCGATCGTGGCCGCCGCGGTTTCGGCGCCGGAACCCATGATTACGACCACGTCGGTGGCATCGGGGGCGCCGTGATAATCAAAGAGATGGTAGCTGCGGCCGGTGAGGGCGGCGAATTTGTCCATAGTCTCCTGGACAATGGCCGGAGTGGCGTTGTAATATTTGTTCACGGTCTCGCGGCCGGTGAAATAAACATCCGGGTTTTGCGCCGTACCGGACATGGAAGGACGATCCGGGGTCAGGGCACGTTCACGGTGGGCAATGATCAGGTCCTCGTCGACGATCTCTTTCATGTCGTCATAGCTCAACTGTTCCATTTTCTGGATTTCATGCGAGGTCCGGAAGCCGTCAAAGAAATGCATGAACGGAATGCGGGAGGCCAGGGAGGCCTGAGTGGAAATAAGGGCGAAGTCCTGGGCTTCCTGCACGTTCTTTGAACATAACATGGCCCAGCCGGTCTGGCGGGCGGCCATGACATCGCCGTGGTCGCCGAAAATCGACAGTCCCTGGGCCGCGAGGGAACGGGCCGTAATGTGAAAGACCGCCGGAGTCAGCTCGCCGGCAACTTTATACATGTTGGGAATCATCAACAGCAGGCCCTGGGATGCCGTAAAGGTGGTGCAGATAGCGCCGGTGAGCAGGGAGCCATGCAGGGAGCCGGCCACGCCGCCTTCGGACTGCATCTGGGAAATAACCGGGATGGAGCCCCAGATGTTTTTCTGCTTGGCATTGGCCTTGGCATCTGCTTCCGCCGCCATGGGGGAGGAAGGCGTGATGGGATAAATAGTGATGACCTCGCTGATGGCATATGCCACATGGGTACATGCTTGATTGGCGTCAATGGTGACCATTTTTCGCGACATTGATCTACTCCTTACTCGCTTTGTTAACTGTTGTCCGGCGTAACCACCGAAAGAAAAAAATGATTTTGTATTATTTTTATTTATTGTTTTGAAGGCAGATTATGGAGATCATCTCTGCCCTGGTAAACGATGTGATAGTGCTTCAGGCCGGCAAGTTTTTTGTTCAGTTTCTCGACCGTATCCTCAGACGCGCTGATTCGAATCGAGACCCGTTTCATGTCGGGCGGAGCATCGTTGAAGGAGGTGAGAATGGAGAGCACCCGTGCGTCTTCGTGACGCAGGATGTCGATAAGCCTGGTCACCGAACCCGGTTCATCGGGCATGTCGATCACGTACTGATGTGCCCCCTCCTGGATGCCGGTCGCCTCGATAAAGCCGCGCAGGATATCCGTTTCGCTCAGCAGGCCGACCAGGCTGCCGTCATCGTCGAGAATCATGATGCCGGAAATTCTTTCCCTGAGCATGACCAGGGCCGCCTTCTCCAGGGTATCGTCCTGCTGCATGCAGATACATTTGTCGGACATCACGTCTTTGATCTTCATTTCGGAGAGCAGGTAGTACATCTCGTGAATATCCATATCCGAGGTCGAGGACGGGGAGGCATCCTTGAGATCACGGTCAGTGACGACGCCGACCAGCTTGCCGTGCGAAAGAACCGGCAGCCGGCGGATATTGTTTTCCTTCATGGTTCGGAGAGCACGCATGACGGAAGTATTGGCATCCACGGTCAGCATTGTCGTTGCCATCCAGTCTTTAATCAGCATAATTATCTCCTTGGTGGGCAAAGTTGTCCAATATTCGGGTGAAAGTCGTTCTCATTTTACTACGCCGGCCGGCTTTCGAAAGGTGATTGCTTTGAGTATTACTGCAAAGGAATACGGAAGCAAGACGTTCGGAAAAATACCGTAAACTCTCTTTATATAGAATATCAGCGTTTATCCCGCAATATTAAAGCGCGTAATTTTAGTGTATAAAATCGATTTATCAATTGTTTCATTGTATAAGAGGCGGAAAATCAGGGCAACGCTTTGCTGTTCATGGTGTAAACCGACAGGCGGGCATGATGATTTTTTTTTAATAATACTGGATGGATTCGTAAGGGATCAGTCCCTGTTGAACTGTTATTTCGCCCGGAGTGGGCACAATTCATGGCGGCAAAAAGCTGCCCGGAGCATGATTATTTCCGGCAGTCGAACGGCATTAAGTGGTATTTTTATGAGTTTACATATAATCTTGCGATGTTATGAAACCATTATCTGATCAGGAGATTGCTGCTCTCGCCGCCTGGCTGCAAGGAGAACAGGACTTTGTCTTGCTGGAAACTTCCCGGGTGACCGGGGAGGATCATCTTTCCCTGCTCTTTACCCGGCCCCGGCGCTGGCTAGTCTGCAGCGGCCGGGACCGGGCGGCTGATTTTCTGCTGGCGGCGGAAGAGCTGCGGCGACAAGGTTATTTTCTCGCGGGTTGGTTCGGCTATGAGTTCGGCTGTCTGCTGGAACCCGCGCTCCATAACCTGGTCGCTGCCGGTGACGCCCCCCTTGCCGCACTCGGCGTCTTCGACGCCCCCTTTGTTGTTGATCATCGGCGCGGCGGTTTTCGCGGCGCCGCCCCCTGGCAAGACCGAGGGCCGGTTGCGGCCCAGGCGGATCGGTTCGCCGGCGTTGCCGACCTGCGGACCAATATTGATTGCCGGGAGTATCTGCGGGCCGTCGGCCGGATTAAGCAGTATATCGCGGCCGGCGATACCTACCAGGTCAACTACACCATGAAACTGAAGTTCGGCTTCAGCGGTTCAGCCGCTTCTCTCTACCTGGCCCTGCGGCGCAACCAGTCTGTTGCCTACGGGGCCTGGATCAGGCAGGGGGGGCGTGATATCATGAGCTTTTCGCCGGAGCTTTTTTTCCGGGCCGACCGGGAGCGCATAACGGTCCGGCCGATGAAGGGGACCATGGCCAGGGGGCGAACGCTGCCGGAGGATGAGCAACAGCGCCGGGCCTTGCGGCACGACCGCAAAAATCGCTGCGAAAACGTGATGATCGTGGATTTGTTGCGCAACGACCTGGGGCATCTGCTCCACGGCCTCGGCGGCGGGGCGGTCCGGCCGCGTTCTCTCTTTGATGTGGAAGTCTACGAAACCCTGTTGCAGATGACCTCGACTCTTGACGGGCTCCCCGCCGCCCGGCGGCAACCCGGCCTGGACGACATGCTGCGCGCCCTGTTTCCCTGCGGTTCGGTTACCGGCGCCCCGAAAATCAGGACCATGGAGATTATCCATGAACAGGAAAAAGAGCCGCGCGGCGTGTACTGCGGGGCCATCGGTTACGCCGGTCCGGAGGCCATGGTTTTCAATGTGCCGATCCGGACCCTGGTGCTGGCGGACGGTCAAGGTGAAATGGGGATCGGGTCCGGGATAGTCCACGATTCCGATCCGGAGATGGAGTGGCGGGAGAGCCTGCTCAAGGGGGATTTTCTCACCCGCCCCCGGCCGGTCTTTCAGCTCATCGAGACCCTGCTGTGGCGACCGGGTTCCGGGTACCGGCTCCTTGATGAGCACCTGCGGCGTCTGACCGATTCGGCGGCTTATTTCCTGTTCAATCTACCAGTCGACGAGGTTCGCGCCGGCCTCGACCGCCAGGCGTCACGGTTGCAGACGGCGGCGCGGGTCCGGCTGTTGCTGCATCGCGACGGCCGGGTCCGGATCAGCTCGACGCCGCTTGCGGAGCCGCCCGGTCCCGATCCCCGGGTTCCCCCGGTCCGGGAGCCTTTGCCGGTGGCCGTTTTTTCAGCGCAACAGACCGACCCGGATGACGTCTACCTGTATCACAAGACCACGGTCCGGGAGCTCTATGATCTGGAGCGGCAAAGGGCCGTGGATAGGGGCTGTTATGAGGTTCTGTTTACCAATATCCGGGGCGAGGTGACCGAAGGCGCCGTCAGTAATGTTTTCATTGCCGGGCCGGATTGTTTATTGACGCCGCCGGTGGCCAGCGGTTTGCTGGCCGGCACCCTTCGTCGTTCGCTCCTGGAGGCCGGGCGGGCCGTGGAGTGCGTGCTGACCAAACAGGATGTCCTGGCCGCGGCCGCCGTTTATACGGGCAATTCCGTCCGCGGCCTGGTCCGGGTTGCAGTCCGGTAATTATCCGGATATATCCTGCAAGCGCTGTAAGGCCGCCAATGCCCTGACGGCATGCCATGTCGAGTCAAGGAAGGGCGCGGCCCTGATGTTTCTTGAAAATCCGCCGCTGGTTGTCTGTGACCATAAAATGAAGTTTTCGGTTCTTTTGTCATACAATGGCAATTGTCCCAGGGTTGACAGCGATTCCAGGCAATAATAGCAATTTTCAACGTATGAGGTTGTTCCGGGGTAAAAACCAAACCCGCCATCGGCGTTCTGGCACTTTTTCAGCCAGTCCACCGCCTTGTTTTTCAGGATGCAACGGTCTTTTTCAGAGGTTATTTTCAATAAAAACATGAGGTCCTTGCAGGTCAGATGCTTTTGCCCGAACAGGGAGTCGACATTCGGGATGTTGACTCCCGGTGAAAAACCAAAATATTTCCTATGGAATCCATACTCATAATCAGTCTCCCCTCCCGAATCATAGATTATGGCGTCCGGAATCAGCCGATTTTCTATTTTCAACAGGCGGCATATTTCGGCAATGAAGTACTGCAACCGCATTGAGCCGGTCGCGCCCCCGGTCTGGGAGCCGGTGACATAATGTATGGTTTGCTTGTTTTTTATAGAATCGACCAGGTTGCCAACGCCAAGTTGACTCTCTATGGTAGACAACGTATCAATCGCCTGGAAGGTATCCTGAAGGGTATGAGGGAGGCTGGGAAACGCGGCGAATCCGCCGTCTTTTTTTTGCCGGAGGCTGATGAATTCAAGGAGTTTTTCTTGATCTATCTTCCTGAAAGGATTCATATTATTATCCTTTTAATGGCGTCGGCCGACATTGCCGGGTGAACCGGTCACCGCGGTTCAGTCCTCAATCCTGCTGTCTGCTGCAGAGAAAAGAATGTTTCAGTAGCTATTCAGGAGCATGTGAAGAACTGCCATGGCCTTGGCCTGTATAACAGTTCAGATGTATTTGACCTGAATCCGTGAGCGTTCGAGAACGGTGCAGATGCAAGGCGACAACGATGTTGATTATCCTGGTGTGATATCAACGAGTTGTCAACACAGCAGATGCGCCGTTATCGGGCGCCCCGCAGGGCGGCGTGGTGAAGACTAGAAAATGCCTTTGTTCGGCAATAATGCAATAAATTCCGCATATCGCATGGAATATTACCTCAAGCCGTCACGGATACAGGTTTGAGTATACTGCGGGATATTCCTCTTTCAACATTTTTCGTCTTTTGCCGTTCGTCTTTTTTGTCTTTTCCGGTAATCTAAAATGGTGCGTTTTTTTTTGCGAAATCCTCCTGCTGAGCCGGGGCGCGGAATTTTTTCTCCGTCCGGGTCAGCCGGCGTCGCTCCCCTGGTCGCGTGATTTATAATATCCGCGATGTGGTGATCCCCCCGGCCAACAAGTGATCCCGGGGGGCGTAAGTTGTCCAGTTGCGGTCGGCCGCTAACGGATTCAGGTTTAATTAAAAAATCAGGATGTTATCTGGTGAAGGTCAATATTTTCATTGCAATTTGTGTCAGATTTTAAGTATTATGTATAGTTTCGTCTGGAAATAAGAAATATGCCGATACGATGACCATAGATACCGATAGGGTCCTGCCCGCAATTCAGGAAGAACTGAACCGGCAGGAAGAAAGCCGCTATTCTCCCCTGGCCACCCTCAGCCGGGAAGCCCTGCGCCGTTGTCCGGAAGAGAAGCCCGGTTACCGGCAGCTCTTTGCCCAGGACGCGGACCGGATTCTGCACTCCCACGCCTTTACCCGCTACATTGATAAAACCCAGGTTTTTTCGCTGGTGGAGAATGATCATATAACTCATCGGGTGCTGCATGTGCAGATGGTCTCCAGGATCGCCCGGACCGTCGGCCGTTTTCTGGGGCTCAACGAGGACCTGATCGAGGCCGTTGCCCTGGGCCATGATATCGGCCATCCGCCGTTCGGCCACGAGGGAGAGCAGATTCTCTCCCGATTGTGCCGGCGGCACGGGCTGGAGTCGTTCCTGCATAACGTCCAGAGTGTTCAATTCCTGGATCGGTTCGAGCGCCGGGGCCGGGGCTGGAATCTGACCCTCCAGGTCCTGGACGGTATCCTCTGCCATGATGGCGAGGTGCATAAACCGCAGCTCCGGCCCGAACGGAACAAGACCTTTGCCGATCTCGACCGCCAGGTTGCGGCCAAACTGCATGAGCCCCGGACCCGACTTTTTCCCATGACCCTGGAAGGCTGTGTGGTGCGCCTGGCTGATACGATTTCATACATCGGCCGGGACATTGAAGACGCCATTGAGCTGAAGCTGATCCGCCGCGATGACATTCCCGCCGAGTGCGGAAAGCGGCTCGGGACCAGCAACGGCACCATTGTCTATACCCTGGTCACGGATCTGATTGTCAACAGCAGGCAGGTGCGGGACGGGGATGCGGAAAAGGGGTCGGCAAAAGACTGGCTCGGGTTCAGTCCCGAAGTCGCGGAGCTGCTTCTATTGCTGAAAAAATTCAATTACAATCATATTTACCGAAACCCGGCCTTTAAGCCGGATTTTGACCGTATTCACAGGTGCTATGAACGTTTGTTCGGCCATTACCTGCAGGAACTCGAGCATGATCGTGCCGACAGCGAGGTCGGCCGTAGCTTTTTAAATTCCATGGCGGAAGAATACTTACAGAGTCATCCCCCGGCCGCCGTTGTCCGGGATTATATTGCCGGCATGACGGACGACTTTTTTTTGCGCCAGGCCCGCGCCATCGGCTGTGATATCCCGGAGCGGAAATGTATCAAAAACTGAGGTGGAAGTCTTTCCTGCCAGGGGAGAATACCCGGCTTATCGTCACCGCCGCCTTCATCGGTCTCCTGGCCGGTGTCTCCATCATTGTTTTCCGGGAAACGGAGGCACTGGTCCATGAGTATATCTTTGTCAAGGGTTACGAGTTTCTCCGTATCGGCGAGGGCGGCTGGCACCGGTTTCTGCTGCCGCTTTTGCCGATCAGCGGCATGGTCTTGCTCGTCCCGCTGTCGCTTCTGTTTCCCGGCAAGGTCAACGGCTACGGTTTCCCCAAGTTTCTGCGCAAGGTGAACCTGGAGAACGGCGTTATCCGGGCCCGGACTCTCGGCATAAAAATCATCGCCGCTTCGTTGACCATCGGTACGGGGAACTCGGCCGGCGTTGAGGGGCCGATCGCTCAGATCGGCGGTACGATGGGTTCCCAGATAGGCCAGTTGTCCAGGGTGTCCGGCAAGCGGATGAAGGTCTATGTCGCGGCCGGCTGCGCCGGCGGGATCGCCGGTATCTTCAACGCACCCATTGCCGGCATCTTCTTTGCGGCGGAAATCGTCCTGCTGGGGAGTTACGAGATTTCATCTTTTGCCGCCCTGGTCATTGCCTCCGCCCTGGCGACGGTTGTCACCCGTGCCTATTACGGCGCGGTTCCCATCTTTCCGATTCCGGACTATTGCATGGTCAATCCCTTTGTGGAGATGCCGCTCTACGCGATTATGGCCGTTATTGTCGGCCTGCTGGCCGTCGTCTATATCCGGTTTTTTTATTATGTGCGGGACAAGTTCCGGGCCCTGCCCATCCATGAACAGCTCAAGCCGATCATCGGCGGGCTCATGGTCGGCCTGATCGGCATCGTTTTTCCCCAGGTCATGGGCGACGGTTATAAAGTTATTGAAACAACTCTGGCCGGTCAGGGGCCGATAGGGGTCCTGATGGCCCTGGTCGTGCTTAAGGTCGTTGCCACGTCCATAACCCTGGGCTCGGGTGGGGCCGGCGGGGTCTTTGCCCCCGCGCTTTTTATCGGCGCCGTGATCGGCGGCGCCTTCGGCGGCATCGTGCACAACCTGCTGCCCGCCTATACGGCCAGCGCCGGTGCTTACGCGACCATCGGTATCGGCGCCTTCCTGGCCGCCTCCACCCATGCACCCTTGACCGCGATTTTTCTCCTGTTCGAGATGACCGGCAACTACATGATCGTCGTCCCGGTTATGCTGACATCCATTGTCGGCACCATCGTGGCCGGCAAGTTTTGTGAGGATTCCATCGATACCGTGGATTTCACCCGCGAAGGAATCAATCTTCATGAGGGTCGGGAAGTGTCCATCATGAAGTCGATCAAAGTGGGTAAGGCGATTACCGAGGATGTCAATTTCATCAGCGAGGATGCCAATGTTAATTATCTGCTCGAACTCTTCCGCCTCGCTCGGAACAGCTTCTATTTCCCGGTGATCGACCAGTCCGGCAAGATGGTCGGGGTAGTCTCCATGCAGGACGTGAAAAATATCCTCCACGATGAGAAACAGCGGGCCAGCCATCGGGTAGGCGACATTTGCAGCCGGGACGTGATCATGATGACTCCGGATGATAACCTCTACAATGCCATGCGGCTTTTTGATATAAAGGGGATCGATGAAATACCGGTTGTCGAGAGCCAGGAGGAACCCTGGGTTCTGGGCATGATCAGGCGGCAGGACGTCATTGCCGCCTACAACCATGAGGTTCTGGAACGGGGTATTGCCGAAAAGGCAGAGACCATCTGGGTACCCTCTTCGGCTCCATGACCCCTCCCGCCCCGCCCCGGGCGCATGAACATCGTGCCGGTTCAGTTGGTGTACGGTTCCACGGTGCCCAGGACCTTGCCGATAATCATTTCCTTGACCGGGGCGGCCGGCTCGGGAGCGACCCAGCTTATGAACTGTTCCTTGACCCGCCTGAAATCGCCGTTATCCTTTTTGCACTGTTCACAGATGGATTCGGCCATGTCGCGATACATGATGACCTTGCTGGCCGGTTCGCCCTCCTTGTCTACGGCCGCCATCTTGCGGCAGCCGCAGTCCAGGCGGATGACAGCTACGCCTATGGCATCGGGGCTGCCCTCGATGATTCCCTCGATCATGGCCCGCTCGCTTTTTTCCTGGGACCGTGTTTCTTTCTTGCTTGTCATGTCGTGATCGGTACCTTATATATTTATGAATGGTTGCCGTTAATCTATTCTTTTGCAGGGACGGCGGTCAATACAATTTTTTTCTTAATAAAATATACGGCTTATTTCCGGATGTGTGATTTCGTGTTTTTTTTGTTTTCTCCATACCTTGACTGCCGTGTCGGAGCATCTGCCGGGAGCATTTTTTATCTTGACAAACAGGAGCTGCTTCGATAAGAGAAAAGGCATCGTGACTCTCGGCGCAGCTTGTAAGGGATGACGATTTAGGTGTTATCTATCCATTTAGCTTAATTTATTTCAGGAGGTTGTATTATGTGGGAGATTGTTGTTGATAAAGACAAGTGTATTGGTGACGAAGAGTGTGTGAATGCCTGCCCGGCTCAGGTTTACGAGATGGTCGACGGCAAGTCCGAGCCGGTGAACGCGGACGAATGCCTGGGCTGTGAAACCTGTGTCGAGGTTTGTCCCGAAGGGGCTATCACCGTCACTGAAATCTGATTTTTCAGATTCACCGTGTCGAATTATAAGCCCATCCCCACCAGGGGGTGGGCTTATGTTGTTTAGGAGTCCGGCATTCGATCAATGAATAAACAGAGTATCGCCAGAATGAAGCCCGGGGTCAGCCGGGCGGCACACCTGTTCGCCGCGCCCTTTATCTGGACCGTGGTCGGAGGTGTTCTGATGCTCCGGGGATGGATCTGGATCGGCTCCGGCACGGGGCGCTGGTTTGTCCTGCTGGCTTTGGTGCTCGGGACCTTTAAATCATTGTTGGTGCTGGACAAAATGGCTAGGCGCACGATTCACCGGATCAGCGACATGGAAGAAGGGACCTGTCTCGGTGCCGTTTATTCCTGGCGGATGTGGTTGCTGGTCGGCTTGATGATGACCAGCGGTATTATGCTGCGGCATCTCTTTCATCCGGGCATTGTGATCGGAACCCTGTACATGACTATCGGCTGGGCTCTGTTTCTGTCCAGCCGGCATGGCTGGTTGGCGTGGTTGCACTGGCTCCGGCAATAGGTTGGGAGCAACCGTTGTTTGATTCATTGAGCAGGGTGGAGGTCAGCCGGTCCGCCCTGCGTTATAATTTCAGGTTTTGTCGAGCCCGGGCGGGAAAGGCGGCGGTCATGGCCATGGTCAAGGCCGACGGTTACGGCCACGGCCTGGTCGAGTGCGCCCGTATTTTTGCCGGGGAAGGGGCGGTGGCCTTCGGCGTTGCCGAGGTGGCGGAGGGAATCGCCCTGCGCGAGGCCGGTCTTGTGCAGCCGGTTTTCGTGCTGTCCGCTCTTCTGCCCGGGATGATTCCGGCCCTCTTGCAGTATCGTTTGACACCGGTTGTGGTCGATCGGCTCATTCTGCCGGAACTGTCCCGCCAGGCCCAACGAAGCGGGGATGAAATCGGCCTGCATCTCAAGGTTGACGCGGGCATGGGGCGCCAGGGATGCCTGCCGGCTGCCGTCCCCGGCCTGGTCCGTGAAATCGAGGCCTTGCCGGCCCTGCGTCTTGATGGAATCATGGCCCATTTTCCCATGACGGATGATCCCGGCTCGCAGAATACCCGGCAGGTTTTCGGCCGCTTCACGGACATGATTCAAGACCTGGCCGATGATGTTGATATCGTGCTGACCGGCTGCTGTTTCCATATCGCCAATTCGGGCGGCCTGCTGCGCTACTCCATGGCCAGGCTGGATATGGTCAGGCCGGGGATCGCTCTGTACGGTTATTATCCCGAGGGTGAACCGGGACGGACCGGGGCCGGGACGGAAGCCCTGCAGCCGGCCATGCGTTTCGTTACCCGGATTATCCAGGTCAGAACCGTGCCCGCCGGTACCGCCCTTGGCTACGGCCGGACCTTTACCACCGGCCGGACCACGACGCTGGCCGTTTTGCCGGTGGGCTATGCAAACGGTTACCTGCGCAGTCTCTCGAACCGGGCCGAGGTCCTGGTTCGCGGCCAGCGGGCGCCCGTGGTTGGCCGGGTTTCCATGAACCTGACCTTGGTCGATGTTACGGATGTCGAAGGGCCGGTAGAGTGGGGAGACGAGACCGTCCTGCTGGGCCGGCAGGACAATGAAACGATTACAGCCGATGAGCTCGCCTCCTGGATGGGCACTATCAGCTACGAGGTGCTCTGCCTGTTCGGCAACCTGAACAGGCGCTATTACCTGGACTGAATTCGTTCTCGGGCGCCCCGCAGGGCGGCGTGGTGAAGACAAGAAAATGTGTTTCTTCTGCAATGATCCAATAGATTCCGCATATTGCATGGAGCATTAACTCAAGCCGTCACGGATTCAGGCTGGATTGAACAGAGGCGCAGCCTGCCCGGTTCCCTGAGTTCAGGGCCGGTTCCAATTTCATCAACCTTGAATGAGAATGATTAAATCACAACTCAAAGAACTTATTGATACCTGTTTTCAGGACGGCGTGCGGCAAGGGCTGTGGACGGATGCCGCGGCTGACAGCTATACCGTCGAGGTGCCCAAGCACGAGGGCCAAGGCGATTTTTCCACCAACATGGCCCTGGTGATCGCCGGCCGGGAAAAACGCCGGCCCCGGGAAGTGGCCGCCCAGCTTACCGGGCTGTTGGCGGCCCGGCAGGACTTAATAGACAGGGTCGAGGTCGCCGGTCCCGGTTTCGTCAATTTTTTTCTCCAGGATCAGGTCTGGCGGTCGGTGCTGTCGCCGGTCTGCGAGCAGGATGCGGACTTCGGCCTGGCGGATATCGGCAACGGGATGAAGGTCATGGTGGAGTTTGTCAGCGCCAATCCCACCGGCCCGCTGAGTATCGGTCACGGCCGCAACGCCGTCCTGGGCGATGCCATTGCCCGTTTGCTGGAAGCGGTCGGTTATGATGTGTGCCGGGAATATTATTTTAATGATGCCGGGCGCCAGATGCGGGTACTCGGCGCCTCCACCAAGGCCCGTTACCTGGAGCTGCTGGGCCTGCCGGGTGAATTCCCCGAGGACGGTTACCAGGGCGACTATATTTTCGATATCGCCCGCGCCATCATCGATGAGTCCGGCGACAGCCTGAAGGATGCCGGGGTCATGGTCTTCAAGGACCGGGCGCAGGCGGCGATTTTCGCCGATATAGAAAAAACCCTGCAGCGGATCGGGGTCCACTTTGATTCCTATTTCAACGAACATACCCTCTACGACAGAGGCCTGATCGACGAGGTGGTTGCCGAACTGCGCGGCAAGGGGCTGGTCTATGAAAAAGATGATGCCACCTGGTTCAAGACCACGGATTTCGGTCAGGAACAGGACCGGGTAATCATCAAAAAAACAGGCGAGCCCACCTACCGGCTGCCCGATATCGCCTACCACCGGGAAAAGTTCCGCCGCGGTTTCGCGTGGATGATCGATATTTTCGGGGCCGACCATATTGCCACGGTACCCGATGTCCTGGCCGGCATCCGGGCTCTTGGTTATGATGACTCCCGGGTGGAGGTCATCCTGCACCAGTTCGTGACCCTGACCAGGGATGGCAAGCAGGTGAAGATGTCCACCCGCAAGGCCACGTTTGTTACCGTGGACGAGCTGCTGGATGAAGTGGGCCCCGATGCCCTGCGGTTCTTTTTTCTTATGCGCAAGCCCGACAGCCAGCTTGAATTCGACCTGGAACTGGCAATCAAGGAAAGTCAGGAGAATCCGGTCTATTATGTCCAGTACGCCCATGCCAGGTTGTGCTCCATCGACCGGCAGGCCGCCGAAAAGCAGGTGCGGCCGGTGCTGCCGGACCAGGTCCCGCTTGAGCGGCTGAACGAGCCGGAAGAGTATCTGCTGCTCAAGACCCTGGCCGACTACCCGGCCCTGGTCGCCGGGGCGGCCGAGGACCTGGCCCCGCACCGGATTATTTTCTATCTGCTGGAGCTGGCCGGTCTCTTCCACAGCTACTATAATAAACACAAAGTGATTACGGACGATAAAGACCTGACCGCGGCCCGGCTTCGTTTATGCAGGGCGCTGAAAATAGTTTTTCGCAACGGCCTGCACCTGGTCGGCCTCAACGCCCCGGAGAAGATGTAGCTGCATCATGGCAGGGAAAAAGCAGAGTCGCAGAAACAAAAAAACGTTCCGCTTTCAGCTCAGCCTGGCAGGTATCGCCGGCATAGGGGTGGTCTGTTTTTGTCTTTTTTTATGGATGTTCCTGCTCGGTATCTGGGCGGGGCAGACCATTCTGCTGCCGGCCGGGACTTCCGTCCATTCCGGCCGGACCAGGGCGGGAGCCCCGGTGCAAAGCCTGGTCCCGGCGGGCAGGAAAAAGCCGGCGCGGCCGGCAACCGGCTAGGTGGCGGCCGAAATCCCGGCGGTCCTTTTTCTGCGCTCTTGACCAGCCTGCCCCGACTGAGTAAAATACATTATTTTGACTATGATATTCTCGATGGCGGTAAAACAAAAAATTCGCCCCGCCCGCATGGGGGACGTTAAGGCAATCCATGCCCTGCTGAAACATTTTGCCGACCAGGGTCTGCTTCTCGGCCGCTCCATCAGCTCGCTGTATGATCATCTGCGTGATTTCATCGTCTATGAGGATGGCGGTAGTATCCGGGGCGTGTGCGCCCTGCATATCTGCTGGGAGGACCTGGCGGAGATCCGGTCGCTGGCGGTTGCCGAAGAAAGCCAGGGCTGCGGTGTCGGCGAGGCCCTGGTGTATGCCTGCCTCGATGAGGTGCGGCGCCTTGAAATCAGCCGGGCTTTTACCCTGACTTACCAGGCGTCCTTTTTTCGGAAGCTTAATTTCGTCGGGATTGATCATCGCGAACTGCCGCACAAGATATGGAGTGATTGTCTGAACTGCCCGCAGTTCCCCGACTGTGACGAAGAGGCGATGATCTGGATTGCCGGGGATCAATGACGGAAAAATCAAAAAATATCGTGCTGTTGAGCATGAAGGATAGTCTTAAAAAATGATAAAGACACTCACCAAGGTTTTTGGTAGCAAAAACGACCGAATTGTCAAGCAGTTGGGCCGTACCGTGGCCATGATTAACGATCTGGAGCCATCCATTCAACCGCTCAGTGACGCGGAACTCGCCGGCAAGACTGTTGAGTTTCGGGAGCGGATTGCCAAGGGGGAATCGCTGGACGACCTGTTGCCGGAGGCCTTTGCCGTGGTTCGCGAGGCGGCCCGCCGGGTGCTTGGCGAGAGGCATTACGATGTGCAGTTGATCGGCGCTATCGTCCTGCATCAAGGCCGGATTGCCGAGATGAAGACCGGTGAAGGCAAGACCCTGACCTCGACCGCGCCTCTCTACCTGAACGCCCTGTCCGGCAAGGGCGCGCATGTCGTCACGGTCAACGATTACCTGGCCAGCCGCGACGTTGAGTGGATGGGCCAGGTGTATCGTTTTCTCGGCCTGACCACCGGTTCCATTGTCCATGATATGGATGACGCGGCCCGCCAGGAGGCCTATGCGGCCGATATCACCTACGGCACCAATAACGAGTTCGGTTTTGATTACCTGCGCGATAACATGAAGTTCGACATCAAAGACTTCTGTCAGCGCGGCTTCAACTATGCCATTGTCGACGAGGTGGACTCCATTCTCATCGATGAGGCCCGGACCCCGCTGATCATCTCCGGCCCGGCCGATATGTCCACGGATATGTATATCAAGGTGGACCGGATCATGCGCCACTTCAAGGCGGAGAAGCACTACACCAAGGAGGAAAAGGACCGCCAGGTCCTGCTCACCGACGAGGGCGTGGTGCTGGCCGAGGAGCTGCTTGGGGTCGACAATCTCTACGATCCCAATAATATCAATCAGTTGCATCATATCAGCCAGGCCCTCAAGGCCCATGTCCTGTTCCAGCGTGATGTCGACTACATCGTCAGGAACGGCGAGGTGGTCATCGTTGACGAATTCACCGGCCGGAGCATGGAAGGACGGCGTTATTCCGACGGGCTGCACCAGGCCCTGGAGGCCAAGGAAGGGGTCAAGGTCGAGAAGGAAAATCAGACCCTGGCCACCATCACCTTTCAGAATTATTTCCGCATGTACGATAAACTGGCCGGCATGACCGGGACGGCGGATACCGAAGCGCCGGAGTTTCAAAAGATTTATAACCTGGAGGTGGTGGTGATCCCCACCAACCGGGAGATGGTCCGCAAGGATTTTCCTGATGTCATTTACAAGAACGAGGCGGCCAAGAACAAGGCCATCGTCAGCGAAATCAAGGAGTTGCACAAAAAAGGCCAGCCGATACTGGTCGGCACCATTTCCATCGATGTGTCGGAAAAAATCGCCAAGATGCTGGAAAAGGAAAAGATTCCGCACGAGGTGCTCAATGCCAAGCAGCACGAACGCGAGGCCGAGATCGTGGCCCAGGCGGGACAGAAGGGCAAAGTGACGATTGCCACCAACATGGCGGGCCGCGGCACCGATATCAAGCTCGGCGAAGGGGTATGCGAGCTGGGCGGCCTCCATATCCTCGGCACCAGCAGGCACGAAAGCCGCCGGATCGACAATCAGTTGCGGGGCCGTTCCGGTCGTCAGGGAGATCCGGGCTCCTCGCGTTTTTTTATGTCGCTTGAGGACGACCTGCTGCGGATTTTCGGTTCCGACCGGATCTCCGGCATCATGGATAAGCTCGGCATGGAGGAGGACGAACCTATTGAGCACTCCATGATCAGCAAGGCCATTGAAAACGCTCAGCGCAAAGTGGAAGGGCATAACTTTGATATTCGTAAACATCTGCTTGAGTATGACGATGTCATGAACAAGCAGCGCGAGGTCATTTACGGTCAGCGCCTCGAGGTCCTCCGGGGCGATAATATCCGTCTCATTATTGATGATATGATCAGTGAGCTGGTTGACCAGGTTGCCCACGAGTTTGCCCGGGAAAAAATTCCGTCGGAAGATTGGGATTGGGACGGGTTCAGGGAACAGGTCGCCGAGCTTTTCAACCTGAAGCTGCAATGGGACGAGGATGACCGTCTTGACCTCAATCGCAAGGACCTGGCCGCTAAACTGCTGGCCGAGGTGAAGCGGGCCTACCAGCTTCAGGTGGAACGAAACGGCGATGAACAGATGTGTCAGCTTGAGCGCATCATTCTGCTGCAGATGGTGGATACGCACTGGAACGAGCACCTGCTCAATATGGACCATCTCAAGGAAGGAATCGGGCTGCGCGGCTATGGGCAGTTGAATCCCCTGGATGAGTACAAAAAGGAAGGTTTCAACCTCTTCCTTTCCATGATCGAGAGGGTCAAGGAGCAGACCGTGGGGACACTGCTGCGGGTTCAGGTCGTGCAGGACGATGAGGTTGCCCGCCTGGAAGAGGAACAGCGCCGCCGCGAGCAGGAGCTGCAGCTGAAACTGAACCTGGGGGCCGCCGGCGGGGAACCGCCGGAAAGAAAGCCGGTCAGGCGCAAGCAGGAGAAAATCGGCCGCAACGCCGCCTGTCCGTGCGGATCCGGTAAAAAATACAAGAAATGTTGCGGCCAGCTCAACTAGTGTCTTACTCCTGGACTTCTATCATAAAAAACAGGTAAGCGTAGACTCCGAGAAGTTTTTGCTGCATTTTTCATATGATTTCAAGGCGTAGGTTGGCGTTGAGCGTTTTTTTCTCCATTGTTGGGTTTCGCTTAATTATGGGATAAGCTGAATGTTATGATATATTCAACGACAGAAGCGAAACCCAACATTAATGGCATAATCGCTCAACGCCAACCTACACCAACCTACAATGGATTGCGGGCATCACTCGCTTTGGAGAAGATCTCCTCCCCGTCTCTTGCAGCAACTGGTCGCGCCGCGGATGGATTTGCAGAATAAACGTTTTCTTATCGTGAAACCCAGTTCACTGGGCGATATCGTTCATACCCTGCCGCTGGCACATGCCCTGAAACGTTGTTATCCTGAAAGTTGGATCGGCTGGATCGTGCAGGAGGCGTATGCCCCCCTGACCGAGGGCGATCCGGCTGTCGACGCGGTCTATCGTGTCAATATCCCTTCCACCAGTGACCCGCATGCCGGCCGCCTGGCCTATATTCGGGCCCTGCCGGCCTTGGTGCAGACCCTGTATCGGTTACGCCGGTGGTTGCGGCGGGAGCCTTATGACCTGGTTCTCGATCTCCATGCCTCTTTTCGCAGCGGCCTGTTCGGCCTGACCAACCCCGGCGGCACCAGGATCGGGTTTGCCGATGCCAAAGAGCTGAATCCCCTGTTTCTGCACCGGCGAATCGAAGTGCCGGACTCCGTGGTCCATGCGGTGGACAAAAATATGCTTTTCTGTGATCATCTGCGCTGTCCCCCAGGTAAAAGCGACTTTCAGCTCTACAGCAGCGACCGGGACCGATCCCGGGTCGCTGCTTTTTTACAGGGCCACCGTCTATGTGACGATGATGTTCTGGTCTATGTCAATCCGGCGGCCCGCTGGCGGACGAAATTCTGGGGGGCCGGGAGGTGGGCCGAGCTGGCAGATCGTTTGATTGGCGAGGCCGGTCTGCGGGTCGTCTTTGCCGGTTCGGCAAAGGATCGTGATTATATTGTGGGGGTGAGCGAAAGAATGAGCCGAACCCCCATTGTCGCCGCCGGGGAATTGAGTCTCACTGAAACCGTGGCCTTGCTGCAACGCTCGGCGGTGTATGCCGGGCTTGATTCCGGCCCCATGCATATGGCCGCCATGGCCGGTGTGCCGGTGGTCGCCCTGTTCGGGCCGACTAACCCGGAACGGGTCGGGCCCTATGGCGTGGAACATCGCCTGGTCAGGAACGAGGGCCTTGCCTGCCTCGGTTGCCGCAAACGTCATTGCGGTGTGCCGCGCTGTATGGAGGGGATAGCGGTTGACCGGGTTTACCGGGCGGTCCTGTCGTTGATCGACTGCCGCCGGTCTGCCGCCGGAGGCGGGAAGGGGTGAGGGTCAGCTTGATTATCACGACCTATAACTGGAAAGAGGCCATGGAGGTGTCTTTGCTCAGTGCCTTCCGCCAGACAGTCCTTCCTGCCGAGATTGTTGTCGCCGACGATGGTTCCGGCCCTGACACCCGGGAGTTCATCAAGCGGCTCGCGGCCGCCGCCCCGGTCCCGGTCATCCATTCCTGGCAGGAGGATGAGGGGTTCAGGCTGGCCCGGAGCCGGAATCGGGCGATCGCCATGACCCGGGGGGACTACATTGTTCTCATTGACGGGGATATCGTCCTCGAGCGGCATTTCATCGAGGACCATCTCCGGTTTGCCCAGCCGGGATACTTTATTCAAGGGACCAGAGCGCTCTTGGGTCGGAAACTGTCGGCCCGCATTCTGGAGGAAAAAACCATGGAGCCCTCGTTCTGCTTCTGTGACGTGGAAAATAAGAAGAATTGTTGGCGTTCTTATCTGTTGGCCCGGCTGTTTTCTTTTAAAAGTGCCAGTTTAACCGGTATAAAGACGTGTAACTTTGCCTTCCGGAAAAAGGACGCAGTTGCAGTCAACGGCTTTAACGAGGAGTTCATCGGCTGGGGCCGCGAGGACAGCGAGTTTACCGCCCGCCTGCTCAACAGCGGCATCCGGCGGCAGAATATGAGGTTTAACGCCCTAGCCTACCATCTATATCATCCGATGAACGATCGGACCCACCTTGAACATAATGACCGGATCCTCAAGCGGACGATTGATCTGAAACTGACGTGGTGCGAGAAGGGTATCGATCAGTACCTATCCTGAATCCGTGAGCGTTCGAGAATGGTGCAGATGCAAGGCGGCGACGAGGTTGATTATCTCGGTGCGATATCAACGAGTTGCCAACACCGCAGATGCGCCGTTATCGGGCGCTCACGGATTCAGGTATGACTGATTACGGCTTGAGGGGCGGCGATGACGGGGGGCGCCAGTCGGATTGCAGCTCGTGCAGCTTGGCATACTTGTAAAAGGTGCCGTCAAAGTTGCCCAGGGCAATGACCAGGCCGGGCCAGCCGTCAAGGATGCCCCGTTTCAGGATGTACATATGAAAAAACGACCAGAGGCCCCGGCCCAGGGCAGTCGCCATGGTCGCCCGGCGGCCGTTTTTCGCCAGCTTGTCGGCGCCGAGGGTTGAATACTTGTTGGCCTTGTGGACGACTTCTTCCAGGTTCTTGTAAGGGAACTGCCAGATCGGCTGCCGGAGGTAGCCGGGAGGGCTGTCGGAAACGATGTGATACTCTTCGTGCACCGGATCGTTTTTAAAAGTCAGGGCTCCTTTCCTGAAGAGCTGCGGCTGCCGGTAATCGGGATAAAAGCCTGAGTGTTTGATCCAGCGTCCCATAAAATAATTGCGGCGGGGAATATAATAGGCATCGACCGCCCCGGCATCCCGGACGGTGCGGAGAATCTCGTCCCGGGCTTCAGGGGTGCAACGTTCGTCGGCATCAAGGGAGAATATCCAGTCGTGGCTGCAGGCCGCCATGCCCTTGTTACGCAGATCGCCGAAGCCGCTAAAATCAATCTGGATGACCCTGGCACCCATGCCGCTTGCGATGGCGGCGGTTTCGTCCTGGCTGTGGGAGTCCGCCAGGATAACCTCATCGGCCCAGAGAACCGAATTGATGGCTGAGCTGATTTTTTCCGCTTCGTTATAGGCGAGAATGTAAACAGAGATTTTATTCATGCGTGGCGGACAACTTGAGGCCGTGCATGCCCTCCATTGGCCAATTTAACAACCATTCTGTCTGTTTTCTGCACCCGCGCGGCCAGCGTCTTGAAGATTTTTTTGGCGATATCGGGATATTTTTCGATGACTTCCAGGAGCTTGTCTCCGGGGTAGCGCTTGACTGTGCAGCGACCGATGGAGACGACGGAGGCAAACCGGGGCTCTTTCATCAGGGAGGCCATTTCGCCAAAATATTCACCAGGTTCGGTGATTTCAGCTATTTTTTTGCCGCTTTTGATAACGGCGACCCTGCCCCGTATCAGCTTGAAAAAATCCTGGTCCTTGTTGCCTTCCTGGATGATTACATCGCCGTTTTCGTATTCTTCCACTTCCGGATTGACCAGGTAGGCGGGCAGGCTTTCTTTCTGGACCACCGTGCGGCGCAGGACTTCCTCCAGGCTGGTAACCCCTTGCATGGCTTTCTTCAGGCCGGCCCGGCGCAGCGGTATCATCCCCTCCTGAACTGCGATTTTGCGCAGCTGTTCTTCCGGGACCTCGGCGCTGATGGCCTTGGCGACTTCTTCCGTGACTTCCATCAGTTCAAAGAAGCCGACCCGGCCCCGATAGCCGAGGCCGTTGCATTTTGCGCAGCCCACGGGGCCGTAAAGTTGCAGACCTTCAATTTCTTCCTCTTCGAAGCCAGCGTTGAGCAATGTTTTTTCATCATGCTGAACAATGGTCTTGCAGCTGGAGCACAGCCGCCGGCCCAGGCGCTGGGACAGGACCATGGTCAGCGAAGAGGCCAGCATATAGGGCGGGATGCCGATATCTACCATCCGGGCGACCGTGGCCGGGGAATCGTTGGTATGGAGGGTGGAGAAGACCAGGTGGCCGGTCATGGCCGCCTTTATGGCGATCTCCGCCGTGTCGATATCCCGGATCTCGCCGACCATGATGATGTCCGGGTCCTGGCGGAGGAAGGCCCTGAGGGCGGCGGGAAAGGTCATGCCTACTTCGACGTTGACATTGACCTGGTTGATGCCCTTGAAGTTGAATTCCACCGGGTCCTCGGCCGTCAGAATCTTGATGTCTTCTTTGTTAAGTGAGTTGAGAGCCGAGTACAGGGTAACGGTTTTACCCGACCCCGTCGGTCCGGTGACCAGCAACAGGCCCTGGGGCCTCTGGAGACAGCGTTTCAGGGTGGCATAGGTTTCGACTTCAAAACCAAGCTTGGTCAGGTCGACGTTGAGTGAGCTTTTGTCCAGGATCCGCAGAACAATACCTTCGCCGTAGAGCAGCGGCAGGGTGGAGACCCGGAAGTCCACGGCCTTGTTGCGGCCGATCCGCATCTTGATCCGACCGTCCTGGGGGACCCGCCGCTCGGTAATATTAAGATCGGCCAGGATCTTCATGCGGGCGACCAGGGCGTTCTTGATGGTCAGGGGCAGATTCATGGATTTAAAGAGCGAACCGTCCTTACGGTAACGAACCTGCATATTTTTTTCAAACGGTTCGATGTGAATGTCGCTGACTCCTTCCTGAACCGCCTTGATCAGAATGCCGTTAACCAGTTTGATGATCGGAGCATCGCCGGCCGAAAACTGGTCATATGAAGTCTCATCATCTTTGCCGCTTTCAATCTCAAAATCATCGGCGGCGTCGGAAACCAGGGTGCCGAAGTCCTCGACCTGGGTAACGGTTTCTTCTTCTTCCACCGTATCCGGTTTGGCGAAAAAGGAATTATACTCCTCATCGTCGATTTTGTAATAGGTACGATAGGCATCAACGATCTCCTTGGGGGTGGAGACACAAACGTTGAGTCCTTTTTCAACGATTTCCTGCAGTTCTTCGACCTCGGCCGTATCCGTCGGTTCGGCCATGGTAATTTGCAGGGTGTTACCGGCCAGCCGCAACGGGAAGGCCATGAATCGTTTGGCGATATCGTAAGGTAGGAGTTTGATGGCGTCTTCACTCGGCGGTTCCGAGGAGATCGTCACCGCCGGGTAGTTGTGCATCCTGCTCAGGAAGTTGAGAACGGTATCCTGTTCGATAATACCGGAATCGAGCAGGATCCGGCTCAGTCGCTTGCCGGTCTTTTTCTGTTCTGTCTTGGCCTGTTCAAACTGGTGGGCGGTAATATAGCCGGCCTTGCAGAGCAGTTCGCCGATTTTGATCTTACCGGCACCGGACTGGTCCTTGACGGTTCGCTTGAGGGAGAATTGAGGCGAGCCCGCAATATTTCTTTTCTGTCCTGATTTTACGGCCATGTTTGAATGAAAGGCTGCAATTTTTTAGATTATGAGAAAAAATTACCTCATAGTTACTTTACTGAATATAATGCAATTTTACTACAAAAAAAACAACCGACCCCAAAAGAATTCTTTTGGGGTCGGTTGTTTGCAACAGATGAAGTTTTCAGTCGGTTAGAACAGGCCTTTGACCTTGCCCGTCTCAACATCGACATCGATCCGGCGGTAGGCCGGATCGGAGGCCGTTCCCGGCATCAGGCTGATGGCCCCGGCGACCGGCACGACAAAACCTGCCCCCTTGTAGGTGAGGATGTCGCGGATGGGCAGGGTCCAGCCCCGCGGCGTGCCCTTGAGCATCGGATTATGGGACAGCGACAGGTGCGTCTTGACCATGCAGGTCCCCATATTCTTCGACTCCGGATCAGCTTCGATTCGTTTCAGCTTGGCCTGGGCCTCGGGTGAATAGCTGACGCCGTCACCGCCGTAGACCTCCTTGACGATCAGCTCGATGCGCTGGGACAGCGGGGTGTCGAGGTCGTAGAGAAACTTGAAGTCATTGGGCTCTTCACAAGCCTCCATGACGGCATCGGCAAACTCGAGGGCGCCGTCGCCGCCGTGTTCCCAATGGCGCGACAGGGCAACGCGGGCGCCGGCGGCCTCGGACTGGCGGCGGACAGCCTTGATCTCCTCGTCGGTGTCCGTGTAAAAGGCATTGATGCAGACAACGGGGTTGATACCGGCTTTTTTGACCGTCTCGATGTGATGGATGAGGTTCTTGCAGCCTTCCTCAACCCAGCCGACATTCTCCTTGCCGTATTCTTCAGGCATGGGCTTGCCGGGGACCGGGATCGGTGCCCCGCCGTGGCACTTGAGGGCGCGGATGGTCGCCACGATAACGGCGCAGTTGGGTTTGAGGTTTGAGAAACGGCATTTGAGGTTCCAGAATTTCTCAAAGCCGATATCGGCGCCAAAGCCGGACTCGGTGACGTTGTAGTCGGCAAGTTTCAGTGCGACCCGGTCGGCGATGATCGAGGACTGGCCGATGGCAATATTGGCAAACGGCCCGGCATGGACCATGACCGGCTGACCCTCCAGGGTCTGCATCAGGTTGGGGTTGATGGCGTCCACCATCCAGGCGGTCATGGCACCGTCGACCTCGAGGTCCGCCGTGGTGATCGGCCGGTCCCGGCGGTCGTAGGCGACGACAATCTTGGCGATCCGCTCGCGCATGTCCCGCAGGTCATTGGCCACGGCCAGGATGGCCATGATTTCCGAACTGACGGCAATGCTGAACTTGGATTGCATGGTGACGCCGTCCATTTTGCCGCCGATGCCGATGGTGATATTGCGCAGGGCCTGGGCGCAGTAATCGATGATCCAGCCCAGTTCGATTTTCTTAGGATGAATGTCAAGGCGTTTCAGGCCGCGTTTGGCCAGGATCTCGTCGGTGTAGTTGGCCTCATGCTGCATGCGGGAGGTCAGGGCCACCATGCCGAGGTTGTGGGCATTCATGATGGCATTGATATCGCCGGTCATGCCGAGGGAAAAAGGAGTCAGCGGGATACACTGGGACAGGCCGCCGCCGGCGGCGCTGCCCTTGATGTTCATGGTCGGCCCGCCCGAGGGTTGACGGATGGTGCCGATAACCGACTTGTTGCGCTTGCCGAGGCCCTGCACCAGGCCCATGGCGCAGGTGGATTTTCCTTCGCCGAGCGGGGTGGGGGTAATGGCGGTCACGTCGACATATTTACCGTCAGGTTTGTCGGCCAGCCGGTCAAGGATCTTGCGATAGTCCAATTTGGCCAGGTAGTGACCGTGGGGCAAAAGTTCTTCCTTGTCCAGCCCGAGTTGTTCGGCCAGCTCTTGTACTGTTTTCATGCGGGCTTCCGCTTCTTCCGCTATTTCCCAGTCTGCATGTTTGGTTGGGTCCAGGACCATGGGGTTCCTCCTTGTCAGCTCGTTTTTGAATAATGATTATAAGAATAGATCAGCGCCGAGGGGCTGATAAAAAATAATTCGCGGGGCCAAGTCGGTGCGTAAAAATAATAAACTCGTAAACCTAGCAGGTTAAGCAGATGATGTCAAGGAGCTGTTTGCCGGCGGGGCCGTCCCGGAGCGGCCGGAGAGGGCGTAAAAAAAGACCTGAATCCGTGACGGCTTGAGGTTATATTTCAGTCAATAAATGGAATTTATTGCATTATTGTTGAATAAACGCATTTTTTGGTCTTCACCGCGCCGCCCTGCGGGGCGCCCGATAACGGTACATCTGCTGCGTTGGCAACTCGTTGATATCACACCAGGATAATCAATCTCGTTGCCGCCTTGCATCTGCGCCGTTCTCGAACGCTTACGGATTCAGGAAAGATTTATGCGGAAAATATTCCGGCAAAGCGTTGCCGAAAGTCCGCCTGCAGCGGGATCATGACCTCACGCATGGACGGCTCGGCGGCCTTGGTGGTGCGCAGGTTGAAGATGTGCCGCCATTCCGCTAGGTTGGCATAGACGATAATCTCGGTTTTGCAGGAGTTGGGCAGCACCGTCCGCGCGGCCTGGGGCGACGATGTTGCCAGCAGTTGCAGGTACAGCCGTTCGCTGTCCTCCATGGCCTTTTTCCACAGCGCGTATTCGGGGCTGTCCCCGGCAAAGAACAGGGGTTTGATAAAGGTGACCTCGCCGCCGAACTTGTGGTCGGCGTAACGGCAGTAGCGCTGGCTTTCCTGGAGGAAGGAGCAGGGCCGGTGCCGGACGATTTCATGGGTGACGGCCCGGTTGACGATAAACTTCACGGCAATGAACCGGTGTTTCTCCCGTTGCGGGGCGTCAAGACGGTCCACTGCCGACAGTTCGACCTTGGCAACGGTGATCGCGGGATCGGGGCTCAGACCGGACTCCGGGATAATCGTGCTGAAAAAATAGGGATGGCGCCGGGCCAGGAAAGCGGCCAGGTCGTGTACCAGGGCGCAATCCGGATGAAAGATCAGCATTTCCCGAAAGGCCCGGATGCTTCCCGTGATCAGCAGGCCGGACTCGTCGCTGCGGTCGATGTGCAGATAGCGGGGCTGGGTGGCATAGAGTTCGGCGATCCTGTCGGCCTCGGCCCCGTTGACCCGCAGGGTCACCACGCCCATTTCCAGGACGGAATTATGGCCGTGCTCAGCCATTTTGACGACAAAGGGCAGGGCGGAATCCCGGTTGATCTGATCTTCACTCTTGTAGCAGATCCGGCCGCAGTATTCGATGCGGACCGCCAGGCTCATCCGGTCAAGGTGGTCGAGGACTGCAAATGATGGCGGAATAATGTTCATGAGCCGTCTCCGCCGGCCTGCTTCATCTTTTCCGGCTCCCAGAAGGGCGACATCTCCCGCAGTTCGGCAATGATGGCCGGAATCTTGTCCAGGACGAAGTTAACTTCTTCCTCGGTATTATAAACGGAAAGACTGAAGCGAATGGAGCCGTGCGCCGCGGTGAACGGCACCCCCATGGCCCGCAGGACATGTGAGGGCTCCAGCGATCCCGAGGTGCAGGCCGAGCCGGAGGAGGCGCAGATGTTGTATTTGTTCAGGTGCAGGAGGATCGCTTCCCCTTCAACATATTCAAAGCTGATATTGCTGGTGTTGGGCAGCCGCTGGGTGGGATGGCCGTTGAGTCTGGCCTTGGGGACCGATTCCAGCAGGCTCTTTTCCAGTTTGTCGCGCAGCCCCCGCACCCTGGTGTTCTCTTCCTCCATGTTCTTGGCCGCCAGTTGACAGGCCCGGCCCAGACCGACGATGGAGGCCACGTTTTCCGTGCCGCCGCGGCGGCCCTGTTCCTGGTGGCCGCCGTTTATAAACGGGACAAATGGCGTGCCCTTGCGGACATACAGGACGCCGACGCCCTTGGGGGCATGCAGTTTGTGGCCGGAGATGGCCAGGAAATCAATGGCGTTTTCTTTCAGGTTGATCGGAATTTTTCCCACCGCCTGGACGGCATCGGTGTGAAAGAGGATGCCCCGCTCCCTGGCCATTTGCGCCATCTCTTCCACCGGAAAAATCACCCCGGTCTCGTTATTGGCCCACATGATGCTGACGATGGCGGTATCATCGCTTAAACTGTCACGGTATTGATCCAGGTTCAGGGTGCCGTCCGCCGCCACCGTCAGGCTGGTGACCCGGTGTTTGTGACCCGTCATGCTGGTGAGGCTGGCGCAGAGGCTCTTGACCGCCGGGTGCTCGACCCGGGTGGTCACGATGTGACGATTATCCCTGAAGGTCCGCAGGGCCGAGAGGATGGCCGTGGAATCGCTCTCCGTACCGCAGCTGGTAAAAATGATTTCTTCCGGCTCGGCGCCGATCAGCCCGGCAACCGCCTGTCTCGCGTCCTGCACGGCGTGTCCGACCTGGCCGCCGAAGGTGTGCATGGAAGAGGGATTGCCGTAACAATCGGTGAGAAACGGCATCATGGCCTCCACCACCTCCGGCGCAATCCGGGTCGTGGCATTGTTGTCCATATAGATCACTTGATCACTGCCGCAGTTCATGGCTTGGCCTCCTCGACGATCAGCGTGTCGACCACCTGCTCGCGTAATTTTTTCTCAACATACTCCTTGAGCGTGGTCCGGGACGCCTGGCAGCTGGCACAGGCCCCGCGCAGGGAGACCGTGACGAAATCTCCGTCCACGTCGACAAGTTCAATATTGCCGCCGTCCTTTTGCAGGGTCGGCTGGATTTCCCGCGCCAGGACCTCTTCGATTTTTTTGATTTTCTGCAACGTGGTCAGGCGGCGCACTTTTTCTTCCTTCCGGGGCTCGACCGGCAGCCCGTTGACCGTTGCCTGCAGGATTTCCCGCAGGCGGTCTTCGCATTTGCCGCAGCCGCCGCCGGCCTTGGTAAAGTTGGTGATCTCTTCCACCGAGCGCAGGTTGGATTCTTTGATGGCCTGGATGATTTCCAGGTCGGTCACCCCGAAACATTCGCAGACAATTTCACCCTGCGCCATGGGCAGGATAATGCCGCGATAGTTGGCAATGGCCGCTTCCAGTGCCTCGCGGCCCATGACCGAGCAGTGCATTTTTTCCTTGGGCAGGCCGCCGAGGGCATTGGCGATGTCCTGGTTGGTGATTTTGGCCGCCTCTTCTATGGACATGCCCTTGACCATTTCGGTCAGGGCCGAGGACGAGGCAATGGCCGAAGCGCAGCCAAAGGTCTTGAAGCGGGCCTCGGTGATGATGCCGTTTTCCACCTTGATGCTCAGCTTCAGGGCATCGCCGCAGGACAGCGAACCGACCTCGCCGAGGCCGCTTGGATTCTCTACCTCCCCGACGTTGCGGGGGTGCAGGAAATGATCTTTTACTTTATCTGTATAGTCCCACATGGTTAACCTGAGTTGAAAGTTTTTTTAGTTAGTGCCCGTCCGGAAACGGTCTTTTTGCCCGATCCCGGCATTATGCTCGAAAAATAATCCTCGTTTCCGGGCGGACACGAGTTAAGGGTTTATATAAAAAAATAAGTTCACAGAATCGGTACCCGAATCAAAACTATTTTAAGCAAGCAGGCCGATTTCGGCAAGCATGGATTTCGCAGTTTTGATCAGCAGCGGTGTTTCCTCTTGATTCCGGGCCTCTACGTAGAACCTGACCTTGGGCTCGGTGCCGGAAGGACGGATCATGATCCAGCTGCCGTCCGCGAAGATCATCTTGCGGCCGTCAATGGTGATGACCTCTTTGATTCGTTTGCTCTCTTTGCCGATGGTCACCTCCGTGTCCCGGTCATATTTTTCCAGGCGGGCCAGGGCGGCCAGCAGTTCTTTGCCATGCATGGAGACCACGACCGCGTCGCGGGCCGGGTAGTAGGCGCCATAGGTTTTTTCAATCTCTGCGAGGTACTCGCCCAGGTTTTTTTTCAGGGTCAGGACCATGTCCATGGCCAGCAGCAGGCCGATATAGGCATCCTTTTCCGGGGTGTGGCCGATAACGGTGATCCCGTCCGACTCTTCAAAGCAGACCAGGGCCTTGCCGATGACCGGCTTGAATTCCTTGAAACCGACCTTGGGCTCAAAGACCTTCTCGTTGAGGGCCTCGGCAATGGTGTTGGCCAGGTTGCTTGTGGCCACGGTCTTGGCCACCATGCCCTTTTTACCTTTGACCTCATGCAGAAAATGATAGGCCATGGCGCCGAACTGGTTCATGGCGATTTCCTGGTGACCGTCGGTGAAACGGATGCGGTCGCCGTCGGGGTCGATGATGGCCCCGATTTTGAACGGCTGCTGCCGCCTGTTCAAGGCGGCGATCGCCGGTTGGATATTCGCGGACGATGGCTCCGGCGCAATGCCGCCGAAACTCACATCTTTTTCCCCCCGCAGGTGCAGCAGCCGGTCTGTCGCCGGATTTTTGAACAGGTTCCGGATATGGACTCTTGATGCGCCGTGCACGCTGTCGATCGCTACCACCAAGTCGGGGGCGGCCGCAAAGGCGGTCATGATCGCGTCGTAATCAAGGCCGTGCCGGCAGCTGTTCTTTCGCACCAGCTCCTGCCAGCTGGCCAGGGCGTTTTCGGGCTGCAACCCGGGAATATCGGCCAGGGGCCTCTGGAGGTCAAGGCCCGGCGGAATCAATTCGGTTTCGCCCTGTTCGATGATTGAGCGGGAGCGCCGGGTAATGCGCGTGGTGAGAATCGGCGCCGCCGGGCCGGCGTCGGCGGCATTATACTTGAATCCTCCGTAATCCAGGGGATTGTGTGACGGGGTGAGGTTGATGGAAAAGGCGGCCTTACGTTCCAGCACCGAGGCGGACAGCGTCCCGGTGGTCGCCTCGCCGGCATAAAAAATCCGGACGCCGTTGGCCGCCAGGACGTTCATGGCACTGAGGGCCAGGAGGTCCCCGCCGAAGCGATTGTCGAAACCGACCACGCAGCCGCGTTGCTGCATCTCGGCAAAGTCCCGGACCCCGAGGGCCTCCCGCAGATCAGGGTCGCCGGCCGCCTCGTGATAGAGGGAGAGGATCGCCGCCGTGACCGAGGCGGTGGTGTGGACGTTAATGTCCTTGCCCAGTCGGCCGCGCCAGCCCGAGGTGCCGAATTTGACCTCGGCGAGCGGCGGCTTGGTATTGTGCAGGATTTCGTCACGAACCAGGTCGTAGACCCGATCCATGGCCTCCTGCCACTGCTGTTTTTCCGCTTCGCTGGCCGCCTTGTTTCGCTGGTGGACAAGTTCGTTGATCGCCCTGAAGTAATCACTGTCGGCGTGATTGCCGGCGACTATGCAGTCGTTGATGATTTTCTGGCCGGCAGCCTGTATCTTCATAATATGCCCCGCCTGTTATATTTTACCTGAAGAAAATTTTTTACACCACTATAGCCAGAAGAGGGATTGTTGGCAATATGACATAAGCCGGATCTGCGGATGTTCCCGTAAAAAGTCCGGTTTCAGGTGTTTCGTCTAAGGGGGCTCCAGTCTAACTATTGGAAATTATTAAATACGAATTTGACTTTTCCCTAGACCATCATATATTGTTCTGTAGAATTCACAATTTTCGGCGTTGTTACCGGTTCATGACGTTTCGGTTGACCGGAATGAAAAAATTTCTTACCTTGACAGAAATTGAGAAATGACAGGCAGGGTCGCCGTCAATCAAATGATCCTATACTATTTACGCTTAAATCGAGCAGGGGGAAATAAACATGGGAAGCGCTCACGAGAAAGAACTGATTCTCTGGTTTGAGGAAATCGGTATCGAAGATGTACCGATGGTCGGCGGCAAGAATGCCTCACTTGGAGAAATGTACCGGAAGCTGACATCCAAGGGGGTGGCGGTACCCGACGGCTATGCGATTACCGCCTATGCCTATCAGTATCTGCTCAAGGCCGCCGGCATTGAAGCCGCGATCAGGGATATCCTGAGCGACCTGGATACCCATGACATCTATAACCTGCAGGAGCGGGGCGCCAAGGTCCGCGACATCATTCGCAATGCCGAGTTTCCCGATGATCTGCGCCAGGCCATCATCGATTCCTACAAAAAAATGGAAGAGGAGTACGGCGCGGGCGTGGACGTGGCGGTTCGTTCGTCGGCCACGGCCGAAGATCTGCCCGATGCCTCCTTTGCCGGGCAGCAGGACACCTATCTCAATATATGCGGTCCCGAGGCCCTGATCGACGCCTGCAAGCGCTGCTTCGCCTCCCTGTTTACCAACCGGGCGATCTCCTACCGTCATGACAAGGGGTTTGGCCAGTTTGACGTCTATCTCTCCATCGTGGTCCAGAAGATGGTCCGTTCCGATTCCGCCTGTTCCGGCGTTATGTTTTCAATTGATACCGAGTCCGGCTTCGCAGATGCGGTTTTTCTTACCGGTGCCTGGGGGCTGGGTGAAAACGTGGTGCAGGGCGCGGTCAATCCGGATGAGTATTATATCTTCAAGCCGACCCTGAAACAGGGCAAGCG